>Ga0209700_103117_pt1 | contig 32354 bp, 17 predicted proteins | sample SiratroredBW_FD_187528 | JGI IMG/M metagenome (GOLD analysis project Ga0209700, IMG submission 187528) | Root nodule microbial communities of legume samples collected from California, USA - Siratro red BW (SPAdes) (version 2) | ecosystem: Host-associated > Plants > Roots > Nodule | place: USA...
CAAGTGTTGTGGTGCAGTGGGTTTCTGCACTGGTTACACACAAGCTGAGGGGTTCAGTGAGGTGTGGGTTTACTGCTGGGAGCAGTTTGTAACTTGCTGGGAGCAAGGGTTGTAAACTGATCTTGTAATCTGTTTTAGTGGAATCTTTGCTAGTTTGCAAAGGACTGGACGTAGCCCTTGAGGAAGGGTGAACCAGTATAAAAATTCTGTGTTCTTGCTCTTCTCCCTACTCTTCTTGATTGCCTTTATTCACTGCTGCCATCTTTAAAATTAACTGAATTAAAATCAGTTCGTACTGTTAATCATACTCTGAACATCTATTTACATAATCAACTGTGATTCTGGATTGTGTGTAATATAATAATGGATTGTGTTTAAACATATTAAATCTGGGTTAGCACAATCTTACACTGTAAACTAATTTATGGGTTTAATTGATTTTTGGGTTTAACTGATTTCTAGGTTTAACTCTGATATATTTCGTTGTGCACAATCAATTGTTTACCTGACAGTTCAGAATTTCATAGTCAATCGATTGAATAAAGAATTTTCATTCTCTACTTGAAGAATAAATCAGATTTGCAAAAAGTTTTCAAAGTTCAATTCACCCCCCTCTTGAAAAGAAATAAATTGATTGAAATGCAAAGACATGAGAGTTGCATGAGTAATTTGAAGTACACCGCATGCACCATTTATCAGCAACTAATTCGACGTCAAAAGTATTAACTAAAAAGTTTATTACACCATTTTTTCAATCAGATTATGTCATTTCCCAATTAATTAAATTTGTGTAGCACCCCACCTAAAGTTAGATGGTTTGTTGATTTCTACTACATAATAAATGTATGGTTTTGTGTGTGTGTTTGTAATATGTGTCTATAGTATTTTGTGTTGCATGCATTCATAATACACACTTGCATTAGGAAAATTCATTTAGAGTTGAGACTAAGTGCCTTGGTCTAGTACATCTTGTCTTAGCCAAAACCTCTTTCTTCCCTAGCCATGTTAGTTCCAACAAACCCAATGAAAAGATCAAAAAGCTCTAGAGGAATTGGGAGACACAAACTAAAAGAATAAATGGGCTAGAAAGGGCACATGGAGAGAAGGTTTTAAGGAAACCAGGAGCATATTGTTATTTATCTTCATGAGTTCAATCGGAAGATAATCATCATCCCCAAGTTTCTAGGATTTGAGTGGTTGGAACATGAAAACTTGAATAATGTGAGAAGGATGCTCAAATACCAAAAGCTTGAGAAGTTTCTGAACTTGACTAGAAATTTGTATCCAGACCAGTTGAGAGTATCTTTCACCAATTTTTCTTTTGAGGATGATCTTGCAGGTTTTATATGAAGCAAATCAACACACATTGGATTGCCTTCATCAAATAGAGGGAGGTTATTGACAATGTTGTTGTCTATGTGTTTGATGAAGCCAATTCAACCCAAGTACAAAGGAGACTTGAAGATGACTCAGTAATAGTGTGATTGTGTGTGTGTGTTGTCTTGTCATGTGCATGTATTATATGTTATTGGAATGAGCTTTAATAATCCTAAGTATTTTTGAAATATAAAATTGGAATTAGAATAACTATAGACCAATCCAATGCATCAAAGGATAGTTTTCAAAAACAACAAGCTAAAAAATCCTGTTAGTATTTTCAATTGATTGTTTTTAATATAATTGTAACAGAATTTAAAACAATTTTGAAGAGATATATAACAACTTTGAAAATGCATTTTTAAAATAGAGACAAAAATGAGAACGCAAGAGAGCAGACATTTGAGAAAAACCTCTGGGAACTAAAAGAGCTTTTGATTCAAAAGGACTAAGAAAGTGATTTTTAGAACTCATCCATTACTGTGATTGCATTGGACTGGTTTTCCACTTGTTTTTCACTCAGGGAAGTCACTGCAATCTATTTCCTTCGGCTGGTTTTGTAATGATGTGATTGCAGTCGTGTTTTCTTTTACTGTCATTGATTGAAAGTGGTATTGGGACTACAATTGTATAGGGTTTACTTTTTTAAGGCGCAATAGAGTTCTGCATTGTGTTTTATGTGATTTTGTAGGGTGCATGATTGGTTCTTAATTGTATTATTTAAACATTGGTGTTCTTTAGTGAATTATTTTTGTTTGCTGACAAGGAGACTAGATGTAGCTCTTGAGAAAGAGTGAACCAGTACAAATCTTGGTATTCTTCCTCTCTCCTTTAATCTTGATTCGTGATTTCAATTCTATATAATTTTCTGTCTCTGCGTGAATTTTCAATTAGCTATTTTTGGAATTTAATTGATTGGTTTCATTATACTGCACTAACTATAATTTCCTGATCAATTTGTATTGTGATCTGCATGTGAAGTGTCAATTGATCTTAACTATATCAACTTGTGTTTTATGTGAAAACTTCACATTCCTGGATCATTTTGCACAATTGTTTAGTTATGATAAAAACAATTTGTTGATTCTGTGATTTAATAAACTTTTTCTCTGTGCTGCTGTTTTGCTAAAAAACTGAAATTGATTGATTTGGAAAAATAAATAGATTGATTTTTTCGAACAAAATATTGAATATTTAAATTTCCTGTTTTTCAATTTTAAATGATTACTATTTCTGTATGGATTTTTTTTGGCAAGCAAGATTTAACCAGTTGATTGTTGGATTGAATTTATTATTTTTCTGTTGTGTTGTACTAAATGATATTTCAATTGATTGTTTATACTTTTCAATTGATTAGTTTTTTTGTTATGAAGCTACTGATCCCATAGTAAATTGTTTCAATTCAGAAAATTCTTTCTTTCAATCCTTTTCATAATATTTGCAAACAATTTTGAAAGTTCAATTCAGCCCTTTCTTGAACTTAGCCTAAAACTCTTTTCAACAAGTTCCACCTATCTGAAAAATAAGTTTAGGCTAAGTTCAAGAGGGCGGTGAATTGAACTTAGAAAACTTTTTTGCAAATTGTGATCAATTTTACAAAACTGGATGAAGATTCTTTATTCAAACTATCAAAAGATGATTTCTATTAAATTGCATAGTGAATGTTCAATTTGTTCTTAAAAACAATCAATCAACTATACCAGTTGTATTTAATCAGATCAAGTGCGGAAGCAATCAACTGAGGTCAAAAAAGTATTTTAGAAAATCCAAAACACAGTTGAGTAAACAGTTTCAGGAAAAACAATGACTAGTTGATACAAATCAAGATTCAAGTAAAACTAGTTAAAAGAAATATAATCAATTACGTTGAAAACTTGATTGACTGAAAAATTAAGATAAGAAATGTCCATAAACCATAATATTTATCAAACAGATTCAGAAAGAATTTTCAAATGCACTTAGACCGAAACAATTAATTGCATGCGAGAAACAGTTAATTGTGCAAACACCAGAAACAAGATAAGTGTTCAATAATAGGGAAAGAAAAATTAAGAACACAAGTTTTTATCCTGGTTCACCCTTCCTCGAGAGCTACGTCCAATCCTTTGCAAACTAGCAAAGATTTCCACTAGAAAAGATCTCTAAGATCAGTATCAAACAATACAACACTTGCACCCCGCAAGCACACCCTGCTCCCAGCACTAAAGCAACCTACTGAACTTTTCAGTAGCTATATAAATTATACAGAACCCTTTGTACACACAAGTTACAATCACACACCCTATGCAATATGTAACTACACCAGCAGTATTCAGAAATACAATTATCAGACTAAATTACATAGTGATTCTACTCAAAACATATTACAGGTATATCAAGATCAGAGTAGAAACACTTAGCTCTACATAAAATCACTGTTGCACTGATTCAGAATTAAAGTAATGCTTCAAGATTATGATCCTTGATAAGAAATGAGTTAGCAAAAGCTTTCAAGGTGTTTCGCACAATTCTCTCTCAAAGTATTTCACAAAGTTTCTTAGAATGATTTTCTATATATGTCAAAACACGTGACTTCCCTTTATATAGGCAAACTGTTTTTAGAAAAACTGTTAAAACTTCAATCGATTGATATAACTGTTCAATCAATTGAACTTTTTTGGAATAGAAAATTTATCAAATTCAGAATAAAACCAGTTTATTAAATTTTCTTTCCAAAACACATTTACTTTAAAACTTTGATTAATTTGATTAAACAGCTTTTACTTTGGAGCTTGCTAAGATATATGAAACATGTAACAAATGATTTTATGACACAAATAAGAACTCACACACACACGCACAAAGCCTAAGTCTAAGACCAAATTCTTCAATCATCTTCATGATCCCTTAGACTTCATTCACTTGTTGATTTCATCAAATCCTCTAGCAACTCCTGGTGCTAATACTATCAAAAGCTGAGCTTTTTTGAATTCACCATCTGCACCTGATTCAATTCACACAAAACATAAACACTGGACTAACCATTATTATGCCTATCGAATAACAAAATCAATGGTAAACCCTATTCCTTCACTAACAAACTATAATATCTTAACACTAAATGTTAAGATTAACTATCTGACACTAATTTCATATCACATGTTTCCTTTACACACTTTAACCATTAATTTTTGTTCCTCCAAATATTAATCAATGTCAAAAACTTCAACCGTATCAATAAAAAAGTTAAATCAACAATGAACAATTAAAAAACTTACCTCGCCTGCGCCAACCCAAACAACTATTACAAACAAGCCCCTACCTTGGACCTCCTACACCTACACAACAAAAATTATTTTTGCGGATGAATGCATATGCTAAATTATGCCCCATTACAAATCTATTAGTAATACAAAAACACAAACACCACATAACAACATCAATACGGAACATAATGAACTATCGTAATTGGTTGTCGTAAATTTTTGCCATTGTGCTAAAACTGGAGAAAAGACACTGACACAAGTCATTTAAGGTTTTGGATTAAGCAAATGAACTATTACATGTCTTTGATACAAACAATTTATCATCATTTCTCACATGTTTTCCATACACACCAGTTTTTTCTCTTTCCGTAAGTAAAATTTAAAAGTATGACAAGTATACATACCTTGTATTTAATGCACACATGTTTATACTAGTACAAGGAATACATACTCTACATTTATAAAGTGTCAGCTTAAGGGTGGGCCAAACCCAGTCCACAAACACTTTTTTTTTTGCATGGGCCAAATTTACTCTAACAATTATTATTATTATTGTTATTATTATTGTTATTGTTGTTGTTGTTTTTTGTTGTTGTTTTCTTGTTGTTGTTTCAGAGTTGGTTAAACCCATTCTATAATGGACGCAAACATTTTTTATCTTTTTATGTCTTTATTTTTTCATTTTTTATCAGAGTCGGCCTAACCAATTCAAGTGTTTTTTTTTTTCTTAATTTAGCGCTTGCTAGGCCGACGCTCTTCACATCTTAAATTTAAATAAAAAATAATATTTTCTACACTATGCATCAACTAGGCCAACACTTCTGCCACTTTTCTTTCCTCTTTTGCATCGGTACGATGGACACTCTATATGTTGAAAAAATTAAATTATTTCATGTCTACTTAGTGTGGGTTTGGTTCATACTACTTACATTTGTTTCCATCATCGACGCTAAACATAGTACTTCTAGGATTTGAGTTTTCGCTTTCAACGAATGTAATTCCCACATAACGATAAATAATTAAAAAAATGAAAACTAAGAAATGAAATTTAAAAAAATAATAACAATAGATAAAATTAAAGAAACAGATAAAGATATAAATATAAAATGTTAAAATTGTTTTTATATGTTACAAAATAAAAATAAAAAAAGATTCATTTCTTACTAAAATTGTTTAAATTTTTAAAAGAATATATATTATGTTTGTTTTCTATCTTTAGTTTTCATTTTTAAAAAGAGAAGAAAACAAAAAATAAGGTTTTTAACATGTCCATTAGGTTTTATAAAAAAATTAATAAAATAATGAAGAAAACATCACAGAAAAGTGGGGCCACAAAATCGAAAAAGAAATTTCAAGTTAAATAGAAAATTAAAAAATGAGTGAAATTAAAACAGAATCAAAAAAGTGAAAAGAGAACATAGTAACTACAGGAGGAATGAAAACTAATCTTTTGTAATCTTCCCTAATAAATTTTTGAAATATTATTTTTTGTCACCGTTATGGCACTAACATAATGTATCTTAGCAAATATTTCAGTAAATATTTCAACAATTATCTATGACAATTAATGGCATGCAAAGTAACTAGACATAATATCGAGTAACTAGTGGCATCGGGTGATTGGTCCCGCATAGACAGGGCACCAATTATTTATGACGATTAGTAACATATTGTATATTTCTTACTATCGCCCAATAGTAAACAACCTTTAAATTGAAGATGAAAAAAGTATTAGATAGTCTCGTGCATGAATGAGAAAAAGATAAAGCTCTATTATTATTATATTGAAAGCATAACTCAAGATATTTTTTTATCTTGATAGAGAAAGACATCTTTATTTTACTATAGAAGCTAGCACCTAATCTTAAATGAAAAATGTAACAAGTGAGGTAAGCCTCTTATTCCACACACATTCTCGCTCGTGATGACAAAACAAGTCACTCATATTGAATCTAGTGAGTGTCATTGGCGGTATTCTCATTGTGGCAACATTTATAGATGATGAAAATCTCCATAACCCAAGGACAATCTGGGTACTTAATGGTCTCTTGTAACTTTACTGCAACATCAGGAATTTCAAGACGTGAACAATAATGAGTGTTGGTCGCAATCTTCACATGATATTCTTTGAAGGATAACTCAAATTCCTTTTTGTCGCAACTTCTTTCTATTTCTAAAAATTTTCCAGTGTCTTCTAGATTGTAGTTACATGACCACTTGTCACCACAAATGGCCCTTTGTAGTGGAGAGCCCATTCAGTTTCATTCTTCTAGGAAAACATCTTTTAATCTTCTTTGGTCACTATATCAACTAGCTTGTGAATCTTAGTCACAAACAAACAATCTATACAACTCTAAAAGCGTTTCACCAGGCTTTTGTCTTCCTTTTCAAAACAAAACAACTCTACAGAAATCTTTACCTCTTTTATAATGAGATCATTTGCAAGGGAAGTCACGTACATAGTAAATTGTTGGATCTATTCTTTGTGCTTCCCTCCATAAAAGAAAATGTACTTCTGATCTTCAACCTGCTTCATACAAGTATTGCACACCACATTATAAGTGTGTTTATCCAATCCTACTTTTCTATTTTACCAAGAGAAAATAATTGAATACTAATGCAATGGAAAATCTTACCAACAAAAAACTTAAGTTTAAACAAATATTATATATACATATATAGTTATAGACTCTTGTTGTTAAAATGTCTTCTATCCGAGTTGGTCTTGCTTTAGCAGCTAGTCTGGACATAGGAAATTGAGCATATGGATGTTTAAACTAATTTTCTTCACAGTGATTTGCAAGAATAAATTTACATGGTGCAACCTGAAGGTTTTGTGATGAAAGGTAAAGAGGCTTATGTCTGCAAGTTGAAGAAAAGTTTGTATGGGTTGAAAAACACCCCAAGGCAGGGGTACAAGAAGTTTGAGTCAGTTATGATCCAACAATGATTTAGAAAGACTACTTTTGATCCTTGTGTTTTTGTACAAAAGTTATCAAATACTGATTTCATTATTTTATTGCTCTATGTTGATGACATGTTTATTATTGGTCATAATTTGTCTAGAATATCCAGGCTAAAAAAGGAGCTTAGAAAGTCATTTGCAATGATGGACTTGGGACTAGTAAGTCAAATTCTTGACATGCATATTTCTCGTGATTGAGAGGCCAAGAAATTATGGTTGTCACAAGAAAGGTATAATGAGAAGGCACTTCAACGTTTTAATATGCATAAAGCTAAACTTCTAAAGTTGTAAGTACACCTCTGGCTTTACACTTTAAGTTTAGCTCTAGACAAGCTCCTTTTAGTGACAAAGAAAGAGAATATACGCAACTTGTTCCCTATGCATCTGTAGTAGGAAGTTTAATGTATGTAATGGTTTGTACAAGGCCTGATATAGATCATGTTGTTGGTGTTGTTAGCTGTTTTCTTTCCAATCCTAGTCTTGAGCATAAGAAAGTTTTAAAGTTGATCTTAAGATATCTTCATGGTACTTCAAATTTGAAACTGTGTTTTGGAATTGGGAAACATGTTCTTTGTGGTTTCACAGATTCTGATATGGCAAGGGATGTTGATTCTAGAAAATCTACTTTTGGATATTTGATTACCTTCGCATGGGGAGTTGTGGCTTAGCAATCCAAATTGCAAAAGTGTATTGCATTATCTACAAATGAGGTTGAGTTCATTGTTATTATTGAGGCCTGTAAAGAATTGCTTTGGATGAAGAAATTTATGCAAGAACTTGGTTTTCAACAACAAAGGTATGTTTTATTTTGTGATAATCAAAGTGTTATCCATCTTGGAAAGAATCCTACTTTTTATGGTAGATCTCAACATACTAATATGTAGTATCATTGGATTCGTGATATTTTGGACACTATTGGAGCTTGAGAAGATTCATACAGATGACAATGGTTCTGATATGATGACGAAACCTCTACCAAAGGGAGAATTTGAAACTTGTCGATTATTTCTGGGTTAGCTTTTGCCTTCTCGTGAGTCAAAGGGGGAGTTCGTTGTATGGGTCTCCTCAACTTAGGCCCAACAAAATTTTATATTTACAGTAGAAAAAAATACTTTGGCACCCCAAAGGGGTTTTAAGTGAGTAATGTAATGTGACTCAATAAGTTTTTACTCATTACACAAAAAAGAGTGAGAAGAAGAAATGGTGTCATCTTTCTCAATTTGGAGTTCTTGTTTACTTTGGGAGGTTGTTTGAGTACTCAATTGTGCTCTGATTTTTATGAAATTTCATCCACTTGTTCCTCTCACTGTAGGCATGAATGTCGTATTTTAACATTTTCATTTCTCTCACTATTTGAATGCACTCTATTTACCTCTTAAGTATATATGTTGGTGATTTGATGAACTAGTGGTTTCCATTATTTGCCTGTGAGTGTAGTGTTTGTTTGTGAGGTTCTTATTGTAAAAGGCTCTTGGTTGTACTCTTTCATATATATATATATATATATATATATATATATATAGTGGAGTTTTTTTCTGGACCAGGTTTTTTAGTTTTTGTCCCTCTCATTGGAAGTTTCCACGTTAAAAATTGTTGTGTGCTCTTCTCACTCCTGCATATTTGTTTTTCTACTCGCTCAAATTTTTGGATTGTCATATATTATACTTCTCTTATTTCTTTCAACTGGGCAAGTATTTATTTTACATGCATATAATTTGAGTAATTTTTCCACTGCGTAACCTTCTCTTTCCCATCAAGTGGCATCAAATTTATTTTATTTTTTTGGGAATTTACTTGATTGAATGATGGAGCTTAATTATAGTAAGATGATTAGTTTGAACGGGACTAATTATCATAAGAGGAGATGAAAAAATGAAGGATCCAACTCAGGTCTCATTCTTGTTTAATCTCTCGATGTTTCCTCCATCGATTTTTCCAACAAGTGGTATCAAAGTCAATGATTCGTCTTTGTGACCGGCTCAGATGAGTACAATTTAATCCAATGACCAACTCAAACGAGTACAGTTTAATTCCTGCATTGAAAGTCTTTCTGACGAATTTTCAGGCAAGTGTGTCTCATTATGATAACGGTACTTTAAAAGGATCGTTTGTGAGGTATTCGTGTTTAAAATTGCTTCTGCTCGAGGGAAAGTGTACCAATGTGGAAGGAACTCGTACTTGAGGGAGAGATTGTTAGGTATTGAAGTGTGAGTCGAAGTCCCACATTGAGTGGAAATGAAAAAGTTGAGCAACATATAAGAAAGAAGACCCATAAACCCAATGTCTTAAGGTTTTGAGTTTAAGGTAACGTTAATTTTTTGTGTGGGTCTGACTCATAATTGTTGTGAGATCTTCTCAATGTTTCTTCCTTCAATTTTTTCAGAAAAGAATCATGATTAAGAGGTAGAATGTAAATAATTAGTACTTCAAAGCATGACTTCATAGACATAAGAATAGGATAATTTTCTCACTATTACCCTTTTTCTCTTTCGTACTTTTTTTTCTTTTTTATTACAATAGGTTTATCTCCATCTTCTCTTCTTTCTCTTTATAAATGTTCAATGAGAATAACATTAATTTTCTCTGTCTTAACTACTCTTTTGGATCACTATCATAATTAAATTGTATACAAACAATACTATCTTTTTCAACCTTATTGTCTTGAGAATGTCGCGACCAAGCTCACGACTGTAGACGGCGATCCAAAAATATAAGAAAATGGTGAAAAGAAAGAGATAGAGTCACCACCATAGTCTTTACGAAAAACTATGGAAAACCAAGAAAATAATAAGGAAAGGTCTGCGAACTAGAGATGAGCTTGGGAGTCGGTTACACGTGGAGAAGGTATTAGCACCCCACAACACCTGTCCTAAGACAGTACCTTTAATCAAATAAGCAAAAATCAAATGTGGTTTATTAAATATTTATTTTTCCTAAAAAAGAATACAAATAAGAAAATAATAATAATTTTTTAAATTAAAGGACCCGACAAGGATTCACCTTGCTCCTACGTATCAACATCCATAATGCGATGTGCAATTGACGGTGACAAGAGCTCACAACAGCGAGGTCGAAGGCGGTGACAAAGGTTCATGGAGGGGATGTAGTGGCTGTTTTGGAATCGTAGTGGTAGAAACAAGGGAAAGTCATGGAGGTGAGGCAGTGGTACATGGTGTCGAGGATTGTGGTACCAAAACGGTGATGGTTAGGCTCTCTACGGCAGATCTGCGTTGGTGTTTGGGAGGTGAAGAACTTCTTTTGTGAAGAAGTTTCGTATTATATGCTTGAACGAAGCCAAAGATTCTTGGCTGAGACGCCATTAAAAAAATCCTTAAGATTGGTTTTGAAGGTATCAATAAAATGCAATAACCACCATGAAAATTTAAACACACATAAATATCCATAAAAAACCAAATACAGAGCACATTTGCAGCCTTAAAATAGAGATATAAAAGAATATGATTGAACACAAAAAATTTAACTATGACAAACCAGTGCAATTGTCAATCAAGAAACACATAATGACAAACCAGTGCAATTGTCAATGAGAAGCACATAGAAGACAATTCAAGTCACATGTAAAAAACAATTAGACAATATAGACAATGTCATACCTATTGAAGAAGTTGTCCAGAAAACTTCAATTGACGAAGATCTTTCTCTCGAGACTTCTCTATGCCTTTTCTGATTGTCGCCTCTTACTGTTCCTTTCTTGCTCTTGAATTTTGTTCCGAAAAATAGCCTCTGCCCCTTGTGTGTCTATTCTCACCGATTTTAATTTCTCTTTTCTTCTTTTTTTCTCTCTCCTCTAACCAATTTTTGTTTTCTTCTTCACTTTTCACTCACTAAATCCTCTTTATTCCTAGCTTGTCATGTGGCCACTAATTTTAAGAAAAATCTCCACTCCTAGCTTGCCACGTGGCAAGCAATTTTGATTTTTTCATTTTTTAAATTTTTGAATTTCAAACTTATTTTGAAATTATTTGAATTTTATTTTAACCACTCACCTTTTTTTCAATTTTAATTAATTCTAATTAGTCATTTATTTTTTCCTTCTTTTATTAAATTTAAAAAAAACATTTTTTTAACAAAAAATTTTAATCAATTTGATTTAATTAATTTAATTTTTTAATTTTTTTATTAAAGCATCTACAAAATTATGAATAAATCATTTATTATTAAAAATTTTATCTGTATATTTCTACCCGGACAAAATCAGGTATTGACATAGATGATTATCAAAAATTCAATTTTGCCAAAGTAAACCTGTCTTGTTAATTGTCTAACTTTTCAATATAAATTTAAAAATTTATGAAAAAACAATTTAAACGCATGTATTTGATAATGTCGCGTTTGTTTGGTTGATTTATAACCTCCCGTTTATTTTGGGCACAAAAACTTCATACAGCCACGATAAAAGTTGTGATTAAATAATCCTCGATGAAATTTATATATGCATTAAAAGTTTAACATTTTGATAATAATAGTTCATACTAAAAGTTTAACATTTTGAATTTTCATTTCTAAAAAGTAATTTTTTTCTATGTAAATATAAAAATATATCATAGTTTATATATACATGTAATTTCTATGAGACGATAGGCACACTACACCATTTTTTACTTTAGGCAACACTTATATCGCAACGCTCAGAAAACCGTTGTCTAAAATAGGAATAAGCAACGGTTTTTACATGTTGTCTAAAAGATAAGTTTTATTTTCAAAATGCCCACAATATATATGAAAAACGTTGCTTATCTACTTTAGCCAACATTTATAAAATCATGGATAAGTAATTTTTAATTTAAACCATGTTAACATTTTAAACCACATTTTTATAACTGTGGGTTTAAAGTGCCTTTAATACGAATTTGAGATTAGTACTGAATTTCCCAGTTATTGCACACTCTAGAAAATTTTCAAAGTTTTCAAAATCTCTAAACCCGCCCAAAGTAATCGCACTCTCCAAAATCACTACACACTCACGAACCCAAATGTCTTCTCCCAAAATCACTCTGCTCTGCTCACATTTCACACTCCGATCTGTTCCACTCTGCTGAGACTCTGCTTGCACAGTTTTTCTCACATCCCCTTGTAAGTAAAAGTTTTCTTCCTACTTTCCATTTACATGTTTCACTTTTTTCTCACTATTTCATAATCCAAAGAACACTGTGCAAAAATGGGGCTTTATCGTGATTGGTGGTGAAGGGAGCGTGGAACGTCAAAATCCTGGCCGCTGAAAAAGGGAATGAAACCGTAGCCCGCCAAACCCTAACTCCTTCGCCTCTGTCGCCTCCTTCTGAGCCATTATTTTCGCTTCTCCTACCGTCATACACTGCAAACGCATCCACTCCTCCATAAGTCGACTCCATTGCACTCACCGAGCAGCTTAGGAAGGAGAGCGAGTGCTATTTGATGTTCCTAAATTAGAACTTTTCCACGACTATGTTATTTGATTTTCCTAATATTTACCCTTCAACTTCTTAATACTCAGTATATATAAGCTTTTGACAGGTTTCAACTTAATGAAATTAGGTACCTCATTCTCTCGTTCTGTCATTAATCGAAGCAGTAATGTTGTTTCAATATAAGATTTTGTATTTTTTATAGAAGGTACAAAATCTTGTGCTAATAGCAATTTGATGACATTCATCCTTTTTAATTACTGCTTCCATCAATCCACGGATTTGATTTTGTTTGAGTTCGAGTAGAAAAGTCATAAATTAAAACCTATGTTACTTGGGAATTTCGTGTTAACTTAACATAGTTCCGTGCGGGCCTATGTTCGCATGGATTTGGGATTTATACATGTAAAGACAATTTATTGCCATGTTTCGAATTTAGTGTCACTGTTATTTTATTCAGATAAAATCTCAGAGGCTTCCTATATTTTGAATGCTTTGAGTCAAACAACTTACTTAGCTCTTAATCCTTACAAGGTGTTGTCACTACACTACATATGGTGCATTGCTTTCATTTGGCTAGTTTCCCTAAAGGTATAATTAGGTGTTTCACAGGAAAGGGTTTTGAGATTAGCGACTTTCTTACAGTGCATCTGGGGTGAATTGCATAACGTAACATGCACTTCTTTTGGCATATTGTAACTGTTATAAGCATTGTTGGTGCAGTTGTTGATAGGGATGTTTATAAGCCTGTAGCATCCACCACATGCACTTCAAAATGCATTGCATGCCACACACCATGACAAAAACAACTTAAGATTCAAACAAAAACCACTATTGACTATTGGTATCTAATTAAGTTAGAGACTAATTTAGAATCTAATGGTATAGATCACTAAAATCTTGGTAGCTAATGTTAGATACCAATTATTTGACTTAATTGGTCACTAAATTCAATCATTACTTCTATTTTGTAGTTATTTAGCAACTAAAATCTAATTTGGTGACTATTTTGGTCACAATTAGTAACCATTTCATTTGGTAGCTAAAAATTGACTCTAAACAATTTTTTTCTTGTAGTGATGTCTATGTTTCTAACCTCATGGTATATATAATAATAATAACTTTAATTAAAATAAATTGTGGCATAAATAACTTCTTTTCTCTTACTTCTACTTTTTGTTTCAATAATAGTAGGATTTTGATTCTCTTTGTAATTTTTTTTAAAGTAATTAAGATATTAAATTCTTAACTTAGTTATCAATTTTATTTGAAAATCTGATTTCTTTCGCACACCCTAAAATTAGATTAACTATAAAAAGACTACTAAATTTGTTCACAATTAAATACGCTTTTCTACAAGATGGGCCCCAATGTATGGTGATCTGTTTCTTGGATTCGTCCATAAGAATAAAAAAATACGTCTTAATCACTTTAGTTCACTCTCATCCCCAATTTAGTTCTTAAAATTGTCTTTGAAAGTCATAAAAGTTCTCTAGAGATTACCTGTGCTCTAATTTCTAGCAACCATACATTGGGTACTTATTATGGTTATTTTGCATATTTTTTATTTATTAATAACCTATTTTTCATTATATTGTTAATATATAATTAGTAATATTGAAGACTAGCTTCACTGTTTTACAACTAAAAAATTTGTTGATGCTAATGAATGTATAAATGTCAATTCAAGAACTTGCTTAGTCAATTGCTTGCATTTTGTTATGAATTTTTCTATATATTAATGGTTATGGTTTATTGTGTATTCCTCCTGCCAAGCTTTTTATTTCTTGCAGGATTCTAACCTTGCTCAGACTCTTGCCCAGTTGCAGTTAGAACAAATTGAAATATTTCTTAGGCTACCATACTTTCTCAATTTTTAATGAATGGTGTATTGCTCTGATCATTGCTTGCTGATATAATTTATCAATGTTTGCTTTGGAGTGGAAATTATAAATTGTACAAGCAAGTCTGATATTCAAATTGAAATTTTGTTTTGACTTGTTATAGAGTGCAATCAGTTTCTAGCTATTTTATGTGATTGCAACAATATTGGGCAATGTTTCATGCTTCATGAAGTAGCATTATTTTTAGGTATTTTACTTGTTTTATGCATGTTTACTTTCAGGTTCAATTTGAAGATCATATTGCAGGAAATAGATGGATGATTGCTGTTAATTTTTTTGAACTCTAGTTAAGCATGTCATAGTGGAGAGCATTGGGAAATACATGAATGAACTTTTAGTGTAAAATACTTTAAATGATTTGCTGTTAATTATTTTAACTTTTATTAATATTTTTTGTATATGGAACTCAAAATAAATTCAAATTGCACATTAAATGTATTTTTATTAGAATCATTATTATTGATTTTATTTATATAATTATTTATTCAATTTTTATGTGTATTATTTGTTTGAAAAAATATTAATTTATACATAATTTTAAAATATTATAAATAAATAAATAATTAAAACTTAAAAAATGGAATAAATATACGATAAAAAGACAATTTAAATAGTTAAACATAGATAATATGTAAATAAGCATGGTCTAAATACAGGTACATAAGCATGGTCTAAATAGAGGTACATAAGCATGGCCTAACTAATAGGCAACAAGTAAATAAGTGTGGTATAAATCATAAACAACATGTAAATAAGTGTGGTCTAAAATAAATAAGTGTAGTTTAAACAATAGGCAACATTTCATAAAATGTTGTCTAAATAATAGGCAACATTTCAAAAAACATTGTCTTAGTAAAACCGTTACCTAAAAGTTGGTCAAAAAGTGTTACCTAATGTAGCATTATAGGCAACGGTTTTATGAAAAGTGTCACCTTAGAGAAAAATCGTTACCTATAGTCTATAACAACGGACGCATACTCCAGACCTGCAAAATCATTGTCAAGGTATTGCCTAAAGTTTAGACAATGGTTTTTGGCTTTAGACAACACTTTTGAGTTGTTGTCTAAAATCAAAAATAGTGTAGTGGTATAAGAAGAAGAATATATTGTTTTCACGAAAAAAAGAACGTTGTCAATTAACCTCCTTCAGTTTTTTATTCATTCTTAACCTTCCTTAAGTTTGTGAATAATTAAGTAAGAAGACAAAAAAAGAAAAAAATAAAAGTTAGTGTCAAAATGGAAAAAGAAAAAGAGAAAAATGATTTTGTCCATTATCATTGGCTTTATATTATTATTTTTTAAATAGTTGTTGTTGTTGTTTCATACTGGACCTAAAACATCATTTTAATAAGTAATAAGTAACATTTTAAAAAATAAATAAGGTTAACAAATATACCAATTTTTATTATAAATTCGATTATATACGAAATTAGTAATAATCATTTATAAATATGCATTTCAAAAAATGTTTAATATATTTCATCCAAATATATTCTTTATAAGTTTGATCATAATTTGAAAATAAATAAATATTAATATAAATTTTGATACTTATATATTTATATAATTTTGCTTCCCAACTTAATTAATAGTTTTGTCCCTTTCTCTAATTTGTCCGATTTTATGCATTTTAGTTGGAGGTTTTGCTGGTCCAAATTATCTTTACCATTTTATCCTATAATAACTTCGAGGGCACAATATTAACTTGAGCAAAAGTGTCACAATCATTTTCTTTTTAATGGACAAAATTCCAGTTCTTTATTTAAAATGAATGTTAGATAGAGGAGTTAGAAAACTACTTTTTTTTCTTTATTTCATGTCTTTAAAAACTAAAATATGTCTTAAAGTACGTTCTTAAGTTTTAACTAAACATAACCTAATAAGAAATGACGAATCGTGGTCTTGGTAGCCCCATGAAACAGTGGTTGAGGAGCATCTTGTTGAAAATCATAACCTTTAACACTTCCATTATTTTAATGGAAATTTGGATCAAACTAGTATAATTTTTTTTGTAAAATTCTTAAAATTGTGTATTTTTTTTTAATTTTTCCAGATATGGGTAAATCGTGTAGAGGTTTCACGATATCGTTGTGAATAAATTGTGTCATTATTGTACAATTTAATTTAAGATTATGTGAAATGGGAAAAAGAAAACACCATTTTAGTTGAATGAATGAAATGGAGCAATAAAGATATTATTTTAATTAACTAATTAATTGATTAATTAAAATCGTTATACTATTGCACCATTTTAGGGTGATTAATTCTCTCACCCTTCCTCTCTCCTATTCTCCCCACATTGTGTTGGATTGTGTAGATAAAATTAATGCATAGTGATGGATCCATTTTTTAGAAATTTTGCTGAATATGTAATTATTGAAATTAATTTTTATTAAGTAATTGAAATAAACTTATAAGTTAATTTGAATTTGAACAGAAAAATAGTTGTCTGCTGTGAAAAAAATTTATCTAAGGTAGTTAAATAAAATTATGAATTTTATATAGTGAAAATTTAAATGATTTGAATTAAAAAAAAAGTTAAAACTTTTCAAAAAGGACAAAAGGAAACTGTTTAGTTTTTAAAACTTATTTAGATTTTTTTTCCTTCTTAAAACTAGTTTCTCTCTTTTTTTTTCTTCTTTTATAAAAATAACCATTGCTTGTAATTTTATAAAAATTCTCAAACTACTTTCACTCTTTTTTTTTCTTTTATAAAAATTCTCAAACTTATTTAGATTTCTTTCCTTCTTAAAACTACTTTCGCTCTTTTTTTTCTTTTATAAAAACATTGCTGTAATTTTATAAAAATTCTCAAACTACTTCTGCTTTTTTTCTTTTATAAAAATTTTTAAACTTATTTAGATTTTTTTTACCACAGGTAACTTTTCTTCACATCAAGTAAGTATTCTTTCATTTAAATTAACTTTACATTTATTTCAATTATTTAATGACAATTAATTTCAATCTTTATATATTTAACAAAATTTTCAAAATGGCTTCATCACTATGAACTAATTTTATGTGTACAACTCAATACAACATGCAAAAACAGTGAAAGAATTAATCACTCTGAAATCATACAGTAGTCTATCTATTTTAATTAATTAATAAAAATTATGTTTTCTTCTCTATTTCACACATAATCTTAAATTAAATTATACAATAATGATATCATTTATTCACAATAATATAGTGTAACCTCTGCATCATTTAGGCACACCTGGAAAAAGGAAGAGAAGTATATCATTTTTAGAATTTTACAAAAAAAGATTACACTTGTTTGAAAATTAACCGAAAAGCTTCTTAAGCTTGCGATAATATTCTGCCTAGTCTGAAATAATGTAGATAAATCCTCTAGTTAGGATATCATTTACTACTCCATTATAGCTTTGAATCAAAAGCACATATTTTTTTTCGAAAAAAATCAAAAGCATATTAGCTTTAAGGAAAAAAACGTGAGAAAATAAGTAAAGGCAAAGAAGATTATTTTAGTTGCTAACCTATGTGCTGTCTCCAGAGCGTGATCTGCTTCCTGAGTTTGCTGAGTATGATATTGATCTTTTGACCATAGTAAGACAGCTTTTGTTTGTGCTCTCTTAAATAATCAATAAACTATACATTTAATAAAATAATCAATAATTTATTGTCATTCTTACTATGTCTTCAATGTAAACCTTTTTTTTTTTGCTTTTTCCCAAGTCAAAATTTAAAAGTATGACAGAGATATGTACTTTGCATTTATAAGCTCACATACCAAAAACTAATACAAGGAATACAATGTATCAAATCCATTTTCGTCAAAGTAATTAAATTTTTAATTAAAAAACCCTTTTGTTCAAAATGAGGATTAAATAAATAATCATTGATTCCAGAAAAATAAAAAAAATTGCAACTATATGATGGAAATTAAAAATAAAATAGAAATAAAATTTAAAAAAAAGATATAAATATAAAACTTTGAAATTGTTTTAAATACTACAAAACAAAACAAAAAAAAAATTTACTAAAAGAATTCAACCTTTAGGCAGTCCCAATAAATATCTCCTTGAATGCCCGCCGCAGTACCTTGTCGTAACATCCCTCGGCCTCAACTCACCTCAGCACCCCACCGCAACATCAAATAAAATGTTCAAATCAGCACAATGAGTCATTAGATTGCATGGCAATTCATAATACAATTTTTTTTATTTTGAATTGCATAATAATTCAAAATACATTTTTGTATTCCAAATTGTAATATAAAAATTATATTGTATTATAGATTAAACAGGCTATAATATAAAAATTGTAATTTTATAATGTACAATTTGAAACATATTTTTTTTTTATATTTTAGACTCTATAATCCAAAATACAAAGATTATATTTTAGATTAAACAATATAAAATATGTTTCAAATTCTACAATTTAAAATATAATTTTTGTATTTCAGATTGTAAATTCATAATAAAATAATTTTTTATATTTTAAATTATATATTTGTATTGTGTAATTCAAAAAGTTTTCAAATTTCACATTGATAGATTTTAAAATGACAATTTCGATACTTTTAAAAGTATGCGGATGGAGGAAGAAACTATGAAGATGCAAGAAAAATTTATCAACAAAAAAAAGTGTTTGGCAAAGTCCATTAGATTTTACAAAAAATATAATGAGTAAAAACCAACAAAGATAAAAGAAAAAAGAGAATGTGAGAAAAGTGGGGTAAAGAAAAAAAATCGAAATAAATATATAAAACACAATAAAATCAAAACGGAATAAAAAAAAAAAGTGAAAAGGCCATTTGGCAACTACATGAGGAATGGAAACTAATTTTTTTGTTGTCTTAATTATGACCCCGATTAGGACACAATGTATGTCAACAAGTATTTTTATAAATATTTCCACACTCATTCAATGACATGTAAAGTGAGTAAACAACATGGATAATTTGGTGCCATGTAAAAAGGGCACCTAAACAAGTTTTAAAGGAGGGGCATCGAAAGAATTTCCCAATAGTAAACAAACTCCAAATCTCAACCCTAGTGATAAAAAAAAATGGAAAAAAGTGTTAGATAGTCATATGCTATAACGAAAAAAAAATAAAGATTGGTCCACAGGGAGAGATGGTGAGGTGAGATGGTGAGGTGAGGTGATGATGTTGTATGTTACTGATATGTACATACAAAGAAGAAATAGAATGCTAAAAGGTAAATTAAGTGGTTATAGGAAAATAAGTGAAGCTAATCTTTTATAAACAAAATCATGACAACTTTATAGGGCTCACAAAATCATAACAATGGATGCATCAGTGCAATACAGTCTATAAGAAGCTTAATTGAATTCTATGATTCATTATTAAGCTTCATTATTATTACATAGAAAGCGTAACTCAATACATTTTTTTTATCTTGACACAAATAGAACTTTATTTTACTAGAAAAGCTAGCACTTAATCCTAAAGGATACACATAACAAGTGAGGCAAGCCTCTTATTCCACGCACACTCTCTCATGATAACAAAGCAAGTCACTCACATTAAATCTAATGAGTGGAATTGGCGGTATTCTCATTGTGGCAACATTTATAGCTGATGAAAATCTCCATAACCCTAGGACAATCTGGGCACTTGATGGTATCTGGTAACTTTCCTGCAACATTAGGAATTTCAAGGTGGGAGCAACGATGAGTATTGGCCTCAATCTTCGCATGATACTCTTTGAAAGATAACTCAAAGTCCTTTTTTATCACAACTTGTTTCCATTTCTCAAACTCCGCCACTGTTTTCAAGATTGTGGTTCCATGACCACTCGTCACCACAGATGGCCCTTTGCTGAGGAGAGCCCATCCGGTTTCATTCTTGTAGGAAAGCATCTTTTGCACTTCTTTAGTCACTGAATCAACTGGCTTGTGAATCTTAGTCACAAACAAACTCTCTATGCCACTCCAAAAACGCTTCACCAGGCTTTTGTCTTCATTTTCTACACAAAATAACTCTATGGAAATCTTTGCCTCCTTTACAACGACATCATTTGCAAGGGTAGTCACATACTTAGTGAACTGTTGGATCCATTCTTTGTCCTTCCCTCCATAAAAGAAAATGTACTTTTGCTCTTCGACCTGCTTCATACGTATTTCAAATCACATTATAATTTTTTTCATCCGATCCTACTTTTCTAATTTTCCAAGCAAAAAATAATTTAATACTACTACATTGATAATCTTATTGACAAAAAAATTAAGTTATAAAACAAATATTTTTGAATTAGTATATATACACACATATATATTTTGGTATATGATATGCTAAAAACGTATATGTTTTGTGTGAAATTAATATAATTACCCATTTGTTTATGACGGGGTGAATGTTGCCTACTACAGAACCAACCCAGTTGATCTCATTGTTTATCTGTTGTTCATTCAAAGTTGTAAATGGGAAAGCCCTGATTCCATGAGCCTGAATCAAATGGAAGGCATCTGAGTGTTGCACCTTCCCTTGAGGACTCAACACCACAACCATAGGCTTCCTTTTGAAGTGCCACTCCTCCTTAATGTACTTGTATCCTGCTATGATTCCAGAATATTGCACCACATACCATGGCATCTTGCTTTTCAAAATCTCAAATTTCTTGCGCAACTGCTCGGTCCATTCCTCCACAATAGGAACCCACACAATCTTATACTCATCCTTAGTTTTAATCAAATCATAAACTGGTCGAACTACTGAAATCTCTTCCTCTGTGATATCTAAAGAAGAAATAAACAGGTACACATTCTTCTTTCTTAACACAGTGATGTCGACCTACCAAAGAATAAAAAGATCATAATTAAAAATTATGTATGTAAATGATTAGTACTTGAAAACATCACTAGGTAAACATAAGAATAAATAAATCGATTTCAAATTCTCACTATTACACTTCCTTTTTGCTTTATTTTTCTTTTTTATTACAATAGATTTATGACCCGATTGTATTTTCTATCTTTACTGAAGAACTATTTTTAGAAAAATGTTAAATAAAAATAATATTAACTTTTTTCAATCTTAGCTACTCTTTTATATCACTATCTCGTAATTAAATTGTATTCAAATAAATTCCTTTTTTAAATGTTGGTACACATTCAATATTTGCTTTTTCAATTTTTTTGACTTGAGATGATTATCAAAATTTCACTTTTGCCAAAGTAAGACTATCTTGTTTATTATGATATTAAAATATTAATTGTCTCACTTTTCATTGTAATTTTTATGATTCATGAAAAAATAATTTAAATGCATGCTTTTTATAATGTCACATTTGTTTGGTTGCTTTATAATCTCCTCTTTTTTTCTCAAAAACTCCATACCTCGCCGACAAAATTTGTGAACAGTGCTCCAGAAAACTTATATATACATCAAAAGTTTAACATGAGATAATAATAGTTAAATTTAGAAAATATTATTATATTCTAAAAATGATTATTATATATATAGAAAATTGCTTATTCTTAAATCATGTTTGTTATTTCTATTTATCCATTTTACTCTATTACAATCAAACGAGTTTAAAAGGAAAATATTTTTTTTTACGGGTCAGTTTGGTTTGGTGAAAAAATAAATAAAGATATAAGTTAAATTTTAATTTTAATTTCTAAAAAGTAATTTTTTTTCTTAGTAAATAGAAATATATCATAGTTTATTTATACATGTAATATAAGAAGAAGGAAATATTAAAAGAAGGAAATATTTGTTGTCAATTAACCTTTTATTTATTCTTAACCTTCCTTAAGTTTGTGAATAATTAGGTAGGAAGATAAAACAAAAAGCAAAAGTTCGTGTCCAAATAGAAAAAGAAAGAGAGAAAAGTCATTTTTGTCCATTATCAATATCTTTATATTATCATTTTTATTTAAATAATAGTTGTTTCTACTGAACCACGGGGTCGTGAGATGACTTAAAAGTACTTTTTTTTTTGTCTTTATTTTATGTCTTTAAAGTTTAAAATATGCCTTAAAGTCCGTTCTTAACTTTTAACCAAGCATAACCTAACAAGAAATCACAAACCTTGGTCTTGGCAGCGGCATGAAACAGTGGCTGAGGAGCTTCCTTGTTGAAAATCAGAACCTTTAATACTTCCATTATTTCAGTGGGAGTTTGGAAAAGCCTCCTAAGCTTGCGATAATATTCTGCCTCATCTGAAAAAATAGAGATAAATCCTTATTTAATACTCCATGCCTTTTATTGCATCAGTTATAGCTTTGAATCAAAAAATAAGCACACTTTTTTTTGGAAAAAATCAAAAGCATATTAGCTTTAAGGAAAAAACGTGAGAAAATAATTAAAGGGAGTGAAGATTATTTTAGTTGCTAACCTATCTGTTGTCTGCAGAGGGTGATCTGCTTCCTGAGTTTGCTGAGGATGATGTTGATCTTTTGACCATAGTACGACAGTTCTTGTTTGTGCTCTCTTAAATAATCAATAAATTATCGATTCAATAAAATAACAAGGAAGGTTGTAAATACGAAATAATTATTAACTGATAAGATGGTAACTTACGATTCACTGGTGAGACAATCAAGTTGAGTAACTACAGAGGCGATAGTGATGATGGCCCAGTAAACATCAACAGGGATTTGCTCTATTGCAAGCGGTAAAGCAGGTACATCCTTTGTGTCGTAAGTGGTAAGCTTCTCCAACTCAAAGATTACCTCAATCACTTGCAGCGTTGCTTTCACCAAATTGTTCACCTCAACAATAGCTTGGCGGTGCTTTTGAAGTGCGGCGGGCCTTGTGAGCAGTGGCACACGCTTCAGAATAGCCACAGATTTGGCAAGAGGGTCGGTGGGTTGATACTGAGCTAGGAGCCAAAAGTCACTATATTCTAATGCAAAAGCCGCCAGTGTGAGCACCGCTTTTGCATCCCACTCATACTTTGATAGCTTGTTAAGTATGGCCAGTGTTGTTTTGTGAGCAGTTTCCTCACTTGGTGGTAGCTTACATGACATCTGCCACCACAAGTCACTTTGTCATGTTTATAATCTATCACTCATAAATATAATGTTTTCATGAATTTTATTCAGACATAATTTTTTGTATTTTATTATACATATTTCAATTTATGTCTTCCATTTAGATCTGTGAATTACCTCCGAAGAAATTTGTTTCAGGGTACAAAGTGGTGAATTGAATTGGGGGATCTTGTCATCTATGGTCTCCAAGCTTGCATGGGATCCCTGCAAAAATATGCGAATGAAGTGCATGGATTTTTGAATTGAATGGTACGTAAATGTGAAGCAAAAACGTAGAGGAAAGAAGAAAAATGTGAAAATGAGTGCATATATACCTGCACAACATTGTCAACAATGCGGGTTGAGCGTCTGAGAGTATTCTCAACAAGGGTGAAAAGAGAATCCACATCAAACTTTGTGTCACTGTGGACATGGGTTGAGTATATTTGCTCCAGAATCTGTTCATCCGACATGGTCAGTGGGTTACGCTCATTCTCAGCGTTTGGGAGGAGAGACTTGGCAGACATTATTATGTCCGTTCTCAAATGTTTGGAAGCAAAAGAAAGGATTTGTTGTTTTGTTGATTGGTGCTGTGTATAGATTGGTTGCATGTTCTATCCTATTTATAGTAGGAAAAAGAGAAAATTTACGAAAATGATACATATTTTATTGGATATTATCGAAAATGGGTAGAGACTTCTAAAAAATTACAATCATAGTAAGCCAGTGAAAAAGATTCTATGATCAGGGTGGTGTTCAAATAAAACGTGACGAATCTCGAGCTCAAATTTTTTTATATCTAAAACGAAGTGGTTAGAACGTGATAACTATTAGGGTTGAATCAAAAGTCTTCCACTGATATCACAGCCTTTAACGTCGTAAATCTTAAACATTTGGGGCATGTGAAATCACTATTTTACTAATAAAAAAACACATTTCACGATATGATCATCGCTGTTAAGAAAGAACCGTAATTAAAAATAATACGTTGATATTTTTAAAATTAAGTGTAACCATACTATCGCGGTTGTCTATAACAACCGCAATTATATTAATGTTGCAGGAGATACCACCGCGGTTGGAGCGAGAACCGCAATGGTAAGACACACAAATATTTAAAATTGAAAAATTACAGGGAGATATCACCGCGGTTGTTTAAACAACCGCGATGGTACCTGCAAACTAATTTTTAAATTATTTTGCAGAGAGATACAAGGTATGTGGGATACGAGCACGGTTCCCACTAACAATCACGCTCGTATCCCCTGTTTTAGGGAGTCTGCTTAGTTTTGCGCGTTTACGCTTTCGTCTTCCTCCCTCTCTCGCGCAGTGCTTCCCTTAACCCTACCACCACTTAGGTATCTTTCTCTTTCTCTTCTGCTTCCGCCGCCACCCCCACCACCACTAAGAAGGCCATTGTCTTCTGCTTCCACAGCCTCAAACCACCACTTCTTCTCCCTCCTCCCAACGCCACCATCTTCGTCGCTTCCTACGTCCTCTTCCTCCGTCGCAACTCCCACTTTTCGAACTCTTCCATCGCCTGTTATGGACTCAATCTCCGGCCACCGCCTCTCCTACGACGAACTCATCCACTACGCTGAGAACCTCGCCGCCAACATTGCCACAGTTTTCAAACTATCAAAATCTCACACCGAGCTCGTTCTCTCCCCAAACATCATCCAAGTCTCAATCCTCTGCTTTGCGCTCCTCTCCCTAGGCTTGGTCGTCTCCCCGACGAACCCTCTCTCCACACCTTTCGAGCTCAAGCGCCTCTTTCCACCTCAGCAAACCTACAATCGTCTTCGTAGTGACTTCAATCGTGGAAAAAACACGTGAGTTTCATGTCTATACGGTCCTCCTAGACTCACCCGAGTTTGACTCCCTCCCTCAGACTAAGATTCAGCCTCCCAGTCCAACCACCTCCCCGCTGGTGACTCAGTCTGACATGGCAGCAATTCTGTACTCTTCGGGCACGACGGGAAAGGTGAAGGGTGTTATGTAATGGTATGCACATACCACAACGGTTGTTAACAAACAACTGTTGTGGTATGTTATACTTTCAATCGTGGTTATACAACTGCAATGGTATCTTCAGTACTTTTTATCGCTGTTGGATCAACCGCAGTTCCGGGACCGCGCTTGTAAGCCTTGTATAACTGCGATTAAATATGTTTTTTCTACTAGTGTTTATATGTTTACATGTAATATAGAGTAGTATCGAAATATAATTAACTCAGAAATGTTATTTTGACACTGGTACGTGGCAATACTACCATTTGACACTGTCTACGTGGAGAAAAAAGTAATATTTTGTTGGTTGTGGGTCCAGATAAGGAATCTACATTATTTTGAATTAAAAAGATGTGTTTCAATATATTTTCATCTTCCCGCTCTCCCGCTTCGTCTTCTCCCTTTTGAAGCAACACTGAAGAAAACCCCCAAAACGCGCTTATTTCCCTCGTCTCACTCCAGCACTCTCACTGCACTACTCTGATCTCCCTACTTTCGTCCTCTCTGCTCTCGTCTCTGCTCCCGTCTCTGCTCTCGTCTTGCTGCTCTAATTAAAGGGTTCGTCGTCGTTGCCCGACGTCGGTATAAGCTAAAGGTTGGTTTTTTATGTCATTTATGTTGGAAAAGGAAGTAAAGGTTGCTCTTTAAGTGATTTTTGATGGAAAAGAATGTTTTTTTTTTGTCGCTTAATAGTTTTATTCTTGGTTTTTATGGAATACAAATATTCTTTTTATTTGTCGTTTGATTTCCATTTGGAGTTTGTGGTGGTTGAAGTAAAGTTTGGGTTTTTATGTGATTTTTTATGGAAAAAGAGGTCTTTTTGGTCGTTTAGCAGTTCTGTTCTTGGTTGTTGATGGAATAGAAAAAAAAATTTGTTTGTCGTTTGATTTCCGTTGGTGGTTGAAGTAAAGTTTGGTCTTTTATTGATTTACAGTGTTCTTCTTGGTTGTTGGTGGAAAAAAATGACTTTTGTAAGGGATTTAGGTTTGTAATGTTTGAATCTATTTGTTTGTTGTGTGCTCACTAAGGTGTGCCCTGGGGTAACCACAGGTGTTTTGTTAAACAATAAGTGGTTCTGAGCATACAAAACATCAGTGGTTACCCATGTCCTGTTAAGGGGACACCTTAGTACAAGTTTTGGCAACTGATGAACACATGTGTGTTGAGTCACCAAAACCTGTACTAAGGTGTCCCCTCGTTACAGAAGGGATAACCACAGGTGTTTTGTCAAACAATAAGTGATTTTGAGCTTACAAAACATCAGTGGTTACCCATGTCCTAACGAGGGGACACCTTAGTACAAGTTTTGGAAACTGATGAACACATGTGTGTTGAGTCGCCAAAACTTGCACTAAGGTGTCCCCTCGTTAAAGAAGGGGTAATTGTTGATTAATGCAGAGTTAGAACCATTATTAATGCACACAGGTTAATTTGTGGAAATGGTCATCTGACTAAACTTGGATGTTTTGCTTTGGTGTTTGAACATTGATGGCTAGAAAGGGAAAATATGTTTTTAATGGTCGTTTTACAGTGTTGTTGTTGGTTGTTGGTGGAAAAATATGTCTGTATACTTCACGGTTTGTAATAGTTTAGTTATACTTTGATGGTTATCTGTATTTTTGGTTAAGTTGGTAACATTTTAATTTGGTTGATCATGGTTTATTTGCAGTCTGATCTTCACAGTTTTCAGCAGCAGCTTATGTATCAATGGGTTGTCCATGAGGATAATTGCAAATGCCAAATTGTGCTATTTGATGTCAATTTGATCAGTTTAAGTTCAGAACTTGCTATTATTCCTTACCACAATAGTACATGATTGTTGTAATTGCTTATATAGAATTGTATTATTTTAGCATTTGTTGTTAATATGTAGCACTGTAAATATTGTTACAATTATTGTTGTTAATATGAGGTACTGTAAATATTGTTACAATTATTGTTGTTAATATGAAGTACTGTAAATATTGAAATATAAAGTACTGTAATATGATTATTTTGAGTGAAATCGCCAAAACTATAACCGAGGTGTCCCCTCGTTAAGCCATGGGTAACCATTGGGTTGATGGAAGCCAAAAAACCAGTATTAAGGCAGAGAGGTCATTAAAATAAACATGATGTGGTCAATGAAAGCGTGATTAATCCTCATGACAACTTCCTTTGAAATAAATGGTCCTTATGAAGAGGCTTGATATTAGTCACCAAAACTACAATTGAGGTATCTCCTCGTTAAGCTATGGGTAACCACTACGGTGATGTAATGTGAAAAACCAGTATTAAGGCAGAGAGGTCATTAAAATGAACATGATGTGGTCAATGAAAGCATGATTAATCCTCATGACAAATTCCTTTGAAAGAGATGGTCCTTATGAAGAGGTTTGATATCAATCACCAAAACTACAACTGAGGTGTCCCCTCATTAAGCCATGGGTAACCATTGGGTTGATGGAAGCCAAAAAACCACTTTTAAGGCACAGAGGTCATTAAAATGAACATCATGTGGTCAATGAAAGCGTGATTAATCCTCTTGACAACTTCTTTTGAAAGAAATGGTCCTTACACAAAGGTTTGATATAATTCGCTAAAACTATAACTGAGGTGTCTCCTCGTTAAGCCATGGGTAACCATTGGGTTGATGGAAGCCAAAAAATCACTTTTAAGGAAGAGAGGTCATTAAAATGAACATGATGTGGTCAATGAAAACGTGATTAATCCTCATGACAACTTCCTTTGAAAGAAATGGTCCTTGTGAAGAGGTTTGATATTAGTCGCCAAAACTACAACTGAGGTATCCCCTCGTTAAGCCATGGGTACCATTGGGTTGATGGAAGCCAAAAAACTACTTTTAAGGCACAAAGGTCATTAAAATGAACATCATGTGGTCAATGAAAGCATGATTAATCCTCTTGACAACTTCTTTTGAAAGAAATGGTCCTTACACAAAGGTTTGATATAATTCGCTAAAACTATAACTGAGGTGTCTCCTCGTTAAGCCATGGGTAACCATTGGGTTGATGGAAGCCAAAAAATCACTTTTAAGGCAGAGAGGTCATTAAAATGAACATGATGTGGTCAATGAAAATGTGATTAATCCTCATGACAACTTCCTTTGAAAGAAATGGTCCTTGTGAAGAGGTTTGATATTAGTCGCCAAAACTACAACTGAGGTATCCCCTCGTTAAGCCATGGGTAACCATTGGGTTGATGGAAGCCAAAAAACTACTTTTAAGGCACAAAGGTCATTAAAATGAACATCATGTGGTCAATGAAAGCATGATTAATTCTGATGACAACTTCCTTTGAAATAAATGTTCCTTACAAAGAGGTTTGATATCAGTCGCCAAAACTAAAATTGAGGTCTTCCCTCGTTAAGTCATGGGCAACCATTGGGTTGATGCCTTCATGTGTTTCCAAACCCAATCAATCCTCATCATAGTAGTTATTGTCATTTTTCCCCCAGCACACAGCACATATCGTCTTTCTCAAAACCTTAAACCTTTAACAAAAATTATACAAATAAAGGTATTTCTCAAAACCCTAAATCGTGAAACCAAATAAAGATATTCTTTTTTCATTAAAAACCCATAAAAGAGCAACCTTTACTCCACAAACCTAAATCCCATACGAAAATCATACAAGACGAATATTTAAACGATGAAAAACAGTTCATTTCTCATGAAAACCTCAAAAAGATTCACCTTTAACAACTTTTGATGGAAAACAGAAGAAAAGCACTCACGGAGAAGACGAGAACAGAGACGAGAGTAGACAAAATGAAAGTACGAAGACTGAAGAAGGAAGACGAAAAGGAGAATGAAAATCGGAGTGGAGATGGGAGCAGAGGCAAAGAGAGCACCAGAGTGGGAGGAGTGCAGAGAATGGAAGAGAATGGAATGAACGAGCGCTAAACTTGTATTTTTAGGTTTAAGAGCCAAAAACCAAATTTGTCGTTATAACACTCGTACCAAAAATGATCCTGTCACGTAAAATGCTTGGCAAAATGCCACAATATTAAATGGGGATTAAAACCAAACTATGTCAAAATAACATTATTCTAATTAACTAATGAAGTAAAACTACTATACTGTTTCACATTTGCCTGCATAAATATGATAATAACTTTATACTGCAGTAGCGCTTGTAAATCGATCCAAGAATATACGGCTGTAATGAGTAGCTACCGTTGGTGCGCAAAACAAGCTGTTCTTGGAATTTTAGAAACTTATTTTGATTGCTTATTTTTCTTTTATTTTGAAGCAAAAATTTAGCTCAGGTGATAGGTAGCACACCCCTTGCCATGTCTGAGATTTTTCTTAATTTATATTCTAATTTAATATTCCGTTATTAAATAGAGTTGTTAATTATATGGTGTGAGAAAAAAAATTGGGTGTTAAACTATTTTTCTTTTAATAGTAATATTTTATACATGCAGTTTAAATATATTATTAATATATAAATATAGTTTAACTTTTTATGATGTAATATGCTTATGTATTTATAATTTTGACCAAGAAATTAACCATTTTTAGAATGTTATTCATAAATACAATATTATATATTTATAAATGTAATTAATTTATAATGATATATATATATATATATATATATATATGTTATATGTATTTTTTATTTTTTTAAAGTACGTAAAATATATAAAAGAAACAATCCAAAAATACTTTGAGAATTAGCTTATCTGAAAAATGAGTTCTTACCAAATGCAATTAATAGTACAGTAAAACACAATTAGAAAAAGAATACACGCATCATAAAAATAAATTTTGAGGACTAAATATTTTGGATAAATTTAACTAGTAATATAAAGTTCATTAAAATTAATATGCTAAAAGAGGGAAAGATTTTGCAAACCAATATTTTAATAACACTATTAAGAATTTTAAAATATTTTATACAAGAGTAACATAATTGAAGAAAAAAAATGTGAATTTCCTCTTAAATGGCTTAAAGTATATAATTATAATTTAATTGGAATTGTTTAAATTTAAATATAAGTATGTATTATCATTTAAGAGTATTTGAGTTATTCATTGTATATCAATGATTTTTATCATTAACCATATTTCACAATACATGACTTATTTTAAGTATTTTTTATTTATAAACCTCATTCTATAACAGTACAATAATATCGTTAACCTTGTTTAATATCTTAATTTGTATAACTTAAATATTTGTGAAGTAAAGAAATCTCATTTATTGAATGGTTTTACATATTTAAATTTACAAACTTTTCCAATATTATCTCATATATCTCTTAAATACTTATCAAAAAAATTATACTTGATATCGACATATATTATAACACTCCGTCAAATTTCATAAAAGTATTCGGTATCATGCATGTGTCCATCTCACCATAATCATATACATCATACACGTTAGGGGTTACCGTATGCAGAGATGAGAAGGATGGTGCAGTATAATAGAAATAAATAGGCACTTCAAATGGTGGTATTTAACTACTCTGGTATCTAGACAAGTGAAAAATTGCATATGCTCGCATTAATTACATTGATGAACCGTAGTTTATTTTATGACACAACTTGTACATAAAAATGCCAATCATATCTATTTAACAATGTAGACATCATCACCACCACGCAGCTTCCATAAGTTTTTCTAAATCTTATTTCATAACTTCTTATTTCATAATCTTAAAGTGAATTTACAGAAAATATCAGTTTTAAAGATAAAATTTTAATAAAATACTGAATCAAACTATTATAAGTGTTTATAAACTTTGATTCTTTGCCTGTGTTAAAATTATATTTTTAAGAAAAGGTTACAGTGATGAGACGAATGGTGCAGTAAATTAGGAATAGGGACCTTAAATGGCGCTATAATGTCAATTTTCAAAATCAGGCATTTAACTAATGTGGTATCCAGACACGTGAAAAATAAGTGAAAAGTTGCAGAAGCTCACATTAATGGCACTGATGAACGGTTACTTTAGTCAACAATGTAGACACGATCCACAACGTAGCAGCGTCCTAAGTTTTCTCCATTAAATAATTAATTAACACGATCCACGGTGTCAGGACAAAGATTATAAAACTAAACTGTATATCACGATATACAAAAGACATACTTTTAACTCAATTTTATTAGAATTTATGTAAAAACTTTCTACGTGGATTGCATTGGTTTAAAGAATAACTAATTTAGTATTTGTTTTTTCTCGTAAGAAAACTTCCAATTAAAGAAGCATTATTAGAATGTTAAATCTGAACTCCTACTGTAGAGTAGTTACCTCTTATCAAATCATCACTAAATTAAAATCTTTTTTAAATTTTGAATTAAAAATATATTTATTTACTTCTAACGTTTATCTATATATTTTTTAAAATATATTTCAAAATATTTAATTTGGTTTAGGTTGAATTTATTTTATTTTAATATATCATACTCTTATATATATATATATATATATATATATATATATATATATATATATATATATATAT
>Ga0209700_103118_pt1 | contig 32349 bp, 18 predicted proteins | sample SiratroredBW_FD_187528 | JGI IMG/M metagenome (GOLD analysis project Ga0209700, IMG submission 187528) | Root nodule microbial communities of legume samples collected from California, USA - Siratro red BW (SPAdes) (version 2) | ecosystem: Host-associated > Plants > Roots > Nodule | place: USA...
TTAAAATTTGACTTTTGGTTTTCGTATTTTTTTAATAAGTTTTAGTTAATAATATTTATAAATAAAATAAGAAAAGTGAATGCTATTTTATTAAAGATATAAGAGAGGTAGATGTTATTTATTAAAAGTATAAAAAATAAATGTTTTTTAAAATTAGAATAAGTGTAAGCCCCTAAAAAAAGTGTAATTCTCCTTATATTAAATGAAATAGATCCTTTTGATAAGATTTGAAAGCTTTCACTCAAGGTATTAAAACAGATTATTTAATAGCAATATTTAGGCTTCACATGTGAGAAGAGAATATGCATTTACATGAAAAAAAAAAAATACTTACATTCTATTATGCTATTCTTCTTTGTACAGTTTACGAAATTGTTGAAGAATTTTGTCATAACTTTAAAAAGACTCTCTGTAAATTAAAATTAGTTTGTATATAACTTAAAAATAAGAATTTAAAAAAAAGCATATGATATAATTTTACAAATTAGTTCATATATAACTTAATTTTAACTTAAAAAGGTTGTTTTTTTTTTCACTAAAAACTGGTACAGATAAACACTATTTGTTACATTTTAAAACTGGTGCAAATTATTTTATGTCCTTGGATAATAAATTAATATTCAACTTTATTCGTTTCCTGAATTAGGAGTTAAGTTTTTCTAATTTTAACTCAATATATGTAATGGAAGTAATTATTTTGGTACTTAAAAGATTTCATAATAGTTATTTAGAAGGTTGCAAATGCTGATTATTTGTTAATTTAATTTGGATATTCTCAGATATTAACCTTATTGGGCTTATTGTTTAAACATTCAAACTGTCTGCAAGAATTAAGGATTACTATTAGGACCCCATATGCCTATTCAGACCCTTCCCTTCTACAGAGATGTTTTATTTATGAAATATCTTGACCTTAGATAAGGGTGGATATTGGGAGCAGTTGTCCCTACGTACTTTTAAATTGTTTAAATAAAATGTCTACATGTAATTATAAATTACTCTTATATTTTGAAATATAGTAAATGAAATTAATATATCCTTAACAATATAATATTATTGGATCTGAAACACTTCTCATAACTCGATAAGAATAAGATTTTGTTGTATATTTCATAGCAATAATAACGTGTGTTTTTCTTTTTATATATATGCAGGGCAAAGAAGCTTTTATTTCGTGTTGACTTTTTCTTAAAGAATTTAATAAAAGATTATATATATATATATATAATATTCAATAATTAAATAAAAAAAAAGCACTTATCAATTTACTCTGTAAATGTGTAGACTAACCACGATTCAATCTTGAAATAAATAAATATTTTTATTATAAAAAATTTTATTGTGAGTGTGGGTGATAATATAGGAAGCAAAGTCCACATATCAAATCCAGTAGATAATTATCCAAATTCAATTCATGTTAATCTATATATATATTACAATTAATTTAATTTAGATTGGATAATTTTTTAAATTTTGAAAATCTAAAATTAAGGTGAGGTTGGATAAATTCAAGTAACAAGGTTATGTTAGGTTAAAAACACAAGGTTAAGTTAGGTTAAAAACACATGTAAGATAATACTAGTTCGAGTAAGGCACAACTAAGTCCAATTGAATTAGGTCTAAGTTATGCAACTTTGACTTGGGTTGGGTTTAAAACAATTTAAGTTAGGTTAAGCCTAACGGGTTGGCCCTAGCCTAGTCAAATTGGATTAAGTCAAGTCAAATTGGGTTAAGCCAAGCCCATTTAGGCTCAATCAAGCTCAAGGAAGGCTAGGTCAGGTCTAAGTAAGATCAAGCCACACTAACCCAAGTTAGGTTGAGCATGACCAAGTCATTTAAGGACAAGTCAGGTTCAATTAAAGCCCAACTCAAGTCGAGTCAAAGCTATGTTATCCAATTGGGTTTAGCTTATGTCAGGTCGAGTTAGGTTAAGCCTAAATCAGGTTGAGTCGGATCGACTCCAAGTCAAGACGAATCCAAGTCAGGAAAGATCGGGTGGAGCTTAAGTCATGCAAGATTGAGTCAAATATAGATAATCCAGATCGGGTCGAGTCAAAATAAGTTGGCTAGGTCAATCTGGGTTTGGTCAAGTTTAGAATGAGTCGGATTGTGGCTAAGTCAATTTAGATTAGGAAAGATCTAGGTTAGGTTGGGTTAAACAAAACTTAAGTTAAATTGAATTAGGAAAGTTGGAACTATATCAAGTTATATCCAGTTAATTGAGTTTAATCGAGGTCAAATTCTGCTGAACTAGTGATATATTTTTTATTTTTACTTTTTTAAACTGTTTTCTCTATTTAAAATTTCATTTTATATATATATATATATATATCTTTTAAAAATAAGATAAAGCAAAAATTAATATATTAATAATGTTCATCCATATCTTCCAAATCTGCATTCATATTTATTAATAGACATAGTACGCCATCATACAAAATAAATTTATATAATTTCATTATAACCACACTTTCACAAATATAATAATAAATCACATATATAAATTTTTATCTGTATAATAAAAGAATATATGCTAAAACTCTTCGGAAAGATCTATTTCAAACAAATCTTATAAAAGATTCACATATTTTCTATTTAAGTTTACTTAAGCTTTAAGGGTTTATAAAAAGTTTAAGGCATCCAAAATTTATAGCTAATGTTGTTTCAGATATACAATAAATCCTTCTTTAACTTTTATCTACATAAGTTTTTATTTTATAAATTTAAATAATTAGTAAAACCATGATATATCTTCACATAAGTTTCACTACTTAATACTTAAATTCAATTAATAATTCATATATGATACTTAACTTTCGTACATTTAGTTCATGTATATAATTTAAATCACAATTATTTCATCATTAAAATATTACAAAAATTAACAATTTATCATTCATCACACTATGATATTATTCAAATATCATATAAGTATCATAGGTTGCTAAAATAAGACAATTTGTAGAAATATAAACAACTTTTGCATTTAAAAATTAAAAACATGTTATTTAAATTCTAGAAAATACTACTTTTGTTCAATAAATTAAACATGTCTCTAAATTCGCTCAACTATTAGTTCTAATAACTCAAGAAGGAGTCTACTCAATTAGCGACTTGTTAATCGTCCAACGAACAGATTTATAATTACTAAAATAGATTTCGTCCATCAACTCTATGGTTGTTCAATGACTACACTTTTCGAATTTTTAAATAAATAAATTTTGCTCAACAAATAAAATAGTTGCCTAGCGACTATTATGTAGAAATTCACATATTATGGAGAAACTTACAATTCTAACCAATTTTAAATACTTAACCTCGTTGAACTAAATACTTTACTTCCACAATTATATTATTCCAACCACTATAGATAATGAAAAACATGATTTACAACTCAAAACAAAAGGATTTCTTAAATGAACATATTACATTAATGTTCAATTTTTTTTAATAGCCATAAATATAATAAATAGAAACACTTAAGGGATGTTTCAACCCTATTATAATAAAACTAACAAACTATTTCCATATACACCAATACCAGTTACAAAATTTTAAGATAACAATGAAAAAATTGACAACACCTATTACAAACCCTGAACCATAACTTAAAGAAATCAATCAATGCAATATAAACGTTTACATCTTCCTTTTTGAACTTCTCATGACTAACACCTTACCTCCAATCTCAGTGTTGTTTCTTCATTTCCATCCCATTTTTTGCTTATCTGCAAAAGAAAAAAAGACTATCTACAACTAAACACGAAGACCCACATCCAATCACCTTACGACTAAACACTCCCGAACCTGAATCGTGAAACTCCACCTATCATCACCTATTTCTTTAGAAACTGTTCTAAACACAATAACCAATCTGATAATGAAAAACTAATCCCATAATTTTTAGGTTTGGACCACTGCGACCCTTTAAGCCGTGTTAGGAAAAATACTTCTACTTCATCTACTATAGCATCATTAAAAGCAATTTTGTTCCTTTGTTTCCATATTTTCCACACCAATATTCAATTAATATAATACAATATAGCACTCATCCAATTCTAATACTTTTAACCAATCACAATTCCTACCCACAACATAGACAATCTTCTTTCCACATACATAGTTATTCAATCAATTTATAAACCCCATCAAAATTTCTCTCAACCGTAATAATGTATTATAAGTTTAAAGTTTTCAAACAAAATAACTATAACTCAACTTTATATTCAAGTTCAATTATCTTAAAAGTCATGTTCACACTCTATAATTGAAATTCCAAAATAAACCAATATATAATTAATTATTTCACATTTATAGATCAATTTCAATAAAATTTTCACTGTGCCAGTTAAATATCTTAAGAACTAAAAAATTTCAAAATTCTAAAATCTAAACTATATAATCAAACACATCCACATTTCGATATAAGATTAAACAAGATGACTTATTTCACTCAACTCATTAACTGAAAATATATCTCTAATATGAATAAGAAAAAAAGAGCGTATAAATTTCAGAGTGAAATAAATTTTTTTCTAATTTAAAAGTTGATGCAATAAAAATAATAATTAATTCACCATTTACGGAAAGGTGAGTTCAATCTTAAATAAATGCAATCTTAATTAATTCACCATTTGAGCAAGTAAGTAAGCCATTGTAATTCACATGTGGTTGAGACAAGAGCTCGATATTCTGCTTCAGAAGAAGATCTGGAAACTGTGTTCTTTTTCTTTGTCTTTCACGAGATGAGAGAACTTCCAATAAAGAAACAATATCTTGTGATAGATAGTCGTGAATCAATGCAAGTACCCTAATTAGCATCACTGAAGCAAGTCAATTGAATTTGAAAATCACGAGGAAATAATAAGTCTTGTCCTGGACAACCTTTTAGATACTTTAAGACTCTCATAGCTGCAGCAAGGTGAGAACGAGTAGGTTTGGACATGAATTGGCTTAATTGTTGAGTTGCAAATGAAATATCTGGTCGACCGGTGGTCAGATATAACAAACACTCAACCAATCGGCGATAGGAGAGAACATCAGTGAGTAATTCATTATCATCTTGATGTAGCCGAAGAGAGTTATCCATGGGTGTAGAGCAAGGCTTGCAACCCAACAATCTTGAGTCACGAATGAGATCAACACAATATTTGCATTGGCAAAGATAGACACTTAGTTTCTGAATGAGCAACTTCAATACCCAAGAAATACTTGAGTATACCAAGATCTTTGATACGAAAATTAGAATGAAGCACATGCTTAATATGAACCATCTCAACAGTAGAATTACCACTCAAGATGATGTCATCAACATAGACAATGAGAGTAGTGAAACTAAAGTCAGCAATTTTGACAAATAAACTATAACCGACTTGAGCTTGTTGATACCCATAAGAGAGAAGTAGGATAGATAATTTTTTATACCATTTTCTGCTAGATTGTTTCAACGCATAGAGAGACTTGTGCAATTTGCAACATTTGGATGAACTAGAGACAGAAACACCTGGTGGAACAATCATATAAACATCCTTTGAGAGGTCTCCATGTAAAAATGCATTGTTGACATCGAGTTGTTGTATAGTCCAGCGATGAATGGAAGCAAGAGCAAGTACCACTCTGACAGTGGCCATCTTCACGACAAGAGAGAAAGTCTCGAAGTAATCCACACCCTCTGTTTGAGCAAAACCCTTCGCTACTAAACGAGCTTTGTACCTTTCCACTGAACCATCTGGGTGTCGCTTAATCTTGTAAACCCACTTGCAACCTATAGGTTTGACATTTGAGGGAACATCGACGATGGACCAGGTATGGTTCAACTCTAACACCTCTACCTCAGCTTTCATGGCTTCTTACCAACAAACATGATGTTTAGCTTCCTGGTAACTACTTGGTTCGGAATCTGTGGAGAGAGTCATAAGATAGTGAAGGTGGGGAGAAGAGAAACGATCATGAGAGAACAAAACTAAGAGGATGATAACACTTTGAAGATGAATTGGTTGGTTTTGGAAGAAAGGAATTACAATAGTAGTCAGCAAGATAAGCTGGCAGTCGCGATTCGCGCTATGATTGTCGTCGTGGAGGAAGTTGAGGAGTTAGGTTAACAGTGGACTGGGTGATGGTGTTTCAAATGGGAGAGAAGGAGTTGTGGAATGAGAGGCTGAGGGAGAGTGGATTGTATGATTAATGGGCTAGTCAATGGTTGGATGATGTTCATGAGCTGAAGGCAAAGTCATAGGCTCTACAGAAAAAGGATCTGCTTAGGAGTTGATTGGTCCATGAGGGAGAGATAAGCTTGGTGGTGATGTTGGACCATGAATTTTAAAAGGAAACAAAGAACTCCTTTGTGTCGAAATCGAAAATAACGTATCCTTTAATTCCAGTTTGATACCCAAGGAAAATACCACGTCTGGCTCTTGGATCAAACTTGTGGCGATGAGACATATGTGTAGATGCATAACACAAACATCCAAAAACTTTGAGCATTGTAAAATCGGGTCGTTGTTTAAAAAGAAGTTCAAAGGGAGTTTTGTTGCCAATGATAGGAGAAGGAACCCGATTTATAAGATAAACAACATGTTTAATAGCATAGGACCAAAAATGTGTAGGTAAATGAGATTGAAACATTAAAGCCCTTACCACATTAAGAATATGCTGATGTTTACGTTCAACACTCCCATTTTGTTGAGGAGTCTCAACGCAACTGGTTTGGTGCAAAATACCCTTTGAAGCCAGAAAAGATTTCAAAAAAGATTTAGGTCCATTATCAGAACGAATACTTTTGACTTTGATTTCAAATTGAGTTTCAACAAAAAGATGAAATGTTCCACCTTTGATTGGACCTCAACTTTGGATTTCAATAAAGTTGTCCAAGTATAACAACTGAAATCATCAAGAATGGTTAAGATATATTTATGACCATGCACAAATTGTTTAGAATAAGGGCCCTAAATATCTAAATGGATCAACTCAAAAATTTTGGATGCTTTGTTCAAGCTAGGTAAATAAGATAATCTTCTTTACTTAGCTAAATGACAAACATCACATATTTCATCAACATGTCTTGAAATAAAAAGATAAGTTTGACACAAAATATTCAATCTATTTCCAGAAAGATGTCCTAATCTAAAATGCCAAAGGCTGGAGGTTGTAATGGGAGTGGCAGAAGTGTGGTTAATAACGACATTGTTGAATGGTAAATGAGTACTCATCTTGTTATCTACTAAGTAATAGAGTCTCTTCCGCAATTTAGCCAGACCAATCATCCTCAAGGAGTTCACCTCCTGGATTTTGCAAGAATTAAAGACAAAAGTGAGTGAATAACGAATAGTAGAAACTAATTTGGAAATATAAATTAAGTTAAAATGAAAGAATGGTACATAAAGAACATTGTGAAGGACAAAATATGGTGATAACTCAACAATCCCAGAATGATGTGCAGTAACAGTGGTCCCAGTAGGGAGATGTATGACAATTGGATCTATTTTTGAGTAAGTTTTAAACCAATGCAAAGATGAAGCCACATGGTCTGTAGCTCCGGAATCAATTATCCATGGACTTGTGTGTGAATTTTGTGAGTGTGTGTTACTGGATGAATGATTAGTAATACTTGAAATAAATGCATGTTGGTGTATGTTACCAGGAGATGGACCAGAACTAGTATTTGGTCCATTTTGTGTTGAGTATGTCATGTTGACTTGATTGGGTTGAGAATTTTCTACAGATACCGAAAAAGTTTAAACTAGCAGGTTTTGTAGAAGAGCCATTAGGCTTTGGTATTGGGTTGGAGTGATCCCTAGACCCGACCCATCAGTGTTGTTCTTTAAACCTTGCGTTGTGACAATCTCATGTTCTGGATTGATGGTAACATGATTTATAAAAGCAGAATTGGAGTTTTGAGATCAAGAAACTCAGGGCTTACCAGGATACCGAGGGTGACCAGGGAGATAGCCATGTTTGCCATAACAAACATCAATAATGTGCCCAGTTCGTCCACAAAAAGTACAAAGCTTGCTTGATGAGACCCTACCACCACCTCTTAGAGCACCACCACGACCCCGTCCAAGTGATGGTCAGCATTGATTGTCGGTAACATTGATCAAGGTATTAGGCTCTCCAATAATTAGTCCAGAACTCAAGTGTTATCGCTCTTGTTGTATAACCATAGAAAAGACTTTGGTGATTGACGACAAAGGATCCATGAGAAGGATCTGAGAATGTACTACAGAGAATCTCTCGTCAAGTCCCTTTAGAAATCGAATGATGAAATCTTGTTGGTGATACGTTCTTGCAGAACAGTTGCAAGAGGATAAATGACGATAATTGTCCAGTTCTTCCCATACAGTCTTGAGATTGGTAAAATAATTTGTGACGTTTTGAGAACCCTATTTAAGAGCATGTATCTCCTCTTGGAGTTCCGCGATGCACAATAGATCACCTTGAGAAAACCGTTCTTGAAGATCATTCCAAATATCAGCGACATGATCAAAATAGATGACACTTTGGGCTATAGATTGTGAAAAAGAATTCAACAGCCATGAAATAATCAAATTGTTGCAACGTTCCCATGGTGGACATAAGGGACTCTGTGTGTTTGGAACAGGAATACTCCCAGTATTGAAGCCCATTTTATTTTTGGAGATGAGAGCCATTTTGAAAGATCCGAACCAAGAATGATAATTGTTTCTGGCTAGAGGAGGTGTGACACTGATAGAAGATGGACTCTTACTGAGATGAATAAAATAAGGGCTAAATGGAATTTGGGAGGTATCTTGATCATCGGTGGACGAGGTACCAACCATGGGTATTTTTGGTTTTGATGTCTCGGAAGGCAGCAAGCATGACGGCGGATGAGGAAGCTGTCGGCGGCAATGATGAACAATGGGTCAGGAGAAAACCCTAAATCTGGAAACTTCTACATCACCTTACGCGAGCGGCAAGCGGAGGTATGGCGACGATGAGCGGTGATTGCGATCTAGTGCGCGGGGACGGCGAGCTCGAGCGGAGGCATAACGACAACGAGAGGAGACACGGCAGCTGCGAGCGGAGGTGCGGCGCGAGCTCAGGAACAGATGACGCTTCAAAGGGCGAGCAGAGGCGCGAGGACCAGTGGGCAGAGGTGCGGTGATGGCGAGCGGATGAGCGGCAACGGCGGTGGAGGTGTGACGACAGCGACGGAGGTGCAGTGTCGGCGACAAAAGTGTGGTGACGACGATGGAGGTGAGGCCGGTACTGCTATAAGTTACATGAAGGATAGAAAGGTGGGTATCAACAGAGCTCCTGGTCAGGAGCTCTGATACCATATCAGAAAACAGAGAAGAAAACACAAGAAAAGCTTTGTGAGAATAATATTTTTCTTATTACTATCGAGCATACATTCATAATTTATACAACTAAAAGAAAAACATCAATCAGGTTCTAAAACATTTTAGAACAATGTTATTCTGCAAAACCCTAATCTTGTTGGACTTGGACCTTTTCTTTCGTTGTTAACTACATCTAAATGTTATGGAATTGTGCCATTTCATAATTGATGGACAACAACATCCAAATGTAACCACAATATTGCATACAATTAAGTTAATACAAGAAGGGATTAATTGTATATGTGGTAATAAATTTATATTTGAGTCTCTTACAAAAAAACTATATATCTAGTTTTTAAACATGATTATTTTTTCAATGATCAAAAGAGAAAAAAAAAGTGCACAGAATTAAGTCACATTGAGCTTGCTAGTATTAGATAATCAAACTTTTGATTGGTTACTTTAAACAAATCCCACCTAGGAACCTTTTATAAAAAGAAAAAAATCAACTTTTTCGAGATAAAATGGCAAGTTTGGTAATCCGCGTAGAAAGTTTTCCATTCTACTCTTTCTAGTACAACTCTTTTACTTTAAAGTTTGTGCCACTTCCAATGTTCATGCCAATAAATTCTTAATGTGTGTAAAATAAAGTATAAATTGAAAGCTAGTTTGGTAAAGAGATATGAATGTTTACAGCACCCTACATATTACTTCCATTTTACTAACAATTTGCAAATAAAATATTAAAAAAAAGACATTCTTCCTTCGTCAATTTGGCAGTATTCAGACTATAATGTCTTTCCATTATAGTTATTTTATTTCTCCTTTTCATCCTTGTTGTAGCATAAACATTATTTTTAATTTGCGAACGTAAGTACAAAGTAAAAGTTCAAAATGTGAAGATATTTTTACGTTTGACATCAAATAAAAGTATATTTATAAAGAATTAATCAATTAATTAAAAAAATATTTGAATAAAAAATAGAAAGCACTAAATGAATAACCGCAACCACCCAATTTCTCATCATTGATAATGTGTACGACTTTGGTAAATATTTTGAGGTTAAGTGTTAGAGCACTATCATGAAACTTTTCATTGATCACTTCAAATGAAACCCACCCACCTATATGAACCTTTAGTAAAGCAGAAAGCTACGTTTTGGCGATAGCATGGCAAGTTTGGTAATCCAGATAAAAAAAAAAATCTAGATACCTCATAATGTTTAGATTAATACTAATCTTGATTGGTTGATACATATCTACTAACTAAAGATAATTTAAGAAGAAAAAACTTTGTATTGGATACTTCAAAATTGCCATATCCTTTCTACAATCATTATGAGGAAATAACCTATTATTTCATGTTTTGATGTGAGTTCTTATAGTTATATTTTATTGGTTGAGTATACACAACGACAAGAAATTGTATTTACTGTGAATTGTCATGACCCACTTGGTAATAAGGTAGTGCAAATATGATGATTTGTTTGGTTTGTCACCATTTGGTTATAATTTGGTAATGCAGATATGATGATTTGTTTCGTTTGTCACCATTTGCTTAATTTGGACACATAAAAATAATGTTTCTCTAACGATAGACACCACATAATACAATAATTATGGAATAAACTATTTTTAAATATTGGCATGATTATGTAAAGATGGAAGGATTTTGTTTTCATTGACTTTTCAATTTCATGTAATTTGTATTGAACTATTTAAAGAAGAGTAAGTACTTTTATATTTATATATTAATACATTTTTTTTCCTTTTTTATTGATCCAACGAAAAGTATTTTAACATGGTAATTAGGTGTTTTAGACTGAGCATTCAGAATACAGTGCTATAGACTGTAGTTAATCAATTCAATTTCTTTGAATTTCAGTTAAATATTCTTTGTAGTGTAGTTGAATTAACACTATTGTTTGATTAATAGTATATACAAATACAAACTTCATATTTAATCATAAAAATCAATAGTACAGGCATATTTTCTAGTATTTTTAATTCTTTCAAGCAATTTTCTGATAATTTCTAAATTCATAAATGTATTAGACTAGAATCTTTTGTTAGATTCTAAACATTTGAGGACTTGACTTGCACCCATGGTTTTTTAAAAAGCAAACGATTCTAGTTGGAAAACTAAATATGGAAGTTTATGTAGATATATCCCTACTTGACTTTTTCATGTCTTTTTTAGGCCAATTTTTATAGCTAATATTGCATTATTTGTAGTGGCATTGCCAAGTATAAAGCTATCCCAAAAGCCAAATGAAATCATCCAAGCAGGGTCATTCTTATTTATCCATACCTTGGCAATGACTTAATATAGCACATTATAGGCTGAGAGGGAAAAATTCCTCTAGATGCATAGGATAACCTACTTTGGGGGTCGAAACAAGTATTGTCGTAGAAGTGTGTGATCTCTCATGTCTTCGGTGTTTACTTTATTCACTGTGCTAAAGATATTTTCTCACACTATTCAAATATTATTTGAAAAAGAATGAGGATGGAAGCCTTGTTCCGAATACTTTAACTTGTATTTAGATTGAAAAGTTTATGCTATATATGAAATTTAAATATATTTTTACTTTAAATTATTTCACTTTTATATGTTGTGTTTAGTATTTAAATTGATTAAATACTTTTTTAAGAAATATTTAACAAATTTGAATCAAAATATATTGAAGACTTACATTGATAGATAAAGAATCTTGACAATTTTAATTAAAAAGTTACTGGTATCAACGTTGACTTAATTTTAATTAAAAAGTTACTGATATCAACATTGACTTATATTGTTTGAAAATAGTTTTATTAGTGCTGATAAAAATCTTGGCCGACATCACCGAAAAATATTATCATATTAATCGACAAAATTAATTATCTTTAATATAGAAATAGCTATGTTATTAAATAAAAATAACATCAACTAATTAACATTAATTAAAGGTAATATTAATTAATGTTAACCAAAATATTTGGATTTGATATCACATAAAGAAACTATCACTAGTGTTGATAAATAAAAGCCTTACTAACATCAGCTGCAAAATAATACTGATCTATTTTTGAAAAAAAAAAAAAAAAGTGGTCATGGTGATAAAAGAATAATCCCAGTCCACTTGACAATATTTGAGCCGAAGAGATAATAAATAAAGAAGAAAAACACAAATTTTGAGAGAGGAGAGAGTTGAAAAGTTTTAAACTTAGGTCAAATTTAAAATTATTTAAGTTTACATAATTAAATTATTTTCATAAATTCTTAAATTTTAATTTCTTTTAAAATTTTATATCATAAAAAGTATATTTTACCGTAAAATATTTCAAATTTTCTAAACAAAATACCTTCTAAAAATTCCCTATCCCTTTTTTATCTCTCTTTCTTCAAAACCCTAAATATGATCAGAAACGAAATTCAAAAAATTCAAATTATAGAAATTGGTATAAGAGGATATAAAATAGCTTTGATTAAATGGTCTGAAATATATAACCAAAAATGTTAGAAGGATTAGATATAAAGATATGCAAATATTCAGTGTTGCATTACTAAAAAAATGAGAACAGAGGTATGTAACTAAAATTACTGGATTTTGGAAAAATATCTTAGAATCTAAATAAGGGATTAGACGAAATTAAACCAATCCAAACATTAAAAAAATGAGTTTGTGTGGTCGAAGGATTTGAAGGTAGTATTTGGAGTATGATAAGAACAACCTTGGTTCGACAATAATACTACGTGGAATATAAGGAGGGGTATCAATTAGCTTCTGACATGTAGGCATAATTCTAGAACAAATGCTGCTAAAAGATATCTCAGATTATATAACAACTCCGATCTTAAAAGCAACAAAAAATAATTGAAGTAGAGTTTGAAACAATAATATTTGGGAGTGGAAATTTCAATGGAGGAGAGACTGATTTGGGTAAAAAAATACCCAAAGTCTAGTCATTTAGCAATGATCTAATAAAATGCAAAAGATAGATGGACAAGACAGCTGCAAATGGAAAGTAGAGAAAAATGGCTTATATACAGTAAAAATTGCATATAAGGTACTACAACACAATGCAAATGCAAGTGAAAAAAAAGAGTTATTTAAAACAATATGGAAAACTAATTCAATTCTAAACATAAAACACTTTGTTTAAAGGACGAGTTTAAATAGTATTACAACTAAGGATAATATCTTAAAGAAGAAAAGTTGTGTTTTGTAATAATCGTGAAGTAATTGCAAATCACCTCTTTTTTTAATGTAAGGTAAATACAATGATATGGAATTTGTCACACGTGGATAAACATTCCAAATGTGCCCTCTTAACTTCATGCAAAATATTGTAGTGAGCCCTCTTAACTTCATGCAAAATATTGTAGTGCAGATTCTTAACTAATTCTTAGCAGAGTGGCAGAGTGCCCTTTGTTTAGGTAGTTTTGACTGTTTTTTACTCTGTTTATGCAACAAGGTGCCAAGGATTTATTTATTATTTATTTATTATTTATTTATTATAAATAATAAAAAAATATTTATTACTTATAATAAATAAATTTATTGTAAGTTAAAATAAAAAATAAAATATTTCTTATTTTGAATAATAAGAAATTATTCAAAATATAACCTCCTATTGCTGAAGTAGAAGTAATCATTGTCTTTATGATTTATATATTGATTCTTCTTTCGATAATCTCTAATCATGATACAGAGGGATAGATAATAATCTGTCACTAAATTCAGTTTTTCTTATAGTGTTAATATTTGTTTGTGGTAAGATATCTATACATTTATATCGATATATTTATCAACTTGTGTTGTATTTTTGTTAATTGGTAAGATATCTATATATTTATTAACTTGTGTTGTGTTTTTATGAATTGAATATGTGAAGTTAATAAATGGAGTGATTAAATAGATGTGATGATGATCAGTATAGAATTGGGTGAATTCTTCTGACATTTTTATTATTTAATTCACTATATATTAAATATTACACTGAATATTTAATGTTTTATTATAAATTTTTTATTTTTATGCATTGTGTTTTATTAAATATTACAAAAAATAGAATTAGGATTTGTTATTGGTTAACTCAAATTTATGTTCTTGCCACTTCGGCTAAACGACTTTACTATATTGTCATGAAATACAATGCCATAATTTATTTATTATTATCGTCAAATAAAAGTTGTCAAAAATATTTAGTTCATCAATCGACTTGACCTAATGGCTTAATAGATTCAGCCATGCAAATTATGGAATAAATAAAGTTAAGACAATTTAATATGATCCAATAATATATGATTATGAATGCTAATTCGAAATAGCTCCATGGAAGATATTAATTGATTAAGTAATATAGTAAAAAAGAGTTTTAGAATATAAATTTATTAGAGGCTATAATTTAGCTTTATATATAAATAAAATGACATTTAAATAAATATTTGTAAATGATATCGAGACAGAATATTTTCAGTAAAGGAGATACTCGTGTTGAGATCATTAAGATGTATATTATTCAAAGACTTGTCGAGAATTAGGTATATATATGGACTCTACTGGTACCTTATAATCACATAGATGAAAGGTACCATGTGATGAGAGTTGAAAGAGGTCCATTAAACTAAAATTGCAGTTTGAAAGAGCCGGTCATAACATATATATATATATATATATATATATATATATATATATATATATATATATATATATATATATTTACCCTATCAGACGAAGTTATGTTCATCTAAGACTATGTAGATTCACAATTAGAAGGGTCATCTAGCAGGTGTTAGCCTATGAGTCTAACTTAATGCACGACTCTTCCGAAAGTATAGAGTCAAATGTCTTTGTATGTGAGTTGGCATATGTATGATATGAGTTATAATGACAATGTGATGTATGAGATGAATCATGAAAGTTTGATGTTTGTAGTTTGGTTGGTATAGGAATTTAATTCATTAATATACATATTTCCTTAAACTTTCTAACTTATCCTTATTTTTTTTGTAGTGTTTCTTTTATTTTTAAATCTGCGATAATCGTGTATTACACGTTAATAGAAGATTTGACTAGTGATGTGACTCTTTATTGAACTGATAGAGAAATTTTAGTTTGTTTTATGATTGTAAGAAAATATTTTTATTAAATTTCATATAGAAAAGTACATTTTGAAATATTTAATAATTCTATAAAGACTTATATTTAGAATTATTATAGAATTTCTATACATAAAGTTGTTATTATTTAAAAATATGAAATATTACGTTATTATGTGGATAAACTGGTAGAATGATAAAAGCATATCCTGAGAACTTTAAACTAGAGAAAAAATATTAGAAGAAGGCATATGCAACACTAAGACTATTACGACATTTATACCTTATTCTACACTTATTTACAGCTATAATAAGATATATTACATCATATTATTTAAATATTGAAGAATATTATTATATGTGTAATTAATATACTAATTTAGTTATTGTATTATTGACTTAATTTCAAACATACATCATACAAAAATATATGTCTTAATTTTTGTTAAAGAAATAACTATTATTAATGATTTATATTTTTTAAAGTTATTCATACATTTATGTTTAGAACACAATAAATATATATATATATATATATATATATATATATATATATTAGAAATTCATAATTTTTGTTTTTTAGTAGAAAGTTGTCTTTTGTGCGTACTTTTTTTTAAATCTTAAGATAATTTTTTCAATTACACTCTTATTTTCATTTCACTACTTAAAAATTATTTAAACATTATATAGAGAAAAAAAAAGTAAGTCATTTATTAAAAGTTACATTAAAAGTAAAAGAATTATTCACTTTTCTTAATTTTTTGTAAACAACTCTTATATTGCAATATATAGAAAGTAAAAATATAACATTTGAAGATAAATTATAAACACATTTCGGATTCATTTCTTGAAACAATGGGTGTATTTCATTAAAATTGAATTTATTGAAAATAATCTCTCTTGTTACTTTACAAAAAATTGTGAAAAATTTGTTCTATTTATTTCTTGTTTACAAAGTTAAAGATGATATTAGTTTTTTTTGTTAATAATATATTTATATGTTTTCTAATCTTTATAGGATTTATACATACATTATATGGAGAAGAAAACAAGGTAATAATTATAAATACATATCCAGCATAACTCACATATTAAATACATTTTAATTTATATAAAAACAAAAGGTTTAAAAAGTATTTTATTTGGTCGATTGAAGGTATTCTTAGAGACATAGTTTTGCTAGAAGAAAAGAGAGAGACTGAAATATTAATAGTGAAGATGTCTTTCATTAATATAATAGGTTAACAAATGATATTAATTTATTTGAGACATTTTTCTAGGAAAGTAAGTAAAAATCAATTTACTCAATCACATATGCACATGCAGCGTCGAGGGATGAAGCCTTGGCATTCGCCACCAGGATGACCTTCGCTTGCACACTGCTCATTGCACCTGTCGCTCTCAAAGCATGCTCCCTTGAAGCCGGCGCTTGGTTTATAACAATCTGCCTTTGCTCTTTGCACACCCACATCTGATCCATTCATTCATTTCACATCATTTCATTACCACAATATTACTATTTGTCATGCTATTATATCATATTGTAAATATATATGTATCTTACCTGCAACTAAGACTAAGAGGACAAAGAACATAAATCCGACTGTTTTTCTCTCCATTGTTGAAGCTTGCAAACTGCTAATTTAGAATAATAAAGTTGTTATTGCTTTAGAAGCTAATTGAGAGTGATGTAATTGTTATCTTTCTCTTTGTGACCTCTTTATATATAGCATGAGAGCTTGAGAGGTATTTATTAAACTAAGTGTTATTTATAACTATGATAACTGATAGTTTTCATTTCATGAGTTTCATGAGTTTATGTTATTTATGATATTTGATAGTTTATGTTTCATGAGTTTCTTTCTGGACTAAATGTTATTTATGATTTATGTTATTTATCATTTATGATAACAGATAGTTTTTGTTTAATTAAATGTATATTTAATTAAATTATTTAAAGTGAATTTATTAGTGATTATAGTCTAAGAAATATATGTGATTAAAGATTTTAAGTGTAATTAAAATTATAATTATTAATAAATTTTTAAATTTAAATTATAAAAAGATGCAAAGTGTATTATAACTTACCAATGTCTTCTTAAATCTAAAAAATTTCAATGTTAAGTGTCCTCTAAAATAGTGTTAGACTATAATAATAAGAAGAAAAAATTTATCTCAAATCTTCTTTCAACAAAATTAATAATAAATTAAGTTAAACATTTAAAACTTATCTGTAATAAAGATAATTAGTAATTAAATAATTTAATATTATTATTAATAAAATAAAAATAATCAATATTAGTAAATCGTTCAATATTATAAAAAATAGAAATAATATTATTATTAATAAAATAAATATTCATATAATACTTACTTAATATAAAAATATTCTTATATTTTTTTAAACTTTTTCAAAATTTTCATATATATAATATTTAATTATTATAATGTCCTTGTTTAGAAAAAAAAATCCATCTCTCTTTCACATATAAACAAAATAAAAATTTATTTTTTTACACATTATCATTATCAAATTATTGTATGTCACGTAAAATTATCAAAGTATCACCATTCTAATTCTAGAAACAGATGGTCTTATTTAGAAATTAATTTTTTCTAAAAAGAAAAACATACAATATTTAATTGTTACGCTAAATATATTACGTGTAATGTGTTTTGTTTTTGAGTTTATAGCCTCTAGAAAATATTTCTTATCATTAATTAATAGGAATTTATTCAAATTTTAGAAAGTTATTTATATAAAGAAATTTTATTCATTGTATTTTCAACAAGAGATTCTTAGTTTATTTTCAGCAATGATACTTATTTGGAGTTCATTACCTCTTTTCTTTAGATCCATTAGTATCACATGTAATCGTAAGTATTTAATATTTTTTTCTTGAATAGTAAAATTTGGTGAACTCTTTACTATTTCTTAATGGGCTGTAATATATTATATTTTTTATATTTGTCTTTTTTTTTCTCCTTTATTCGCTGTTTTTAAGAAAAAAAAAGTTGTTTTACAGGTGCCAATCAAACCCTGGTTTAATATAAAAGTTAAAATTTTATCATGCAGTAAACATCTCTTAATAATGCAAAATTACTTTAATATAACTAATATGAGTTCTTTAATGTTAGAAATATTTTATTTTGCAAATAATAGTTTTCAATTTTAGGAAACTCCGTGTACCTAAAACATGCATATTAAAATAATATTTTTAGTTACAAAGAAATTTTGTAAGAAAATCTCATTAAAGACTTAAAGAAAACTTATATTTAAAAAATTCACATTAAAATAATATATTAATAGATAAGATTTTTTAATTAAATAAAAATTAAAGGAAATTTTAAATTCTCTATATACCAAAATTTTACTTTTGTTGTTTCTTAAATGAAATTTAACAATTTTTTAAACATATATTTTATAATTCTTGAAGTAAATCCATAAAAAATCAATACGTTGAAAATTTTCTCTCTCTTTTTAATAATTAGGATATTTATTTTTAACACTTTAAATATTTTATTTTCTTTCTTTTCTTTGTATGTATTAATATTTTGATCTCATTATTTGGTAAGCTGATTTTATGTTTTTTTATCTCTCTTTTTCTTTTTTCTTATCTCTCTTTTTCTTTAGTTTCTCTCTTTCTGTAGAAAATAGTTTTAAAATATAAATCTATTAGAACTTATAATTTAATTTTAGATATAAAAAAGATTATATATAAATATTTTTTTAAAAAGAAAAAGTTTATATAAATAGTAAAATCAATATTCAAGATTTATTGTTATAAAAATCATCATCTCTTTCAATAGCAGTTTTTTTTTTAATCTGTTTTCTCCCTAAAATTTTGTCTTCCTTCCTTATCAGATCGGAAATCATCTTTAGATATTTGGTCTCGAGTAAAGCAAGATTGTAGATTCTCGAATAGAGTAAGTTTATTTTCTTGTCATTTTTCTCATTGTCAGATTTAGGTCAATCTCGTTGGTAGAGATATTTTATCTATGTCATCTGAGGTATCAGAATGAGATTTTGTTGGTCTATTATATTATAATAATAGTGTAGTCTAATAATTGATTAGAAGAAGCTCTCAGTGCAGGTTAGGTTTTCCCATTATTTTAGATTTTTTGAAGTGCTTTAAGGGTCTCTACTTTATACAAATAAATGGAACCTAGTTTGAATGTTTTTAATAAATTTTATGATTACTTGTTTTATTAAGGATGAATTGGATTAAGTTTAATTAAACTGAATGAATGTTTATATATAGTATGATGCAGTATAAATGTTTGTGAATGATATAAAATTGTGATCAAAACATAGTATCTTTAGAAAATGAAATATTGCTTGAAGATTTGTCAAGAATGAAGTATTCTAACTCTAGTCAGGAGCGACTCAAGGCCCAAGTAAGTAAAGCAACCTCTTTAAGCCTCAAAATCTTAAAGGTCTCAAAATAATTTAATAATAATACACTATTATAAAATTAGAAACAAATATTTAATTTTAAAATTACACTAAAAAACAGTTTTTAATTAAAAATTTAAAATATCTAAGTTTAAGTTTAGATCAATAGTATAAATATTCTTTAATGATTATAAATTTATATCTGTACTATCAATATTATTTAATAAATAATATTTTTAAAACTTTTTATAATAAATTAATAATATTTTTTTAAAGAAATTGAATAGTAAAAAAATTCTACTTTCTAATTTCTTTCTTATATTTTTCTACTATTCACATTGTTTGTATGTCATTTCATTCTTTCTACTCTTCCATTTATTTATTTGCAATTTGGTATATCATATCATGTGCTAACCCCTGCAGAAGAGGCAATTTCTTCTCCCATGCAGGGACAACAACAATCTTGGAGTGCAGAGCAGATGAAGTTCAAAACATTTAGAAAGGCACAACCAATCCCACACTCTGTAGCTGTGCCAAATCAAAAAAGAAAAAACTCAGACGGTCCTGGAAGCCCTTAAGTTGGAGTTCAATTAATTCTCATAAAAAGGAACTACTAAACAATAATCCTTTGGGATTTTATTTATCTCAAGTTTGGGCCAAGATGTCAAAAACATGTTTCAAACATTTTTTTATTACATGGATTATACATGTTTTAGATTTAGACATCATGCAAATTAGGTAGTAAGGAATGTAATTACGTACCGATTGTGGTATCCTTGTAGATTTTGTGAGAAATATACTTTAGTCTTATTGTCCTCGTATACCGAAGGATGTGTTATACTGAATACACGTTAGTAAGAGTGATATTTTTTGTAATACGCAAATATAATATCTACTATTATATAGTTTTTGGTAAAAGGGTTATAGTACTCAAGTATTCTATTATTTATATATTCTTTTTACTAATTAAAAAAAATAAGATTCAAATCAAATTCATCCAATTTATAATTTTTCAATCTAAACCAATTCATATTTTTTTTTACCTTAAATTGGGTATGGGTAACCCTTAAGAAAGTAAGAAAAAAAATCTTAATCTTTCTTTTAAAAAACAGTCACTTTGGGAGAAAATGGCCTAGCTACCAAAGTCATACACATTTATATAAACTAGTACTATCAAATTGCATATATTTTGTTTTAATTTTGAACAAAATACCCTTATATCTTTAATATGGATTCACATTTATGGTCTCTATTTTTTTCCTTCATTTAAGAAATATACCCGGACAAAGAAAAAAAAAACATTTGTTTAAATACAATGTTTTCTCTTTCGTTATCATTACTTCCACTGAAATGCCTTTTTTTTATTTAAAACAACAGGGAAGAAACATATAAAAAAAAAAAAACAGGTGGTTTAGTTACATCCAACATATTGCAAACAACAATAGGCAATGGTAATGTTGATTTAACAATGTGCAAACAATTAGAGAATACATAGACAATGATCATGTTGAATAATTTGAACTATAGCATTCCTCTATCATCTTTACTAGATAGATTTTAGTCTTCGGAAATGATTAAGTTAGCTAGTCACAAACATTATCCTTATTAAAACAACTTGAAAAAAGAGAAGAAAACCCAGAAAAAAGGTAGCACTAGCTCTGCATTTTCCTTTATGAAAATGTTTGAAAAAGTTGGTGAGTAGCATGCCTTTTAACGTTAGTTGCCTGCGCATTTTGGTGGAGATTCTCACGTGCAAGAATCAAAAGACGTTGCTTTGAAGCATTGGATATATTCTTTTTTCTTTTGTATGTGAAATGATTGTTGGGAAGTAGGGCTAAACTAGTGGATGTCTGTCAAAGGATAGAAAAGCATGTATGGAGATGTAGAAATTGACCATTTTGTGGAGAAAGTGGGTGTGAGGTGTCACTCACTGCTTTGCCATCCCCATCACTTTATGTTCTTTGTTCCCTCTCTTCCTTACTACTGCACCTTGTGCATATCACAATTTTTTCCTCATTCCTCACTCAAACTTCACCTTCAACATTTTTATTGCCTTTAAAAGGTGCAGTACAATGTTACATGGACCACCTTTTCATGCATACCAAGTTATCAACCAGGAAAAAATTCATTCCTGCTAGAAATATTCTTCTCAACTTGGAAATTTGGACAAATTTGTGGTTTGATGTTCACAAGCATGTTGATACTACCTCCTTTTTTTCATTTAAGAAAAAAAAGAATAATTCAAATATAATATTCTAGTTTTCTAATACTCTTATTATGGCAATGTAGGTTGAAACTTTCAGTTTTGTAACCAAATGATTTTTCATTCAAATCTTGAAAATGTCATGTACCAATATCATCATTATAAAAAAAAGTTTAAAAAATTGTTTTTTTTTATAAATAAGAATAGATGGAGTTTTTTTTTTCCGGATCCAATTTTTATTTCGAAAGTTAAAAGTCGAATCTATCAAAAATATTATGATGTAATTAATGAACCGCCTTTTTTTTTTCTAAAGGTGAGTTTGGAATAAAATTTTTTAGCACTTATTTTCGGAGAATAAGAACTTGCGAAATTCATTTGAGAAAAATAGAATCACGTTTACACGGTTGTGGAGGAGCCTTTTTATGATGGCTATTTTGATTTTTTTTTTTTTTTTATGTTAGTTGTAAAATTCATACAAATTTAGATGACATAAAAAAATTAAATCAGTCTAAATAACAATTTTTGTGTTAATTATTTTATAATCAACTTAATAATAGATATAAAAAAATATTTATTGTATCTATTCGAAATTAAAACTCATGATTTTTTTATTCACAAGTTCTTAAATATCTCATTTATTATAATGGATAAATTTGAACTATTATAATAAATCGTGATTATCATTATATGCAACGTGTTTATCTTCATGTGCCCATGAACCTTTGTATTATCAAATATTGAATTAAAATCTACATATACATATTCGTATGAATTTAAATATCAACATAAAATTCAAAGTTGAAACTCTCTTTACTTCTTTTCTTGTACTTCAACTTTAAAGTTGTTGGTTGCATATATAATACTGTTCAATTCCTTACTTTCTCTACGTTATCAAATAATAGGGATTCTGAAAGCTTATTTTGTTCCCCTTTTTCTTAATATGGAATTAACTTCCCTTCCCACTCGCTGAACTAAAGGATATTTGCCACATATACTTGAAAACTGAAAAAAAAAAAAAAAATTTAGAATAGTGCAACCAAAATTCCAAAGCATCACATGAAGCCATTTCATTAAAAAACAGTGAGGCAACCTTAACACAAACTAATAAAAAAACATCTTAGCCCAAGCCAAATCGTACCCTAATCTATAATAAAATAAACAAACCGATCCTTAGTTATTTGTGTAGCACTATGATTGTCCCAAAATTGTTTTTGATACAAGAACAATAATGAGAAGGGGGGAAAAAAAGAAAAAACTCTTTTTCTGCAGAATTTTCTTTTGTTCTAAAAAAAAAGTTCGATATTATTTCTGGGTTGTTTCTAAAGTATAATTTTTCCTTTCCAAAGTGCATGGTTCCAAAAGAATGGAAAGATGCGTTTTGTGGCAGGACCAGTGCCTAACTGACATTGTACCAGCCAGTTTTTGAAGGAGGAAGAGACTTAAAGGAAAAAAATGCAGCAGGAAAGTGTTTCTGTTAAGAGCCTATAGAACTCCAAAGTTATTGATAGTAGCAAAGCTTTGAACCATGATCTTCACTTTCAGGGCAATACTTTGATTTTTATTGTCAAATTCTGAAAAATCATGAAAACGGAAAGTTTCTGGGAATCACTTAAAAAAGCGATGTTATTAGAGATGTACGAGTACATTGTTTGACAAAATCTTTCTACTTGTGTTTCTTTGTAGCAATGATTTTAGAAACCTAATTAGCATTTGCCAATGGAAAGGAAAAACCGTCTTGTTACCACCGATGAGTTATTCATAATGCAGTAATCATTGCATTCGAAGTCATTACCGGTTATTAATTTATCATTGGTTTCATAACGTGATGAACCCATTTAATCATGGTGTTGGAAGATATTCTTACTTCTTAATTTGTACAATCCCATGCATGTCAATTTAACATACCTTATCAACAACCGAAAGATTTGGCTAGTAAAAATCTATATGTTTAAAGGTTCCTAGAACATCTAGAGGCAGTAGACCATTTGGGAGTTAGAATATATGGGGTACAAGATTGTTTTTTGTCAAATTGTCTATTACATTAATTTAACTTGTAGCGTTAGTTGAAGATTTTCAGGTCCTAACTAAATTACTGTATACACGACTTTACAACTATTTGGCGTAATCTTTTGAAAGATAGTTAAACAGTTTTAATTGTATAAATGAACCTTGTAATGAACAATTATCGTTAAATTAGAATTGAGAGCTAGCCAGTGTGATAGACCTTGCGTTGTAATATCATATTCATTCTGAGTGAATTTATGACTATGGATGTAGATTGAGTTTCAATTGAAGCACATAAATTTTTCGGTGAGTCTATGTTATGTTTTTGTTTCTTGTTTACTTTCTGTCCGTTCTTGCGGTTTCTTTTATTATCATCTACCGTTAATGGTTGGTAAATTGTCTAGTGAATTTGTGACTATTTTCTTTTAAATTGGTGCACTGAATCTGGAGCAAAGAAGAATCAATCATCGTGGCTTCTACAAAGTATAAGGTTGAGAAATTTATTAATTGAAAGATTTTGGTTATGGCGTTAAAGATGCGTGCTCTTCTATTTCAATAGGTCTTTCTTGAAGTTTTGGAAGGTGAATCCAAACTTAAGAGAACTATGGCTGAGAAGTACAAGATTACACTGTTAGAGAAAGCTCATAGCGCAATTGTTCTAAATCTTGCACTACAAGAAAAACTCAATTTACCCACAGATTATTACCCACAGATCTGTACTCGTAGATAAATTCAACATTACCTACGGATCTGTATATGTAGGTATTACCTACAAATTTAAGTCCGTAGGTATTATCCACGGACATAGATTCATAGATATAACCCACGAACACATATCCATAGGTATTACCCACGGTTATTGGTCTATAGGTATTACCTATGGACCTATGTCCGTGGGTAATATTTAAAAGCTTATATTTATGAATAAAACTACTATTATCTCTTATTAATGATGTTAATATTGATTTATTAATAATAACATTAGTAAAGGTAAATATTACTAACAATATTAATATTTTTATTAATATTATAACTAATATTATTGGTATTTTTAACACTTTTATTACTATTATTAATATTATTATTACTTTTATTAATATTATTATTATCATTGGTATTATTAATAATATTATCAATAATATTATATTTATCATTATTATTATTAATATTAATATTAATATTAATAATACTATTGTTTTTATTATTATTTCTAATATTGTTATTTATAATATTATTAAAATTATAATTATTATTATTATCAGTATTATATTTTTTTCAAATTATTAATGTTGTTTTTAATATTTTTAAAGTTTTTAATATTATTAATATTTATACACAACATATTACTAATGTTATTGACAAGATTATTATTATTATTATTTATATTAACATTATTATTATATGTTTTTTAATACATGGAATATTATTAATACTTCTATTTATATTATTTATATTTATATTAATAATATTTTTAATATTACTATATTATTATCAACATTATTTATAATTATATGAAAAATAGTTTTAATATTATTAATATTTTTTTATATTATTTTCAATTATATTAAAAATATTTGTGATATTATTATTAAGAATTACTATTATTATTATTATTATTATTATTATTATTATTATAATAGTTAATAATAATATTATAAATAATGTTATTACTATTAATGTTAACATTAATATTCTTATTTCTAATATTTTTATTATTAATGTTATTTTTATTATCTGTATTAATATTATTAATAATATTAGTATTTTAAATTTTATTAATTTATTATTATTATTATTATGAATCTTATTGATATTGTTTTTATCAATATTATTAATATTATTATTGATATTATTTATATTATTGTTAGTATTATTATTGTTGTTTTTAATAAAAATGATAATAATAAGAATAATAATAGTATTATTAATGATAATAATGATATTAATAATAATATTATTATTAATAATATTAACAATCATAATCATAAATATAATTATAATAAGAATAATAATAATCATAATATTTTCATATAAATTGTCTGGCGCATTAGTCAAAGGCTCAGGATTCAACTCCTCCTGATTGGATGGAATTTGGGTTTGATAGATCGTCTGGTTGTAAATTGTCATAAGTCATTGTAGAGAATCTTTGGATGTGTTAAAGATATATATCTTAATTTTTGTTAAAGAAATAACTATTATAATGATTTATATTTTTTAAAGTTATTCATACATTTATGTTTAGAACACAAAGTTATTCATACATTTATGTTTAGAACACAATATATATATATATATATATATATATATATATATATATATATATATATATATATATATATATATATATATATATATATATATGAAATTCGTAATTTTTCGTTTTCTAATAGAAAGTTGTCTTTTGTGAAAATCTTAAGATAACAATTTTTTTCAATTACACTCTTATTTTCATTTCCACTACTTAGAAATTATTTAAACATTACATAGAGAAAAAATAAGTAAGTAATTTATTAAAAGTTACACTAAAAGTAAAAGAATTATTCACTTTTCTTAATTTTTTTTATCAACAACTCTTATATTGCAACATATAAAAAGTAGAAATACAACATTTGAAGATAAATTATAAACACATTTCGGATTCATTTCTTGAAACAATGGGTGTATTTCATTGAAATTAAATTTATTGAAAATAATCCCTTTTGTTACTTTACAAAAAATTGTGAAGAATTTGTTCTATTTATTTCTTGTTTACAAAGTTAAAGATAATATTAGTTATTTTTTTTTATAATATATTTATATGTTTTCTAATCTTTATAGAATTTATACATACATTATATATATGGGGAAGAAAACAAGGTAATAATTATAAATACATATCCAACATAATTCACATAATAAATATGTTTTAATTTATATATAAAAAAATGTTTAAAAAGTATTTTATTTAGTCGATTGAAGGTGTTCTTAGAGACATAGTTTTGCTAGAAGAAAACAAAGAGATAGAAACATGAATAGTAAATATGTTTTTTATTAATGTAATAGGTTAACAAATGATAGTAATTTATTTGAGACATTTGTGAAGGAAAGTGAGTAAAAATCAATTTACTCAATCACATATGCACATGCAGCGTCGAGGGATGAAGCCTTGGCATTCGCCACCAGGATGACCTTCGCTTGCACACTGCTCGTTGCACCTATCGCTCTCAAAGCATGCTCCCTTGAAGCCAGCGCTTGGTTTATAACAATCTGCCTTTGCTCTTTGCACACCCACATCTGATCCATTCATTCATTTCACATCATTTCATTACCACAATATTACTATTTGTCACGCTATTATATTGTATTGTAAATGTATATGTATCTTACCAGCAGCTAAGACTAGGAGGACAAAGAACATAAATCCGATTGTTTTCCTCTCCATTGTTGAAGCTTGCAAATATGCTAATTCAGAATAATAAAGTTGTTATTGCTTTAGTAGTTAATTAAGAGTGATGAAATTGTTATCTTTTTCTTTGTAACCTCTTTATATATAGCATGAGAGCTTGACTAGCTTAGGGGTATTTATTAAACTAAGTGTTATTTATAACTATGATAACTGATAGTTTTCATTTCATGAGTTTCATGACTTAATCTTATTTATGATGTTTGATAGTTTATGCTTCATGAGTTTCATTCTTGATTAAATGTTATTTATGATTTATGATAACGAATAGTTTTTGTTTAATTAAATGTATATTTTATTTAAATTATTTAAAGTGAATTTATTAGCATAGTCTAAGAAATATATGTGATTAAAGATTTTAAGTGTAATTAAAATTATAATTATTAATAATTTTTTAAATTTAAATTATAAAAAAATGCAAAGTAGATTATAACTTATCAATCTCGTCCTAAATCTAAAAAAATTTCAATGTTAAGTGTCCTTTAAAATAGTGTTAGACTATAATAATAAAAAGAAAAAATTTATCTCACATCGTCTTTCAACAAAATTAATAATAAATCAAGTTCATCATTTAAAACTTATCTGCAATATGGATAATTAGTAATTAAGTAATTTAATATTATTATTAATAAATAAAAATAATCAATATTATTAAATAGTTCAATATTAAAAAAATAAAAATAATATTATTATTAATAAAATAAATATTCATACAATACTTACTTAATATTAAAATATTCTTATATTTTTTTTATACTTTTTCAAAATTTTCATATATATAATATTTAATTATTAAATGTCCTTGTTTAGAAAAAAAATCCATCTCTCTTTCACCTATAAACAAAATAAATTTTTTTTTACACATTATCATTATCAAAATGATTGTATGTCACGTAAAATTATCAAAATATCACCATTCTAGTTTTAAAAACAGATTGTCTTATTTAGAAATTAATTTTTTTTTTTAAGAAAATCATGCAATACATAACTGTTACGCTAAACATATTACGTGTAACTGTATATGTTTTGTTTTTGAGTTTATAACCCTCTAGAAAGTATTTCTTATCATTAATTAATAGGAGTTTATACAAATTTTAGAAAGTTATTTATATAAAGAAAAATAATAGAGGAGGAGTTAGATGAAGTTTAAAGTCCAAGACTTGTGATGGAAAAGTACTAAACGTCTACAAGTGCTACCATTATAAGAAAGAAGGTCACAAAAGAAAGTATCATCCTCAAAAGTAGGAAAAGGTTGGAAATCCTGATAGATAGTCTGGGTTTGGTAGATGGTCTGATGGACCATCTACATCTAGTGAACCAGCTCTGGTAGAAGATGGTTGTAAATTATCATAAGTCATTATAGTGTCGAGTGGTTTGATTATTAGAGGGAGTTAGGAGTCTACCCAAAAAACCAATGATAAAGTGTTTGAGAACTTCAAAAGTTGTAAGCATTTGCTAGAGAACCAAATTCGATAATTGTCTTAAGTTTTATTATAAATTGCTTAATACCTTTTATAGAGAGCACAACATAGCAAGACACTAAACTGTTGTAGGGACTCCTTAACAAAATGAAAGATTCAATAAGACTATTCTGGAACAGGTGAGGTGCATGACATTAAGTGTTGGAGTTTTAAAAAAAAAAATTTGGGCTGAAGCTACTGATACTATTACATTACAGATGTCCATGAACTACAGATTTGAAGAATCTTAAGGAAGTTTGGTCAGGACATCTTTCCAACCTTGATCGTCTGAGAATCTTTGGATGTGTTACCTATGCTCATATTAAGAAAAGTAAAAAGGATGATTGTGTTGTTAAATGCTTGTTTCTAGGGCATCTAGAAGGAGTGAAGGTATATCGTTTGTGGTTTGTGGTGTCTAGAGCCAAGATTCAATAAGTGTATCATCAGTAGAGACGTTGTCTCCAATGAAACTGAAATGACTTACAAGTCAAAAAAATTTTATTGTAAGTTTTTTAATAATAGTGATCCTGAGAAGACTGACATTGAGGTGGTGTCTAGTAGACCAGATGAGTCTGAAGCTGTTAGACCTTTTGACACATTTAAAAATGATATATGCATGGCTGATACATCTGAAGACGATAAACATTTAGTTACGTATGATGAATACCAACATGTTCATGATTATATATTAGTAAGAGATAGAACTAGGAGAATGATTAGATCTCTAAGAAGGTATGGTTATTTAGAGCTAATTGCATCATTGGTGGCTGCTAGTAAGGTACTAGAAAATAAACCTTCTAGTGTATTGTGTGCTTTAGCAAGTAAGGAGAAGACTCAATGGCTAAACACCATGAATGGGAGATGAAGTCACTTCGTCTAAATAATGCCTTGACATAGTTTATATTGTGTGTTGTGAGTAGGCTTATTTGTAGCCCTGGACAAGCACAATAACAACCTCTTTAGTGCATCCTACATTATTTGAAGGGGTGAGTTGGAAGAGTCTTAGTTTATGGTGGAGTCAGACAATCTATTAGAGAAGTTCCAATAGAAGGGTTTGTTGACTCAAACTTTGTTTGGTGTTTGAACACCAAAAAATTTTGCACTAGTTATATGTTTAATATTTATGATACTATTGTCAACTGAAAGGCCAATCTAGAAAAAAATAATGGTTTTGTCAAGATTGAGGCATAGTATATTGTCATGACAGAGGTTGTGAAAGAAGTTTTATGGTTTAAAGGTCTAACCAAGGAGATGAATGTGTAGGACCATGTTGTCATAGTTTACTGTGACAACAGTAGTACTATATAACTTTCCAACAACAAAGTTTGTTATAAGATAATGAAACATATTGATGTGAAATTGCATTTCATAAGAGAGGAGATTGCTAGATGATTTGTGAAGATGATGAGGTCTCAATTGATTATAATTCATCTTCTATGACCACAAAAGTTTTTCCTGGAAGCAGGTTCTTTTATTTCCTGGATCTAATCCAGTTGATTGATGATTAAACATGTAATGGGCTTAGAGGTAGTAAGTATTTTATCAATCAGAAGATTTGTTTTGAATAAAGGTGGAGATTTGTGAAGACTTAGTCAGTAAATATATATGTTCAAAGGTGCCTAGATTGTTTAGAGGCAGTAAACCATCTAAGGGTTAGATGTTTGGAGGTATAAGACCGTCAATCTTAACGAGAGCTTCTAAGCAAATTTTCTGCTATATCAATTTAACTTCTAACTTAGTTGGTATTTTCAACTCCTAACTTAATCATTGTGCACGTGAATTTGCAACTATTTGGTACATCTTTTTGAAAGTTAGTTAGACGATTTTAAATGTATAGATAGGACCTTGTAATGAATAATTATCTTTAACTTAGAGCTGGGAGCTTGCTAGTGAAATCATATCATTTTTAATGGAGTTATAGAGATGGGAGCTTGCTAGTGAAATCATATTCATTCTTAATGGAGTTATGATCCTAAATGTAGATTGGATTTCAGTCGAACCACATAAATTCTTCTATGTGGTTCTTTATTTACCTCTTTTACCTTTTATCTATTCTTATCATTTCTTTCATTATTGTCTAGTGTTTGTAGTAGATCTAATAAGTTTTTAACTATTTCCTTACAACAATATTTTAGTGATGAGAGATATATTACTTAAAAGAAAGAAAATATAGAATGAGTGAGGTTAGAAAATAATAATTGTCAAAATAATGTAAAAACAATTAGTGAAAATAATGAGTATATAGTATTTGAATTTAGATTATAGAATATTTTTACATTCTTGTCTAATAAATAAATTACAAGGTATGGTAGATTTGTTATTTTTTTAATAATGATTATCTTAAAAAATACATTAAATATTATTTTTTTGAAGTGTGGCCGGATTCTCAAGTGGTACTGTATCAGATGAAGAGAGTAATCTATATATAAAAACATCATCTATAGCAACTAGAGCTTCCGTGAACAATGAAAAATTCTCAGTAATGACAGTGTTAGGAAAATCTGGAAAAGGAGGATCGTGCGGTAAAGCTGGCTCTGCATGAAAATTTGTCGGTATAGCATGAAGCAGGTAGATTACACAAGTCATTGGTTCTGTGTTTGAAGAAACCAATGACAAAAAATATCTAACCTTAATTACCATATTTTTACACTTTTCCTCGATGAAGTCAAGAAATTCTAAGTTACTGTTAACGACAAGAGGACACAAAAGATAGATAGCATTTATCATGTTGGGCCATAGTTTTGCAGTGTCACAAAGAAAGAGAAAGGAAGTGAAAGAAATTGAAAGGAAGAAAAGAAGTGAAAGAAAGAAATATATAAGGCATGGTTTGTTAACTTAAATTTTATCTTTATCAAAAATTAAATATATCTTTATTAAATATCTTCTATTAAACATCAAATTCTATCTTTATAAAAAATTAAAATTTATTTTTATTAAAAATGAAATTATTTCTGTAACACCCCAAACATAACATACATAAAACTAAACATTCTACTAATCATCATTAAAATTCATCAACATACAATAATCCTTTAAACTAAAGTATTTGAAAATTCTACCTTTAGAATTCTACTAAAACATAATTACAAATTATCTCCAAATTATTTTTCAAATTTAGCTTATGCCTAAAAGCACCAGTCATTCCAAATAATCCTCCACAGACCCATCTGCAACACCATCTGCTCCCGTGCCAAAAACACGATCATTGCAAACAGATATCAAAACACAAGTACAACAAAACAAAGGGTAAGCTAACCAAAATTTTAATAATACTTGAGTATTTCAATTCAAACACAAATATTAACACTACTCAAGTCTTTCATTCAGTACATGCACCATCACAATATAAGACACTGACACACTATAAACTTGACTCTACTTCCGGAAGACTCGTGCATTGAATAGACCTCGAGATATGCACCTGTCATACGCTGTGAACCCACACAGCCTCCAC
>Ga0209700_103121_pt1 | contig 32302 bp, 9 predicted proteins | sample SiratroredBW_FD_187528 | JGI IMG/M metagenome (GOLD analysis project Ga0209700, IMG submission 187528) | Root nodule microbial communities of legume samples collected from California, USA - Siratro red BW (SPAdes) (version 2) | ecosystem: Host-associated > Plants > Roots > Nodule | place: USA...
AAAAAAAAAAAATTTATATATATATATATATATATATATATATATATATACAATGTGATAACACCATATTCATATTTTTTCTGTAAAAATTCAATCAGATTATTTTATTTTATTTTAATTTATTGAAAATTTAATTCTTTATATCATTATATAAAAAAATATATATTTAATAATTTTATGTCATTTTTCAGTTAGATAATTTTATCCTTTAATAAATATAAAATAATATATGTATTTAATAGAATAAATAATTGAAATACTATTATCTATTAAAGAAATAACCACAATATAATATTTTATCATTATTATTACTATAAAATTATATAATTTTTAAATTTTAATATTTATAAATATCATTCTTACAAAATTATATATTTTTATATTATTTTAATATAATAAAAATATAAATACTTATGCTGGAAAAATAATAATTATGTTGAATGCGGTGAATTTTTTTTCTAAATTAATTAATATATTCTTAACCAAAATAGTTATTTTAACTGAACTAATTAATATTTTTTAAATAAATACAATTAGTGCAGTTTTAATCGTTTGCAATTATAAATGTTTTGTAATATCTTTTAAAATTTATTTTATTTTAAGAAAATATAATTTACTTAGTATACTTTATATCATTATAATTATATTTTGAATAAACATAACAACATACACTTATAATTTACTATATTGGCATCGATATAATGTTTTTGGGCTTCTACCTTTCCTTATACACCAAAATTTATGAACAATGATAATATAAATACAGATATAATAATTTTTAAAATTACTATTATTAAAAATATAATTTTTAGTAAAACTAATCTCCTACACTTTAAGAAATGTCTTAAATTTGAGTTGAAAGAAAAGTTATTAAAAAATAAATATAAATAAAGTTCATAATTTCTTCAAATATTTTGTAAAAATTAATTATTACTAAATATTTATGTTTGCTATATGATAACTACTAAAACCTTTAAATTTGAATCTGACAAATGATTAATACTGTGATTCTCCGTTAACTTTTTATATTTATATTTGATGTTTAATATTTTAATTAAATAATATTTTTTAAGTTTTGAATTATATAATTTAAGTTATACTTATACTTATATGAATAAAAAAAAATCATGGCTAAAATAGACAAGTAAATAATTTCTATCTCTTGTGTGTTTTAAGTTTAAATTGTTATAACCTGTTATTACCCATAAAACTGAAAATTCAACAATCAAAACAATGAATCACGGAAATTAATTACCCATAAAGCCTCAAAAGGTATTAACCAATATTTATACAATATAACTTCTGCTCACTTTGAAAGCATAACAAATAGTTTTATTTTACTTAAAATTTGAGATTAAATACAATTTAATATATTGTTTTCTTAATTTTTGATACATTGTTTAAAGAAAAAAAATCATAAATAGCACTTTTATTTTTCTTTGTATGAGGTGTGTTGTGCTTTAGAATATTAAATCTACTATTCTAGATTTAATTATTTAAATATTTTTTATTTTTAATTGTGCTCTTTTTTGTTTGATCATTTTGATTCTGATTACTTTATAAAGAAATTGATTGAATAATTAAATTGCATAAAAACAATGAGCATTCACCAACATAAAGGAAAAGATAAAAAAGATTTTTGTTTTGACTCAAACCTGTTTCAAAAATGATGAGTTAAGTTACATAAAATGTTCTGTGAGCACATTTTTAGGCTGCTTAAGCGAGGTGTTTGAAAAATACATAAAACATATTTTGTGAACACTTAAGTTAACTATTATAATCAAATTTAAAGAAGAAAAAAAAAGACAGAGAGATTTTGTGAGTGTTTAAATTATCCTTTTTTTTCTAATTGAAAACTTGATTGAATTGTAATAAGGAGATAAGACATGAAACATTTTTTATATCTGAGAATGGAGTACAAAGAATTGGGTATCACTAAAACCCTTTTTTTCTTTGGAAAAAAAAAAACTTCAATGCAGTAATGCAAGGATTGATTTATAAAGAAATAAAAAACCCTTAAAAGAGATTAAGATTAATATTAAAATATTTTTGTAGGTTAATAATTACTACATCTTAAAAGATATTGTAACTACTTATAAGAAAGTAAATGAAATTAAATCCAACATTTACATTTATCTAAATTTAACCCATTTTGTACATACCAAATATTCAATAATCTTTCAAGATTAAAATCTGTTACCTTCTTATTTATTTTATATACAAATTTCTTTGATATTTATTATATTATCATTAAAAAAATTCAGTTAGGAATATGATTATTTCACCTCTATTATAGGTTTAATATTAATGAATTATGACAATCAGATGATTTTTGATTCAACATCTTAAAATAAATGAATATGATTATTTCACCTCTATTATAGGTTTAATATTAATGAATTATGACAATCAGATGATTTTTGATTCAACATCTTAAAATAAATAATTTGTAAGTTTTCTTTTTTATATTATTTTCTTTTATTTTATGTGAGACCAAATATATATATATATATATATATATATATATATATATATATATTTACTCTGATAAACTTATTATCAACTTAAGTAATATAGTGTCGTCGAAACTTACCCATCATTCTCCATAGTGTTTTGTACTTGAAAACCCATCAAATTTAAAAGATATCAAACATGGGCATTTCTTCTTGCACCTCCATGGGTGAGTAAAAAACAAAATTGTCCTTAGTTTCTATCATCTCCTTATGCATCATCATCAATGGTCCTTTTTATCTCTTTTTGTTGGCCATTTACTTGTGCCCCCTTTCTTATCTCCATCAGGCTTTCTTTATTTAGGAAGAGGATAACATATTACATTGCATTTTGCTAGAAGTTTTTCTAACCCTCAATAATGACTTTTAAATTTTGCAATACAGAAAGTGACTTTTGGATTCCATAATTATTTTACAACTTTGCTTTATAAAAAAATAACTTTGAAAATGTGCAATCTAATTTTCTTTTAAAATAACTTTTTAATTGTACAATTTAAAAACTCTTATTCAAACAAAAATTGGTTTCCGATAAAAATAACTTTCAAATTATATAATTTAGAAAGAATATGTTTTTATAAACTAAAAAAATTAAGATGGATCTTTTCAATATTTATAAGAAAAATATGAAAATGTAAAAAGAATTCTCCTTAAACATATTTGCTCATGACAATTCATTGAAAGCCTTGAAACCAAGTCTACCATCAAATCTTAGACTCTTAAACTTGATTAGTCAAACAAATTCGCTTGGTATATCTTAAACAAATCAATCTAATATATTTCAATCTCTGCCATAGTTGACCAGCTATGTATTCGAATAACTCTCTTTTACATGCATTTAAAAATAGGATTGTATAAATTTAAATAAGGTAAATAGTTATTTTATTGTTTATTCTTTATTCTTCACCTTTTAATATTTAACAATTACAAAAATCAACATATTTTATTATTTTTTATTATATTAATCCACTTAATATTTTTTTTACTTCAATTATTTGTTTATTTTCTTCCAATTTCCTCTTCTGCACAAATGAACCACTCAACAGAAGTAATTAAAAGTTTCTAAAGTTTTTTACACCCTTTTTAAGTTTAAAATACAATTTTAAAACTAAAGATAAAAGAAAAGTTTTAAAATTTAAAAGTAAAGTTATTTGATATAAAATGTTATTTTTTACCAATAAAGTTCTCGTATAATTATCAAGATAAAAATAACTACTATTTTTATATTTTTACATCTTTAGATTAATTTAGTTTGAAGAAGATTTAAAAAAAAAAAAAAAAACTTGTAAAACTCCTTCTAAAATTCTATTTGATCAAATTTTTTCTTCAAAAAACACCAAAAGAAATTAAACCAAGTTAAATCTTACTTTGCATCTAGTCTAGGCTTGCTACTAAACCTCCATGAAGAAACAATCAATAATTTAATATAGTATTGCATCACATGTATACAAACCCTCAAGCAAACCAAAAGCCCTTGTAACTTACCATTATCATGCAAGCATCCTTTGCCTTGTGCAAGGGAGAAACAGTTCACCAAGAAAACCAAGCATGCAGATATCAATGGCAACAAAACCAAAGGAATCCCTTTCTTGTGCCTCCAATCCTAGGCCATTCCTCTTCATCACGCACCCCCTTTTGTTTTTTCTCCTTCATATCAAAACCCCATAATACATATAACAGTCACGTTCTTTCTGTCAAAAAAAGCTCCTTCTTCCTCAAAAAACAGCAACCTTTTCATCCCAATCCCTATGTCTCTAACAGGCCGTTCTCGTATCGTTATAGATGGGGTTAGAAGAACCAGAACTTTTCATTATTTCTGGTGTCTATATTGCCAAAGAACCGTGAGAATACCCTTTACAAACAATAATGGTTCTATATGCCCCTATTGCTTCCACCATCTGCGTTATGAGCTTGACATCTCAAGGCCAAGGCTTCTCATGAACGTGCCAAACAACCTCGAACCTTCACCAGCAACTCAGCTTCTGGATAACTTGGCCCTCGTTCTTGATCCACCTCTAAGGAGGCAAAACAACAACCACTTGAACACAACAACCACACGATGGGAAATAGAAAACCAAGATGGTTCAGATCCTCAGGCTTGGATTACACTTCGGTTTCCAAGGCCAACTCGTGCAAATAGGCCTATTTCCCCACCACAACAAAACTTGGTTCCTCAGACCAACGACACTGACACCGTTTTTGAGAACACGTTATTAGATGACTTCATCGATGGGGTGATTCAGAACAACAATAGACCAGGGCCACCTCCAGCAGCATCTTCTGCCATTTCAGCATTGCCAGTGGTGAAACTGACACAGGCCCATTTGGAAAGTGACCCCAATTGCCCTATTTGCAAAGATGAGTTTGAGCTTGACATGGAAGCCAGAGAGTTGCCATGCAAGCATTTCTACCATTCTGACTGCATCATTCCTTGGCTGCGCATGCACAACACTTGCCCTGTGTGCCGCTACGAGCTACAAGGTGTGGTTACTCATAATGCTAGTTACCGTTTCCAAACTGATGAGACTGACCTGAGGTTTGCGTTTGAGGAGATCTCAAGCAGCTTGAACTGGATTTGGAACCACTTGGCTTCATTCTGGCCTATCCGTTCAGTCCTAGATTGGACACGTGGTCGTAGAGGTAATGCCAAAATCATAATCTTTGGTGTCTTTGGAATTTTTCACCACATGATCATGTAAAGCTAAAAGCTTTTTAGCTTTTTATCGTACAAAAGATTATTACATGACTCAAGATTAGGCGGTTCTAGTAATTTAAAAGTGACACATAATCATATTATGTAATCTAGGTAAAAGAGTTTATAGTGTATCATATAGACAATTACGTAATGTTTGATCATATAATAATTTCTTGATACTTTAGTTTTGCAAGTTTAAAGGCTGACCAAGGTGTTAGGAACCTGCAGGTAGATCTTGGTGGCGAGCATTGCTCATTATATAGCTTCATCTGTGAGATCTCTCGAACTGAAACCTGGTTTATCATATCAGAATTATGCCAGTTGGATAATTTTAAGCAGGTAAATGATGCGAAACACCTCATTTCAAGGATGGAGTTGACATATAGAAGATCTGAAAAGCTGCTTCTGGTGCATGTGCCCACAAGTTATTTGAAAAAAACATTATTTCTTGGTGAAGGAACTACATTTCAAAAGGAGATCTTCACCAGTTTCCTGACTTTTATTTATTCTTTACTCTCTCTCTTAATCTATATACATTTGCTTTTATTTTCTTTGCCCGTAAATCTCTCCAATGTGAATGCTTGCTGTAATTTCTCTGTTAATTTTCAGTAGTATTGCTTTGGGGCATTTTAAGGTGCAAACTATTGATTTCATTTAAATTGTGTGGATAAAAAAAATAAAATGCAAAGAAGATGTTGCCAAACCAGAAAAGCCATTTGGTAAATTTATTACAAAAAAAACATCCATTATATAATTTGTGGTGGTATGCATTTAAAAAAACACCAAACTGCACATACCTAATAAATATTTATAAGATTGTTTTTCATGTGTGATATGATATATGATAAAAAAAAGATTATTAATGCACATAACAGCCTACATTCTTTAGGTTGCTTTGCTTTTCTGCTGGACATTATTTGCTTGTAAAATGTATTTATTTTATTACCAAACATATTCCAAAAACTGTAAAGTAAATCTTTATGTAAGTGAAACATTATTTGATTCTAAAGATGAAAAAAAAAAAATTAGACAACATAATTTAGTAGTTGAGCAGTGGTAACTAGAATAAGGAAAAGTTGATGTTTCCAGTGAAGTGTGAAGAAGAGAATGGTAGGATTGAATGTTTATAAAGTGGCTCGTTATCCACTTGATCTTGTGGCCACTGTCGTGTGTTTCCACTTGGACCACCTTTTAGGCAGCTGCGCCACTGACAATCTGTGCCTTGGGACTCTTCTGCACTCCTGTTTCAAGGTTCCTAATTTGGGAGTTGAAATTGGTTGAAATTTTCAAATTATTTTTCTTTTCCTCAGTTGTATATTATTGAAATGGAGGTGAAAAAGAACCAAATTGCTTAAAAAAGTTTGTCTTTTTAGAATTTCGTTTCTTATGAAGATCATGTGACATAGTTGATCTTAATGTCATTGAACTATGTTACTGAATTCATGACACTTTCAATATTTTTGATGGGAATATGGTTTAGGTGATGGCGTTTGAGAGGTGTGCTCAGATTTTTATAGTAGATCAGGCTTTGTTATGGTTTCTCAATCTTCCTTTTGTATTCTTTTTGGTGTATATGAACTTGGACTTAGGTCAGAATTTGATTTTGACCGAGTCAAATACACTGTGTTGTCTATTTAGTCAATTTCACCTTATTATTGTATATGAATTTGGCCATCAGGCATATTTATTTTCATGTTTTGTTAGTGTTTACATTGAAGGATAAGTGGTATAAAAAATGTCTTGATCTGAAAGAGATGAATTACCTTCATCGTCAACTGGTGATTTGACTTCTACATGTTCAACTAGTTTCTCTTTTTTTAATGGGGGAGGACATGGAGGTTGATTTGGAAATGGTTGGATGTCTAACTCCAAAAAAACCCTTTTAATGGAAGAAAATGGACAATATTCTCCTGGCTTCCAATGTTTTGGTGAGTATTAGTATTCCGTTGAATGTTCTATTAAGTTTAAGCCTGTAAACTCTAGTAGGGTGTCCATCATTTTAGGTTCTCTATGTTACTTTTTCTAGTTTTACTTGCTGATGTTTTTGTTTTGCAAATTTACTTGAATTTGATAAGATGGTTTTCTGTTTACTAATTGTTTGCACACTTGTACTTGTGTGTTGTGTATGTCAACAGATAAATAGTTTCATTCACAAAGGATAACTTTCAAGACTTGCCACATCTTCCTTTCTGCATGTTAATATCAGGCACCTTTTTTAGTGGGTTTGAATTAATTGTATGAAGTTTGTTTTCTTATTCCTGGTTCGGTTAGATCTTAAATTACTATAGTTTTTCTACAGGTAAATTGTACGTATTTCAAGTGTTGACCTCTTGTTCAAAATATCTCCCCCATTATTTCAAGGAACCGTCTTCACTTTATCTCCATCTTAGGGTAAAAGAATATGGTTGCCAACCTGAGGAAATTGAATGATAATTGAAGAAGCTTAATGGAGCATCTTTCTAGCCTTTTACCCATTTCATTCTCATTATCTTGAACCTTTTTTTCTTCACGATACACATCTCTATCCAATGTCTAAAGCGGTTTGAAAATTCCACATAGATAAGGTAGAAAACTAATATGTTGCTCTTTTCTATTATTGTCTTTTCTTTAATGATTCAGTTTGGATCTAGACATGAAGGTATTGTAAGAGGTGACTACACATATCAGAAGTAATTGCCCTCCATATGGTAAGTGACTTCATCCCTTTTTTTAGCAGAACTGAAAAATTATAGTATTCAAACTATAGGAGATTTATACAATTCTTAGATGAATGATGCCACTTATTCTGAAGTCCTTTGGATTATCACTCATCAATTAGGGTTTGTTTACTCATTTAGTTAAGGTTCTCTGCTCACTTCTGATTCTGCTAAACTGTTACTTTTACATTAATAAGTTTTTTTTACCAATCTGTCTGTGTATTAATGTTGTGTATATGTCTTGATAAGCAATGTGTCCTAGTGGAGAGTGTTGTGGTTTCATACAATCTTATACAGAGAACTTTTTCTGCTTTAAACTTATCACAATTCTGTAACACCTGTGTTATTGTTCACTGGATTGATAATTGGGGTCATGTAAGGTATAAGGAAGTTCTATATCTCACATTTTCTGATTTTTTTTTTCTTTAAGACTAAAGTCAAAATTCTTTTGCAAATTATCAGTGTTTCACTAGTTATTTCTTATTGTCCTCGTATTTCTTGTCTTAATTTCTAATAGTAATTCAATATACAAAAACAAAGGTTTTTTCATGATATTCCGTTCACTTTCCAAAACCAACCTAATGTAGTTATTAATGACTCTGAAACTATGCACGTAAATAATATCTAAACTTAGTCCGTCATTCTTATGCATATGTAAGTAGAGATTGATAATTTTTAATTTTAATAATTAAATTATCTTTAATCGTGTCTACTTTTTTTTTTTATTCTAAGTCTTTTTTGGATATATTATTCATTGGATTTACTACTTGAGATCGGTTTGAGAAGTCGACTCAAGTCTAAGTTCTCGGTATAGTTTAAGAATAACGGTCGGACCTATTATTGGAAGTCAATCTGAGAAGTAAGTCCAAATTCAAGTTCTAAACATAGTTTAAAAATGACGTCATAAATCTTGAAATAGGTGTTAACAATAACAATTAGTGAAAATCATCCCAATAACAAAGTTAGCAATCACAAACCCTAAGGAACAATACCTAAGTCCAATACTATTCTATAAATAGAGGGAGAATCTCCACTGATAAGGAGACTGTCTCTTTATCTTTACTCTTACGTCTATTGACTTGATCGTTAGAGTATTTTTTTGCAGGTACATCCCCTCTCCAACAATAAACCAAGACCTAATACAAAGAGACATTTTAAGAAATCAAAGTACCTCCAATTCAAGTTCTAAGACAAGAATCTCAATGCTTGAAGTCGGTCTGAAACTTATTCAACCACTTCAACATATTTTCTCACTTCAACATAGTGTTTCATCCAAGAACATATTATATTTATGGTAGAAGGCTTGGTTGACGGACCTGCTTGAAAATATAAATGCAATTCAAGGGATTGAAGAAAACTTTTGATACATTGTATAACAGAATGGAATCAATGAATAGATGACAAACTGTTCACAGCTCTTCAAATATTAAATAATGGGTTGTAGTACATGACACTTCTCAATTGTTTTGTATATTACAATTATTGTCACCATTCTCCTTGTTAGCATGATAATGGAGGTTTTTATATGCAATTATTATATAACTCATATCAATTCTATTTTTTCTCATTGATTATTTGGTAAGTAACTTGAGTATAATATTTATTATTAAAGTGAAGTTTTCAAATGATTATTTAAGAAAAATTGGTTATTAAAACATTATTTTCCTTACTATATTATTTTATTATCTTTTTAACTGTTTTATAATGTTGACTTGGTAGGCTTTTCACCTTTATAAACCTAACATATTCATCAAACCATCATGTTGATAAATTTTTTTCTGTTATTTGTTAACTACAATATTTTTAACATCTTTGTTTGTCTTACACTGCCATATGAGTTTGTTTAATTATATTTTATCAAATTCAAGTGAAATTTTGTAATTTTTATCATTCTATGCATCAATGTTATTAATTTATACTTCTACATGAAGTTTTTTTTATTAAAATTTTGTCTTACATGACAGTTTGAAGTCACAACTAAGAGTCCAACTTGGTATAAACCCATATATTTATTGGGTGAATAAAGGAACGGGATCAGTATCATTTTTTTTTATGATAACTTCATCCAAATTAATAATTCAATTATGAGTCCAGAACTAAATTTCTAAGAAAGACTGGTGTAAAAAAAAATTGAGTAAATGGGTTAATTAATTTGATTCATCCACAGGTAATAATACTAATAATAATTTTATATTTCAATGTAACTATGATATAAGTTGGAAATTATATTGTGATTTATTTATGTTGTAAATATTTTCATTGGTTGGACAAATTTGTGCACTTAAAAGTATTTCATTTATTTTGTAACTCACTTTTCTTCTTCAACCCTAAATTAGAATACATATAAAGAGTTAAATTATAATGTAGGTATATCTTTCAATAAAATATTTATTATAATATTTTGTTTTAATATAGTATTTGTTTTGTTGAAGTAAATTTAAAAATATATAAAGTATTTAAGATATTTTAGGATAAATGTTTTTAAAGTTTTATTTATTTAAAGATGCATATTTTTCTTTAAAATGTGTAGTGTGAATAAAAGATAGACAATATTTGTTAAGCATACCCTCATTTTAGAAATACTTGGAGTTAAACATTGGATTGGATAACAAATGTAATATGTATTATCTTTCCTTTTAAATACCAACTAAAGTATTTGTAACGATAGATTGCTGATTTTTATGTACATTTCAACTAAATATAAAAAATCAATAAAGTTCAATTATAATTTATTAATATTCTATATAAACATATAGGGTAGTTTAAGATTGAATGGGAAAGATAATAAGATTATAATTATAAGTACATGTATGTGTATTAAAACCATCACTTGGATTGAAATTGAAAAATTGACTGCACAAATTCAATACCTATAATTGATATAATCTATATATATATATTAAAAAATGACAAGTTGTTACTTTATTAGAAATAGATAGTTGTAAGAATTAAAATTATTTAAATCAATTTATTATTATTATTATTATATACTTTAATTCTCGTGTCTTTTCTTTAAACTCTGCGGTGTTTGATGACGCAAACCTACCTGTTTCTCCGTACTTGTAAGTTACTTCTCCGGACTGTTATATCTTATTTTTAGTTTTTTATTTTTTTATTTGAAAATTTCTCATTCTGGATTAGAATATTCCTTTTTTTTATTTGAATTACTACAATAAAATAAATATCACTTTAGACGACAACACAGAATACAAAACTGTGGCCTAAAGCATAACACTGCTGTTGAAACCCTTGTACACAACATAATTACTAGCCTTCTAGGCTTATAGTAGAAAACACTGCATAACCATTAACATGCCAATACCAAATGTTTTGGCCCCATTACATGAAGCTCAATCTTATGCAACATCTCCTTTAACTTTCAAATATTTGACTCCAATTCGTATCTAAATACCAACCCTGTAATTCAATTTACACACAGACCGTATGAAGTGCTTCTGCATTGTACAAAGAATTTATTTTCTCGTTTAAATCCATTATGAAACAACATTGGAACCTGAGAAAGTCAAGTAATTGTGCCTGAAGCTCTACAAGATGCAGATTTGACAGAAACATAAGCACATAGAAATAAATTGGTGTAAGGCTGAACCAAAACGGTCAGCATTTTGCTGTCCACTCATAGCAGAATAACCACATTAGCATTTTGTTGTAATCAAAATAATTTTTCAATATGTCTTTCACAAAGAACACGAGAGAAATAATATAAAAAAAAAACTCCACAAAGAACTTCCTTACATTGATCAAAATTAGTTTCTTAGGGTAGAAAGACTAGAAAGATTTTACATAATCTGGTAGTGGTAGATATCATTTAAAGAACTAAAAGAGTCACAAGAAAACACAGAACTCACCAAGAAAATGCAGAGGTGTATGAATGGTTCAATCTTTGACATTCCTCAGTTGCTTCGCTTGCTTGTTTACATGAGTTTCCAGGAAAACCACCTCTTAAACAAAGTTCCAATTGCGTAACACCGTCAAACATGGTTGTATTACCACCATTGAGACTTCAATTTTCATCAGGGTTCTTTGGAAGATTTCCAAATGTTGCAATCAAGTCAATAGCTCCTTTAATTGGTTTCACCCGTTCATCACTGCAGCCATGCAACACAGTAATAATATTAGAACCTCATATCCTATGCCTAAATCAGATTTTAAGATTTCAACCTCAATTTTAGTATCAGCACAACCATGGTCTTGTTCTTGCCTTAGATCCACTGATTCAAAAGTTTTGTGGCGCCTTGTAATTGATTTATCTGCATTAAATGTTTTAACAGATAACATATATAACAATCAATACATTAAAACAGGACAAAAGCATATTCTTATCCAAGTGTAAGTGTCTAACAAGAGTTTCTTTTATTTCTTCTTCCTTGATTATATGTAAACAGTGCTATATCTCATGATCTGCTCCTTAATGAACACAAATAATACAAATTTTTTAAGCAATATTTCTCTCTTTAATTGATACCCACAATTTTACTCATATTCACTCAAAAGCAGCCTCCTTTACATCCTTAACTTCTTTCACACAAGCTATACACTCCAATAAGTCATGTAAGAGATATACTTTCACCAAGCTTAAGTAAATGCATTTTGAAATGCTTACACTTTCATGAGGACTTTCAAGGACTTTTTTCTCAATCTCTTCCTTGCGGTCCTCTGAATACTCTGTAGCCTTAAGGACTGCAATCTTTCATGCTTTTGAAACGAGTTGCTACTATTAATAACATTATTAACAAAGAAAAGCTTATCCAAGCACCCTAAATAGAGAATTATTTGCATAAGAGGACAATTTCTGCAAACTCATAGGAGAATTATTTTACATTCATGCTACTAGGCAGGAAAAATTGTTGAAAAACAGCAATAGGCATGCCCTTGAACGGTTTTATTACACACCAAGATTACCTTCTATTCCAGGTATGTTCACCCTTTCCTCGAGCCATTTGAACTACAATGCAACGTCTCAACAACTCTCTATTATCCAACTCAAGAGCCTAACAATACAAAGGCTAGTGTAATTCCAATTTATCCAACAAAGGGTTATCCATGTTAAAAGTATAACGATATAGAACAATACGTAAATACCTAACATAACCCAAATAAAAACCTCAAATCAAATTCGTATTTACTATGAAAATGCAGAGATAAAATGTGTAATGAAGTGTGTGATACACATTGGTGTTTTTTTTATAGAACAAAGCACGCCAGGGAAGCAGGAAAAATTTTTCCCACAATTTTGTTTCTTTCAGGCCACGGTTATTTTGTTTTAAGGCACACAATTAAAAGGCAACACGTAGATCAACGTGGCCTGAAGGGTCTCGGCGCAAATAACTGTGGCTTTTAATGTTAATTAATCCACGTTTCCAAAACCTTTGTTTTTAGTATCTTTAAACAACATTTTTATAGGCGTGATCTAATTTAGCCTTGCCTAAATTCATTTAGCGTTTCCTAAACTAATATATATATATAAGTACCCTAATTTTCATGTCTTCTCTTTAAACTGTGCAAACTGTGCGGCGCTTGAAGACGCAAATCTACCTGCTTCTCCGTACTTGTAAGTTTCTTCTCAAGACTGCTATGTCTTATTCTTAGTTTTTTATTTTTTCATTTGAAGACTTCTCTTTCTGTATTAGAATATTCTTCTTTCTTTATTTGAATATTGCTACTTTCTGTATTAGAATATTTCTCTTTGAATATTGTTACTTTCTGGATTAGAATATTTCTCTTTCTTTATTTTTTATTGCTGTTTCATATTCTATTAGTAGTTGTTCATGTGGCTGAGTAATAACAAACTCAACTTTTTATCTTACTCTCTCACAAAACCCTAAATCCCTCTTCTAAAAAACCCTAAATCCCTCTTCTAAAAAGATCATTATCCTCTTCGCAGAACCCAATAACTGGATACCACTCTCAAAGTAATGTGTATTGGAAATCCCATTAAGAGGGTCACCATAGGAAAACCCTCAAATGTGACTAGATTTTTATAGTAGTCTTCAAAAGGATTGTCTAAAAGGCATGATATTGTTAAACCCTAAGCATGATCTTTTAAATCTATTCATACAAAACAGATAGATGTATTTACCTTGATTTTTATTACCTCATTAGAAATTACAAACTATAAATATAATCTTCAATAAATATTCTATATTGTTGTAAATTCTCTTTGCTGTTTCAGGGGAGCTTGAGTTTGAATCTGTAGCACTCATGGAGTTTAGAGGATATCTCGTTGATTATGGAGAGTCTGTCGGTGACAGCTCAGTACCATCTGACAGTGATAGGAAGTTTCTTATTGATTTCATCTACACTACTTATTTGGGACCCGATATCAAGCATTATAACACAGGATGTTCTGTGAGGGAAAGAGTAATTGGTGGATCCCCACCCTACAGTTTGAGTGATTTGGCACCTTCATTTCTTCCCATTGCTTTCTTGGAGGGAATGTATTACCATGTGCTCAGATATTCTTCTCGTGAACTTGTCTTGGATCCCCATATGCTCCGTATGTATCTACAGGGAAAATTGTTTTTGCCCTCTTCTGATTTTACACCGGATAGCCCGCAGTTCACCAGTTTTTTCCCTTTGGATCTTCATGAACAGAAATGGGACCCCAATCTTTTCAGAATTGTGAGAGGGCTTGTATTTATTGATGATCCTGCTACTGCATACATCGAAGAGGAGGATTTGAATAGATTCAAGTCTTTAACTAGGGTAACCACTCTCAAGTTAAACTCTAGTGACTGGGCGGACTATGAAGATGATGACTATAGTGTGAACATAGAGCCGGAGAATTCTCAAAATGAGGAAGGTGAATCAGGGAAATTTCAACAGAGACACAAAGGAAAGAATGTTGATGATACACTGCCAATGCCAGAGTTCCGGTCTATGTTCCCTACAAAACACAATGTCAAGCTTCATCCTTCCAAGAACACCTGCAAATCTGACGGCCCAACATACATGCCACTTCTATCTGTTCCTGATATTGGATTCTGGAGTCAGAATTGTTCTACTGTTTTTAAAGGGTCAGCCAGAAATGGAATATTGTGTCCACCTTTGGGTACTGTGGATATTGGTATTGGTGAAGCGGCATATGTATTCAGAGTTTCCTTAGTTGGGGTCCATAAACATTTAGGTAAATTTTACTACTCTTATTTATTTCTGGAAATCTCTTAAAGATGAGAATAAGAAAGAAGTGAAAGTTTCTTCATAAATTAAACCTAACTTATGTACAAGTAACAATATGATTTTGAAAAAACTTATATGAAAACATTTCTACATATTAGTTTGTTCATAAATTATTTTTTAGACTTTGAATAAGTTTATTTTTTTCTTTTCTTAAAAGTGTTTATGAAAAATTTCATCCAAGTAGGTCCTTATTGTCTTTTAATGATCTGTTGGAAGGGTTGTTATTCCATCTATCAGAAATGGAGATGACCAGGATATCCATTATACCATGGAACCTTTTTATATATTAACTGAGTGCTTGCAGCTTGCTTTTATTAAGGGGTAGTAGTTATTCTGTTCCTGAAGAGTTCATTCACTTGGACAAATATTTTGGGTGATGTTTATTAGAACTGCTACTATCATGGTATCCATGATAGTTAGTTGTTTTTTTGTTGTAACTTTTGTACAAATTTGTGCATAGACCTTTGGTAAGACAAGATAGTGATCTAGTGAAAGTGTGATCATTTTCAATTGCAAGTGGCTTCAATTAGAATCTGCCTCAATTCTTTTATGTCCTGTGGTTCCTTTTTTTCAGAAAATCCATCAATCTTCATCTAATGATAAATTCATAATTTTCATGACTTGTACTCATTTTTTTCATAATTGTATATTTAATGGATTATCATTTCACTTTGTAACAGGTAAGGTTACTTGTAATGTTCAATCTAACGGGAGAGTTACGATCAAAGGGGTGGTAACTCATGGAAGAACCATAACAAGAGGATCACCTAAAACAAGACAATTACTACTTTATGAGATGAAAATTCGGAAGTCATGCCCACCTGGACCATTCACAGTTTCATTCAATCTCCCAGGACCTGTTGATCCAAGACTCTTTGGGGTTAACTTCGCGTGGGGCCTTTTGGAAGGAATTGCAATAAAAAAGTAATTAAGGGGCTGAGAGTTGGGAATCAAGCATTTCTTAAACAATTCTAGAGTTTCCAAAGGGCTAGAACCCAGATATGTCTTTTTTAGAGAGTTGTTAATGACCTAATTTTGTTGGTAACCTAAGTAAAATGTTCTACTTTTTATATATATTTTTTTATTCTAAGAATGATCTTGTTAGACTGGTTAGAAAGAGTTCACATATCTAGCAAGTGGGAATTGGAGTTGTTGAGTATCATTTATTGACAGTCTATCTTAGTTGGTGGAAAAATATCATTTGAATTTGATTTAGCTTCTATCTCATCCAACTCTTCTATATTTTGCACACAACTAAGAGGAAAATATAGAATATATTTTGATTAAAGGTGAAAGATAAGGTAATCATGTGGTCTTTAGAGGAGAAGAATAAAATGATAATTATATTTTATTGAGGATATATTATGTGGTCCAGATTATTGTTAGCATCTTGTTGAAGACTCAGTTATGAAATTATATTTAAATTTTGTAGTATTTCATATTCTACTAATTTATCTTAAAATAATATTTTATTTTATTAATGTCTCTTCCTCTATTCAACTACATAACGCAAGAATCCACGAGAACCCTCTACATCCCAATTCATAACTACATTATCCAGGTGATAAATTTATAAGCCTTTTGGAACTCACTTCAAAACTGGCTATTAAGAGGAGAAAAATAAAAGGTGAAATATTATATCAGAGTTTTCATAATAGTCCATTGGGGACTTGGTACTTCATAATGGTTAACTTCGTATCATAGAACTTTAACTATTTTTGAAAAAAAAAATTATAAAATCATTTTTAAAATAAGGTTTTGTTATATAATTAGATATTAAGAAATCTCGAACATCTCAGATTTGACAACTACTAAATTTTGATGGTTACAAATTATGGGAGAAGATGGCAGTGAGATTTCAAAGAACAACTAATTTAGATGAAAAACTAGAAACAAAATGTAGAATAAATTACTTTGTTTCTTAACATAATTACTTCAAATCAATGATCTTGTTTTTTTGGGTCAAAGTGGAAAAAATATTAATAAATAAAAATTTGTCTTTGCTGGTGTGCATAACTTATTTGTGTCAAATTTATTTTGTTATCATTCCCACAATACCTATGTAGTAAAATACATTAAGTTGATAACATCTTTTCCATATATATTAGTTTTAGGAAAACTTGGTAATATTTACTAAAAATAACAATGATGTTAAAAAAATGGAACAATGAAGATAAAATGATATCACATTTATCCCACATTTCCTAATTAACTAATAGGCAATCTGCTATGCAGTAGTTTTGATAAGATGAAAGTTTTATGAGGAGGAATGACTTTACTCCAAATTGTTTTTCCCAGATAAGCTTTAATTGATTTAGAATATGATGTGGCAAAATATTAGAAATTCTCCATTCTTTTTACAAAATGAAACTATAAACCTTTTGAATTAAACATATTATCTATGGTTTTGTTTATTATTAATTGGTTCATTGATGATTATTAATTTTTTATTATTATCTATGGTTTTGAATTAAACATATTGTTTATTATTGAATTAAACTATAAACCCTGATGATTGAATGATCTAACAATAATAAGCCCTGCACACTGTCTCTTCGGCCTGTTTGGTTAACTTTGGTCTTTGGTCTCTCATGTAAGTTTTTGTTTTACTTCAATTTGTTGAGCTTTACTTTGTTTGATGACTGAAAATGTCTATTAAACTATGTATCATTAAATTGATTAAGTTAGTGTAATAAATTATCGAAAAGATCATACCAATGGACAAAAATAAGACTTTTTTTACATCTAATGACGAATTTGAGAAAAAAAAGTTTAGATAAAAAAGCTGAAATTTCATTTTAACTAAATTATAACTATACCAACAATCCATGAGGAATCAATGTTGTGAGACAATGTATGAATAATCAATCATCAACCATTAGTATTATGTGCAGCAAGATGTTTTTTTCTTTTTCTCTTTCACTTCTCATACTTCAAATCAAACTCTAGGTACGGCATCTCTTCACAATTTTTACCTTTAAGAACACATGGAATTAACTTTTACCTTTCTCTTACGATTTCCTTTGACCACTTTTTTTAGAGTAAAAGATCTGTCTCGACTACAGAGCACAGTCATGGTGTTTCTTCATGGATGAATTTGAATTCTTATTTTCTTTCAAAAGCAGGAAAAAGGGGGAGCATAGAGCTATACAAGTGTGACTAATTTATCTCTTTGCTAGATATTACTGTAGACGTTTTACAGATTCAGATGCTCAAAGAACCCACATTTCTTTGCTTATCATACACTTGATTGTATACAAGGGACGGTTCTTCTGACATCTGAAAGGAAAATTTGCTCTTGATCACGCTGTTTGTTAGTTGACCCCTTTGGGATCAATTTCATGCTTCAGATAATATGTAGTAGTAGATGAGAGGCCTGCCAACTTTCTGGCTTTGACCCTTTACCCACCGGAGCTTTACATGGTGGTGGTTGCATGCTTGAAGTAAAATTAAGGCAAATTAAAATTGGACGGAAGCTTCTTCCTTCTATGTCTGAACAAAACTTGCAAAGCATCTTTATTCCTTGCATGTCTCCAGGATCCTTCATCAGGCAACATCCATATCATCAAATGTGGTATCATTGAGAAAAACAAAAGAAATTAACAGCATACAAAATCCCATTAGCAAGATTTCCCCACGGAAATCACCACCCGCTGATGCTGCACAGAATAAAGAAAAAGGGAAAAGTAAAAACAAAGTTCTAAGAAAATACAGCAAATCAAGAGAAGACCATAATTCATGTTTAAGAAAAACCGAGTCATCTGATACAGCAACTGATATTTAAACTACAACTACTTTCTACTTCTTTAAAAGTAATTGACATGCATGCAAGGTGATGATGTGTAAAAGAAATACTGAGTAACCATGCTACCAAAAAGATTAGTGGGTCCACAAAGTAGAACAAAACTTTTAAAAGAATGCTTAAATAATATGTTGTCAGCATTATGCAAATCTTATCAGTTCCAAGTTTCAACTATAGCCAAGCATGAGAAACAGAAGTGAGTCTACATGACCAGATACACTTACATATAGAGGATGGGGCAAGTAACTGAGACACCAATTTTTTAGATGTTTCTTCACCCTGCCGAAGCTTGGATCCATGGAACAGATCAGAAGCTTCCTCAGTAGTGTGGCTGGCAGAATCTGAGGTAGGGGCAGCAGAAGGTGAATAGTCAGGGGAAAAGGATTTTGGTGAAGAAATAGGATGGTGTACGAAGCCACTATACGGACAAGGGTCAGGAGGTTGCTCAGGCACAATAGATGGTGCAGGTGAAGATACTTCACAGTCAAAACAGGGAGGTTGCTCAGCAGTTGCTGGTGAAATTTGAGAGTTCGGACTAGAAGGATGTGGAGAAGTTGATGGCTCAGAGTGATCAGTTAACTGTGGTGATGGAGCAGGAGAAGGAGAAGGTGAGGAAGCATGAAGTTTTTTCTTCAAGAAAGAAGACAGTCTGACTTCTTTAACTCTGCCAAAAACTGAGTTATCAAGGCCAAGATTTTTGCCAGCAGAGCCTGTTATTGTTTGAGCTAATTGTTTTAATCTTTGAGGCATGAGGTTACCAACGCCTGGCATGACTGACGCCTGGACTACTACTGGAGGAGCTATCGTTGAACCATTTTCATTTGTTATTTGCACGTATACATTCTGCCAAAAAAAGGCACACGGGTGTTAGATATCAGTGCAATGCGAACAATATTTGTAGATGTTTATATTAGCAACTGCAAGTAGACTAAAATCGAACTTTCAATATTTTCCTGCAGATAGTAGGATTTAGGATAAGGAAGATTCAATGGATTGACATTTATACATCATCAGTGAAATTTCAATACCTCAATGTACAACACAAGACAAACCATCATTCTCATTCGATTCATTTTGGACTATGCTTCTTTGATTGTGCAAAGAATGAAAAAAGTATGGAACATCAATAAAATGTAAATTACAAAAAGGGCAATACAAGAAGATTTTTCTGAATCCAAATTTCCAACTACTAAAACAGGTAAACTTAAATTTTCATTTATGACCAACAGGGCTATGGCCATAAGTTTTCCCATCCCAGTAAAACCTATATAGAATTTGTTATCTTTGAGCAAAAAACAATGAACATTTCTTACGGAATAATTTCTGCTGCCTTTGTTCTCTGTATTAAAAATTAGACATTCTGCTTTCTCCTTCCATAAAGATTTCAGTAAATTCGTCACAGGGAAAAAAGTTATAATTACATTTTTGGTCCTCTACTATGACTAATGTGTGATTTAGGCCTCAAGAATTTTATGCTCAAATTGAGTGCCCAAGTTTTTCAAAATGTCACAATTAAGTTCTTCCATCAACTTCCTCTAAATAAAACTTTCAAAATCTTAATTTCTACTAAATAATTGAGGGGTTTAGAAAAATTTACTGTGAAATTTGAATGGTTCATTAGTCATATTCAATTAAAACTCTGCATGATGTAAGACTACGGTTTTGAAGAGAAGGAAATTTGGGACTTTCTAATTTTAGGTAAAATAAGATGCTTTGATTGGTGGATTTTGAATGGAAGAAGTTTAAAATATTTTAATTGGTTCAGTTCATGTAAACTTTGAGAAGAAAATGAGAATTTGGTAGTTTAAATAAGTGTAATATTGACCAAAGAACTTGATTGTAACAGTTGAACAGTTGAGAACTAAATTCAAGCAAAAACTTATTGAGGGAAAAAATGACCCATATGACATAGTAAAGGGTCCAAGCATACAGTTAAGTGAAAAAAAGTCATGACAATATCTTTTTGTCATTAGATTCAAGTCCGGTCTGAGAGAAATCCGAAATAGTGTTGAAACCCTCAAAAATAACAAGTAAATCAGGTTAGGGGACAGTACCTCGTCAGAGAATAGATGCAATCCAAACTTCAATTCATCCTTGAAGTCATCAAAATACTCCAATACTTCATATATTGAATTGTTAAGAGTAAAATTAAACAGAACCTCAGGCATCTGCCAAATGTAAGCAGACTGCAGTGGTATTACAGTTAATCCTCCAGGAAACTTCAAGATTTCAAATATTGATGCATTTCCAAATATTGATTGTGTCAAAGTCAGGTTGGATTGCTTGAGAAACAGTTCAATCAAAGATGACCTCAGCACACTCAGGGACACTGGATTTATTGAACCATTCATTGGATCAGAGAGAACGCCAAACACCACATCAGTATAGTTAGGTTTAACACTTTGGTGCATGGACAGGATAGCCACCTGTTAAGATAAAATAGCTTATAAGTCCCTTCGTATGCCTAAACAGAATCCTAGGAAAAACTGAAAATATAAGAACAGAAGCATGGTAGAAACCTTTGTATTTGGTAGAGCTATTTCACCATATATATCATATTCTAACTTTTCAACATATGGAATAAGCTCTGAAACCGGTTTTTCCAGTCTGAAGGATGTCTGAACAGCAGCTGGAAATATTTTCAAGGAAAATAAATCATCAGTGAACTGAGTAATGTCATAAGATTTTAACAGAGATACAGTCTACAATGCAGAAGATTGATCTTAGAAGAATAATAGAAAAAGAGATCAATACATAAACTTATTAGGGACAGTTGTGCAGATCACACATTGCACTAAACAAAGGATGTGAAAAATATATATAATTACCCATAATAATTCACAATTGTATAAAAAGGATTGAAATACAAAAGGTATCACGAGTTGCCTATATGATTATCTGAAGGGAAGAAGAACAGACTGCTCATATCAACCAAGTAGAATGTTCTAGTAAGGGTCTTGCTAATGAGTCCACCAGCACTTGTAAACGGTCAACAACAAGTCAACCACTTACTGATAATTTAGAACTTCATTCAAATAATAAATTTACAATTCTACACAAAATTACTCCAGTGTTTAGTTCCATACTAATTTTACAAACATTTTTTTAATCCTTTTACATAGAGTGACTCGTAGAAATCAGCATTTTAAATTCTTGGGCCAATATAAGCAATAAACATACAAACTTCCACCAAATTCATGGGTTACGCAAATGCAAACATATCACATTAGCCCATACCGAAGTTAAATCCAAGACAGTTGTGCACACACAATCAAACAGACAAAAGCAGATAGGCATGTCAGAGGCCAACAAACCATCGCACCTCTTAAAAAATCAAATGCATTAATTATACACAACATTAATGATAGTTTGACAGCTATTCTTGCGGTTCCTCTTGGCATCTACTGCATCAAATAATTTTCGTTCACGCAACTTTTCCCCAGATTCTATACAAAAAAATCCCCACATTTGTATTTCCAGAACATCAACAAAACCGATAACAAACATCAGAATCAAATCAAACTATCCATTGCACATCCACATGCCCCATATAAATCCTCATTCAACAAATAAAGACGAAATTCTGCAGTATTTCACTCAAAACACCACAAAATCTAATTGTGAGAAACAAAATCACAACCAAAACCCGAATTCCTGATAACCACTCACTCAGTACCCCCCACATGACTGATATCCAATACACGATCAAAAAGATAAAATTTCCAATCATTCAATCACTACAATACTAAAAATTCAACAATCAAAATATCAAACAACCCAAATGCAAAATTTTTAAAATTTTCCATATGCCAAAAGACCCAAAACCACCAATAAGGCAATTGCAGAGAAGGAAAGGGAAAGCGATTGAGACTTACCACTTTGCTTAATTACATCTCTTGCATCAAAACTATAAGTAACAGTGCGCCTAGGAATAACCCAAAAGAGTGAAGAAATCAAAGCCGACAAACTGAGTAGGAGAAGGAACAGACACTTGAAACTGAATGGTCGAAGAAGGACCCAACAGAGTGGAGCCTCAACCTCACTCCCACCACTCTGCCCTTCTTCCTGCACATGCTGTTGCTCAATTTTCCCCATTTCCAAAGCATCTGGAATCACCACCACACCCTCTCTCTCTCTACACAGCACCACTCAACAACAAGAATAAGAATAAAAGGCCAAAGCCGTGTTCATGGGATTGTTGGCCATCACACCCTTCTCTCTCTCTCTCTAGAAAACCCCATTAAACCCACTTTCCTCTCTTAACTGTAATCTACCTCTATACTTGTAAAAATGTAAACTTTTTCTCTCTCTCTTATTCCCTTTTTCTTTCTCAATTTTTTTTTTATTAGGGCTAACTTTTAGGCTACCGAACGTTGAGGAGAAGCAAAGGTGAAAGAGAAAGATAAAGAGTGTACGAGCATAAAGCCAAGCGAATATTATGTTACCTTACCACCGTATTATTATACTTATCATTATTATCACTCACACAAAATTAAATAAAAACAATTAAATAACTACGACCATTACTCTTTTACCATATTTTTACTATATTTTAAAATTCATTTTTTTAAGAACCAATTGCCATATTCACAAATCTGCATGCGAGATTCTTCCTGAAAATGCTAGCTGTTAATGTTATTATCTTATTTCAAATACCAGCTACTATTTGGTTATGATTTTTTTTTGTTTGAGTTGGCATCTACTACCACAACTCCAAGCATTCAATAACATTTTTTTCCATGCACGTTACTAATAATTTCTGGTTTGATTAATGTTTTTAGAAACCAAATTTTCATTCTAATGTAATTTTTCATATAATGAAAATAAAAGATCGATACATCCAATATAATCACACATCCACACATCCTATTGTATAAAAGTTAAAATCAAGATTAGTTTAAATATTTTTTTTCTCTTTCTATTTACTAAGACGTTTTTAAAGACAAGATCATAAGAAAGTTTTGAACTTTAAAACAGATAATATATCAAATACTATAATTGACCTTAAAAGATTTGACATTCAAATACTCAACATAAATTTAAGTGAATTCGTATATTTTTCTGTAAAATTTCACTTTTAATTCGTGTTCACATAAATAAAATTGTATAATATTATCGTGAATTCTTTATAATAAGATATTGTCAATTTTATACTATTTATTCATTGTCATAATTATATTTTTTACCATAATTATTTTCTTTACCAATTCCGAAAATTTTTAACAAAAATTTGTATCAGAATGAAAATTATTTTGACGTGTGTGATTAACAATAATATTTGACTGGAGAATGAATGTGGTTAATTTAACTGAGGATGCTTTTGTGTGGAAGAAGGTTGGAAATTGGCCAATGAAGCAGAGGCACGTGGTGGCACTGAGGAGTGGAGAATCATCTCATTGGTCTCTGCACCAATGAGATTAATGATATGTGCACGTTCTAATTGTCATACCTAAACATTGCACACCAACAACACCTTCCACTTCCTCACCATCATCCATCAAAACGCGTTTTCTCTGTACAAACTTTTCTTCTTCTTTTATGAACCAAGCTACTCAGAACCATACATGGTTTCACACTCATAAACCACACTGTTTAGTTCAGATATATTATTATACGATAGTAAAACATGAAACAATACCCTCCTATAAGTTAATTGGAAAGTAGTGTGTTAATGAATTGTTTAATTTTGATAGTGCAGCTGAAGTGTTTCACTACCATAAGTTTCAATAATTTATCATTTAGTGTATAGTTTAATTTTGTTAAAGTTGTTTTGGTATGATTTCTTTTTATTTGGATGCCTCTAGTGATTGGTGACTAATATTTGATTGTACGTTGCACTTGCTTAAAATATTAGAACCTCAACACATGTTTAGAGTAAGGTATGGATGGTCCAAAAAAATTATTCTATATTCAAAACATTGTTTTTATCAATAAATAATGTAAGCTATAGTTGTAAATTTTCTTGATTATTTGTATCAAATCTTGTAAAACATATTTGTGTTTGTATAATTTAAAAATATATTTGTTTGAAGGGTATGATATAATGTTTATAACTTCACTCCTTGAAGAGGTTCAAACATAGCATGGTGCATTATTCACCAATCTAAAGAATTTCACATTTAATTTTACAACTACCATGGCTCTGTGAATCAACCAGATAACTTGGCAACTTAAAAAATAATAAAAATTTTGTGTCCACTAATTTAGAGATAAGAACAAAGCGAAGCAAAGGAGCTCTCGTGATAATCTAGAATCTTGCAAAAAGTGTGCCATAACTCACATTCCATAAGGATATGGTTGGTACATTTTCCTTTTCTTAAACTAAAGTAACGACGACTTCGTTAATTGAGAGAGAGAAGAGAGAAATTTTGCTCACACTTGTTTTGTTGTCCAATAATAACCTTTTTCTTGAATGAATCCACTTTAAGAAGAAGAAGAAGAAGAAAGGCAATTAAACAAAAAAAAATAATGATAATAATAAAAATTGCATGAAGTGGGTATGTGAAGAAGAAGAAGAAGTGGGGAAAGAATTTGTGGGTGAAAAGAGACATTGGAATCCCTCCTTGTGATGAGAATAACCGTGAAGAAAGTTAGCCGGACAACATAATAAAATTTAAATAATAATAATGAATTCGTAAAATAATAGTAATATAAATAATAATAATAATAATAATAATAATAATAATAATAATTTTACTTTAATTTCAATTATTTTATTAAAATTATTTTCTACATTTTTAGATATATTATCAGTATTAAATAATTCGTAATTTTTTTCCATGTGACTTCTCAATTTCTATGAGAATAATGTTTTGATATACACACGGACAGTAAAAATAAATAATTTATTATCGTTTATTTTAAATATATAGATAAAATAGTAATCTTATTAACCAAATTACTTGTAAACTTTTTTTTTTGTTTTTATTTACTTTCTATTTTCTTTAATTTAATTTAATCAATCTTACTTTCAACTCTTTTTCTTCTCATTTTCTTTATATTTCACTCCTTAATCTATAAGTTATTATATTCATATGTTGTTTTTCTAATTTTGCAAATAAAACATGCAGGAAGTAACGTTAATTTGTGTTAAATCACTAGTCCTTTGCAAACTAGTAGACGTGGACCATAAATCATAACACCCTAAAAGAATTAAATTTCCTAATCTTATAATTTTGATTACCAAATATTCACCCTATTCCAGTGGAGGACTTACTTTCAATTTTATTTTATTTTTACATTTTAGTAAAGTTTTGTATTTACGTTCAAAATTCAATATGGAATAATATATTATATAAATATTCTTTACTTTTGTGAGAGGTCGAGAAAATATTTTAAAAAACTAGTGTCTAATAGCACTCTTGTTTCTAAAATAACTTTAAATATTTTAATTTTTAGGCTGAAGTTGATGTTTTCGTTCTAAAGAGCTATTATAATTTATTTATGATCTATTGCTCAAAACTTTATATAACTATTATAATAGTGATTCTTTTTTTTTTATGTTGTTGTTTCTTTTATCTCCACATATTTAGGAATTATTCTTTCACAAGAGAGATTTAGAAGAAAAAAAATAGTCATCTCCTATATATTTTAATATATTATTTTTAACCTTTATTTTTAAATAGCTGAAAATACTATTTATGAAGGGATCAAAATATATCAATATAAGTTACATTCAAGATTACATCACTAATAGTTTTATATAAAAAATTATTTTTTATCTATATGACCATTAAATTATAATTCTATATTATATTATCATGATGATTCTTGTTTAAATTTATTGTCTCTTTTTCATTTAGTGAATTTTCTATTGGCAACATCTTATTATTGTGTTTAATAGAAATTGTCTGATGAACATTATCTATCATCTTCGAAAGAATATATAGTAAGAGAGAGAGATTTGTATATGTAATTTGTTGCTGATCATTGTCATAATTTGTTTCTTTTTATTTGAGTTCGCGTATTTTTTTTTGTGATCAATATATTTATTATTGTAAGTGTTAATTACGTTTATAGATAATTATCTTATTTATTTTTCTTTTGTTCTCTTTGAATTTTCTTATTATTTATGTTAAATAATTTAGAATTGTAATATATTTTTAATTTTGAACTTCTTGATGTGATACCGAACAAAATAACCACAACGAAATGGTTAGATCACTCATATTATAGTATAGTTTGAAAGGTATACATTTTTTTATCTATATAGATATTAAACGATGAATATTTGGTGTAATTTACACTGAATTATTATACATTTTATAGTATTTAAGTTCGACTCATTTTTATAGATAAGAAAATAACTTTTAAAAGAAAAACATTATGTTAAAAAACTAAGTCCCTATGATTAAATTATTTGGATAAATTAGCAGGTATAAAATTATTGGTTCGCCTTTTTAAACGCGATTTGAATCCAAATATCTTGTTAACAACTGTTATAAAAACACCTAACAAAGATGTTTAAGTAAAATTAATATAATTATAAAAAAACAATTTAAAAAGTTTACATACTTTTCACGCCTTTTTTAAAATATAAATCAGGAGAAAAAAACGATATAATACTTGATTAATTTTTTTAGTGAAATTGTTAAATTATTAATACCCGATTACAGCGAAACCTCGTTTTGAAAAATAAATCCATATATTCAAAAAAGGTTGCGTTTATTTTAAAATATTAATTTTTTTTTAAATAACAACAATTATAAATATTTTGGAATGGCACTATTAAAGTAATTTTATTTTCTTAATAGAAACTTTATTTTCATTTTGAAAATACAAACGTGACTGCAACTTATTTTTGTACAAAATAAAACTACGAACATTAGAAGAAATAAAATAGCTAGACAGAGAAAATAAAGAAAATGAATTTTAAGACGAAAGGGAGAGAACAACAACCGTAACAAGTACTACAATTAGGTACGACACAACAGAATGGATATACCAATTGGATAAACCATGTTACAAATAAAAATAATAATAATAATAATAATTATTATTATTATTATTTAACTTTGTTAGTATGTGTCCATCACAAAAATAAGTAAAATAAGAAAAAAAAAACATTTATGTTAATGTAGATCTTTGCGACAGAATTTATGACTAGTTTAATTTTATAAAACTATCTATTCTACGTATTATAATTTTGTTATATATATAATTCTTAATCGATATACAATCTTAAAAAAAAAATGGACATACACGTTTTGTTTTAAATATCCAATACTTTAAATTTGAGGTGAAAATCAATCAACATCTTAATAGATCTTTGGTTTAAATGTTCTTATATATTTTGATCTAATATCAAAGAAGATTATAGACATTGGTCTTTTATTCGTATATTTATATTGCAATTAATTAATGTGTTAGAAGTTGGAAGCGTGTGGGTTTGTGTTCTGAAGAAGAGAGGGTTAGTTTGGTGCAACAATGGAAACAACCAACCAGCCACCAAGAATTTGATAGATAATACGTAGCAACTTTCTTGGTGGTTGGATTGTTCACATATGCTTGTCTTCTCCTACCTCACACTTTTTTCCTAAATTTTTCTACTACATCAACCATTTTCTATATCCATTCTTTATTACAACTTCACAAAACCTATTTCCAAATAATATACCCAATCATTGCTTCCTACCAACTTCATCTCTAATTTATCAACATTTCACACAATATCTACATACACTAACCAAACTTTTTTTCTTTTTACTTCAAATCAACTATCCAATTATGCATTCAAGTTTCGAATACTATAACTTAAGGTGTGTTTGAATTTCAGTTAAAACACAGAAGTCAACGTTTAGCCTTTTACTTAATTTAAATTCCAGATATGGACTATTTTTAATTCTGCATGCAAATATTTTTTAAAAAACTCATTTGACAGTTTAACACTTAATCGAAAACAAAAAGTACTTCGACATTTCTTTATAGAAAATTGCCATTAGTCAAAACTTTTTTTTCTTACATCTATTTATCAAAACTTAAATAACAAAAGAAAAAGTCAAATAATTAAGTCCGTGTACATATGAAATGATATTGAATGAAAAATATGTATGTTAATTATTGGAAAGAAAAAATAAATATCCTTAAACCTTTTTAATAAATTTATATATGTTTCGAGTGGAATGAATAGGTTCACATGCGAAAATAAATTATTTAAATAAAAAAATATATGTGGAACAGATTAAGTGTACTCGGTTGATTTTTAAGGTTAAGAATAAAGTTAATATTATTTAAAAGATGAAAGGTTATGAGAGAGTAGTCATACTTATCGAGATAAGAATAATATTAATCAAGTTTATTGTTCATGAAGGACATTGGTAGATCTGTCATGGTAAACTCTATTAATGACACAAGTTTGTATTTAATCTTGATAATTATACTTACTGGATTTATTTCTTAAGTGAAATAATGAATTTGGTTGGTTCATCTCTATTCTGCCTAAAAAGATTTCAAAATGGTATTTTCATATTTGAATTCTTCTTGACATATAATACAATATATCAATATATATATATATATATATATATATATATATATATATAAAATATTTTATATTTTATTTATGTTTTTATAGTTTTTTTCATTTATAAATTAAACCATTGAACTCTAATTTCATTCTAATTTATCCTGAAACTTTACCCTTTCTTTTAAATAGATATTTCCAATTTATTTTTTCTAATAAATTGTAGAATCTATATTTTTTATAAGTGATTATTTATATAAATTGAATCATTCATTAATTTTTTTCTTATTTTTTATTAATTTGTCACGAATTAAAATATGAATTTGTCAGCAATGACTCAGCCAATTAAACACGTTTTATTGTGTTTACTTATAAATTTAAATATATTTTAATATTCAATAGCTTATTTATAAAAATAAAAATATTAATTGGTTGGGGTTACAAAAATTGATAATATTATTTCCTCGGAACAAAGAAATGCGGGTTGAATGATTTGGTTTGGGCCATTGATTTGACTAGACTCGGCCCATCAGTTTCTGTGGACTAGATTCCTAGAGATGTCAGCCATTCATTTGGGCCATTTCAGTTACACATGTGTATTTCCTTAATTCTTACAAAGTTTCGTTAATTCAGTTCTATTAACTGAATTATGACTGTTCTAAATATTTTGTTCAGGTACAGTGCAGATTCTAGATTCTACACGCTGAAGTTACCATTTTCATATTTTCTACATAAAACTTGTTCAGTAACACAAATATTACTGTTATTACAGTTACATAATGGTTGGCACTGTGTATTAGCATAATCCATCTTTCAATGGCTCTTTCCAATCTCACTGCCACTCTGCCATTCAAATCCATAACTGATTCCTACCCTTCAAAGCAAAATCCTCTATTTTCATCATTCTCACGACCAAAATTGAACACCAACCACCTCGTATTACAAGAAGCTGATTCTTGGAAGTGGAGGAACATGGTTTCATTTTTCCCAGGTTTTCTAACTAAAGGTAGAAGAGATGTTGGTAGCCTCAAGCTGGAGCTCTATGAAGCAATTGCACCCCTTGACAGAGGTGCTGAGGCTACTCCTGAGGACCAACAACGTGTGGACCAGGTCCAAGTCAAAACAACAATTCACATGTTACATCATTTATGTTTTCACTGTCTCTTTTGGTTTCCTTGTTTGTGAGTTGTGATTGTAAGTGGGTCTTATTTTTCTAGATTGCTCGTAAACTTGAGGCTGTGAATCTTGTCAAGGAGCCTCTCAAGTCTGATTTGTTAAATGGGAAATGGGAGCTCTTGTATACAACATCTCAATCAATTCTGCAAACACAGGTTTCTATTTACGAATTCAGATTCCTTTCACACTTTTATACTTCCTTGTTCTGAAATTAGTTGCATTTGCCAAATTGAATTAAGATCACTTTCTAATTACTGCTATTTTTGTTGGACTGGAACATGTGAATTTGGAAAACACTATTTTGAATTTTTGTGAACCAGTCAATTTTGCACGACTCGTATTTGTCATTGTTTAGACTTATTTGATCTCACTTCAAACAAGAATTATACATTTTACCCTTTATTCCTTTTCTTTAACTTAATGTAGGATGATTGACTTTGTTGTATCGTTCTCAAATTTATTCATTTTAGCTTTACTGAAGTGAGAATTAATTGTGGTATAACTATCCCAGAGACCGAAATTCTTGCGACCAAATGGAAAGATCTATCAGGCAATTAACGTGGATACCTTGAGAGCTCAAAATATAGAAACTTGGCCGTTCTACAACCAGGTACTACCCTTCTAAGTTCTAAGATTACTTTAAGTATCTGTTTATATGGATTGAAAACACAGACAATGTTGACTTTGGTTCTTGTGAATTTTGTGTTAGTCTATGTAGTTGAAATAATTTGTTACATCTTACCACTAATTTTGTATACTTAACGCCATTAAATTTACAACGCTTTGAAATCTACATGTTGCTATTGTTGCTGCAGGCCACTGCCAATTTAGTGCCTCTTAACTCAAAAAGGGTGGCTGTCAAGTTTGACTTCTTCAAGATAGCTAATCTGGTAGGAGATGTAGTGCTTGAAATTACTTTTCATGTTTAGGGTTTAGGTGATGTAGTTGATGTTCATGCTCCTTAAACATTCATATCATGATAGTGTTCCTTTCTTTGTTTCTTTACTATTCTTCTTCCTCCTGTTTTTTGCATTGCACCGAGTTTTTTTACTGACAAATGAGTCTATTATGCTATGTACAGATACCTATCAAATCACCTGGGAGTGGTCGCGGTCAATTGGAAATTACTTATTTGGATGAAGATTTACGGTAAGTCAGTGACTAGAATTTGTTGTTTCTGACTCACATTCTTGCATTCCATTTTCTTTGTGGAATTCAATATTGATTGTAGTTTTAAATTAATGGGATAAGATAAAATAGTTGGTTCAAAAACCACAATATCAAAGCATTACATCAAAATAGCAATGGTTCATGCACATGCAACTCTGAATTTCTTTCTTATGCCTGATCCTCACAGAATATCAAGAGGTAATAGAGGTAATTTGTTCATCCTGAAAATGGTGGATCCATCCTATAGAGTCCCTCTTTGACGTGGATTCTCCAAGATTGGTAGTGGAGCCTTCAATTTTCCCTTTTTGACATGAATTAATGGCTCCAAGATCTGGTTTGTATCTCTACAATTTCAACTCTGCTTTCTTTCTATTGTATCATGTATAGTTAGTTTTTCAGTTAAAATTTTAAACATTTACATGAATTAAGCAACCCAACTTGTGTAATCAAGTAAACTAGATCCAAAATCAAAGTAAAAACTAGACCTGATGATACTCAATGCATATATTTTATTTTTAAGTCTTTTGTTTGCTTTTATATATAATCACCCTCATCTATTATATATATATATATATATATATATATTTCTTTATGTGT
>Ga0209700_103122_pt1 | contig 32299 bp, 36 predicted proteins | sample SiratroredBW_FD_187528 | JGI IMG/M metagenome (GOLD analysis project Ga0209700, IMG submission 187528) | Root nodule microbial communities of legume samples collected from California, USA - Siratro red BW (SPAdes) (version 2) | ecosystem: Host-associated > Plants > Roots > Nodule | place: USA...
TTCCTTACTAGAATTCAATTCAAAAGAAAATAAAGCTTGGGGTAGTATATGTGTAGCTATTATCTGAAGTATATAAACACAAAGAAACAATATTAATTTTTGGAATCATAAAGGCATTATCGTCTACACAACTTCTAGCTTGGAGAGTAATACATAATAAGATGCCTATTACGGATAACCTACAAACCAGAGGGGTTTAGTTGAGTAATAACACATGTTATGTGCAATATGAATAATGAAATAGTCAATCATTTGTTTCTAACATGTAGTGTCATAGAGAATGTGTAGGACAAGTATAATATGTGGGTCAGTATTAGTATCATACAACATTTCTTACTAAAATAAAGTTTCAACCACTTTTACTTACTAGAATTCAATTCAAAATAAAATAAAGCTTGGGGTATTGGTAGCTATTATCTGAAGTATATGAACACAAAGAAAAAAAATATTATTTTTAGGAATCATAATGGTATTATCGCCTGCACAGCTTTTAATTTGGAGAGTAATATATAATAAGATGTCTATTATGGATAACTTACAAACGAGAGGGGTTTAGATGAATAATAACATGTGTTATGTGCAATATGAATAATGAAACAGTTAGCCATTTATTTTTAAGATATAGTGTTATAGGGAATGTGTGGGTTAGTATTAGTACGACACAACATTTCTTACTAAAACAAAGTTTCAATCACTTTTCCTTACTAGAATTCAATTCAAAGAAAATAAAGCTTGGAGTAGTAAATGGGTAGCTATTATCTGAAGTATATGAACAAAAAAAACAATATTATTTTTAGGAATCATAAGATGTATTTAAAGGAGTTTTTTTTTTTTTTTTTTTTTTTTTTTTTTTTCAAGTAAGTACATGGCATAGATAATAAACATGTACTCGAAAGAAAAGTTTTGTATACTGACATAAGCAAGACTAAAAATAAATAATCAATCGTTTGCAAAGGAGAACATGGTGCAAAGTATGAAGCCTTGTGTGCATATCTGCCATATAGAAGATGAATTCAATATGCATCATCACTTAGCAAACTCTTTCTCAAGTATCTACACACACCTTGGCACCATAAGGGGAAGACTCAACTGTCAAGTAAAGTCCATGGGAGAACTGAATAGGAATGGCTGAAACTGTATAAAAGGTACAGTTGGCAATGGAGATACCCTGGTGTTGTACCTCTTGATAACATTGAGTGACTACAATAAATGGAATCTAATAGAAGGAACATAGTTCGAAAAGGATTGCAAATATGTGATCAACTAGTGAATGATGTTTGATTGTGGTCACAACTCTGAATAAATGGTTAGAGGGAAAATTTAGGGAGGTGAGTTAAATGTCTGAATGCCAACATGGATAGCTCGCAGAGTGCTAAAAGACAGAACATATTTCATGTGCTAATAATTATCAATGATTGTTCTGTTATGTATATTTATGCAGGTGTGGTAGATATATATGATAGCAGAACATGTGTAAGCACAGAGGTCAAAATACTTAGATATTGAGAACACCGATTGAAAAGTTTTATATGTTATAATTGAAAGTAAGAATGATCAATAATGTATCATTTACGAGGTTCGAAAACTTGATAGCTTGTAATTATTTTTTTACAAGGGTTGAACGCCTTTCAATTAATATTGTTTTTTATTACTGATTAAAAAAACAAAGGAATAGTTGTTTTAGGTTTATAACGATGATACCATCTATTTGACTCACAAAAACTGAACATTATTATTATTTTTTAATTGATGTTTTTTAAAAAGATAATTCTTAAGCTAAAGATAAATAATTAGGTAATATTATAGAAATTCAAGAAATAGATCAACAATACATATATAAAAGAAATAAACATTTAGTTTATTTCTACGGGCACCTTATTAACTAGTAAAGCTTTGATATAATCCTTCATTATTCCTCCTGAATGTGTATAATTATCTTCTTCTTTGAAAAGTACGTCCATCATTTGCAAGGTTGACAACACGCATGAGAAACTTCATTGGTACTTGAGTAGAATCAAGGCATTCTTCATTAATGTCCTTCCAAGCACTCTCCACCAACTTAAGAAGTTCTTTTATGACATTTTCTCTTGAGGTATTATATTGCTTCATATAGCAATCAAGACTTGATAAAACGTCTTCTCTTTCTTGTTCAAACTACATGAATATCACATAACAAATTTAATGTAAATCTAAATAACTAAATCTAAAGAAATTGTGACTTAAATAAGATTTTGATTTTTGACAAATTATGGAATTTTGTTTGAGTCTCTAATAAATTTTTCTCTTCACTTTTTCGTTTCTAATAATTAAAATTTTCTCAATATTATTATCTAAATCACTTTGTTTCATTATTTAAAATGCTAGTATGAACTTTTTTTCAAGAAACTAAATTGTTAGAGGCAAAAAATAATTTTTTTTTCATTAAAGACTGTAAACAAAATCTGCTAATTAATCTGGGAGTAAAGCATATTTAAGAAAAAATATTATTTCATCTTGTTCTCCTACCTTTCTAAAAATTAGAGGAATTATAGAATCCATGGTGAATTAATGGTTTTGTCCATGTTTTAAAACAAAATGTGTTTGTGTTCCATACTTAACACGTTGACTATATGAATAAGAACAATCTTATTACTTCTTTTTTCAGATAAAAACTAATCTTATTGCTTCTTTTAAACATACTTTTTATGATTAGGCGTGTTTTTGCGAGATTCCCATAAAATATTTATCCTTAAGTACTCGTTTTTTAGTGAATCCACATAATGCGTTGAAAAGAATGGAAAGGGTGTCTAACCTCAGTCCCAACAATGTCATCCATAAGCCTGCAAATAGTTGAAGCAGCTACAACAATTTTTGGGCCACTCGTTGCCCATATGAGGACCTCCTCTGTTGTGTCTTCCATGCCCAAGAAAGATACAGTTGTTAACATAGGATAGCCACATGATATATTTGCAACCTTCATGTACTCCTCTACCCTTGGTGTGTGGTTGGAATGAAACCATCTTGACTCAGTAAGGTATGCTTGGACTAGTCTTTTCATCTATAATTCAAAATACAAATATATGATAAGACCTTTGTTTGGTACTTTTGTTGGTTACAAGAATAAAAAAATCTACTGTCGGTGTGTGGTTGGAATGAAACCATCTTGACTCAGTAAGGTATGCTTGGACTAGTCGTTTCATCTGTAATTAAAAATACAAATATACGATAAGACATATATATATATATATATATATATATATATATATGCTCTATATGGAATCTACAATGAATGTTGTATATGATATCTACAATGGACCTTTTCAAGAAATATGTAAGCTTTAGGTCGGAAAATTTCTATAATGGTGCAATTCGGTAGAGATAGAGACATTTTGTAAATAGATAAAAAGAAAAAAATAATTCTTATAATGAATAAATCATAATATTATTAAAAATAAATTGTGTCCTTATGACACAACTTTAGTTTTTAATAAATGAAATAAATTGTGAGAGTAAAGAATGAGTGCAGATGTTGAATTGTACCTCTTAATTTTGCACTTGGAGAGCAATCTCAGTGTACTTATTACCAAAAACTTGTTAAAAAAAAGGTAATTTATAATAAATTAAAGTTATGATTGAATGTCCCAATACGAGAATTTTTTTCACTACAGTAAAACAATTACAATTACAGGTAATAATTAAAATAATTAAATTGAAAGTTTTGCTATATTTTTTCAAAAATTCAGTTCCACTGGAACTAATGTTGATGAAATTGGATCACAGATTTTTAATTCTTTTAGAAAAATTCATCATTTTAAATTTTTTTCATTTTTAGCAATAATTTATTAAAAATAGTCTATATTATTAAATGTTTAAACATAATTTAATGTTTTAAACTTATTGAATATTTAAAATTATATAATTATTTAACACAATAATGAAGTAATTGAATAATAATTATATTATTAGTATTTAATAATATAGTCTGTTTTTTTATAAAATTATTGTTAAAAATCTAAAAAAAAAATAAAATTATGAATTTTACTTAAAAAAATTCAAAATTTGTGATTCAACTTCTTCAACATTAGCTTCAATGGGACTTAATTTAAAAAATATATTCAATTTAATAATTTTTAATTATTTTTATTATTATCTATAACTGTAAGTATTTTACAAGAGTACAAAAATATCTTGTGTTAGGGTATTAAATCATAATTTTAATTTATTATAAATTATTAGCATTTCTTTTACAAATTTCTGGTAATAAATACATTGAAATCTGCTTGATATCTACAATTTCAATATTAATGTGAAAATAATAAGATAACAATTTCAATGTTAATGTGAAAATAATAAAAAGTACACTCGCTTTGATATAAATTAATGACGTCAATTAAATTAAGCAAACTCAATTCATGTAAGAGAGGCATGATCTTTACATTTACAATGGACTCGTAATTTACTCTCACGATCTCATATATTTGAAAACTAACTGACACTATGTAACAGAAACACATTTCTTCCGGATAAGATCTTATCAGCTACGTATGATTTACCTATTATAAGAATTAAATTTTTTCTATATTTATGAAATATCCCTCCAAAATTACACCATTACGTGAATTATCCTCCTTTAGGTTCTATAAAAGTTTACTTCGTTAAAAAATTTAGTCCTTAAACGATTTAAAAATAATATTTTAAACCTAACATATCAACCTATTTAAATAAATATAAACAATATTTTCTTAGTAATAATACTATTATGTAAAGATTGTTATAATGTATAAAAATAATATATTTATGTCTTAAACAATAAGCATGACGACTTAGGTAAAAATATCAAAATTGCAATATTATTTAAAAATAAAATTCATATTCATTTTATGAACTTCATCAAAATAAATTTTCAAATAATTAATTTATTATGTTATATTATATTCATTATATAACACACACACATATATATATATATATATATATATATATATATATATATATATATATATATATATATATTATATATATGTTACATATAGATAAAAGAAAAAACTAATTACCAATGGACCTTTTTGGTCAAACTCCAATAAATCCTTTAACCTTTCAAAGACTAATAAAGATTTTTAAATAAGTTCATAATATAAGATTTTCATAAAGTCAGAATTAGACCCCTAAAAGATATCCATCAGGAAAATAAATCATACTTATTTTATTTTTACTAAAGCTCAAACTTAGGTCTACCAAACACCGGTCTGTGTTTATTTATCCCATATACTCTGATTCTTAAATTATTAGTATAAGAATAGATGGAAATTACCATTTTCATTAAAGGCTTTATGTTCAAGACCCATAGCAACAATTTTAATGGAAAAAAGATTTAATGGATTGGGTGAACACAAGCTTGTTGAAATTTATAAAAAGTGCATTGTTCAATTTTTCATAAAAGGTCAAACATGTACTAGGGTTAGAGTCTTTAAAAAAGTTATATACCTTAAAAGATTTAATACGAATGAGCTATAAACAAACTCGTATAAAGTTATAATTTAATCCTAAGATAATGAAATTTTTAATCATACATAATAAAAGACTATTTTTTTAATTCTTCCAACCATTGAAAATTATTGATCAGAAAATAAAAAATTACTTAAGATTTCAAATGCAAAATGTTACGAGAAAATATCTAAAGTATCTAATATGCAATTTTATTTAATTTGATATCTCCTATTGAAAAAACAAAATTTTAAAAGTAGCAATTAAAAACCAAAAAATTAACCATACTTCTTTTTCAGCATACTTGACGAAGTTTTCTTTTTCTTGATTTCTCAACTCCTGCTCTGTTTCTTCAAAAATATCCAAAAGTGACTTATAACATAATTTCATATATTCTGGTAGATCAACTAATGAGGAGATATTCCACCTGCTAATCATTACAAAATTTACTTTAATTTTGTTCAAATAATAAAATAAAAAAAATACAAGTATATAAATAATTTTTTACCTTTCTATTGCATTGGCGAAAATATCTATTTCATCAATGGTTCCATAGGCATCATACATACCGTCAATGATGGATGTTATCGCCATGACTTTCCTCATTACCCTTCTAGCAAGACAATATTGCGGTCATAATAGACTCTGTCCATGCCATGACCGAAGAGTGTCCGAGAGGTACTCGGATGAGAACTGTCCATGTCATGACCGAAGAATGTTCGAGAGGTACTCGGATGGGAATAAATCCAAATTCAGACAAACATGAATAAACTCTCGTGATCTTCGAGTATGGGGCTCGTGTGTATGAGATATTCGAAGAGTACTCGGTATATCCGAGATATACTTGGATACATCTATACAGTATGCGGACATAGCACAGAATGAGCCGCAATGACCAGAACCGGACAATACTAAAGTATAACTGTTCGAACGGAATAGGGCTAAAACGAGTAGCTCCAATATTGTGCCAGCTCATGGGACAGCTACTGACAAGCACAGTCTGCAACGGCCGTCAGGCCCCAGAAACATCGACCAATCATAGCGATAGCGTGTTTGCAACGGCTAATGCACCCAGAACCTAGACCAATCACAAGCGATGTCGTGTCCACAAAAACTATCATGCCCAGAAACCTCGACCAATTACAAGGTCACCGTACATTTTTGACCTCTATAAATACCTTGCATGTGGACCCAGTACGAGGTACTTTTTAAGACTAATTCTGAGAATATTACTCCGATATCCGGATACTGACTTTGGCATCGGAGCGCCTTTAGTAGGTACCTGACCCGCACTTCACCGAAGATTGGAGATCAAAGGTCAACACACAGGAGCAGAGGATCCATCCGAGGAAAGACTCTCTCCAGGTCCCAGCAAGAACATTTGGCACCCATCGTGGGGTTTAAAGAACGAGTCACGACCTCGGATGGTGTCAACGTGAAGCTAAGTTCACGAGCAAAGATAGGATAACCCCATGGCAAATTCGGATCCGATGTCACTCTTCCTCTCATTATAGCGAGAGATGGCCAAGATGAAGCAAAAAAATGAAGAGGAGATCCGAGCCCTACGACAGAAGAACGAAGAAGAGATTCGAGCCTTGTGAAGGAAGAATGAGGAGGAGCTACGTGTCCTGAGACAGGAGAACAGTGACATGAGGAAGGCGTTCGGGGAGACACCAACCCCCTCAGTCCAGAAGGGAGAACGATCCAAAGCCATCACCCAGTCAAACCGATCCCGGGTGGACAAGAGTGATGGTACTGACGAAGAAGAGTCTCCTTTCAACAGTGCAGGACGCGAGGAGCCTGAGGGTGAGGCACGCCATCCATTCGTAGACGGCATCCTGAGTGCCGAACTCCCTGCCAGATGGAAAGGATTAGGTATAGACAGGTATGACGGGTCAACAGACCCAGATGAACACATCGACGTGTACGAGACCCAGATGCGCCTGTATACAACCAACCAGACAGTCATGTGCCGAGTATTCCCAACCTCGTTGAAGGGAATGGCATTAAACTGGTTCACCCGACTCCCTCCTTACTCCATCGACTACTTTAGAACGTTAGTGGACCTCTTCAACACACAGTTCGCCACCAGCAAACCACATCGCCTAACCTCGTTAGCGTTAGTCAACATCAAGCAACATAAAGGCGAGACCCTGTGAGCGTTCATGGAGCGATTCGGCAAGTTAGCGCTGCAGATCCGCAATCTCAATCCTGAAGTCACGCTTCACCATATGGTGACTGCCCTCAGACCAGGACCATTCACAGACAGCTTGTGTATGGAGCCAGCATCCAGTCTGGATGAGTTAAGGTGAAGAGCCACCAAGCTTATGCAATTGGAGGAATTGAAGGAAGCCAGAAATCATGCCAGGGCTGAACACATCCCTGAAAAAACCAGACCTAGAGATAAAAGGCTTCTGCCTTTGCCATATCCTAAGCAAAGAGATCTTAGACCGTCGAAGTATGCCCAATACACGCCCTTGAATGAAAACCAAGGGCGGATATTAGAGGAAGCGCTACATGCAACACTCATTCACGCCCCAAAGAAGGCACCCACACCCAGGAACGCTGATACGACTAAGCATTGTCGTTTTCACCAAAAATACGGCCACACCACAAATGAATGCGTGGCATTGAAGGATAGAATCGAGGAACTTATCCAGGCCGGACACATGAGGCGATTTCTACAGGGGCAGGGCAAGTTCCCAGACGGCGAGAACGAAACCCAGAAAATGGACAACCTCGCGGAGACCGGGAGAGGGCCCAAGGGGGCGAGAGACCGCACCAACGACAACGAACTGATGATAGCGCGCCACGACAACCCAAGAACCCAACACTCAAAGGCGTCATTAACATTATAGCCGGAGGATTTGCCGGAGGAGGGTGTACCACAAGAGCAAGAAGAAAACATTTGAGGGCAATGCAAACAGTAAACGCAATAACAAGTCCATTACAAAGAAGGATGCCTCCAATTACCTTCACGGATGCTGACTTTCAGGGCATAGATCCCGCCCAAGACGACCCCATGGTCATCACGGTAGAAATTGAAAACTTCGCCGTAATGAAAATGTTGGTAAATCAAGAGAGCTCAGTGGACATTTTATATTGGAAAACTTTTAAAAAATTGCAAATCTTTGAATCTAGAGTCCAGCATTATGAGGACCAGATTGTTGGGTTTTCAGGAGAGAGGGTGAGCACTCGCGGATACATCGATTTGTATACAAAGTTTGGGGAAGGGAAGACAGGGAGCAAAACGATACAGATCAGGTACCTCTTGGTCAAGGCTAACACTTCTTATAACATACTGCTAGGAAGACCGTCTCTCAACCAACTCGGCACGATAGTGTCAACCCCTCACCTGGCAATGAAGTTCCCCTCTTTAATGGGCGATGTCATCACAGTACATGTGAACCAAAAAACTACTAGAGAATGTTATGCAGCCAGCCTGAGGATTGATCCTAGAAGTCAGGAGCAGGCGACAAAGGGACTGCAAGCACAACACAAGAAGAGATTACCACAGTCGGAATACCTTGTTGCGGTTGCCGACTTAGACCCAAGATTGAATGACATAACAGTAGAGCCAGGCGAAGAAGTATGTGTCATTCCGTTAAAAAATGCAGAACATTAAGCCAAGATTGGAGTCTCATTAACAGTAGAAGAGAAGCAAAATATGACAAGCCTTCTGCAGGCTAACACTGACATGTTTGCCTGGACTACAGCTGATATGCCAGGCGTTGATCCCGATATCATTGTACACAAGTTATCAATATACAAAGAGGCTAAACCCATAACACAAAAGAAGAGGAAGTTGGGCAAGGAGAAAAGACATGCCGCCAAGGAGGAGGCCGAGAAGTTGATAAAAGCTGGATTCATCCGAGAAGCACATTATACTACATGGTTAGCTAATGTTGTCATGGTTAAAAAGCCGAATGGAAAGTGGCGAATGTGTACAGACTATACTGACCTAAACAGGGCCTGCCCGAAGGATGCATATCCTCTCCCGAATATTAATCGACTAGTTGACGACGCATCAGGAAACAAGCTCCTGAGTTTTCTAGACGCCTATTTCGGCTACAACCAAATCAGCATGCATCCGAAGGATAAACCAAAAGCAGCGTTCATGACCAATAATGCCAACTATTTCTATGAAGTAATGCCCTTTGGGTTGAAGAATGCGGGGGCAACATATCAAAGGCTGATGGACAAGGTTTTCAAAGGCCTCATTGGCCGAAATGTTGAAGTATATGTAGACGATGTGGTAGTGAAGTCAGAATCTCGGGATAAGCATTTCGAGGATCTGCAGGAGGTTTTCTCGGCTTTGATGACAGTTGGCATGAGATTGAACCCAGAAAAATGCGTCTTTGGGGTGGAAGGCGGTAAATTCTTGGGTTTCATGTTGAACGCACCGAGGCATCGAAGCCAACCTCGACAAATGTCAAGCTATCATTGAGATGCAAAGCCCCAGAACAGTTATGGAGGTACAACGGCTGATAGGAAGAGTAACGACGCTGTCACGCTTCATGCCAAAAATGGCAAAAAGTATGAAACCGGTCTTTAATCTGCTGAAGAAAACCGCATGTTTTAGATGAGACGACAACTGCGAGGATGTCTTCAAGGAATTGAAAAACTTCTTGGCAAGCCCGCCGGTCATCCAGAAACCATTACTCGGCCAACCCATCATGGTGTACTTGTCAGTATCCAGAGAAGCAGTAAACTCTGTGCTGGTCCAAGAAGTGAACGGGGAGCAGCGGCCGATATACTTCACTAGTCAAACACTTTAGGAGGTAGAGACGAAATATCAGATGATCGAGAAGATAACTTTGGCATTAATTATAGCAGTGAGGAGAATGAGGGCATACTTTCAGAACCATACAATTGTAGTCAAAACCGACTACCCCATCATTAAGGTGCTCGGAAAGCCAGACTTGGCTGGACGGATGATCGGTTGGGCAGTTGAGTTGTCAGAATATGGAGTCCAATATGAACCAAGAGAAGCGGTCAAATCCCAGTGTTTGGCCGATTTTGTAGCCGAGATGTGTCACGGATTGGAGACAATGCAACCGACAACCTGGATGTTGCATGTAGATGGGTCATCGAATCCGAAATGAGCCGAAGCCGGAATCGTTTTGGTAGGACCAGAAAAGTTCGTGGTGGAACAATCCTTGAATTTTGGATTTAAGACTTCAAACAACCAGGCAAAGTATGAGGCACTTCTAGCAGGACTGGAGTTGGCACGTGATATGGGGAAAATCACTTGATGTGCCACAGCGATTCGCAGCTCATGATGGGGCAGTTGAATGGAGAATTTCAGGTTAAGGATACTCTTTTAGAAAAATATTACCATAAAGCGCAGGCGATGTTGCAAAAATTCGAAGAGGTTAAGGTGGTGCAGGTAAAACGAGAGCATAAAGAGAGAGCCGACCTACTCTCCAAGTTGGCGAGCACAAAGAAAAGAAGTGTAGATTACACGTCAGCTGAAGCTCTAACCATTGAAGTCAGGAAGGAATGGTTTGACCTAATTAAACATTTTGTGCAAAATGGAGATTGCAGAGAAGAGGACGAACACACATTAAGGATGAAAAGCGCTCGCTATGTGCTGATAAGTGAAGACCTATACAGACGAGGATACTCCAAGCCATTGCTGAGATGCGTTACTCGAGAACAATCCAATACATCATGGAAGAGCTGCACATAGGGATATGCGGATTTCACTCTAGGACGAGAAGTATGGCCAACAGGGTACTCCGAGCCGGGTATTACTGGTCCACCATCCAAATAGATTGTGCTGAGTATGTACAGAAATGCAAGCGTTGCTAAGAGTATGGCAACCTACTTCACGTTCAACCTGAAGTTTTGCATAGTATCACCCCACCCTGGCCTTTCGCCATGTGGAGAATGGACATAATAGGGCCTTTCCTCCCTAGGAAAGGCCAGTGCAAGTTTTTACTTGTAGGAGTGGACTATTTCACTAAGTGGATCGAGGCAGAACCACTGGCTACCATCACTGCAAAAAAGATCCAAAACTTCGTCTGGAAAAATATCATCTATAGATTTGGAGTACCGCATACCATTGTAACTGACAACGGAAGGCAGTTTATTGATAGGGAACTTGCTAATTTCTATGAAGGGTTGAACATCCGACATGTAACCAGCTCCGTCGAGCATCCGCAGACTAATGGGCAAGCAGAGTCCGCTAACAAGGTAATCCTGAACGAGCTAAAGAAGCGGCTGGGTGTGGCAAAGGGGAAATGGCCTGAAGAGTTACTCGAAGTGCTCTGGGCATACAAATGCACCCCTCAGTCCTCAACTTAGGAGACACCATACAACTTGACTTATGACACTAATGCAATGATCCCAGTTGAGGTAGGAGTACCAACATTGCGCCGACAGCTAATAGACCTGTCCATGAACAATGAAAGCCTAGCAGTGAATCTTGACCTCATCAGTGAACTTTGTGACAAAGCAAGGATAAGGGATGAAGCCACCAAACTTAGGGGTGCTAGAAGGTACAACTCTAAGGTCAGTCCGCGATGTTTCCGCCAAGGAGATTTGGTGTGGAGGATGCGAAGTCATGCAAGAAAGGATGAAAGAAAGTTCTCCTCCAACTGGGAGGGACCCTTTCATGTGCGGATTTTGGCCGACAAAGGAGCTTATCGACTGGCCACCTTAGCTGGCAAAGTTATCCCAGGAACATGGAACGCCACGCATCTGAAGTTTTATTTTAGTTAGTTTTCTCTTGTAGTCTTTCTGTTGAAGTTCCTCTTGTGTAATTTTCGTACCATTTATCGTATATGTCAGTGTTATGATATGAGTTTCAGATAAAAACAGCCAAAAGCATTTAAGCAAAAAAGTGATCATGGGGAAGGTATCGCCCAATAGACGACGTCCCATGACTCACTCGGGAAAGGCGGCGTGCAACAGGCGACCTCCCATGATTCACCATGGGAAAGGCATCGCCCAATAGACGACCTCCCATGACTCACCCAGGGAAGGTGTCACCCAACAGGCGATCTCCCACAATTCACCATGGGGAAGGCGTCGCCCAATAGACGACCTCCCATGACTCACCTGGGGAAGGTGTCGCCCAACAAGCGACCTCCCACGATTCACCATGGGGAAGGCGTCGCCCAACAGGCCACCTCCCATGACTCACCCAAGGAAGGCGTCGCCCAACAGGCGACCTCCCATAATTCACCCTGGGGAAAGTGTCACCCAACAAGCGACCTCCCATAATTCATTACGGGGAAGGTGTCGCCCGGTCGACAACCCCCCATCGCCTATGTCTCTAGTTCGATATGAAAAAAGTGTCGCCCAAGCAGCGACCTTAAGCTAATGTACCATTGGAAGACCATAGTAAAAATGTCACCTATCAGGCATCCCCCCATAATACATCATGGCCAACATCACCCAACAAATGGTCGCCCAACAACTCATTAGTTTACTAAGTATAAAACAAGGTTATTTACTCGAAAGATCACGATAAGGGATAGACCAAGCACCATTCGGACACACTTACCATTCGAACATGCATCGTTGCCCAAGTAAGACGATAAATAACATGCCCACGAACGAGGTTGCCATACTACAAATACAAACTACTAGAAAACGTATGAACGAAACATATACGAAAGAGCGAAGAATGATGAATAAGACAAGTAGATTGCACAAAATGTCAAAGTTGTATTATATAACTGCCATAATAGGCGTACAAAATGTGGTTACAGAGATAAGTTAAGGTAAAGTACCCGCCTTAAAAAGACAAGAGTCAAGACTAAGGCATGATCTCCTCGCCCAAAGAACCATCATCAAGAACAGCAGTGTCTTCAGGCGTAACCCTGGATGGGATATCCTCAATTGGCATAAGCTGCCCGTTATAAACATCCATGTTCTCATCCAACTCGTTGTCCTCAGGGGTGTCGTAAAGAAGAACTACTTGGCGGATGGCTTGTTTGAAGGTCTGAGAGTGAACATTCAGCACACAATTCTTTAGGTCAGCCAACTCCAGGTCCAAGTGCGCCTTCTTGGATGCAACCTCGTCATGAGCCGAGATATCCTCGGCAAAGTTTTCTTTGGCTTTCTTAAGGTTAGAAGAAAGCTCCCTCACCCTCCTCTCGGATGCCCCCAATTGCACCCTAAGCGCCTCTCATTCTGCCTCTGCCTTCTTCAGCGCCTCGCCCTGAACAGTGTTGGCGTCCAAAGCTGCCTTCAAAGAATTGCTTGAGGAGGCCAACTCCTTGGTAAATCTAGCCACTTCTGAGGACGATCCTTTCGACCATTCAGCATGAAGAACTTTGGCGAAGGCGAGGGTGCGACTTTGCATCTCGAAGTACGCATTTGCAAGCTCTTCGGTGGAAGCAACGTTTACCGGCCCCCTTTCGGCAGAAGAGAGTGAAAAGTTCACCCCTTTGTAAAAAGCAAAGTCTGGGGCGAACAATTGCTCAATATTGCTCAGCCCGCTTACACCACCCTTTTGTCGGGCCCTCTTCGGTGAGTGCCGAGAAGATGAGGGCTTCTTTTCGCGATCCTTCCTCTTGCCTTTCTTGTCGTCAACAGGAGGAACCTGGTCAGCATATTTAGGCGATGAAGGGATGGTGGGGCGGGGAGTACCCAATCCTCCCCCTTTCTTAGACTGTTTTTCAGCTTTCAATTTCCTCAGCATTTCCAAAAAACTTAGCGCCCTCTTGAGCCATGATCCCTGAAAAAAAATAAATGATTCAGCAGGGTTAAAAATCGGGCAGTGATCGGTCAAAAATGGAAAGATAGCATACCCATCAATTCCACCCAACGCTGTGTAGAAAGAAAAAGCTGCCGAGGAAACCGGTCCAGAATATCGAACATCCTCTTATCGTCCTCGGTCAAAGACAGGATCACATGTCCAGTACAAGGGGAACTTAGGCGCATCCCCGTTAAAGAAAAAATGCCTTCCAGCAGGCGAGATAGTTATTTTAAAAAAAACATTCTTGAAATATTTAAAAGAAGAGCAAAAAGGTGTAAAAAGAGCAGCCCCTGACTGGCTTATTAGCGATAACCACCTAACCGAAGAGAGGCCCAGGAATTGGGGTGCAGTTGGGTAGGCGCCACGTTCAAGGTCCGCAGAACGCCCATTGTAAACTCATCAAAGGGAACTTGAATCTGCGAATCCGTGAACAAACAGGCATACATAAAGAAGAAATGAAATATGTGGCATTCCCGCCTATGACACACATTGTCAACGGTCGAACACCGTTCTACGGAAAGCACCCCCTCCGGTATGCCTTCGGCAAAAATGTGGTACACAGCTGAGTAGCTGTTTACCATCGATGACCAACGATACTTGGAAAAATGACGCGTAACTTGGTGGCTGACCCAGTCATACCCTGCCCGACGAGGGAGGTTATCCTTAGCAATCTCTACCGCCAAGCGACCTCCCGCATCAACTCTATTCCCCTACACCCCGGACCCGGATGCCTCTTCAAGTAAACCAGCATCTTCAGGCGAGCCTCTATCCAGAGCGGAACCCCTAGAAGATAAGCTACCCGAAGACCCAGTAGAAGTAAAAGACAAGGACGATGACATGGAGGACATAGTACCTTTCAGAATGAAAGTCTTACACCTAGCCACTCTTGCACAATAGAAGAAGGATATCGGATATCGGATATCAGAGATTGGAAGGTTTGTAGGAAAGGTGAAAATAACATGCCTACTTATAGAGGGCCAGGCACCCAACGGTCATGTCAAGTGATGTTTCATCTTTCCCGCCGTCCGATCAAGTGACACACAGATCTCGAGGTGGCAATTGTATCGTTTCATCTTCATCGCCATATCGTAGACTGAGACCGACGAGTTCACACCATTGTATTACATCTGAAACAACTCAATGCATCCTCGAACCTGAGGGGCTAGTGTCCATGCCATGACCGAAGAGTATCCGAGAGGTACTTGAATGTCCAAGAGGTACTCGGATGAGAATTGTCCATGTCATGACCGAGAGGTACTCGGATGGGAATAAATCCCAATTGAGACAAACATGAATAAACTCTCGTGATACACCCTCGAGTCTGGGGGCTAGTGTGCATGAGAATGCTTTCCTTGAACTTTCCTTCTTGGTCTTTGAATTTGCAAAATACATCTGTTTTGTAAGGAAATAACCCATTAAATTTCAATATTTATATTTAAATATATGATGAATTGGATGGTATACAAGATGAAAATCTCTTCCAAAAACATGTAGGGTCTTTTTTAATAAAAGCATATTTATAACAAAGAAAAAAACTCTAATATGATACATAGTTATTTTCTTGTTTTATAGTTTATCAAATTAAGATACATATTTTTCTTCTCCTTTTTTATGGTTTTGTATTTTAATAATGTAAATATGAACGTTTCAAATCAACTTAATTTTAATGAAGTAATTTTTTTTAGGTTTTGCAATTAAAATTTCTGAATTTAAATTTATAAAAGATTACAAAAATGGTTTGCACTTAATTTTCCTCTGAACTTAACTATATGACAGTTGTAAACATAAACAATGTCACACTAATGGAAAGCGTAAACACAGATGACGAATAAAAGATCCACATGGTGAATAGTTTACTGGCAAATTCATACCTGATGAAATATGATATCCTTGTTGTCCAAGCAACCGGAAAAGCAAAGCAAGATGATGAAGATCATCTTCGTAACTTACTATATTATTCTCCTTTGTTGAAATCTCATAAATTTGATTTAATGCTTAATCAATTTCATGTTCAAAATGATAATGATACAGTATTAATTTTTGAAGTAAAACAAATGGATATTATTTAACTTCTCCTAAACGAAAGTATAAAGTCCACAGGTAACCGTGTAATGTAACTATAACAATTTGTAAAGCAACGTATTAATAGCAAATGAATTTCGTGAGCCTTTAATGTTCCAGAACAGGGGAATCATTCCTGCATAGAAAATTGAGGGAAGGCGGTGAAGTCAGAGAGATGAGAATCAGTTGCAGAGAGAATGGCAGAGAGAAATTGCAGAGAGAGAATCATACCACACACACGTTTTCACTTTTCGTAGTCACGTAATTTAACACTCTCCTTCCTCATACGTGTGCTTTTGCGCAATTCACTCTTCTTTGCATTGTTTGCCACGTGGCCATCCTCCGTAACCGCTTCTCCCATCACGTGTGTTACAATACTCCCCCTTTTAACAGCAACCTCGTCCTCAAGGTTGAATTGGGGATAAAATTGTTGCAGTTCTTCCAAATCTTCCCACGAATTGTCAGCATCGCTTAATGAATCCCATTTAATTAGCCGTTGTTCAAACTCCTTCCCATTTTTGAAAATTGTTCGAGAATCTAAGGTGCATACTGGATGTACGAGGGGTCAAAACTCATTTGTAGTAAGCGGTAAAGGAATGTATTGTTGCTTCTGGTCTCCATGAATTTTTTTTGCAGGGAAATATGGAAGACCGGATGTATTTTTGCTGATTCTAGCAGCATTAATTTGAAGGCAACCTGGCCAATCTTCTCAATGTTTTTGAATGACCCAAAATACCTTAAACTTAGTTTCTGATTTTTCCTTAAGACAATTGAATGTTGCCGATAAGGTTGCAGCTTGACCAAAGCTAAGTCCCCCACTTCTAATGGAACATCTCTTCGCTTTTTATCTGCTTGGCTCATCATATAATTCTGAGATTGTTGTAGTTTAACCTTTAATTTGTTCAACAACACATCATGAGTTCTCAAACTATCTTGTAATGTTGGGGGATCATCTTCATTGTATTCATACCTGATGAGTGATGGTGGAGGCTTACTATAAACAGCCTGATAAGGAGACATGCCCGTACTATGATGGAAAGCTGAATTGTACCAATATTGGGCCCAAGGAAGCATTTCAACCCAATTTTTAGGATGATCAAATACGTAGCATCTTAGATACATCTCTAATATTTTGTTGAGATTTTCTATTTGACCATCTGACTGGGATGATAAGAAGAGCTCATAGCCAATTGGGTGCCTTGTGATTTAAACAGATGTTGCCAAAATGAACTGATGAAGACCCTGTCTCTGTCCGAAACAATTGTCTTGGGAAAACCATAGAATTTTACCATGTTCTAAAGGAATGCTTCAGCTACTATCTTGCTATTAAATCCAAACTTTAATGGAATGAAGTGAGCAAATTTGGATAACCTATCTATTACCACCGTGATAGTAGAATAACCACTGGACAAGGGCAAATTGGTTATAAAGTCCATTGCAATTTCTTCCCAAATAATGTTAGGAATAGGAAGTGGTTGAAGGAGACCTCTTGGCAAGGATTGACTCACCTTTGCTTGTTGACATATGACACACTCTTTGATAAATTTTTTGATATCCTTCCTCATTTTAGGCCAGTAAAACTGAGCTCCAATTCTTGCAATTGTTCGAGTAGTACCAGCATGTCCACCCACTTTAGATGCATGAAATTCAGCCAAGATCAAGTTGATTAATGTATGGTCATTAGGCACCATAATTCGTCCTTTACGTACAATTACATCTTTATACAATGTATAATCCCCAAATTTGCTTGCATTTCTAACACAACTTTGGTAAATATGTAATAAAGATTTATCATTTTTTGTTGCATCCACTACTGCTTTTAACCAATAATTCACTGGTTCTGACCATGCCATTGCAAAGCTCTTGGACAAGGCATCTGTAGAAATATTTTCTTTCCCAGGGGAGTATTGTATAGTGAAATCATATCCTAGGAACTTGGGAAGCCATTATTGTTGTTCTGGTGTTTGTAGTGTTTGGCTAAGGATTCAGTAATGACATAGAATTCTCTCGTATATGCAGATTGCTTCTGCATTCTGATTGTAAGTTTCTTAGAGAAATATGCAATTTGGTGGTTATGCTGACTTAAGACAGCTCCGATCCCTGAACCTGATGCATCTGTTTCCAAAATAAATGGTTCAGCAAAATTAGGAAGGGCCAGTACTAGTGCAGTAGTTAAAGCAAATTTTAAAGTTGTCATGGCTTGGTCAGCTGTATCATTCCGTTGAAAGGAATCCTTTTTCAATAAATCAGTAAGTGGAGCAGCCATATTGGCATAACCCTTAACAAAGCGCCTGTAACAGCCTGTCAATCCTAAAAATCCTCTTAACTATTTTAAATTTGAAGATCGAACCCAGTTCTGTACAGCTGCTATCTTTTCAACATCCATTGCCACGCCCTCAACAAATAATGTGTGCCCTAAGTAGTTAATCTGCTGGACTCCAAAAGTACATTTTGAAAATTTTGCAAACAGTTTATTTTCCTGAAGAATGTTCAGCACGATTTCCAAGTGTTGCAAATGATCCTTCCAATTGATGCTATATACTAGTATGTGATCAAAAAATACTAGTACAAATCTCCTTAACAGACCAATAAAAATCTGATTCATAAGACTTTGGAAGGTTGCTGGTGCATTGGACAGTCCAAAGGGCATGACCAACCACTCATATAAACCTTGATGTGTTCTAAAAGCAGTGTTGTGCTTATCATCAGGATTCAAGAGTATTTGATGGTAATCAGACCGTAGATCCAATTTAGAAAAATAACAAGCTCCACAAAGCTCATCAATCAACTCATCTACTGTCGGAATGGAAAACTATCCTTTATAGTAATTGCATTTAAAGCCCTATAATCATTACATACCCGCCAAGATCCATGTTTCTTTTTTACCAGAATGATTGGAGAAGAGAAAGGGTTGCTGCTAGGTTGAATGATACCTTCTCTCAACATGTTTTTCACTAATTTTTCAATTTCTTCCTTCTGGCTATGAGGATACCTGTAAGGTTTGACTTTAACAGGAGGGGAGTTTTTTAGTAGAGGTATGTGATGGTCATGAGACCTCAGTGGTGGTAGGCCAGAAGGATTACTGAACACTGAGCTATAGTTGTGTAACAAGACCGCCAATTCAGATTCCATATCATCAAGAAGTTCTAACAAGGAATTTAGAATGGATCCTTCTTGAACTATTTGCATATTGTACACCTCTGCTATAGCATTTGTGTTAACCATTCGTCTTATGTTATGTAATTGAGTTGACTCAGGAAGATTGTTAGTGTCACCTTGTAATGTAGTAAACTTCCCTCCCTGTAAAAACTTTATTTGAAGGTTGTCATAATCTGCCAAATGAGGCCCTAAAGTTTTGAGCCAACTAGCACCCAATATTAGATCTGCTCCCAAAATTGGTAACGAAAATGCAGACAATGTAAATACATTGCCTTGAGCTTGTAGTTTTAAATCCTGAATCAATCCTTCTGACTCCATGTAATTACCGTTGCCCACCATGACTCTGAACCATGGAGCTTGAACAACTGGAAGTTTTAAAAATTTTGCCACTCTTCGTTGAAGAAAATTATCTAAGCATCCTCCATCAATTAACACTGTTACTGAGAGGTTATCTATATAGGCTTTGAATTTGATTGTTCTGACCCCCAAGCTTCCTTTTAAGGCATTTAGAGATAAATGATGATCCTCTCTGATTGGTATTTCCTGTTCTGTTGTATCATCATGTGATTGTTTCTCACTCTCATTTTCCTCCTCATCCATTTGCAACAGCAAACAATGTCTATTAGGACATTTGTGGTTGAAAGAAAACTTCTCATCACAGAAATAACATAGGCTTTTTTCTCTTCTTAGCTGTATTTCAGCCGGGCTGATCCTCTTGATATTGGGATTTTGTAATGGTGGACCAGGTGGTGTGGGTAATAATGGTGGGGTAAGTGATTTAGACACAAATAATGGTTTATTTGCATTTCTGGTTACTAAGTTGTAAGGAGTGGAATAGTAAGATGAAGATGTGAATTTGTTGTGATGTGTGGGTGATGTTTTGGGTAAACTGATATATTTTTCCTTATATAATTTAGCCAATGCTACCACTCTCAACAAATTTATGGGGGTCATGGCCACTACATCTCATTTAATATCATCATTTAAGCCACTAATGAAACAGTTTAAAACAGCTTCCTCAGTTAAACCTTCAGATCTATTAGCAAGTGCCATGAATTTTTAATAATAATCCGATACTGACCCATTTTTTGCAGCTTGAAGAGTTCAGCCATTGGACAATCGAATGGTGACGGGCCAAATTGAGACTCCAAGGCACGGGTTAAAGTTGTCCAGGTGGTGCAACTTCTATCTTCTGTAACATCTGAAACCAAGGTACTACCGCTTTTTTCGAAATGCATTGAAGAAATTTCCACGCGATCTGAGTCTGGAGTGTTATGATAATTAGAGAACTTGTCCGCTTTAAAGATCCACTCTAACACCGGAGTAGAACCATCAAAATGAGGGAACCCTAGCGCAATACCCTTTATCAGGGGAAACTAGTAATCGGGTTAACCTTTATTGTTGATGTGGAATTCGTTGGGCTTCCATGAGATTGAGAAACATTGTCTATCAATTGTTGTAATGTCGATTGCAAGGGCGGCTTCAAGCTTCTCCACTGTTATCGACAAATGACGTAGATCCTCCGCATTATGTTTGACCTCGGTTTGTAATTCCTTCATACGTGTATTCTCAGCCATGGAGTCAATGAAAGTACCAATGTAACAGTATTAATTTCTAAACTAAAACAGATGGATATTATTTAACTTCTCCAAAACGAAAGTATAAAGTCCACAGGCAACCGCGTAATGTAACTATAACAATTTGTAAAGCAACGTATTAATAGCAAATGAATTCCGTGAGCCTTTAATGTTCCAGAACAGGGGAATCATTCCTGCATAGAAAATTGAGGGAAGGCGGTGAAGTCAGAGAGGTGAGACTCAGTTGTAGAGAGAATGACAGAGAGAAATTGCAGAGAAAGAATCATACCACACACATGTCTTCACTTTCCGTAGTCATGTAATTTAACACTCTCCTTCCTCATACGTGTGCTTTTGTGCAATTCACTCTTCTTTGCATTGTTTGCCACGTGGCCATCCTCCGTAACCGCTTCTCCCATCACGCGTGTTACAGATAAGAAACACCCAAACGTTGAACTGAGTTGATGAAGTTAACTTGAAACGAAAATTATCATCAACAGGAGAGACAATCATCTTCCTCACGTATTCTTTCAATAGTGGAACTTGTTTGATGTCACTATCATCTTCCTGCATGTGGTTATGAAAACTCAAGCATAAGAAACATTTATATTGTGGATTTTGATAAAAGTCAGTAATAAGTTAGAATACAAACAGTTTAACACCATACATATTAACTATTCTTACAAATTTATTTCTTTTATGAACTTTGATCTAAGTATATTACCATGAAATGCTACAATTAATTTATAAATTTTGTACACTACTAAAATTATTCCAAAAAAAACAAATAAAATAAGTAAGTCTGGCATTAAGTAGTCGAAACTCAATCTAAAACGAAAGATTAGGCTTGAATGGTTATGCAGTTACATTTAAACTAGAATCATAGGAAAGGAAATAATTCCCCCAAACAGAAGGATGATAGTTGGCAGTGTGTCGAATGAAGTTTGAGTTGGGCTTAGCATCCTGGTGAAAAATAGGAAGTGATGATGATGATACTGTACGCATGCTTGTTTTCTAGTATATTGTACTCTATGGCTTTAAATTGAACGGAGATAAGATATTTCAGCTTTGAATACTAAAGACCAAAACTCCATTCATTTATAGGAATAAAAGACAGATGTCACTATCACTAACCATGCTTTATGCAGGCCCAAAGAGCATCTGAACAGATTCTTGAGGGCGAAAAAACACCTTATTAAATTTATTGTGGTTTCATATAAATTTCATCTTTTGAATTTTGGAACTCTAAATCTCTTTTATTGATTTTTTTAATTAATCTTATTTGATATTTTTAAAATTAATGAATTTAAAATGTACTTTGAAATATACAACTTTTAAATGTACTTTGATATTTTTTACATGTATTAAGGAGATTTTCTTATAATACACGTGTGATCTATATATCAATCTTTTTCCCTTTTCATCGTTGCTTTCCTTTCTTTTTCTTTATAAAAAAATAATTCTACCCTTGTTTTGCTTTTCTTTTTTAAAAACACAAATTCTTGAGTATTCCTTAATAAAATGATTGAATCAAAATTTCTATGAAACTGGGGTAATGATGAAAAGAAAATAGTTTAGGTAAGTTGGGTCAAACCTTTACAAGTAGGAGGCTTGTGGTTAAAAGATATTATTAAGTTTAATGAGGCATTAGCTAAATGGAAATGGAGGTTTAGGGTGGAGGAAGAGGGAGTGTGGAAGATACTATTAGTCTAGGTAATTGGAGGGACATGGGGGAAAAATTAACAAACATAGCCAATCTTGCTGGTGGCAGAAATTATGCAAGGTGTGGGATACATGTGCAAAGGTAAGTTGGTTTGTTAGAAGGATTAAGTGAGTACTAAAGAATTGATTTCATTATGAAAATAAACCTAAAAATGTCATATAATTTAAATCTATTAGACACCAAGAATTCTGATTCATAAGTTGAATTTTCAATTACATAAGCTTCCTATTTATAAACTAAAAGATGACTTTTCTTGCAAGTTTTTCAAAAACTCTCCAATAAGAGCTTGACAAGTGACAAGTTAGGAGTGGAGAGAATCCTCTCCATTGGGAGAGTGTCATGTGACAAAAGTAGCTTGCAGTCCAGGCTTCAAACGCTCTCTAATGAGAGGTGGATAAGTGGCAAAAGAAGCTAGGACAAGAAGCTCCTATGTAGTGGCTACTTGGAGTGTCATGTGGTGCCTTTTTGGACTCATTCTTGCTAGGTGGCATTTTCTTAGAGTATTCTTTCAAATGTGGTCGCCCACTTTTTCTTATGGGCTTCAAGGCCCAAAACCCTACACCACTTGACCTAAAATACAATGATCAAAGCGCTATCCTACCTGGCCCAAAATAAATTATACACTACTCTATACAATGTTTACAAGTAATTGTCTTGTAATCTTGAAACTCCAAAATTTCTAGAGTGATCTTTTCAAATTTTGAACTTGGGTCCAAAAGTCCGTTTAAAGGCCTAAACAAGTCTAATTAGGCCTAAACTCTTGAGATTCTAACTCAATAACCTCTATATTCTTATCTGTAGTCTTAGAGACGAGTGTGCATCACTACTGCAACAAATATGAACTAAAACTACTATTCATAATAATACGAGTATATTAAAAAATTTTACATCTTATAGGAAAAAGATTCTCTCGTTGTGACTATTGTAGTTCAACGAGATGATTTTGAAAAAGCCTTCTTGTTAATAATAACTCTCATTCACAAGAAATGCTTTTCTTGTTATTATTTTATTGTTATATTGTTATCATCATCATCATCATCATCATCATCATCATCATCGTCATCATCATCATCGTCATCATCGTCATCATCGTCATCATCATCATCGTCATCATCATCATCATCGTCATCATCATCATCATCGTCATAATCATCATCATCATCATCATCATCATCATCGTCGTCATCATCGTCATCATCGTCATCGTCATCATCATCGTCATCGTCATCGTCATCGTCATCGTCATCATCATCGTCATCGTCATCATCATCGTCATCGTCATCATCGTCATCATCATCATCATCGTCATCATCATCATCATCGTCATCATCATCATCATCGTCATCATCATCATCATCGTCACCATCATCATCATCATCATCATCATTTGTGTATCTTGTTATTACTTTGTCCATGAAGACTTTTGCCTGTACTGGTGGGGAAGAGGAAAGGATCAGTAATTGAACCATAGAAGAAGTCAAGTTCATAAAGTTATGTTGGGTTCTTAGTTGTGCATGCATCAAAATATCAAATGATGAATAAGAAGAGAATTTATCAGTTATAAGTGATGAAAATCTACCACCAAGCTCTAACAATCTGTTTCATTTTAGTTACAAATTAGCATAGAAAACAACTTTTTATCTTTTCAGTTTCTCTTTTTCTTTGTCTTAGATCTTTAGTTACTGCTCCTTCTACTTTTCTTTATATATTATACATGTTTTATACATGTTTTTTTTCACTTGTTCCATTGTTTTCACATGTTTTTTTCACTTGTTGCATTGTTTTAACATGTTCTATTTCACTTGTTGCATTGTTTTCACATGTTCTATTTCACTTGATTACTCTCACTAGATGTTTGGACCCTTGTGATAACTCCTTTCAAGTCTCTGTATGGAAAAACTATTGCAGATATTTTTCTCTTTTCAGACCCTATTTGGCTATTAAATTTCAAGTAATTTTATTTATTTATTTATTTATCTTTCACATACAATATTTTTTAAGTATAATATATATGTTGCACAAAGTTCAAAAAGTTGTAGTTTGTTATTGAATTGAATTCACACAATTTTATCTAATTATGTTTGCAGTTTTAATCTTTAAATTTCTATTGTGTTGTGAACTTATGGAAGTTGTAATTCTGATTAATTGTCGGAGTTAACTTTAATTGTTTAAGTTCTGTAGAATAATTTTCTATTTACACGGTGGTCCCATACAGAATGTAGAAAACCTTTGTAGGCACCTCATTTTTTTTTTAAATAAAAATTTGGTTAATATGAAGGGAAGAAATTCCAATAATTCATTGTAGTGTAGGCTATTTTAAAATAAATTATGATTTTTTTTAATTCTTATTAACTTACACTAATTTTAAACATAAAATATATATTATGTATTATTAGCATTAACTAACCTGATATTGTAATATCTTAGAAAATAGCTATAGAATAAAAACTAATTTAAAATCTAGTTTTAGAGATAAATAAGATAACAACTATTTTTTTTAACAGAAAAGTTGTTTAAGTAAAAGTTAGTTATTTACTTTTTATTTTTATAACAAACACTAACCCTCTTTCTCCCTCTAAGAAGATATTCTATTTTATTCTAATAAAAACCACCAACTATCTCTAAGAAGATATCCTATTTTATTCTTATAAAAACTACCAACTCTCTCTCTAAGAAGATATACGGTTTCATTATTATGAAAACTACCATCTCTCAAACAATTTCTCTTTAAAGTTTTCTACCTTCTCTCTAGATTTGTGATCTCATAGGTTATCAGATTTACAATAAGAGGACATCCCTAGATTCCTAGCGTTAAGTAGATCAAGAGTGTCCGATCAGATTCTTGAACAGAGTTAGGTTGCCTGTGACTTTAGGATTTTTGAGTATCTCTACTCTATAGAGGTGAGGGAAGCTAGTTTGACTATTTTTGATATATATTGTAATTATTTATTTTATTAAATATGAATTGGATGAATTTGAATTGAATGGAATGAATGTTTATGTATGGTATGATGTAGTATCAATGTTTGTGAATGATGTGGTGTGTGATCGAGACATAATATCTTCAGAAAAGGAGATACCTGTGTTGAGATTATTAGGATGTGCATTGTTTGGGGATTCTAAGGAGGTATCCTGACTCTACTGGTACACTGGATTCATATAGATGAAGTTTACCAGTTGGTGAAGAGTCGAAGGACATTCATATGGCCATGTCCGAGGTTTGATATATGAGCTGATCGGAATAGGACATATGGATTAACTCTGTGCATATGGAAACTGTACCCGAGGTTTGAAATAGGAACTGATCGGGACAGACTGTATCCGAAGTTTGAAATATGAGCTGATCGGAATAGATGGATGGTATATGACAGGTGCACACCTCTGGAGTCTAACTCAATGCACAAGTCTTCCGGAAGTAGAGAGTCTAGTGTCCTTGTTTGTGAGTCAGTGTATGTATGATGTGAGATGAATTATGAAAGATTGAATTGTTGTTTTGTTGAGATAGAAATCCAATTTATGAAAATATATATTGTTTTGAAAATTCTCTAGCTTACCCTTCTTTTTGTGTGTTGTTTGTTTTGTTTTTAAAACTGCGATGATCGTGTATATTACACGGGGAGCAGAGAATTTGACAGGTGGTGTGAGTCCTAGTGAATTGTGATGGAGAAGCTTCATTTTTATTTTATTTGTAATTTTACAAAGATATTTTATTAAATCTTATGCGGAAAAGTATAATTTGAAATACATGATGAATGTATGAATTTTTATATTCAAGTTTATTATATAAATTTTTATACAATAAAGTTTCTATTATATGAAAAATATGGGATGTTGCAATTATTATTAATGTTATTAATATTAATACTATTATTATTATTAATATTAATATTCTTGATCTTATTGTTATTATTAATGTTAATATTATTATTATTATTTATTTGTTTATGTTATTATTATTAATATTAATATTATTATTAATCATAAAAATTATAATCACAATAATATTGATAATAATAATAATTATATTATGAAAAAAGATTAATCTTTTATGATAAAAAATAATTTTAATAAAAAGATTGAATTACCAACTAAAGAGTATTTAAAAAAAACAAATAAAAAGATGGAGTTTAAAATGTACGGAGTTAGAATAACTATAGATTGATTTCAAATTTGTAGATAATATTTTTTTTCTCATTTGCAAATTAATCTATGGGATGTTTATTTAATAATTAGAAATAAGTTGAACTATGCTTTTATTTTAATATCACTTTCACTACAAATAGTAGTTTTGTGATAATTAGATACATGCAAAGGAGGTTTATTAGAAAGCTCTAGCTTCAACATGCAGAAAGGCAAGGATTACACATTACGTTGTATGTAAACACACATATTTCACACTTTACTCTCCAAATTTTATTTATTCACAACACTTCTTGTTGTTAACTTCTTTCAAATTCTCTATTTTATCTGAAAAAAAAAACATGATAATTTAAGATATTAAAAAAAATCAAACATGACATGTAAGTGAAGTTCTAAGGATAAAAAAAATCTGATAAGTGTAATTTACCTTAACATTTCGATTGGATACCCTAGGATAGTTTGGCACAATGATAGGTAACATTTGCTTGCGTTGATGAATTGGAACACCATTAAAAGCTTTTAAAGCAGTAGGATTGTTAGAAAGGTACGAATATACATAAGGCAAGGAATCATCTTCAAGACCTATTTTTTCCAATTGTGCCCATAAATCCTTAGTACCATCTTCCTCTTGTTCATTCACCTCTTTAAATAATAAGGAGTTTGAAAAAAAATTGAGAATCACACATAAAAACTACAATATTTAAGATTACATAATATTAGTAAATTTTCTTTTGCATCAAATGTGAATAATAGAAAAGAAAGAAAAAGGATGACATGTACCTTGGATTGAAGAAGCATAAAAAAATGAAGAGACATGCCAATAAAATAGAAAGATAGATGTATTGTGTTGGAAAATCTAGAGAAAAATACTAAGAAGATTAAAGGAAGATTAAATAAGAACTAAATTCATACAAAGAATTGACATCATTTTCAAATTTAAAATTTTAAGACATAAGGTTTTTGGGTCTTTTTTTTTTATATTTGTTCAACTTTCTTATTTATACTTAACAATTAAACACTCAATAAAATTATAAACAATAAAAGATTAAAGTGTAAAAAATATATAGTAACACATATGTTACCTTTACTCTGAAGGTGAACACGAACAAAGCTCTAATCACCAACACCTTTTGCGTTGAGGGATTATACCGTTGCACCAGTTCTAATATTGGAATTGTTGAAATTTTGATTCTCATTCTCTCAATGGTTGAATGATTCCACAATGCCCCCCACAGACATGGGAATCATGTTAGCGAGAGATCGTGTTTCCTTAATTATATATAACTTTGATGAGTTATACATATCTTAACTTTTATGATAGTAAATCTTGCATTAAGTAATAGAAGAGAAAGAAAAAGATGATATCTAAGTTGAACTGAAAAAGTATAAAAAATGAAGAGACTTGTCTTGTCAATTAAATAAAAAGATGAAGGTGGTAGTGTTGGTAAATCAAAAGAGAAAATATCGAAAAGATTAAATAAAATTAAAATAAGAATTAGACTCACACAAATAATTCACGCCACTTTTAACCTAAAATGTTAAGAAATTAGGTTGGTGAATCTTTTTTTTATATTTTGCTCAACTTTCTTATTTCTGCTCAATATAAGACTTAAACCCATACTTAAATACCTAACAATTAGACACTTAATGAAATTATAAACAATAAAAGATTAGAGTGCAAAAAATATATAATAGCATATATGTTACCTCCACTTTGCACGTAAGCACGAATAAAGCTTTGATCACCATCACCTTCTGTGTTGAAAGACCTTAATGTTGCACCACCACTTCTAATATTGGAATAGTTGAAATTTTGGTTCCCATTCCCGCTATGGTTGAATGAATCCATAGTGCCCCCATACATGTTTCCTTAATTATAACTTTTACGAGTTCTAGATATCTTAACTTCTATGACAGTAAATTTTGCAACAAAATGTAAATAACAGAAGAGAAAGAAAAAGGATGACATGTACCTTGGAGAAGCATAAAGAAAATGAAGAGACATATCAATAAAATAGAAAGATGGAGATGTTAGTGTTGGAAAATTGAGAGAAAAGAATATTGAAAAGATTAAACAAAAATAAACAAGAATCAAATCCAACAAAGAATTGATACCTATTCAACTTAAAACTTTAAGATACTAGGTTTGTAGATTTTTTTTATATGTAGCTTAACTTTTTTATTTTTACTCAATATAATACTTAAATCCACACTTAACACCTAACAATCAATCACCTAACAATCAATCAGACATTCAATGAAATTATAAACAATAAATCATTAAAGTGCAAAAAATATATAGTAACGCATATGTTACCTCCACTCTGAACACGAGCACAAACAAAGCTCTGATCACCATCACCTTCAAAGGACCTTACTGTTGCACCACTTGTAATATCAGAAACATTGAAATTTTGGTTTCCATTCCCTCGGTGGTGGTTGAATGAATCCACAGTGCCTCCCACAAACATGGGAATCATGTTCGGAAGAGATAGGTTTCCTTAATTATAAATTTGATGAGTTGTAGATATCTTAGCTATGACAGTAAATTTTGCATCAAATGTGAACAAGAGAAGAGAAAGAAAAAGAATTACATGTACCTTGGACTGGAGAAGCATCAAAAAATGAATAGACATGCCAACAAAATAGAAAGTTTAAGGTGTTAGTCTTGCAAAATCTAGGAAACAACTACCGGAAAGATTAAACAAAAATGAAACAAGAATCCGACCCACACAAAGAATTGACACCACCTTTAACCTAAAACTTTAAGAGATTAGATTTGTGGGTCTTTTTTATATGTTGTTCAACTTTCTTATTTCTATTCAATATGAGACTTAAACTTACACTTACATACCTAATAGTTAGACACTCAATGAAATTATAAACAATAAAGAATTAAAGTGCAAATATAGTAGCACATATGTTACCTTCACCTTGAACACGAGCACGAATAAAGCTCTGATCACCATCACCTTCTGTAATGAAGGACCTTATTGTTGCAACACTTGTAATATTGGAAACGTTGAAATTTTGGTTCCCATTCCCTCTGTGGTTGAATGAATCCACAGTGCCACCCACGGACATAGGAATCATGTTCGGGAGAGACATGTTTCCTTAATTATAACTTTGATAAGTTTGGATATCTATGACAGTAAATTTTGCATCGAATGTGAACAACAGAAGAGAAATAAAATGATGACATGTACCTTGGGTTGGAGAAGCATCAAAAAATGAAGAGACATGCCAATAAAATAAAAAGGTAGAGGTGTTAGTGTTGGAAAATTGAGGGAAAAAATACCTGAAAAATTAAGAAAAAATGAAACAAGAATCCAACCCATACAAAAAATTGACACCAGTTTTAACCTAAAACTTTAAAACATTAATTTTATGGATATTTTTTATATGTGTTGTTCAACTTTTTTATTTGTATTTAATATAAGACTTAAACTCATACTTAAATATCTAAGATTTAGACACTCAATGAAATTATAAATAATGAAGGATTAAAATATAAAATAAAATATAGTAACACATATGTTACCTCCACTTTGAACGCGAGCACGAACAAAGCTCTGATCACCATCACCTTCTGTGTTGAAAGATCTTAGTGTTGCACCACTTCTAATATTAGAATCATTAAAATTTTGGTTCCCATTACCTCTATGATTGAATGAATACACAGTGCCACCCACAGACATTGGAATTATGTTCCAGAGAGATATATTTCGTTAGTTATAACTTTGATAAGTTATGAATATCTTAGCTTCTATTTATAGACGTACATGAATAGAAGGATAGAAGGGAATCATGGATGCTAAATGTGGGATTTAACTAAAGTATTCCTGTTTCACTCCTTAGCTACTTCTTTAGTATATATTACAATCATGTTTAATTATATGAGTATTTTAGAAGGTTTGAAGGTATCAATTGATGTTTTTAATATGATAAATGAATAAAATTTCTATAATTAGAGTTAATTGCCTATAAAAAAATATTAAGTGTTAATTGGATAAATATAAACTCTATAAACTTTTTTCATCAATTCTTCAAAATATTGAAATCAAAACAATGAATTATGAGATGGATTAGAAAAATATCATATACGATTAATTTTCAAGAGAGTGGCAAAGAAAATTTCTTTTATTGAGCTTGTCTAAGTATAAGTTTCCTACTATAGTAAAAGTTCTTTAATTGATTAAATGGTTAATAAATAATTTTCGAAATCAATTTAATGCATGAAACACAGTAAACCAAACATACACCCATTTTATTACATTATACATCATCCAACCATAATTGTAAAAACTACATTTTAATTTTTAATCAACTTTAGAATCAACATAGGACATTGAAACCATGAATAAAAAGGACCTTAGAAGATTAACTTCAATATTTTTTTAAAAACTTTTTTTTAACAGAATTACATTTATTATATTTAAATTGATAATTTTATACTGAAGAAATAGTTTTGATGTTTTTTAAAAAATAAATTTAATATTAAAATTAAAATTTATATATCAAAGAGTCCTTATTTATTTTCTCACGGATCATGTGGAGACCAGCCCTAAGTGAAAAAAATGATGATTTATAAGAATGAAGTGTGAAGAAAAATGAGAATAAATCTCACCTGAAAATAAGAATTAAAGTATATAAAACGCTTTTATTTTCTTAAACAAATGTAGAAAGAAAAGAAAAGCAGGATGGACACAAATAAACAGACTATTTCATATAATAAAAAAATAAAAAATGTAATAGTAATAAATAAATAAATACGAAAAATAATATAAATATTATATAAAACACAGTTTTTTTTCAACTAAATAACTTTTATTTTCACTCTTTTTTTATCTGTATATTTTTTTTATTCATTTTTTGCCAAAAGGAATTCTTAAGATTAGATAGGCACAACAATTATCTGTTTTGGCTTCCTCAACAAGTGTGAATATTGAAAAAATAATTTGAAATCCGGTATATGCTGAAGAAGATGCTTTTAGCATCCAACTTGAAGTTGAGAATTTCATGAAGTAAAAGTAAAAGTAAACAATGAATGTATGCCAAATGTCGTTTTCATACTTTATTGAAACTTTTAAATAACTATTCTGGTATTTCATTACGACTTGTTTATTAAAAATAAAATCTGGTTTTATTTAATTAATATTTTTCATAATTGGTAAAAAAAAATAAATTTTATATTACATGGATGAAAAAACTAAAACAAATATTTTATACAGACCCAAATTATAAAATGATACATTATAAGAATCTTTTACACTATAAACATTGGAGGTGACGGTAGGATTCCAAATTCGCAAATAACCTCTATAAACATCCATTTGAAAAAAAAAAAGTGAATAAAAAATTATAAAAAAAATTGTTTTTATCAATACTCTACTAATTTCTTATTAGGTAAATTTCCATGTTAACTTAATCTTGTAAAATTAATTTATAAATTGAGATTGGTAT
>Ga0209700_103124_pt1 | contig 32294 bp, 22 predicted proteins | sample SiratroredBW_FD_187528 | JGI IMG/M metagenome (GOLD analysis project Ga0209700, IMG submission 187528) | Root nodule microbial communities of legume samples collected from California, USA - Siratro red BW (SPAdes) (version 2) | ecosystem: Host-associated > Plants > Roots > Nodule | place: USA...
ATAAAAATATATATATATATATATATATATATATATATATATATATATATATATATATATTACATATGACAACGTTCTCTTACAATCTTCATTGAAAAATTTAAGTCAATTTAAAATTTACTGCCATATATATTTTTTATGATTATCCACTAATAATTGTCTTTCAAAAATACCATAATTAACTAATTGTTATACTAGTGAAAAATAAAAATAAAATGATAGGTAAGAAAAATTTAATCATGGTTAAGACAAATTTAATTTTTCCAATTAATTAATTTTGTGATACAACTTAGGTTTTCTGTGATAAAAGTTAGATTTTTCTTTTATATTTAGTATGTGAGAATGTTATAATTAAGTGTAACATTAAGTTAAAGAAGATTAGTTATTCTAACTTTGGTTTAAATATTTGTCATTAAAGTTTTTATATGATTTTTCGTTATGTAATTTTTAAAGGTCTTTCTAGTACTAACCATATTTATTTTTTAAACTTTTGCCTCTTTATTTTATAAGTTTTAATTGCAAATCAATGATGCGAATCCTTTTACCTAGTAATAAAAATAATTTAAAATTTATTTTTTTTATTTGATTATTGATTCAAGATATTTGTTTTGGGTAAAAGGGTAACATAAATGAATAGACACAAATTAAAATAGATATTTAAGCATGCAAAATGCTGGTAGTTTAATTTACTCCTAATAAGTAAAAGATAAAATAAATGAATGACTGTGTTAATATCGTATAAAAAAATATTTTTTTATTTAGTATCACAAAACAAAATATCAAACATGTTAGAAGAAAAATGATTAAGAGAAAGTATATTTATAAATTCCTATAAATAAAGACTTTGAGTCATATAGTAAGCCACACACAAACTAAGGTGTTCCCAAAAGTCATAGTCATTCTCCAATCATGAGTGTTTCTTAGTCTTCGTATGGTTGCTTTTCTTGTTTTCTCATTCGCTCAACTCATTCGATTCTCGCAAATTCTCGCTTCCACGATCATCGCTTCACTCGTTTCGGCATCGGTGTGAGTGCTTTCAGAAGCAGTATCTATTAGTCTTCTTTCTTGTTCTCATGTTTTATTGTGTTCACCTCTGAATCGGTGTTGCTGATTGTCTTTCGCTGGGTGTTGTAAGAACTAATTGATGTTTAATTTCTGCATTAATAGCTATGCTCTTGTTAAATTGCTAACTTATTTGTGTTAATAATTTTCATCTGAGTAATTAATTAGTTACAGTAGCATCAGAGTTTGTCTGCCTCACTCTAATGGGAAAGTCTCAAGAATATTTTGTAATCGCTGATTGTCATTGTTAGTGCTTCAAAACTAGCTACCTTCATTCTGATATAGCTGCATGATGTATTTCTTATTTAGGTTAACTTAATAAATAAGTCTCTGAACTACTATGTGAATTTCTTTGGTTTGGTCCACAAGCTAAAAGAATTTGTGATTGGCTTCTTGACCACTTATAAATTTTTTATAATTGAGTCTTCAGGTTTTTTAAAAACTCAAATTATCATTTTTTTGCCCTTTTGAAGCAGCCATATATTAACTCTAGGGACCGAATTACAATAATTTTACAGTTCATTGAAATTGTTCTGAAGGTGAGTTCATCTTCAGCTGAAAGAGCTCTTCAAGCTGTAAGAACTTTTCAATCTGAATCTGAAAGGGGATTTATTTGTGATGGTGAGTTCATTAGATAACTGTTGTCCATTTAGCTATTAAGACAGGTAATATTGACCTTTAATGTCAAGAGTTAGAAAGATAATACCCTTTAAGATCTTTAAGCTCCCTTTAAGCTTTTGTTAGGAAGATATTCTAATTTAATCTAAATATTTTAATTCATATTCTAGCAGGTGCATACCAACCATGCTTGAGTGAGTGTGAGTGGTTAGAAAGATATGCACCGCTTTTTCCTCCATTCTTCTAACTTCGTTTGAATTGTAGAACTCTTTGACGGACAAATTGAGAAGAGCTCTTTAAGCAAAATTCACATGTTATAGGAGAAATTCTAGTAGTGTTGGGATAATCAAATTGCTGCCATTTAAGATGCTAACCAGCAGCAATTGCCTGATCAATTTCTTTGCCATCTTTACTTTGGAAATGCAGTTATGTTGGTATAATCACATGGACACCATTTAAGGTTGTGTAACAACTAACAATGGTCTTTATACTGATTTCAATAAAAAAAATTATTTATTAATTTCTTATGTACTAGTGGCTGGTTTGCATACACTCATTTATACAGATTGAATTTGCATCTCACTTTTTCATACTTGTATGGTTATATTCAAAACATCAATCAGAGTTGACAGTAGAAGCACTTTGTTTCAGGTTTTTGAAAATTTCCAATTTTGATTCGTGTTTGGTAATTCTTAAAACTATGTCTGCCACTCAACTAGAGGAACAAGTTTCTCTGAAACTTCTGGTAAACAAAAAGACCAACAAAGTCATACTTGCAGAAGCAGGGAAGGACTTTGTGGATGTTCTATTTAGCTTTTTAACAATGCCTTTAGGAACTATCGCCAGACTTGTGCAGAAGTCAGATATGGGACAGGTTGGAGTTGGTTGTTTAAGCTCGTTGTATGGAAGTGTGACAAATCTTCAGGACAGTCTGTTGACAGTGACATGCAAAGAAATGTTGTTGCAACCGGGAAACTCATCAGAAAAATATTGTAGGAGTATGAAACTTAACATTGATGATACTGAGCCCTTGAAGCACTTCCTCTGTATGAATTTTCCTAGATGCAGCAATGACCTTTTGAGCACTTTCAAAAATGAAAGATGCAATTGTGGGAATCTTTTGGCCCGTTCAGTTTCTGTCAAAAATGGCAAAGTCTACAATGGATTTGTGAATGATGTTGCTACTTTTATTGTCACAGACGATCTGGTTGTCATTCCAAATGCAATGGATACAAGCTTTGGTGTCTTGCAGAAATTTGGAGTGAAAAGCTTGAGTTCAGTACAGGAGATGACTGTGAATGTCACAAAGAACAAGGTTATTTGTCATTGGCATATCTCCTTTAATTTAAAGCTGGTTGATTGCTTATTATTACTAGCCCTGTATATGTAACATTTTGCCAATTTTTCTTTTTCTATTCATTTATTGCTTTATTCCTCGCTATACAATGTGGTTGATTCTTCCTTTAACAGGTACTAGATCTGCTCAAATGTTCTTTATTGTCAAAGTCAACCTTGACAGATTTGTTCTTAGTACAGAAACCGTTGCTCAATAACTCAAGGTTTTCTCCTTCTGTTGTTGAAAACAGTAGTACTATGACTGCAATCCAAATCAAAGTAAAAGTAGTTATGAGAAAGTCAGATGGCAAGGTAATGTTTGTTCAAGGGGATGAAGAATTTGTAGACTTCCTTTTCAGTTTTCTAACTTTCCCGTTGGGAGGAGTTGTTCGAATGTTGGAAGGATATTCTTCTATAGGGAGCATTGATGGATTGTACAGTAGCATTATTGCTATAAATGAAAACAAATATTTGACAGCAAAGGAAGTGAAGAACAGGCTTATCGATCCTGGCCTTGCCCCACAGTTTAAATTAAGCATGCATATGTTTCCAATTAATGAACAGGACTCACAATATCATTTTTATTATCCACGAAGAGGTTATAATGAGAGCAATCATTTCTATATAACTAATAGAGACAAGAGTTATGATAAGAATATTGAAACTCGTAGAGTCCTTAAAATAGTACCACTCAAGTCATCTGGTGGAATTCTTAAAGGTTATGTCAAGGGTCCAGCAATGTTTATGGCTACTGATGACTTGGTTGTGGAACGAATGTCACCCACCTCGGCTGTAGTTTTACTCAACCGTTTAATGACACGTCTTAATGATGTCGAGGAAAAGGTTGTCACCATTGGCATCAAAGAGGTAAGATGCAGTTCAAAATTTTAGCTTCTCCGTTATCAGCTACATGTGTAACAGTTACTCATTTTACCGTGTTCCCTTGATGCAGGGTTTGGGTATATTGAAAGCATCTCTAACTTCAACCTCGGCCCTAACAAATGGTCTCAGCCACTTATTGTTGTTACCTGAAGTTATGGATCAGAAATGGTTTGGTTAACACCACACAGCTGAACTTGTGATGAGGAGTTGCTGTTTAATTGATACTACTTTCTAAGAGATTAGTCTCATGGTTTTCAACTGTCCAAATATATTGCTTTCTGTAAAAAATGATGAAAAAAATTATTTTGTTGTATTTCTGAAAATCTTGCTTTATTGTTTTTTTTTTTTTTTTTTTTTTTTTTTTTTTCTATTCTGCTTTCTGTTAATGTTAAAACTTCTTCTGTTTAATGCTTAGATGACCAAACATGATCTGCAAGAGCTTTCTGTTATCCTTCCTATTTTGAACCATACTTAATCATTAGAAAATTTCTTATGTTCGAGTTGATAATTTATAGTTTTCCATCTTGCTCCATGTTTGATGTAAAAGAAAAAAAAGAACAATTTTGTATAAGTTTCTAACAGTTTTGTACAAAATGTTTTATTTTATTTATTCTATTATTTGTTGATAAAAAAATAATTTTATATAATTTAAAACTTATTATTTGATTTATTTAATAATAAAAATTGCTCTGACAATCTGAAAACTCATGTTAATTGTCAACTCTGTTTTATTAATAGTGTAATTTGTTTACATAAGCAGTAAATAATTATCATTTATTTTTAATTGAGAAACGTTATTACCAAATTTCGTCCAATCACTATTTAGATCTGAGACATTTTATTTAACAAATTATTGTCCCACGTCCTCATGGCTTTCCCCCTATCCTTGAACGAAGTTGCTGAAGATATTAAGGAAAGAAAGAAGAACTTGCTTTCTCCTAAAACCAAGAAAGCCTTCTTGGTCGTCGCGGTGTTTGATTTCTTAATCATATTTCCGGTATTTTCCCTGTTGTTTTATATGAAAATGTTATTTAATAGTAAGAATCTCTTTTGGCACAATATCACATACTAATATGTGTATGGCATGTTATTGAACTGTAATTAAAGAACTAAGAATGAACATTCTTATCTTTCTCCTTTTTATTTTCTTTAACCGTGTTTCTCTTTTGCTAGTTGCTACCATGTCAGACCAAATTTCATTGCTTCTTAACTATGCCTTTAGGAACCATAGCCAGGCTTGTGCAGAAGGAGTCACTTCGGTATTAAACATACTCTATGAAAGTGTCGTAAATTTTAAAAAAAATTATACACACACCCTATGAAAGTGTCGTAAATTTAAAAAAAAAAAAAATTATACATGAGAAAATGCTACTGAGACCAAGAAACTCTTCAGAACCTCAATGCAGAAGTCTTAAAATCGCTAAACACACTGGGAAAGTGTTATAAATTAAAAAAAAAAAAAATATACACGAGAAGAAATGCTACTGAGGTCAAGAAACTCATCATAACCTCAATGCAGAAGTCTTAAAATACTTAACATTGATTACACGAATTACACTGATTCCGACAAGCTGCTTTGTCTGTCCGGATTTCCCTAATTGTGACATGAACATGTTGAGTACTTTCACGAATCAAAGATGCGAATGTGGGAAGATTATGTACCATTTTGTTCCATTCAAAGTAAAGAAGCCTATGATGGATTTCTTTATGGTGGTGTTACTTTATTATTGGTTTTATATAATAGGAGGAGATATATATATAATGAGAAAATATTGTTATTTTTTCTTATTTCTCAAAGCCATGATCAACTTATATTTATAATGTTTGCAGAAAAAAAAAAAATATCTGACTGAAATTACTTATTTTAAAGTTTAGGAACAGTTATAAAAAATTAGAATCCTAAAGTCTAGTATAGGAAACAATTAGAAATAAATATTCTAATAATTAAAAGCAAATATTCTAATTAAAGACATATTCAGAAACTGAAACAAATCAATGTATAGTTTCAAAAGCAAATTTCCAACATTCAACCTTGATTTTGGAACTGCAAACTCCAATCTTTTGTTATGAATTCAAACTTGTTGACTAGTAGTGGCTTGGTAAACAAATCTGCAATCCAGTTTTCATTTTTTCAATAAACAAGATCAACATCTTCATCTTTCTGTACCACCCTTAAGAAAAACAACATAATGTTAAAATGCTTTGTTTTCCCTGAAAAATAGGATTATGGGAAGTACCTATTATAACTTGATTGTCAACAAAGACTTTCGTAGTTTCCTTTTGCTCCATGTTAAGATCAATCAAAAATTTTTTTAACCACAATACTACTTGGTTAACAACAGCTAAAGTAGCAATAAATTCATCTTTTGCTGTAAACTTTGCAACAATTTCTTGTTTCTTAGAGCACCATGAAAAAATGCCTGAACCAAGACTAAAACAATATCCTGAAGTACTCTCCATATTTTCCAAGGAACCACCCCAATCAATATAGAATACCCAACAAACTTTGCTTTATTTTTGTTAATTGAACCATCATATACAACAATTACCTTTCTATCTGGAGGTATGTTAACAAGAGTGTTGTTCTTCTCAATCATATACAACTTCTCCTCCTCATCTTTTTTTCTACTTTAGGTGATTGAGCGCTTCCTTATGGTCAGCAGGTTCAAGAACAACCATATTACGTCTTTGATATATGTCAGATAGGGATATAGTACCTCTCACAGGATGTTCATTCACATTTTCATCAGAACCTTCCTGCTCAGTTATTTCTGGAACAACATCAAGGCCTTTAATCTCCTTCATAATCAATTCTTTAGAAACTTTAACATCATCACGAGAATCCAATTCATGATTTTCCACTACTAGCTTCCCATGATTTTCTACTGCAGGCATCCTAGACTGCTTCCTTTTATGTCAAATATGTCCTGAATCAACTGCAGAAGAGTAAGCAAGGTCTGTTTGCAAGTTTACCAAGAAGCTTTTTCCCTTCATCTTTATTGACATCAATTTAATGCTAGTTGTATAAAAGACTTCATAAGTTTTATCTTTGAACACAACAACATAGCCTTTCTCTAAAAGCTGCCCAACACTTAGCAGATTTTGATCAATTTCAGGGACATATAGAACATCAGAGATTATTTTTGTACCTGAGCCAGTATCAATGACAATATCACCTATGCCTTTGACCTCAATATAGTCTCCATTCCCAATCTGACTTTCTAAGAGTGGGTTCTGTCTAGTTTTACAAACATGCTTTTATCATGTGTCACGCAATGAGTGCATCCACTATCAAATCAATTATGTTTCACTAGTGATGTTACTAGCATAGCAAGTCGCCACAAAAAGATGTTCCCCCTTCTCATCATCGGTCTCTTGAGCAATTTGCGCCTCTTGTTGCTTTCTTTGGCATACTTGCTCCACATGGTCCTTTTGATTACAGGGCCTACACACCACATCAGGTCTCCACCAACATCTCTAATGTGGATGAGAAGTTTTTTTTGCAGTGTTGACATGCTGAGTTCTTCTCCTTCTCGTCATTGTCATCCTTGTCACTTTTCTTCTCATTTTTCCAGCCTTTCTTCTTTGTTTTGTAACTCGACTGTGACTTTGCTAGAAAAGCTTCTTCAATATTTGGCTCTTCTCTCAACATTCTTCTATGCTCTTGGGTTTGCAGAGAGTTCATCAACTTGGTTAGTGAAATCATTGTGAGATCTCTTGAATCTTCAAGTGATGAGATCTTTGCTTCAAACCTTTCTGGAAGATTCACCAACACTTTTTCTACGATCCTTCTATCAGGTAAATCTTCACGTAATAGTCGAATCTTGTTGACCACTGCCAATAGCCTATCAAAATATTCTTTGATGGTCTCAGCTTCCTTCATTCTCAGCATCTCAAATTCTATTATGAGAATGAGAACTTGCATCTGTCGAGTTCTTTCATTCCCTTGAAACGCCTCTTGGAGAGTGTGCCAAAGCTTCTTTAGTTATTTCATAGGCCATAATTATAGTGAATACAGCATCAGAAACAACAGAGTGAATACAGGTCTTGGCCTTCACTCTTCTTATTGCTTCATCATTTGATTTGAGCTACAATTGGATCTTCTTGTAACGGCTGGATTTCAGACATCACAACATCCCACAAACCACTCGCTTCTAGATAAGACTTCATTTTGACAGCATATTTGATAGTTTTCTTTGGAGAAAACCGGAGGTGCTGCCATGAAGTTTCCGTTATAGGTGAAGTTTTGTTTTTCTCAAAAGGTTCCTCACTGGTTTCCCTTTGTTGTTTTTTTTTCTTATGGTCTCACACAGGCTCTTAAGAACTAAGAGCTTGAATACCAATTGTTGGTTTTATAGAAAAGGAGGAGATATGTATGAAGAGAAAATATTGTTATTTTTTCTTATTTCTCTAAGCCATGAACAACTTATACTTGTAATGCTTGCAGAAATGAAAAATATCTTATTAAAATTACTCTTCTTAAAATTTAGGAATAGTTATAAAAAATTGAAATCCTAACATCTAAGAAACAATTAGAAACAAATATTTTAACAATTAAAAACAAATAATCTTAATTAAAATGTGCAGTTTTAAAAGCAAAAATCTAACATATTTTTCTGATCTCAGATGATGTGGAAATCTTTACAAACACAGTCTATGAAGACCTTGAATCTTTAGGGAGTTTCTTGGAGAACTTCTTAGAGGGATTTCTAGAGACGAGTAGAAATAACTTGTTTTCGATAGAGCTAGTTACCGTGAATGTCAAGAAAATGCATGTAATTTTTCATTTTTGGTTTGCATAAATTAGTTGTAGGTTGTTTATTAGTAGTATCAATTAGCTGTTGGTTGTTTATTAGTAGTACTTTCTCTGTACATGTACTAGCTGTGATTTTTTTTAATCAACTTATTAATAAATGCCTCCCTATACCATGTTGTTCACTAGGTACTTATCTACTTTAAGTGTCTTTTATTGATGTGTGACAGATTTCTTCTATATACATACATCAATCATGACTTTCTCAATTTTTTCTTTTTCTCCAATTAAACACACTAGTACCTTCCAAATGAGAGTGAAGATAGTTTTGAGAAAATCAACTAGGACGATATTAGCAAGAAGATTTTCTCGACTTCCTTTTGAGTTTTCTCACTTTACCTTGAAGAGTACTGCGTATGTTGAGAGGAGAATCTGCTGTGGAGAGTGATGTTTTGTACAACGCCATACATACTCTAAATGAAATCAAATATTTTTTATCAAAAAGAAAGAGAAATGCAAAGTTGTTGATCTGAACAATTCCAATCAAACATGGTTCGATGTTATTACTTTTTCTGTACTCAAATATAAGAAAAATTATATCTTAAATATAACAAATTTCAATTTCTTAATCCCTATTTAATGTTATTATTTCAAATATAACTTTACAAAAAGTTAAATATTATTGCCAATAAATATAATGAGGGTAAATTTGATAAAAAAAAACTTTTTATCATACAAAATAATAATATTAAATAAATTAAATCACTGATTTTAATAATTTAATTATTTTTTTTCACTTCAATTGTGTATGATAATGTTAGCTAATAACTTCACCTCATGCACACTCATTTTTAGCTGTTAAATTGTGTATAATAATCAAAATTAGCTTTGGAAGATGATGGTTTTAATAGTGATGGGGAAGTGAGAGTAAGCATGCAAGTGAAAGTAAACGTGATGGTTTAAAAAAAGAGGTGGAGTTTTATAATTACGGTGAGAACAATGAGAAGGTTAGTGTTGCTAAGAATGAAATACAAAGTTCATATGCAAATGAAATGGAAAGAAGGATGACACCAACTTGGATGAAAAGATTGGAGTGGTGATTGGTTGAGTAAAGAAGAAGTAGAAACCTATATGGTACAAGACATTATAAGTGACGACGTAATTTTATTTAAGTATAAATCACACTTAGTGATTTTTCAGTACTCCCAAGAACATGGCATTGATTATTCTAAAGTTTTTGTCCATGTTGCACAAGGGATACAATAAGGATGATTATGAAGTTATGATACTTGGAATATAGAGAGGATGAGACACCTTTCATTTGGATGTCAAATTTGCATTCCTTCACAAGCAATCAAGTGAGAACATGTATATTGAACAACCAAAAAGACATGTAAAGAAAAGGAAAAAAAACACATAATTCATGCTACATGATGTTTTATACAACCTAAAACAAGCACCAACAGCATGATTTAGTCATAAAGTTTCACTTCATAAAAGAATGATTTGAAAAGTACTAAAATGAGAAATCCTTATATATAAAGAAGCAATAAAGCTTACATATTAATTATTAGAATTTATGTTGATGATTTAATTAATACCAATGATGATAAGAGTATGTTGATTAAGAAGTCCTTCATGCAATATTTTGACACTAAGTGACCTAGGAAAGATGCAATTCTTCCTTAACATTAAATTTTGGTAAAAAATAAAATAAAATTCATGTGTAAATAAAGAAAAAAGGTTATTGATAGAAGTTTAGATTGTATGGTGTGTTGTGTAAGGCATTATCAAAATGACTACTTAAATCCTTCAAATTTGAAGCCTTTTAAAATTTGAGGAAAACTATGGAGATGCATCTTAATGAAATAAATTACATGAAAAATATATTATTGTTATTATTACTATAAATGTACATAATGTTAATGTTTCTATAAAATAGGATAGGAAGAAATATTTGTTAGCATATTTTTAAAACTATATAACAACAATCTTGTTTCATTAAAATAATTAATCAGTTTGTAAATCATATATATATATATATATATATATATATTATTTTATTTTATTATTTCTTTGGTAATAATTAGACATCTTTTTACTAAATTATGAAGATGTAATATTTTAATTTTTTTAATTTAACATATAATACGTTAAGGACATTGTTGTATTAGTAGATAAGTATTAAGCATTAAAATAAATTATTAGGTATATTGATAAAGTTATAAAATAATTAAAGATTTTTTTTAATTCTATAAATTTTTTTTTGTCAATATTATTGTTTCATTTAACAAAAATTCATATAACAAGCAATAATTTAGATTAAAAATGATGAAAAACTTATTTTCATTATTATAATCTTCATCATTATAACAAGTTGCTAAATTTTCATTAATCATCTTGTCAAATTAAAAAGTTAATCAAATACATAACATAATAATATAATAAAAAATACTCTTATTTTAATAAACAACCATGAATTGAGTATAGGAAATATATAAAGAAAAAATTTACTTCAAAAAATATGACAAAATAATTACCTTTTTAATTATAATCTTTATGATAATAACAACTTTCAAGTTTTAATTAATGATATATGTAAATCAACAATTTAATCGAATAATTAGGAATATGTATGGTTAGAGACATGTGAAGAAATGCCAATGAGGCCAAGTAATTCGTCAGAACATGGTCATTGAGAGGGTCTTAAATTTAATATTGATGACCTGATCCACAAGATCTTTTATCTGTCTATGTGACGTGAACACGCTCAGTTGGTCAGTGCTTTTATAAAGATGTCAATGCGGAAATATTACGGACAAGATTGATATTTTAGGTATATTTACTTTTGCTTTACAAAGTAAAAATATTATCGTTAGGAACCAATTTTTCACAAAAGTATGTGTATGTAATGTTATCTTTCTATTTTTCATTTTCTTTAGTTATTGAACAGGTGATTCTTGTAACTATGTGGAAGAAGTTGCATTGATACTCATAGTTGATACTCATAGTGGACAAAAAAGAAGAGAAAGTCTAGTTTGCAGGAATAAATAGACTTTATGGACTTCTTAACTATGCCTTTAGGAACCATGGCTAGGCTTGTAGCGTCTTAACTATGGCTTTAGGAACCATGTCTAGGCTTGTGCAAGAGGATTAAGGATATATTCACCATGTTCATGTTATGTTCACATCACATTCATGCCACATTTATGTTCATTGTTCATGTCATAAGAACATGTCATAAGAACGGACACATTTATAACATGAGCATGGCATGATAATGGTGAGTACCTTTACAAATCAAAGATGGGATGCGGAAATATCATGAGGGAATATGCAATTTCTGAACAGGCTTCAATAGGATTATCTGGGTATTGTTGGCATGATACTCGTCGACCTCTTGAAACTTTGAAGAGTAAAATTAGGTGCTTGAAAATGGACTGATAGTGCACGAGCACAATTTTCTCCTTTTAGAAGTTTCTTTCTTCTGTATATTAACACTATTAGCACTAAGAGTTGTTAGAGAATTTGATGAAACCAACAAGAGCTGAATCTAAAGGATTAGAGGGAACCATGGTTATTGCAAGTAGACTTATGAAGTTTTATGGAATTTTTGGTCGTAGACTTAGGTGTTGTGTGTGAGAGTCTTGCTCTTTGGTTTAAAATCATGTTGCATGTTTCATAATTCAAAGTAAGCTCCAAAATTAATCTTGCTTAGTAAAATGAATAAAAGGTTTTAAATTAGGTTAAAACAGATATTGGAAAACTATTTCAGAAAAGAATTCAGTCAGTTGTTTTCAGAATCTGAACTTGATGAATTTTATTTAAGTCACAGAAAATTCAATAGATTGAATGATTGATACAATCGATTGAGTTTTTAACAGAGTTAAAAAACAGTTTGTCTATATAAAGTGATAGCACGTGCTTTCAAGTAATTAAGTCATTTCTGTGCTAACACTTTTTTTCAAGAGAGAAAACGTGTGAAGATCTTGAGATCATTTTTGGCAATCAATTTTTCATCAAGAACACTAATCTTGGAACATTGCTTTGGATGTGAATTGTAAAATTGTGATCTTAATCCAGAGCTAAGTGTTTCTACTATGTTCTTATTCCATTTTTGTAATGTGTTTAGTAGAATCACTATTGGAATTGTTCTATTCTTAATCATATTTGTACTGAGTGTATTGTTACATATTACATTGGGTTTGTAAGTGTAACTGGTGTAGTGCAGTAGGTTTTGCATTGGTTGAACACCTACTGTAGGGTTTAGTAGGTTGTTTGCTGCTAGGCACAGTGATTGCTTGCGGGTTGCAAGTGTTGTAATCTGTGTAAAAGTGATCTTGGTGATCTTTTTAATGGAAATCTTTGCTGGTTGACAAAGGACTGGACGTAGCCGTTGAGAAAAGATGAACTAAGATAAAATCTTGTGTTCTTGATTTTTTCTTTCTTCCTTCTTGAACACTTCTTGATTCTGTTTTTGTTTGTGCAATTAATTGTTCTTCACGTATAATTGATTATTCATTCTTTTGGTATTTTTTTTGTCTTTTCTGAAATTGTTATATCATCTTTATAATTAACTGCAACTGTTATTGACTATACTGAAGTGCTTATTATCTTCTGATATAAAAGTTTAGTAGATTGAATTTTTGGAAACCTATTTTCTTGATTCAATTGTCGTTTCTTGTATTACCTATTAATTAGAACTGTTTTACTTTGATTGTTCAGCAGATTATTGTGAATACTGTTTACTTGATTGTTTTTGGACTATTTTGAAAAATAGTTCAATTCAATAAATTGCTTTCAGTCAGCACCCAATTTCGTTCGGACAAATAAAATTATTCCAAAATATAAAAAATATAAAATTAAAATAAAAAGGTGTGTTATTATTTAAATAAAAAAAGAGTTTTGGTTCCATTCTATTTTATGAATAAAGTTAAAATAAAATTCGTAAAAAAGAAAAAAAAAGTAAATAAAATCAGTCTATTAAAAATTTGTTAAAAAAATAATAAAAAAAATAAAATTATCATTAAAGTGTTGTCATGTCACATCCTCTCTTTTTGCTTGCCTTTTTTTATGCCCATTAATTATACGAAAATTAATTGAAAATAAATTTAAAAAATTTTAGAAAGGCTAGAAATTTGAATAGTTGATCTGATTATTATTCTGATTAATTGCAAACGATTTTTTGCTTAATAGTGATTAAATGTTCGATGATTTTCTATTAAATGCTAATTGTCTAATAATTGATGCATTTTCTTTTTGAATTGTTATGCTCATCCTTTTTATTTTACAGGCTCCATTTGGTTAATGTTCTAAAATAGTAATTAGATAATTTGTTTATTTTTTGAAAAATAGAAAAAAATAATGATAATAAATATATATTTCAAAATAATAATAATATTAAAATAAAATAAAAAAAAAGTTTAAGTATCTATTTTTATTGTTGTGTTATTTAGGTTGCTTTCAATAAATGTAAAAATGGAAAAAACAATAAAGAAAAAATGAATTAAAAAATAATAATAAAATATTTCAGCCACATTACATCCAATATTCCCCATTTATTCCCCATATTCATTTATTTTCAAATTTGATTATATGTATGGGAGGTTATGATGCCATAACAGCAATAATGGTACAATTCTGCCCATTTTTCAGTCTATGTTCGTCCTTGGGATTTAACAGTCAGTTGGTGTCATAAGTGGGGATAATTAGGAATTAATAGATTTGAATCTGAATTAAAAGAGAATAATCAATTGACAATTCACAAATTATAATTATAATTAAGTGAAAATAATTAGGAATCAAGGGATTTAAAATTTGAATTAAGAGTGGACTGAGTAGAATTGGTATAAATATGCATAGTGAGCAAATGGATAGACACGCGAAAAAAGCTCAGAGAGACAACAAGAATCACAATGTTGAAAAATTAGTGGGCATCTAGAGTCATCGAAAGTAGGAGGAAAAAAAGTCTCAAGTTCTTGAAGTAGTGCTTCAATGGGTAAGTTCGGATTTATCATTTTTTGTATATGTATATATAATTCTGATTGTTCATTTGATTCTTTTATTGTCCTATAATCCAACCCTTATGTAATATGATTGTTTGAGAGTTTTTACAACATCTTGATATTCAACCCTTTTTGCTTTGATTCGTCTAGAAATAAATATAAAAAAATATAGGACCTTTTTTATTTCTCAAACAGAATATAAAATTTTCCTAAAAATTTAATGAATAATTAATTTTTCGAGAAAAAGTAAAAAAAAATAATAATAAAGTGATGTTGTTTTTGTGAAACAATTTTCAGGAAAAAAAGAAAGAAAAATGGAAAAGTTTCTAAACAACTTTAAAAATCATTGAAAAAGATAAAATATTTTTCAAAAATAAAAAATAAAATTTTTCAAAAGAAGAGTAAAGAATATAAAACATTACTTGATTTTTTGGAAAAAATAAAAATATAAACCTAGTAATAGTGATAATAAGAAAATTGATAAAAGAAATGTTTTGGGCTTAACATTTTTATTATATTTTATTTCTATGCCATTTACATTTATTATTTAAATCAATTATTTAGTTTTTATTCAATCTTCTGTAAAAAAAAAGAAATATATACTGAAGTTATGAACAAAAAGGTAATGTGTGGTACTAGTGCTCCATGTCACATAAATAATGAATATCAAGTTTTATTTTATTTTAATTATGTTTATATGTATATTTGTATTCTTTTTTTCCTTTTCTTTAACAGAAATAAAAGTGGGTTAGGCAGAAGAATTAAAAGAAAAAAAATATTTTTATTAACAAACTTTTTTTTAAAAAAAATAAAATATTATATTCCAAATAATTTCAAAAATAATTAAATAATAATAATAAACAAAGCATTTTAAAAAAATAATAAAAATATTTAATTTCAATGAAAAAAACGAAATTTTTTTTAAAAATTAAAAAATATAACCAGATATCAAATATCACGAAACAAAATTCTTAAAATAGAACTACGTGTACCTTGATTTTCTATCATGTATAGAGATACGTAGGACCAAGGTCAAGCCTTGTCGGGCCCAAATAAATAAAAAATATATATGTTTGTTTGTTTTATTTTTGTTTGTTATTTTTATCCGCCTAATTATTATTTATTGTTAGATTTTTATAAGTATGTTTTCTTGTTTGTTTTATTTTTTACATATTTGTTTGTTTTGCTTTAGTCTCATTATTATTGTTATTATTTGGGAAAATTGATATTTTTTTAAAATCACACTTATTTTTATTCATTTGATTAAGGGTACAGTCTTAGGACGGGCGTTGTGGGGTGCTAACACCTTCCCCACACGTAACCGACTCCCGAATCTTTGAATCTAGTTCGTAGACATTTTTACTTTTGGTTTTTTTATGGTTTTCCATAATAAACTATGGTGGCAACTCCAAACTCTATTTAAATATTTTTTTTAAAAAAATTTTTGATCGCCTTGTCGTGATCCCGGTTGTGACACTTTCGCTTCTGTATCTGGTTTATTTTCTTGTATCTGTTAACTGTTTGTACTGTTTGTTTCCAGTAAACTGATTGGTAGTGTTTCCAGTCTTGATAAATACCTTAATTGATTGAATCTGTTCTAGAATTTATTGATATTTTGTTGTGTAATTCTTGATATCATTTTTCAGCATATTTTAATAAAGAACTTTCATCCAGTCTTCAACTATTTTAATTGTTTGCAAAAAATTTTGAAAGTTCAATTCACCTCCCATCTTGAACTTGACCTAAACTTATTTTACAAACACATGTTATACAGATTGTTACTTTTCTAAGGTTATGTATTCCAGAATAAATGCCTTTGGATATGGTTTCCACTCATGCAGTTATGATAGTGGTACGTGAAGGGAAAGGTTACATTTGTCGTGTGAATTATTAGTAAACTATTACTATATAGCTATTTGTATTTCACTATTCCCAAATGTGTTTACATAGATGAAGGTTAGTTGGAGACCGGAACATGAGCAAATGATAAAAAAGAAAATTCATTCCAAAGCCTCACATAGGCTGTCAGAAATGTTCATGCAAGCATGAAAAACTCAAAAAAAGTCAAATTTGATGTTTGATGATGTGTGGAACTCCTTGTTATCCATACAAAATTTTGCAACCTATCGGGCAAAATGTTCACAAGCCCAACCAAATCGGGCATCTGAAATAGGTGGCAATTTACAGAGGCGACTCCATTATTAGATATGAACATACAATTCACATGGTTAGTACGCTAAACACAAATGATTTTTATTCTTTATAACTTCTTATATTAATGATGATGTTTGTAGGAGAAGGAGTTGGTTCGTCCACCACATATAGATGAGGTTTTTAAGCAAACTCATGTACGAAAGGCTACAGGTGCATTTGTGGATGAAGGATCTAGGAAGACACATGTAAGTATAGTATTATTTTGTTATTTATTTTATTATAATATGTATTGTATAAGTGATTTAATTTATATTTTTGAATAACAAGAGGAATTTGAGAACAAGTTTTCTCAAGCTAGATCAGAGGTTGCATCCTGTGGTGGGGCATCAGAATCATCCTCTATAGACCATGTAGAGGAAGAAAGAATAAGGAATGAAACTTGGATTCATGTTGCAGGAGGAAAATCTACCAACGTTCGCATATATGTTATTGGCTAGCTCACCAATAGTTCTAACTATGTAGATAAGCTCATATATCACGGATCTTCAAGTCTTACTTCTAATTCACAAGACTTTGTCGAACTAAAACAATGAGTTCAAACTTATAGGAGTCCAATGAAAGACTAACTGAGTCGAATGAAAGACTAACTCAACAAGTATAGTCACTTGTTAATATTGTCCAAACATTACTTCCACCAGATGCACGGACTGTATTTCATGAAGAACAAGAACAACACCAACCATCACAACATGAACAGGGACCACAAGGGAACAATAAACACAAAAATCAAGATTAAGACAATGATGGGCATTCTCACTACTCTAGTTATTAGACAAACAATTTTCATTTGGAACTTATGTACTGTTAGCATTTGATTTAAAATATTTGCTCTTAGAATTTGATGTCGATTATATGTTGTTGAACCACTATATATGTATTATCAGTACTTGATTTTATGTTATATATGAATTATTACTTGATTTGGAACTTGAATTTAAATATGCTATCACTTGATTGTTAATGTGGTGTTAGAACTTGATTTTGGATTATGTGGATGCTCTTAGGCTTTTATTTTAGATTATTCATTATAGGGTAACAAATAAATTTAGAATATTTATTTTATAAAAAAAATATTTACATATAGATAGTTTATCTACTTACACACTACTTACACACAGATTTACATACAAATTTTTAAATTTCGGACGGACCTTACAGATTTTTTTCGTATGCAATGTATCTACGGAATATTTCGTATGTAATGTCGTCGATAAATTACATACGAAAAAAATTTGCATGTAATTTATCTACGGAATAATCTGTATTTAATGTCGTAGATAAAATACATACGAAACATTCTATAGATAAATTACATACTAAAAAATTTCGTATGTAATGTACGTTGTAGCTATCTATGATATTACATACAGATTATTTCGTAGATCAATTACGTACGCAAATATTCTATATGTAAAATACCTACATCACATTTATGTATGAATTTCTTTCAGTATGTAAAACGTCGGTAATTATTGTTTACATACGAAATTTAGACATTATCTACAGATTTTTTTCGTAGATAAAATTGATTTTTTTGTAGTGATCTCTCACATCTCTCATTCCCTTTAGCATATTATCCATCTCTTCCATATCCTCGAACCTTTTAATTATACTTTCCTCGTCCCTGTAAAGGTTAATCCTACGTTCTTCCTTAATTTCCATAGCTTGGATGCTCTATCATTTCATTTTTGAGCCAAAATAAACTACTATAATTGTTTATATTAGTATTAAATATTGAATTGGCGATAAAGTATATAGTTAACCTTTTTTGTTGTTGTTGTGCTTTTGTCTTATTAATACATTCGATTTCGTTCCTAACCTTTTTGCATCCTACTCAATTCCCCTTCCATATGTGTTTCCATGTCTTGAAAATTTGTGTGAATAACTAACTCTTTTTTTAGCACATAATGATCCTCATCATCTTTGAGTATTGCAACTCCCTTCATCTTCTCACTCTATTTATGGATTTCTTCATTCGAATTGTTCCTCGCGACACTTGATTGTAATGCAACTAATTCGTTTTTGGATTTTTGTTCACCTCCAGTTTGAATTGGTATGGAGTGTTCACCTTAGTTTCCATTCAGAAGTCGTAGCTCACCCCTATAATTTTTATTTTTTTGTCATGACCATGTGTGTCCCACCCTCTTTGTTGGCTATCAAATTGGACGCCTTGTTACTGCACCTCTATAATCTCAGCTTGCATCTTCATAGCATATGTGAAATGACAAAAATGTTCTTAAGGTATAATTTTATATCCTAGTCCTACCTTTTACCCTCAACCTTTGTTTTGTGCTGCGGAACATGCACTGCTTAAATAGGTAACTAAATATTCATGTTTCTATAACTTTTGTGGTTGTTGGAGTAGATTTAGAGGGAATGAGATGGTAGTTTGATGGGAGAGGTGTGGAGGTATTGCAAGCTATCGGATTGTACAATCCGATATATTAATTTTTTGTTCTAATACATACCGGATGGTACAATCCAATATGTATTTTGTTATTGGATTGTAGAATTTGACATATATAATTCTACTGATAATAAAATACATAACTGATTGTAAATCCTGCATATATAATTTTATTAATAACAAAATAAATAACGGATTGTACAATTTAGTATATTAACATACTAGATTCTACAATCCAGTATTTATTGTTATAAACAAAATTATACATAGCGAATTGTACAATCTCGTATGTATTAATAACATATCAGATTGTAGAATCTAATAGAGATTTGTATATCGGATTGAACCCCCTCTTCTCAATCTAGTGTACATTTCAGATACCAGATTCTACAATCTGATATTCACAATATATATATATATATATATATCGGATTGTACAATCAGGTGATCTCCCTGATTGCACAATCCGATATTCAAAAAATAAAATTAAAAGTCACTTACCTCCTTCGTCACTCCTAATGGCTCCTAGCCACGATAATCACATACAATACCTTCCAACCACTACTACATGCACCACTAAATTATTATTGTGTTAGAACTTATTTGGGCCAATTGTGTGTGCTCTAGCCCATTTTGGTTTGTCCCTAATTGGCCTGCTAAGTCGACCCATATGTTATGAGACTCTTCGATTTCAATCCATTCGTTAAATGTATTTTGTTTACGTTATTCTCCCTTTGATTCCTATGAAACATTCTTCATCACTTTTGTGGTGCCTTTGCTCGTACTCGTCTTTTGCCAAATATGTCTATTGTGTGTAACAATCGTTTTTTTCTCCCTTACCCCATCGTCAAGTTCACTTCTCTTATGGTCTTCTTGGCGTCGTGAATATCCTCTAGCGACTTCATTGTGTGTTGTTCATCTTCCATTTATATCATTATTTTACGATAATTCGCCATCTCAAAACGTTTTAAGTATGAGGAAATTTTATACAGATGATCCACTGACGACTCACGATTATATACTTTGCTCTCTTGGATACCACATCTCCATGTGATCACCAAAGATGTCATTTCCTCCTCTATTGATGTGTAGCATATTCATCCATTTACTTTCGTCTTTTTCTTCAAGGTTGTCTTATAATCATTTTTTAGTCTTATTCTTAATCCCGCACAATCCAACACTTCCCATGATTTCGTAGCCTCCTCTATACTTACTAGTCTCCCATAGTAGTTGCAGCCTTCTCAAAGTATTCATGGTTCCACATTGATAATGAGATCACTCTACATCTCACCCACACAATTTTGTTCCCTGAGGTTTCTTTGTTTCTCCATGCAGTTATTAATTCAAACAACATTCTTAACTCTTCTTTGTTCTCCTCCATCATCTTGCCCAAGTTCACTCTGTCATCGCATGCTATTAGAATAGGTTATCGACTAATCATGTTATAATTATATAATCTCCTTATGAAGCTTTCCTTCAGCCATTTCATTTATTTCTCCTCGATCGTAAACTTAGGTCTCTCCCGTCATTGCTCCTTATACTTTGCATTGGCAACCCCTTTGGCAGTGTGTGCATATATTTGTTTTTGTGGTTTTTTCCTCCATATCATTCCACCCTGGCTTGGTTTCTATGTTTCCTTGCATACTCTCCATTCATGCCTATTTAATTCGCTTTGCGTTCCTTACTTTGGCACCACTATCCAAGTTGGCACGTCGTATATTCTATTCTTCAACTCATCGTGCTTGATGATGGTGGTAGACAATCGCCGGTCATTGTGCTTGATGATGGTAGCAGACGATCTCATGTTCATACGGTAGAATCATCTTACATATGCGTTATATAACTTTTTCTTTTGTCACCACCTTTTGTTGTTTTTTAGATGAATAATAAATTTTGTTACTATCTTTTTCACCTTTCTCCTTTCTTTATTCTTTCTCTCTCATACTCTTCTTTTCTAACAATCTCAGAGATCCTTCGATCCGATCTCGTAACAGAAATGATAATAAAAACTAAAAGAAAGGCATAACTATTTTGTTGATCAAACACGTGCATCAATCTTCAGTAAGGATTTTGGGATTACGTGGAAGTTTGCTTTAAGGAATTTTGAGATAGAGTTAAGTATGGGGTTACATTGAATGAGCCATGGACTTATAACACTAACGGTGGTTATGAAAATGGAACAATGGCACTAGGATGTTGCTATACTTGGGTAAATCCAAATTTGATTATGATTGAAAAGAAGATGAGGAATTGGGAGAATGCAAAGGCATGCTTGTGAAATCTAAAAGTTCATCCATGTTTCTCATTTACTACTTTTCAAAAATTATTACAACATGCCATGTAAATAAGTTAAAATATATAATTATTTGGATTTTCCTATCTTTTCTGGTGCTCTCAAGAAGCGGCTTTTTCAACCTTCAGCTGATCGAGTCAAGAGTAAGCTTGCTTCTTGGAAAGGTAAGTGCTTAGTATGATGGAACATGTGCAACTTGTTAACTTTGTTATCTTTAGTATTACGTCCTACAACTTTCAAATTTACAAATGACCTATAAACTATTAAAAAAGGTGAGTAAATGGCTTATGAATTCTTTCAGAACTTGTGATATTCTTAAAATTGACCTTGCTAATGTAAGTTGGAAGTCTGCTTGTGCTCCTAAACAGAATGCGAGTTTGCAAGTCTTAGATTTTTAGATTGAAAATAAAGCTGACCTTCTTCAACTTGCATGGAATTTTGCATATAGTTCTTTACCATGGTTTGGCCTAATGGTTGATAGGTTCTTTCATTCTAAATACGTTAAGGTTCGTCCTCACCAATCTTCTTCTATTTAGCATGTGATATTTTTACGACATTATTTTGGAGAATACGTTTTGTACTATTGGTCAGGGTGATAGAGTAAGTTTTTGGAATTATCTTTGGTGTTCTTTCAAATGTATTTCTCGTTTGGTGGGTATGACTCTTCAAGAAAGGATTACTCTTACATCTAATGTGGCTAAGGGTTGGAATGTTTCCTCTTGGACTTCGTGTCAAAATCTATTGCAACATACTTATCTTCAAACTTTAAACCATTTTACTATCACTAATATTTTGAATAGTCCAAATTAGAAACTTGAGGATAGTAATATTCTTAATTATAAGGTAACAAAATTTCTTCTCTACCCATCCCAATTTAGATTGGGGTAAAATCATTTGGTCTTATTCTATTCCTCTAGTTAATTAAGACTTTGGTGTTTTGGAATCTTCTACATAGGTGTATGCCTATTGATCTGGATGCTCGGAAAAGAACTATTTCTCTTTATTCTATGTGTTATCTATGCAAGCTGCAAGTTGAGGATATTGACGATCTGTTCTTTAATTGTTCTGTTGTTTGCTTTGTATGGAATTGATTTCGAAATAATTTTCTTGATCTTGTAGACTTATCTTTTGTTGGCTTTATTACTTTCATTAAAGCTCCTCGTACTCCTCTTATTTGTCTAATTAAGCTTTCAACCATTACCTTTTCCTTAGAAGATGAGAAATTTTACCAGATTTCAACAAGTTATTAACATGAATACTGCTTTACATGGTATTAAGGATTGTATTTGAACCTCTAGTAACACTTCTACAAAGCATATGGCAAACCAGATTTCAAATTTCTCTATTTTGAAGCAGTTTGGTATTAGCATTAGAACTGGAAAGGTCATATCTCTTGTGTAAGGTTTTAGGCGCTTTCTTCAAGTTGGTTGATTAAAATCAACACTGATGAAACTACCAGAGGTACTCTTGGTTTTACAAGTTATAGAGGTATTTTTTAGGACAATAGTGAGGAATATATAGATAACTTTTCTACTTTCTTATACATTCAACATGCTCTTTAGGATGAAGTCACGTGTGTCATTTTGGCTATTGAATATGATCAATTAAAGGATTTTAAAAAGCCTTGGTTGGAATGTGACTTTCATTTGTTTTGTCAAGCTTTTGATTCGAGTTATATCATTACTTGAACTCTTGGTAGATAGTTTAAGTGTTTGCAGATTTGTGTTGCAATGAATTTTAGAGTGACTCGTATCTTTAGGGAGGCTAACAGTTGTGATGATAAATTAACTAATTTAGGTTGGAAAGATAGAGTTGAGTTTGTTTTATATTCTTCTTTACCAAAATGTATTATATGTTTCAACTCACTTTATTATTTCCTTTGTAGAGAGTTTGTTCTTTTATGCATGGGTTTGTTGTGATCCCCCATTTTTTTGTTTTTTTTTTTATTTTCTTTAATATACTTTCCATGTGATAACAAATGATTGTTGAGTTTTGAGATCTATAATAATAATAATAATACTGATAATATTATTATTAACTATTATAATAATAATAATAATAATTTTTAATAAAATATAACAAATATTTTTAATATAACTGAAAAATAATATAAATAAAATATTAATAATATCAAAAATATTTTTCATATAAATATAAATAATGTTAACAAAAATATGAGTAATATTAAAAATATTATTAATATAAATATAAATGATATTAATGGAGGGAGTAATAATATTCAATATATTAAGAAAATACATAATATATATTAATATTAATAACAATAAAATAATTAATAATAACATTAATATCATTAATAATATTTTGCAACATAAATATTATTAACATTAAAAAATTAAAATACTAAAACAACATTAATAATTTTAACAAGATATAATATTCATAAATAATAATTTTAATAATATTAATAATATGAATATAAAACTAATAATAATATTAATAATAGTAAGAAAAAATGTTAGAAATACTATTAATATTAATTATAATATTAGTAATATTAATAAAGATATTAGTATTGGTAATAATATCAACCTTTAATAATGTTAATATTAATAAATTAATATGAATATCATTAACAAGGCATAATATTATTATTATTAGTAGTAGTTTTATATACGAATATAAGTTTATAGGTATTACTCACGGACATAAGTATATAGGTATCACTTTTGGACATAGGTCTTTAGGTATTATTCAGGAACATTCTTATGTTTGTGGGTACGGATCTATAATCTTTCATATTTTTTGTTATTTTCTTTTTGTTTTTCTTTAATAATACTTTTAATGTGATGGCAAATGATGGTTGAGTTTTGATATCTATAATAATTGTCTAATATGAGTCGTTTATAAAAAAAATTAAAATGTAAAAAATAAAAAAAATTAATTATTTTAGAATTAACATAAATTGTCGTTAATTTTAACATTTACATCTATTTAAATTAATATTAACTTAATAAATATTAGTATAATTTATTTTTAATATTGATTGAAATTATACTAATTTTATTTATTTTAACATTTATTTAAATTAACATTTACTTTATATATGCTATAAAAGTTCCATATTATTAATTCATTAGTGTTGCCTTATTTATATCGTTCAAACGATACTACTAAATATATATTTTTTTTACGAGATTTTATGAAAACTCCTTGTTGAGTTTAAATTTAAAATTCGGAAGACTTTTCGCTTATCTAAATTGAGAAGAATGCACTTTAAAAAATAAATTAAATAATAATAATCTTAAATTAGATTATGATCACAAATACTTTTAAATTTTTTAGTCTTTTATTACAATTTTAAATATTGATTCAAAGTCCACCATTATAAGTGCAATTCACCACTTGAAGGAGTTAAATTCAAAATATATTTCAAAAGAAAAAAAAAGACAGAAAAAATAAAAAGGAGTATATTTAATGACAAAGGGAGGTTTATTTCAGGTCATAATAGGTTATTTTGTGTTTTAGAGATTAGCCCTTGTTTTATTTATAATTATTATTATTATTATTTATAGATGCAATCATGTCATTTTAATAGTTAAAAAAAACTCATTTAAATACTAAAATTAACTTACAAATGCATCCGAGACCATTTCCTTTTTAACAAATTCACACGTATTCAAGTTCTGACCCTCTCCTATGAAACTAACAGCGCTTTTATGCTCCTGCACTAAGAAACGAGGAACTTTAGTAGTTCTTGCAGTTTTTCATTTTGTTATAAAATTAACAGAATGTGAATAAAATGACACTAAAATGTGATTTAGTATATAGCTTACTTCCACACATTAAACTCTATTTGATATAAGAAATATAATGAAGATTACAAAAGAAGTTTATATACTTCTTATAATCCCAAACCCAAATACACCTCACAGAGATATACTCTCATAACTCAATAGCAAAAACAGAGAAGAAAAGAAACAAACTTATCTAACAATGCTCTCCCAATGAGATAATCTTATATGTTTGAGATTATTACCTTCTTGGAGAAGAGAGAAACAATTTATAGGAAATGTTAGCAAATACTAACCATTAAGAAAGAGTGAAGAAGCGTATAATTTTCTATGCCTCTTGTTTCTAAGCATTCCTATTATTAAGGAATAAATTCAAGTCACAAACAACAATTCACCAACTTGACTTGAATTCAAAACTGAAATTGCATGTGTTTTCTTCAAATGATATGAATACCAATTATGTCCAAGCAGTGTTGGAATTTAGAAATTGGAATTGGCTTTGTAAACATATCTGTTGCATTATCAGAAGTACCAATCTTTTTCACAATAATATTACCTTGTGAAATAATCTCTCTTAAAAACTGATAGCGAATATCAATGTGCTTAGTCCTTTCATGATACATTTGATTTTTGCTCAATTGTATGGCACTCTAGCTATCACAGTACACAACTGTGATATCTTGTTTCAATCCCAAGTTATCCACCAAAGATCGAAGCCATATAGCTTCCTTCACCGCTTCTGCTGCTGTCATGTATTTAGCTTAAGTTGTGGACAATGCAATAGTTGACTGTAAAGTTGTTTTCCAACTTATTGCACTTCCAAAAAGCATGAACACATATCCAGTCTGGGATCTTCTTTTATCCAGATCCCCAGCATAGTCGGAATCAACATAACCAACAATATTACTACATGTATTTTGGTTCTTATGAAATACCAAACCAATATCTTTAGTACCTCTTGAATATCGAAGTATCCATTTCACAACTTGCCAATGCATCTTTCCAGTATTTCCCATATACCTGCTGACAATGCTAACTGCTTGTGAAATGTCTGGACTAGTACAAACCATAGCATACATTATGCTTCCGACTGCACTAGCATAAGGAACATGTGACATTTCCTCCTCTTCTTCAGTAGACTGTGGTGAAAGTGCAGATGATAATTTGAAATGAGCTGCTAATGGAGTACTCACAGGCTTCACATTTTGCATTCCAAACCATTGAAGTACTTTTTCAATATACTTTTTTTGTGATAAGTATAATTTTCCAGCACTCCTATCCCTATGAATTTCCATGCCCAAAATCTTCTTTGCTGCTCCCAAATTTTTCATTTCAAATTTATTGTTGAGCAATGTTTTGAGCTTGTTGATCTCAGATATACTCTTAGAGGCAATGAGCATATCATCAACATAAAGTAATAAATACACATATGTACCATCTAGTAACTTCTTATGGTACACACAACTATCATAATTACTTCTAGAGTAATTATGACCAATCATAAAAGAATCGAATCTTTTATACCATTGTCGCGGAGACTGTTTTAAGCCATATAGCGACTTTTTCAAAAGACAAGCATGATCTTCCTTGCCTTCAACTACAAAACCTTCTGGTTGCTTCATATAAAGTTTTTCTTCAAGATCGCCATGTAAAAAAGTTGTCTTAACATCGAGCTACTCAATCTCTAAATCAAACAATGCAACTATGGCGAGCAACACCCGAATGGAGCTATGTTTCACAACGGGAGAGAACACTCCATTGAAGTCTATTCCTTTCCTTTGGCTAAAACCTTTAGCCACTAAGTATGCTTTGTAACGCGTTGCATCAACTCCAGGGGATCCATCTTTCTTCTTGAAGACCCATTTGCAACCAATGACCTTCTGACCTTTTAGTGGTTTCACTAACTCCCAAGTACAATTCTTATAAAGAGACTCTAGTTCTTCATTCATGGCACCAATCCACTGTGAAGACTCATTACTTGTGATAGCCTCACGATATGTTACAAGATCTTGTGCTTCAATATCCTCTACAACTGATAAAGCAAAAGAGACTATGTCAGCTTGAGCATACCTCTGAGGAGGTTTAATTTGCCTCCTTGTTATGTCCCTTGCAAGATTATATTGTGCCAATGGAGCTTCATCTAGCTGATCAACAGATTCTTGCACTTTTTTTTGAACAGGTTATTTAGAAGTATCTAGTTTGTGTAGACTGTTAACTTCAAACTCCACCTGCTTGTTGATACTATCCTCTTTTTCTGCATCTCTATCCTCCTTTGACGAGTGTAGCATGGTTGATTCATTGAACTTTACATCTCTACTAATTATGAACCTGGGTGGATGAAGGTCAATACACCATAACCTGTAACCTTTCACCCTCGACGCATATCCAAGAAATATACACTTTTGTGCCCTTCGCTCAAGCTTTCCATCACTAGTAAGAGGGAGGAAGAGAACAAAGCAACATCATTGCTTGTTGCTCATCGGAGAACATCTCATCCATATTTTTTAAATCCATGACTAGTGAAGTAAATTCAGAAATATATGTTGTGATGGATGTACCTTCGTGCATGCATAGCATGTATAATTTTTGTAAGGCTCTGAGACGATTGGCCAACGTCTTCTTCATGTATAATGGTTCTAATTTATTCAATAGTTCCACTGTTGTTGTATGTGATATGACCTCTTGCAATACATCATCAGTGGTAGATAGTTGAATTATAGAAAGAGCCTCCTGATCAATATCGTTCCATTCTTGTTCCTCCATTCTCAAAGGTATTTTTTCTTTCACATCTAACGTTGCCTTCAAATTTTGTTGTACAAGAACAACTATCAAGCGAACCTTCCATATTCCAAAGTTGATACGCCCATCAAACTTTTGAAGATCAAATTTTGTTGTTGCCATAATTTTTTTGTAGAGTTGGCCCAGAATGCTAATAGCGCTCTGATACCAATTTGTTATAAAATTAGCAAAAGAATGTGAATAAAATAACACTAAAAGTTCAGTGCATAACTTACTTCCACACATTAAACTCTATGTTTGATATAAGAAATATAATGAAGATTACAAAAGAAGTTTATATACTTCTTACAATCTCAAACCCAAATACACTTCACAGATGTATACTCTCGTAATTCAATAGCAACAACAAAGAAGAAAAGAAACAAACTTCTCTAACAATGCTCTACCAATGAGATAATCTTATATGATTGAGATTATTACCTTTTTGAGAAGAGAGAAACAATTTATAGGAAATGTTAGCAAATACTAACCATTAAGAAAGAGTGAAGAAACGTATAATTTTCTATACCTATTGTTTCTAAGCATTCCTATTATTAAGGAATAAATTCAAGTCACAAACAACACATTTCTGGATCATTTTCGGTATTTTTACTTTTGTTTTCTGAAGTAAAAATATTACGAACTTGCTTCTTAGGCACCAACACTTATTATATGTGTATATACATCATGTCATTGAATTCTGATGATACAATTACGAACTATCTTATCTTTCTAACTTTTGTTTTCTGTAGCTCTTGAACTATGGTTCTTGATACAATGTAAGACGGAATCCCTTTCATACTTATGGTGGACAAAGAGAGCAAAAGTCTTATGTGCAGGGGAAAATAAGGACTTTGTGGATGTTCTTTGTAGCTTCATAACTATACCTTTAGGAACCATAGCCAGAGCAGAAGGGGTCACTTCAGGATCCAGTTTGAGTTGGTTCTCTAAACACCCTCCATGAAAGTGTAGTAAATAAATACTACTGTGGCATGAATATGTTGAGTACTTTTACAAATCAAAGATGCGCAGAAAGAAAGATTATGGGCCATTTTGTTCCATTCAAAAATAAAGAAGCCTACGATGGAATTCTTTACGGTGGTGTTACTTTTCTCATTTATGTAAATCTATTTTTATTGTCTACCTATTTTTATTTAATAATATTCTATGAGATATTATTAGTTATATTTGGTAGGTATTGATTATATTGATAGATTTTGAACGGATTTGTAGGAGAAAATTTAGGAAAAAACTGTTGTATATATTTTAATCTTCTGAGAAATAAAGATATGGGATATTTTGTCATGGTATTAGCGTCATACTCATATACAACCAACATATTGAATCATGGCTGAAGAACCCAATGAACGTCAATGGAAAACTATCTCACCTTACGACATAACCACTCTTGACAATTCTGGTCACTTGATTATGCAGGTACAATTGAAGGGTCATTCAATCGAGAAGATGACCAGTAAGCAAGTATCATGGATAATAGACACAGGAGTCTCGAACCACATGACAGGAAATTTGAGTGATTTATATAACTTACGAGCCATATCTCCATGTCCTGTTGGTTTACCAGATGAGAGCAATATTATGACTACCAAGGAAGAATCCATTATTTTTTACAGTGATTTTGTCTTGAGAATGTTTTATATGTGCCTGGATTATCTTGCAATTTAATTTCTGTGTTGCAGCTTATAGATCATTCCAATTGTACTATTCAGTTCATAACATGTGTGTAATACAGGATCACACTTCGAGGATGTTGATTGGTAAGGGTGAACTTCAGGATGGACTTTATTATTTCAAGGGGATACTGCATATTACGACCTTGAAAGTTGACAAGGGATGTCTTTGGATCTTTGGCATCAACGATTGGTCATCCGTTTATGCAAGTTACCAAGATAGTTTCAGGTGTAGACCTTGAGAAAGGTACTGGAAGTTTGAATAAATGTTGTGATGTTTGTCAAAGAACAAAACAAACGAAAAATAAATTTCCCGTAACTGATTTTAGAGCATCTGATGCTTTTGAATTAATACACTGTGATTTATGAGGCCCCTATAGAAATGTCTCTTCATGTGGAACATCCTATTTTTTTACTATTGTTGATGATTACTCTAGAGTTGTGTGGATTTATTTGCTGATTGATAAGAAAGAGGTGTCAAGTACTTTGAAATATTTTTCTCCATGGTGGAGCGTCAGTTTAATAAACAAGTGAAAGTGAAACGAAACAGAATTTACTTGCATGAAAAAATATTTTCTTGAAAATGGAATAAATTTTCAAACATCTTATATGGGGACCCCACCACAACAAAATGGGCGTGTTGAATCTAAACATCAACATATATTAAATGTAGCTCGAGCTTTGAGATTTCAAGGATGTTTACCTATTGATTTTTGGGGAGAATGTGTTATCATGGCTGGTTACTTGATAAATAGAACCCCTTACTCAGTTTTGAATGAAAAGACTCCTTATAGAATGTTTTTTGGTTGTGACCTTACCTATGATCATGAGTGTTTGGATCATTATGTTATACTCATACACAAGGGAGGTTAGGCGATAAATTTGATTCCCGAAGTAGGAGATGCATTTTTGTGGGATATCCATATGAGAAAAGGGATGGTGTTTGTATGATATAGAAACCAATGAATTTTTTTGTCTCATGAGATGTCAAGTTCTCAAAAACAACGAGATGTCAAGTTCTCATAAACAAATTTTCCTTTTGCTTATCTTCCTAAATAAGACTTGCCTATAATTTTTGGTTTGGGTGCGTCTGATATTGATTTGGAAGAGTTTGATGACTTGAGAAAAAATGATGGAGCAAGACATGACGATCATGTTGTGCCTGATGCAATACCAGTGCAACATAGTTGATGTTATTCCGTTAATATTTCTGTACAAGAACAAAATGAGCAAGATGATCAAGAATTCATGAGGAATTGTTGAGTCGAAGTCATAAAGAAAAAAAATCATCAGTTTTGTTGCATAACTATGTCACTCATACAATACATAAATTGAGTTCATTCTCCTCACACTTAAACGGCAACATTCCTCAAATAATTCCTATTCCATTGCTTCAACTTCGCGTGCACATATCCAATCTCTTCTCCTTCTTTATCATCCAAGTAATTGATCCTTATTGTTCGTCATTATTGCCTTCTTTTTAGAGGATGTTGTTTCTGATTTAAAGGATTTCGAAGGGTAGAGAAGAGGAAAGGGGTGGTTTATGAAAAATGGGTTTAGTGTAATATTTCTTTAATATCTCTTTATATAATTAAAAACTTTTAGTGATATGATGCAAATAGATAATATCATAAATGAATTGAGATATTCAATTTAAATAAAAAAAGAAGTAAAATAATTGATATAAATATACACGAGTTTAGAAAAAATATTAACCTAAACTATAAATAAAATTACTATTATATAATAAATTTGTAAAATTCAACTTAAAAATTAATATTTCCTTCACCTGTATTAATTTAAAACTAATATGTAATTTTTGGTTGATAATATATTAATAATATATCATTGATATTTTTTATGTATAAAATGGTAAATATATAATTTTAAAATAAAAATTTTGTGTAGTAATTTTATTTAAATAATAATTTATATATAAAAATAAAAGTAATATAAAATTTATTGTCCATAATATATAAAAATTAAAAATAAATCATATATAGTTATAAAAAATATTAAAGATTTTACTTGAATTGTGCATTTAAAATAATCTTATTGTTTTAATTAATATTTACTGCTTTTTTACTAAATTAATTATATTCAATAATTATAATAAAATTTAAAAAATTCAAATGTTTAAAATAACAAAATTTAATTAAAGTAGACATAACAGTATGTTTTTTTAGAGATTTAACCTTTAGGCCAATTATTTTATGTTAATTGGATGCGTAAATAAGTTGTAGTTTTCTATGTGTAATTAGTTTTTATGTTAAGAATCTAATACTTTTTTTAAAATTAAATATAACAAATTGAAAATTTCAAATTTAGTCTCTTTTATACCTGTTTCACTCCTTATCGCATGTCTGTTAGCAAATTGTACACATAAAAGATCTTCAAAACGTTGAATATTTTATTTTTTATCTAAATATATATATATATATATATATATATATATATATATATATATATATATATATATATATATATATATATATATTTAT
>Ga0209700_103125_pt1 | contig 32278 bp, 11 predicted proteins | sample SiratroredBW_FD_187528 | JGI IMG/M metagenome (GOLD analysis project Ga0209700, IMG submission 187528) | Root nodule microbial communities of legume samples collected from California, USA - Siratro red BW (SPAdes) (version 2) | ecosystem: Host-associated > Plants > Roots > Nodule | place: USA...
TATATATATATATATAACATTGTATTTATCTACATTAGTGTATATATTTAACTACGAACTGCAATTGTATATGATTTTGAATATTGAAATATATTCTAGCTAGTTTCTGAAACTGATGCAGGGTGGCTAGTAGCTAATTCAATCTGTATATTTAAAAAAAAAACACATACACAACGTCGACTCTAATGAAGCAACCGACATGGACTACCTCTTTACCACGTTGGTTTTGGCACCAACCGACGTGGTGATCCATTTCAATATTATAATTTCAAATAACCACCACGTTGGTTACGTGATCCAAACCGACATGGTGTTGCATCTTCAGCACCACCAGAAACTGCTTTTGATATGTCTCTTTGACGTTGGTGCCTGGTTTAAACCGACGTGGTGGTTGACTACATGACGTCAGTTGTTTAACCGACGTTATGTTTGAAACATTTAACGTCACCTGGGTCAACGTCGGTTCGGGAGTCGACGTTAAGGGGCTCCCAGAATCAACTTTGAAGACTTTTTTTCTACTAGTGAATTCACCAAGAAAGTTTGTTGTAAAGTTGAAAACATAGAACTATGAATTTTAATTGGGTGGTTCAATCTCGCATTCACCTAATTTTTAAAAAATCCACTTATGCTGGAAGAACTAGCAGTGATTTCATTTTACCTTCCTTCTCAAATCCATGTAAACCATCCTCTTATTTTTGGACTCCCGTAACTTGCAGCGGTTTTGAACTCCCGTAACTTGCAGCGGTTTTGAACTCCTGTTATTTTTGGCAGTTTCAAATCCCTGTAACTTCTAGCGATTTTCAACCCCTGTTATTTTTTACGGTTTCAAACCCTATTACCAGCAGTTTAGTAACCTTCGTTAAATTCATCTATTGTGTAATTTTTAAATGAGTTTTATTAATTAAATTTATGGGACAATTTAATAAGAAAAACTCAAATGAAACAAGAAACGTTACTCCACCTACATGTATTCACCTATGGACATTGTTTTGGGCGGTTCAAGAATAATCAATTTGTTTGAACCAAATCAAATGGTCAAACACACAATGCAAACGGTGGAAACATTACTAGAGATGTAAAATAAGATGTATAGAACATAGAATTACACAAAAATGTTGAAGATTTTTCAAGATGCTTAGCTGGACCGTGACTAGCTTTGATACCAAATGATAGGACAACTCTAACACCTTGCTTTCTCCAAATTATTTGTCGTGACTTGAAGCATGCTTTTGGATCTTGAACAAAGTGTTGGACGGATGAATGGCTTATGGATGCAGAAGTAACGAATTAGGTGAAGAGAATGAAGTAGATGGAACAATAATTAATAGAGATTAGACCAACTATCAAGTAGATTCTAGGTTAGACTCAAGAGAAGCTAACAAATATGAGCTCAATGCAATGGAGTTGGATAAAATTCTGCAGCATTTCATTACTCAACATAAGCTAAAAATTACAAGCCAAACACCTCTATTTATAGATTTCATACCCTAACCCTAACTTGTAGTGGAAGCTATCCAAACTCTTCATATCCCTCGTGCCGCAAGCTTCCCTATCTCAAATGCCATGTTGACATGTGACATTATGTGAATAGGCGTGTTAACCCTGACCCTAACCCTAACATGCCTAAGTCAACCTTCCGAACCTAATTTTAAGTTTTATTTTAGCCTAAAATTTATATAATCTTGTGACACAATGTTCTGTACGTTTTTACAGTTAAGAACTAGATCAATTTGTCAGTATTTTGGATCGAGCATGAGCCTCTGAATCCCATTCTTCATGTATATGTTTGGTCATTGCTCTTGTAGTGGGATCTTGCCTCGACCTTCGTCTATCATCCCTTTTTATGGGCTTTAATCCTGCTCTTCTTGGCCCAATTATTTTTGACAAAATGAATGAGATTTAGAGTAAAATTTTATTACAAACTTAAGTAACCAATTATTTATAACAAGAAACAAATTAAAATAAAAACATGAGATTTAGTTGGTTTCAAGGTTTGAAAAAATTGATTTTATTATGAAAATAAGTCCAAAAATATCATATAATTTAACTTTAACAAGCTCGCCCAAACTTAGAACCTTACTTGCCCTCAAGTAAAGATAACTTGACACAAATAGACAATTATTTATCAACGGTATAACAACTCATAAACAAGTTCACACAATCACTTCAGATGTCAATCATGTGTGCTCTCTCCAATAGAGCTTAAGAAAATGATTTGTTTCGTAGCTAATACTAAATTACGGTGCTCTCAATGCAAATGTAAAAAAGAAAATACATGCAACTTTTTGATACAAACTAACAATCATGGAAATGTTTTCCTGGACAACTAAAAGCATCATTCCTTACCAAAAATAGTTTCACTCAAGCACATTAGTGTTTCAGGGTATGATTTTGTCTCTTCTACCACCAATTTCTCACAATTTAACTTTGCTTTTTATTTCAAGAGTTAAAAAGATTCAAAAACATGCAACATCACAAAGAATCTAATTGGGTTGTAACAAGGCTGGGTAAAGAAGACAATTGGGTTTTCTAAGTAATCAAAACACTACAAGCAAAGACAACAATTACATCAACTTATCAATTCAACACATTTTACCCTCTTATATAAATATAATCTAGATTTGAACCAAAGTTAACTTTTCCCCCACATTGTTTTATTTATTTTTTATTTTTTTACAACATTTTTTTCTTTTTTTTTCTTTTTTTAGTATACAGTAAGAACCACAACTCTTTTGAACTTCTCTTTGTACTCTCCATGTAATACTTTTAATTTCTTTCAAACTTGAATCACAGTAAGGACCATGATCTCCTTGCTCTCTTAGCTCATATTGAGGTAGTCAAGGTTAGAGCTTTAAATAATTAAAGGTTCAAGAATGGAGAAGAAAAAAATATTTCAAAGCTTAAAAGGATTCACAAAGGTTTTATTCATGAAAAACAAGGTTGGCTATTTTTTCTCAAACTATAATGAAGTAGAAACAAAATATGGACGTGATGACATGTAATTCAAATGAAATAATTAAACTAGAAACTTAAGCAAAGTCAATTACGAGTCAAAAATGATAGCACACAATGAATTAAAACTTTGAAGCACAAAATCTCACATGCGTACTGTCGGTACCAAAAGTTGTCATGTAATATGCCACAATTATTAATTAAAAATAAAATATACGTGCACTTTCAATCACAAGAACATGAGAGCAACCACAAACTTAAAGTCAACAAGAAAACACAGTTAATTCAAAAATGTTAATAGAGAACAACACAATAAATTCTGATCAATAATAAATTATTATCAGTGACATGCAAAACTCACACCAAGTCATATAACCAAATGCATAATAAATGTCACATTAGCCAAATTACACAATTTATTATCATAACAAAACTAAATAAAAATTAAAATTTAAAAATTAAAACAAAACAAAAAAATACCAAAATAAAAAAATAAACTAAAATAAAAACTGAAAAAAAAATGAAATCAAAATAACAAAAATAAAAAGTTGAACTTTAAAAGAAATAATAAATAAATAAATAACTAAAAATAAAAACTGAAATTCGAAAAATAAAATAAAAACGAAAAATTAAAAGAATAAAATAAAATAAAAACTAAAAAATAAAATAAAAACTAAAAGACAAAATAAAATATAAAAGATAAATAAAATAAAAAAGATAAAAGATAAAATAAAAATATAAAAGATAAAAAAAAGTTAAAAGATAAAATAAAAACTAAAAAATAAAATAAAATCTTGCAAAGGCTCTAGTGAATCATGACTATCATAGAATATGATCCTCTTTATCCACATCATTAACATCCACAACATTAGGAGACTCACCTCATTCTACAAGTGGGGTTGAACCCCAAGCCAATTTCTTTTTAACCCGTTGAGCGTCTGATTGACATATGTTATGCCAGCATGACCGTCGCTAGGCCGCATTCGCCTTGAGCCGGATGCCATTTGGACGGTTACTGAATTTTTGGATTACCTCCCAAGAAGCAATTGTTTGATGTCCCGAGCCTGACAAAAGATTTAATCTTGGTGGAGGGTACCATACAAATGAATAAATTAGAATAATAGGTTGGTCCAAATATATTATTTGTATATCTTTTGTATAAAAATTCAAAAAGTACAAATGACAAAATAAAAAAAAATCAAAACTTTATTACTTTTTAAAAAAAAAAATCAAAACTTTTATTTAAAAAATAAATAAAACTCTAACGAATTTGCACTCCCTCTTGCGCAACCTAGTTAATTCCTTAATCAAGGTTATCTAGGGCTTGAAAAATAATCAATCCTTTCTTGGACTTGATGAGATTCTTTTCTCTGATTGAGATCATATTAATAGAATAAGATGCCAAAGACTGCACTCCATTCCCATATGGTAAATTGAGTTTAGTTCCAAAAGTTTGACATACTCTCACTATCATTCACCCTTAAAATCATGTATTAGCGAGAAAAGTCTATAATACAAGTATAAGCAATAAAACTCAACCAATCAAGAACAAGATAAGGATAGTTACAGAGATTCCCCTATTTTAAATAGAATAAAACTCCATAATTGTATAAAGCACAAATTACAAAAGAGTTAAAAAAAATTAAAAACTTTGAAGTTTAAAAGAGTCATAAATGCAAAATTACCATGTATTGGAACACAAGGCCCCGACAATGGCGTCAAAAACTTATTAGCAAAATTTACAATTGATGACTAGTGCACCAGTCACAAATGTAGCAAATAATAAATATATCATTCTTTCTTAAAGAACTTGTGCAATACACAACAATAAATACAATTATAACAAAATTAGACTATAAATATTTCAAAACTGTTTTATTTTTATGCAAGAAAATAAAATTAAAACAATGAAAATATTTTTTTCTATTTTTAACGAGCACTTGGAATGTGGAAAAAGAATGGAAAGAAGATGGAATGCAATTTCTAGGATTAACCAAAACCCAGTCTCATGTATGAAAAAAAATTATCTTCTTTTCAAACAAATGTCAATGTCAACCCTCAAAATTACTCAAACTTGATTCTTCAATGGATGAGTTCGGGGATTATATATTAACTGTAAATTCCTTGATTAATTATATAAACGAATTTTGCATTCGCACAAGGATCTGAATGATAAAAAATGAATCGCGCTCTATTCCTAGACAGGAGCTTTCATTTGATAAATGAATTCAAGTATAGAATCAAGAAATATTTTCTTATATCTCATGAATCAAAAATCAAGTCATGGATCCGTACGATAGGCATAAGCATATAATTAAAATGCTAACATATTGAAATAAAATCATGTATGATGAGACATAATTAAGCCCAATACTGATTGTATGAGAAGTTAAATAGTTAAATCTAATCACAACGAAATGAGAAGAATGAACAATGGATGAAGATGAATATACAAAGAATGGAAAAAAAGAAACACTCCAAAGCCCGAGTCGTCATCCCATGGCTACATTTTTGTTGTGACTCTTAAGGTGGAAGTTTTGGAGGTCTCCTTTAGTGGAAGTCTCTAACCCTAATGCAAAGAATCCTTTAAATAGAATTCAAATTTATACACTTGTGCTCGACCCACATGAACTCTGTCGGATGTCATTGGGTTTTGTTGTCGGTCCAAGTTCTGAAGCCCATCCTACGCTGGACCCATGTTTGCTGTGTCGGGCATGTTTCTACTTCCTTGTTCTCGTGTTGATTACTCAATTTTATATTTTATCTTCCTTTTTATATGTTGTGATGCTGCTCTTCTTGATCCAATTGCCTCCTATTCATGTATTTGACAAAAATTAATGAGATTTAGAGTAAAATTTAATTAAAAATTCAAGTAACCAATTATTTATAACAAGAAACAAATAAAAATAAAAATATAAGATTTAAAAAGTTTAAAGCTTAAAAAAATTATTTCACTATGAAATAAGCTTAAAAATATCCTATAATTTAACTCTATCAATTCATTTAATACACATCAATCTTGTATGAGACAATCAGATAATTTTTCACAATATCTCTAATCCTATCTTCTGTGTGACGACCAATCATATTTAGGTGAATCATCGTTTCTTAAGAGAAAAATCGAAGTTTGGATACATCATCACTATATTCGTTACTGTTGATAAAATTACAATTTCTTTGATATGACGTTATCTCAATATTTCTCTTTGGCTAAAGTTTAACCATTACAATTCAACCACAATCGTAAAACAATTAGGAGAAAACACCATCATAGTACTGAAAATCATACAATGAAAGATAATTACGTACCAAATTTCACTCTATTTGCTATTTTCATTTTTAGATTTCTTTTTTCATTTTATTTTTCTCTTTTTTCAATTTCTCAAATTTTTCATTAAAGATACATTTCCTTCTTTTTTTTTATACATTTCATTTTTTTAGGGAGTCTACGACAATTATACATACCAATACACTCTATTTACACTGTATACAGGTACCAAAAAAATATATAGTTTAATTAAAATAAGCATACAGAGAAAATTAATTTTTATATTCCAATATGCTGAAAATAAGCAACTAAGGAAGCCCTTGAATCTGAAAAACAAAATGTAGCATAAGTATTTGTCCAAATATCATACACACTGATGATGATGAAATTTATCAACAAATAATTGCGTGGCATGGTTCTAAAATTCCTATCTCACATTCAGATCGAATAATCTTCTTCCAGACATATGGTAGTACTTGTAGAGACTGGTGGTTGGAAACTTTTGTATTTCCCATACCATTTCTTTTATTTTAAATTATCTATCTTGCCTCAAGCAATGTCTCAGACATTTCGTTGAGGGAATATGCATCACAATTTCTTGAAGAAGAATCTGTCATGGTCGAATTATTTCCTCCTGTGTAAAATCCAGGTTGACTTGGCTCAGGCAATAATTTTTCGCCGTTCAACATTAAAACTACTGAAGACATGTTTGGCCTATCCTCTGGTCTTTGTTGTACGCATAACAAACCAATATGGATATATCTTAATATTTCAGATGGAGAATCTGCAGTATCCACTGAGTCATCCATTAGTTCCATTGGCCTTTTTTCAATCCACAGTCTCCATGCCTATGGAAAAACAAATACATGAAAACCATTAATAGATAATTTCATTTTCCATATTGGAAACTACTAACCAAACAATGTTCATTGTTTCAAGAAGGATGAGAGTGTTATTACTCACGTACATATTTCCATTGTTAACTTACATGTCCAAGAAGATTTAGCTGATTGTGTGGGTCACGAAATCCTCTATTCTTCCTCCCACTGATTATCTCCAATACAATCACCCCAAAGCTGAATACGTCTGATTTGACTGAAAATGATCCATGTACGGCATATTCAGGAGGCATATAACCACTGAAAAAAAACAAAACATGACTCAACATGAGAATTTAGAATTGTTAGTAAAAGTGGAAAGAAAAAAAAAATAAGCATAGAAAAACTTACTATGTTCCCATCACTTTATTTGTGTTTGCTTCATCTTGATCTAGGCCAAATGTCCTTGCCATACCAAAATCTGATATTTTTGGTTTCATATTATTGTCAAGAAGAACATTACTAGTCTTGAGATCTCTATGAATGATTTTTAGTCTAGAATCTTGATGAAGATAAAGAAGTCCTCTAGCAATCCCATTAATAATTTCAAATCTCTTATCCCAACTAATTAATGTACTTCTTGTTGAATCTGAGAAAATTCATTATCAAGTTAGCATGACAGTTTGACGGTGAATAACAAAAAATTGGAAAAAGTTAGATTCTAACAAAAGCCCCACCAAAAATGAAACAATCCAAGCTTCTATTCGGCATGAATTCATAAATTAGCAGCTTTTCATCTTGCTGAATAGAACAACCAAGAAGCTTTACAAGATTGCGGTGTTGAAGTTTTGCAATCAACATTACTTCATTTTTGAACTCGTCCAAACCTTGCCCCGAAGTTTTGGAAAGCCTCTTAACTGCAATTTCTTGCCCATCTGGCAATATGCCCTGACAATAATGTTGAAAACATTGAAGTTATTTTTGTGAAGATGAATGGTAAGTAAAATTTAATTTCATACCTTGTACACTGGTCCAAATCCCCCTTGTCCCAATTTGTTACTGTCAGAGAAGTTATCTGTGGCATTGGAGATGGCTAAAAAGTCGAATATTCGTAAATCAATGTCATCCTTCTTATTCTTGTCCTTCCAGTAATTTGTTTCTGCTACTTAAAATTCAATCAGATCTTATGCAAAACAAAAATATAATAGAAAATAATTTTCTGTAAATTGTAACAAGAATCAGAACATAGAAATGAAGATTGGTTGTTATCACATTCCAATATTGATCAGTTTAAAGTAAAATGTAACACAAATTAGTGTGACGATATTTAATTATCATGACTTCACCTGACTGTTTGAGTTTCTTCCTCTTAAGGAAAAATATGATTCCAAATACTATAACGGCAATTATGAATATAGTACAGCCAATTACAATTCCTCCTATCTTCTTGTTGAAGGCCTGATCTGAAAGATTAAGAACTTAATCAACTAATAATCAACAATCACACATTACACGTTGGACCATTTACAAAAGATAAAAACAGAAATATAGAAATTTTAGTACAACTTAACCTTGGAAAGATAATAAATGTCAATATATTTTCTAGTTGAATTCAAAATCAAAATATTAGGTTCAGAAGAGGAAAAAAGGGAAACAGGGCAGAATATGGGAAGGGGCAACATTCAATAGGCACCACCTTCTTAGTTTAAGTAATGAATTGAAACGACTCACAAATTAGTTTTAGTGAATCTGACCAGAGATAGGTATAGATGTACACAAAGAAACTAATGGCGTATACTTATTTAATTCTCTAAAACTGTTTTTTTTCGAAAGAATTACAGAAAGTTTGGGTTAGGAGGTAAACTTTTTGGATGGTGGGATCAACCCATTTTTGAAAAAATAGGTTTCCATTTGAAAAAAAAAAAAAATCTACCTTTACGACCTCACTTTTTTAATAAAATATTATATAATAATAAAATAATAATTTATTTTAATATCGAATAATTATATTTTATTATTTACAGTATAAAAAATACCTTCCCAAAATGATTGGAAGTAAAACCTTTTCAAGAGATACGTGTCCTTTCAAATTCAAAGAAAATAAAAGATTTTTAAAAGAAAATGATAGAAATATTGTATCTTATTTTTATTTAACATATTTGTTATTCTTTTTCTTTTTCTTTTATTATAAAATAATTTCAAAATCATCACACTTAATTTATATTATTTTTCAAATTCTCTACTCTTCTTCTTCCTTTTCTTTCTCATTTATTTATTTATTTATTTTTGTCCTTTACAAATCATAACACAAAGATGCAGCTGTATAGGTAAGGCTAAATCATTTATACCCAAAAAAATGACAGTTTCGCGCAGTAATTTTTTATTTAATTCAATTAGCACACCCTTTGTATATCTTGTACTGTACTCATATTTTTATTTCAAAAAATTGTCGTATACCTTCTCTGTGTACGGTTACTGTACCGACAATGATGTAACATAACTTTTGTATGTATTTCACAGTAAACGTTTCTTACTTTCTAGCAAAGTAATAAACGAAATTTTTACCTCAATGATGTTTTCAAAATTAATTTCCCACATAACATTTTTGTAAAATGGAATTCTAATTTTTTTTTTAAATTTTATAATTTTTTTATTGTTTTAAAATAAAATAAAGTAAATTTTTTTAATTTTTATATGATTTTTTTGTAAAAAATATATGAAAATAAATAAAAATATTGTAAATAATTTATTATAGATTATGAGAAACTAATTTTCTAAAATCAAGTTTTTTCTATATAAATAATATTTTAAAAATTTTAATTAAAAATGATGAGAATAAATTTAAAATTTTTTGTGAGAGAAAAAATTAAACTATTTAAGAAAAAATTTAATTTATTCTCACAAATAAATTATTCCTTTAAAAATAATTTTAAATTTATTCTCATTATTTTTAATTAAATGTTTTTAAACATTATTTATATATTTAAAATTTAATTTTTAAAAAATTAGCTTCTAATAATCTATAATAATTATTTACAATATTTTTATTTATTTTTTTACTTTTTTAATATACAAATCATATAAAAGTTATAGATTTTTACTTTAAAACAATAAAAAAAACTTATAAAACATAAAAAAAAAAAGAAAAAAAATCTTTCAAAATTCGGTTTACAAGATCAAAATTCTGATTGGTATTGGAAAAACAATTGAAAATTCGGTGCTCACGCAAGTTTGAAAAATAAATTTACAAAAAAATGTTATATGGAGAATTAATCTTGAAAACAGTGAAAGTGTAGTAAAAATTTCGTAATAAACCAATTAATTACCACTACAAGAACGGTAGATCGTAGTATCCATGAAAAGACGATAGATTTTATTCAGAATGAATTGTAAAATGGAAAGTACCTTGAAATTTTGAAGCTGTAATTCGCAGATAAAAATCTTGTCCACCCTGTGCTAGTATCCTGCTGTCGACAATGTCATGAAACCAATGCAAGCACCCACTTCCCTTGAGACTGATATTCAGTTGAGCATATGCAGTACAAGAGCAGTTGCTCAGGCACAATTTCTCGCATTCCTGAAGACTAATATTCTTATCATACCAAGATGAAGATGTGTCTGGCAATTTCATTCCCCCGTACTTCTGAAATTTATCTCCCTTACTACAATCTAGAGGTGTAGTTCGATCGCAAGTTGAATCTGCAAAGTTGGATTGGAATCCACTCAAGCATTCACAGTGTTGATGTGCTCCACTTACATTGCAAATAGTATTTGCACCACACATGCCGTATCTCTCACACTCATCAAATGAACCAGGGTATTGCGCAACCCAGCTTTTACTCTGATCTGACCATATTAAACGTAATTGATACCCTTCTGGGACCAATCTGCTTCTCAGTTTAGTTGAACTATTCAAGAGTAGAATTTCATAAAAGATTTCATCTTCATTCATAACAAAAAGGGTTTTAATTAATGGGTCAGTTATTTCTCCAGGTAGTCCTGTGATACTAAGACCATTCCAAGAGCCTGGTCTATAAACTACGTAATCACTAGGCTCCTTTGTGATAACTAGTTGAGGAAGGCCACGGTTATCAACACCAAATGCAAAATCACCTGGAGTAGGATCATGGAGGGATTTCCAAGATCTTAGAGCTCGATGATGACCAGTTTTGAAGTTCATTCCAATTTTCATTCCTGGAAGTAAAGTATCATCAGGGTAATCAAAGCTTTGCCATAAAAAGTTGTTATCGCCATCTTTCACAACCATGTTTCCTGATTCCAACAACTCCGCAGCAACTGGCTTGCCTGGTGTGTGTGATGCATTTGAGGACCATATTTTGGATCCTGTACCATCTTTGATACTAAGAAACCCTTGATCACTGTCTACTTCTAAGACTCCAGAGTGGTCTTGAAGTGGTGTTTCTTTGTTGGCCACCCAAACAACTGTTCTTGGGGATATGTTTTTGTACCAAATTCCAAGGTAACGGTTGCTGGAATTTTCAAGGCTGAAGAATCCTGCTTCAAAGGTTCCATTTGTTGAGACAAGAGTTACATTCTCATTCATACGATCTCTCAGGGGCTGGGTCGGAGTAATCATCTCCAAAGTGGAGGACATGGTTATCAAAGAGAGGAACAAAAGGCATACACCAAGCATTTCAAAGCTCCCCATTGATTTTGGCACGGTTTCTATCATAAACAATGTGGTTGGGTCTGAAGTCGGTGATGGGTAGTTGGTAATTAAAATTCAATTAAAGAGGGAATGCTACATGTGACTCGGTCAAGAAAATTCAATAGGTGAAGACTGTTTATTCGTGGTTATTATAAAGAAAAAGCGGCTTAATAAATACTCATGACTATTTATGGTGAGATTGACTGTGTTGATAACATGAGAATCTTTTCATGGTAGAAGAATTTCAATTTTGCATATTTTTCTTCCGTAGTTGTGGAAACCGACGAACATCTACTACTTGTATTAACTCAAGAGAGTAATTGTAGATTTCACTAAAAAAAATATAAAAATTACCGACGAGACAAATCCATAAAAAACATCCAAAATTTGTCAGTAAATTGATTATATGTAAATTTACCGATAGATTTCTGAGTCTGTAATAATTATCGATGGATTTTCAACAGATTCTAAATCCGTCGATAATTATTGACGAATTTAAGGTAAATCCGCCGGTAAATTACTGACGGACTCAGAAATTTATCGATAAAATCGTCGATAATGATATTTTACCGACAAATAAAATTTTGTCGATAAAATTTCATCCGTAATTTAACTTTTTTTTATAGTATTTAAACCAACTTAATCAGCATAACGTGGTCTCAAAATAAACACCACAAATAACTTAAAAATAGTAATAAAAATTAAGAAAAGAATAGAGCACACAAGAAATTAATCTAATTTAATTACAATAGGAATTAAGAAAAGAATGAAGCACATAATAAGTTCAAATGATTTAATTAGAGTTTAACAAACTCTAATCTACACCCACTTGAAATTCACTACAAAACAAGTTTTTCTACCTCTGAAAGTTACAGGAAAAGAACATTTGTAGGCTACAACTCAATCATGCTTGTTAACACCAACGATGAAAAACTAACTCTTATAATTAACCAACGTCCATGCATTACACAAGTTACCTATATATAAGAAATAGTTATAACTAATTTCATAAATCTTGTCATGGATGACTTCAACAAAATACTTGACATATAACACATGTTTTTCATATTAATTGAATTATTTAAAATGCAGATGATCGATAAGATTATAGATGCTTTTAGTTGGCATTAGATAGTATACATCAGGTAGTCTATATTAGATCGTCTTTATGATGCATTAGAAGTTTTCCATGAGATGATCCATATAATAGAAGTTAAGTAACCTTAAACATAGTTGTTTTCTGTACCAAATATCAACAAATCTCCATTCTGGTTTAGAAGCAAATATTCTTAGCAAAGCACATTGTGAATGTCAATGAGCCCTTAACAAGCTTAATCTCTAATCAAATGGATTGGATTTAAACAAACTTGTTCTTGAGTATAACTTTTCTAATTGAATTCAATATATGTGAAAAAGAGAAAAATATACAAGAAGGTAGGGTTAAATTGTGTATTTAAAATTTTTTCAAAGTTTTCGTAAATTAACATCTGATAAAATCAATCAAACAAAGTTTGATGAAAGCATTGTCAAGAAGTTTTCATATGAGTAGTATCTACTTAATATCATAAGACACAACTTCAAGTTGACAAATGCACTAGCGAGAATACTTTTCATGTCTCATTTAAGCAAAACTCTCATTTTATAGTTAGCTTTAAATTAATAATATGGAATTGAAAGGGGTAAAGGTAAAGAGAGATTTACACTAGACGTTTTGATACTGGTTTGTTAGAAGGACTACGTCAAGTTCTAGGTTAACACGATGAAGTTCCTCTATCAAACTAATGTGGCAAGATAGAAGAAAAATATTCTTTGGACTGTAACCACTCTTAGCTAGACATTGAGTCTTATTTAGACCATAACCACTTTGGCTAAAGTATTCTTTGAACATGGAGTTGTTGCTAGATGGCTAATCCCTAAAGTCTAAGTAGTTGGTTTAATCCCAACAGACCATTTATAAGTTTTGATGAAAACAAAAACTGAATGTGACTTAATTTTTAATTATGAGTTTACTATCTGAACGTTTTAACACTTACTTTCTAAAATGAACTCTTGTCCTCTCCTTGCAGAAATGCTTTATATAGGTGTAGATGAAAAGAGTTGTTGCAAATCTCTTTTTTAGGCTATTGAGAAGTTTCACACTCACTTAAATGTCTTCCTTCGGTTTGACAAGCTTGCATATGGCAAATGCATTAAATGTGCTCCATATGCATGCATTAAATGCTCTAGTATTCTTTAAGAAACATCTTGCACTTATCTTTTGATTCTAGGATTGAAGGTGGTGTAATCTTCCATTCTTCTCTCTATAATTCATTTTTGTTTTCAATTCTTTACTTGTTCTTGTTTTATTATGGTTTATATGACAATGTTGAATGCTTTATTCTATGGTTGCTCCTATGCTTGTGGTGAGAATGTTTTCTTCCATGGAGGTTTTTCCATTCCATACCTTTTAATTTGATCAAGATCTTATCAACCTCACAAGATTCATATTAGAATGAAATCCTTGATTACATTCATGGAGACCTATGGAAACCTTATTCAACTCCATCACAGTTTGATACAAGATACAAGTTTTAAATAGTAGATACTTGAGTAAGTTATAGACCTATCCTCATAAGACTAAGGAAGAAGCCTTTGAGAAATTCAAAAGTTGGAAGCATATAGAGGAGAGCCAAGTCGATAAAGTGGTGAAGAGGTTCAGAAATAGACTTGAATTCTAATTGTTCAACACCGTTTGCAAGGAGAATGACATTGCAAGGCACCAAACAGTAGTAGGAACTCCTTACTAGAATGGCCCTAGGTGAGATGTTCAATAAGACAATTTTGAAAAGAGTGAGATACATGTTGTTGAGTCTTTGTGTTTGAAAGGTGTTTTAGGATGAAGTTGTTGTTATTTTTGCAACCACAGGGATTTGAGGTTGGAGACAAGAAGGGTTAAGTTAAACAAATTCTTGTATGGTATGAAACAATCCTCAATGTAATGGAAAAAAATGTTTTAATGAGTTCATTCCAAGAATTGGATTTGAATGTAACAAGTACGATACTTATGTCTACTTCACGTTTCATTGTATTGATGTCAAATGTTGATGACATTCTAATAGCAAGTGATAGTAAAGCTGAGTTGTAGAAGGTTAAAATGAGTTGAACAATGAGTTTGAGATGAAGGATCTTGGAACAATTAGGAAGATTTAGGAGATTGAGATCATTAAATGAAGTGATTTGAAGTGCCAATAAGTGTGATATACTGTTTAGTCGAATCATAGGAAACACATACTCATTGATTTCATTGAAAGATTTTCTTTCCTTGTCAAATAAAAAAATATAGAGGATTGGCAGTATTAAAACTAAAACCACAATTGCAAAACAAAATTTTAAACAAGAAGAGTAAAGAAAAGTTGAATTGGATGAGATAACTAAATTGTAAAACTGAAATATAGGATAAGGTCGCAAATTAAAACAACTGCAGAAGCTAAGAACACATCTATAATCACAAGAAAACAAATAAAAGAAAAGAACTAAGAACACAAATAAAAAAATAAAAGCAAAAAAGAAACTCAAAAAGAATAGGAACCATTAATCGTCAACTTTTCTACGAAGCCTGAAAATCGAAACCCATGCAAACTAAACTAATTCTGAAATATTTCTGACTACTTTTTTCTAACCATCAGAACATGTAATCAACCATTATAGACACTAAAAGTGAACAAACACGAATCAAAATGAAAGGACCCATAAAGAGATGTTACTACCTAACCAGAATTCAAAATGCAGAAAGTACAATGACATGTATGGAAAAATGGTAAAGGTAGTAAAGAAAACGAAAAACAAAGAAGAAACAAGAGAAAAAACCCAAAGTGAAATCCCAACACCTAGAAAAGTAGATATTCATCTTAAACGGAAATTTCATATGCTAAAAGTAAAATGAAAGTAGAAATTATAGGCGAACAAAAGAAATAAATGAAGAATAAGAATGAAAAAACCAAAAATTTCTCTAAAACCCTCTCTTCAATATAACAACAAAAATGAAAAAAAAAAACTAAAGTAACACAATGTAAAAACTGAAGTGCATGCCATTTCTATATCCTTAGGTTATTTTTGTAATCTATCAAAACTAAAAATCCCTAAAATTTATGTTCTTAATTGAATTTCGTGCACAATTACAAATTTAGCCTTCCATCGTTTTTACAAAATTGTCCTTCAATCTTTTCAAAATTCTTTCAATGAAAATACCTTTCAATCTTTCTAATAATGTTTTCTATGTCCAACACTATCTTTCTAGCAAACTTTATTTTTCTTTTCTTTTCTTCTTTTTTCATTGTTTATTTTAAACTTGGAAAATTTAAATGGGTTACGAATCTTTATATATATATATATATATATATATATATATATATATATATATATATATATATAAATAGAAGATTAATATGATTTTGACTAAAATATCTAAATTCAATGAAAAACAAAATTTTTATAAAAAAGTTAAAATTAAGAACAAAATTAATACTTAGAACATGCAATTAGACCAAGAAAATGTGGAGTAAACAAGTATTATCAATGTGCCTCACGAGACTGATCTTAGAAAAATCCTTGAGAAGTTTGGTATGACAAACTTATATCCACACCTCTAGTTGAGTGATGATTAGTCTCCTAAGACAGTCCAAAATATTAAAGCACTTCCAATCATAAAAAAAACAAGAGCAAACACAAACTTAAACTCAATAGAATAACACATTGAATTCACAGTTGTTATTAGAGAGCAATACAAACTCCAAATCATACAACCAAATGCATATATGTCACATAATCCAAGTTACACAATTTATTTCTAAAACAAAAAATAAATAATAAAATGAAAACTAAAAATAAAATAAATTTGAAAAAAATAAAAATTGAAAAATATAAAATAAAAAGCTGGAGTTTAAAGGTTAAAATAAAATAAAATCCTACAAAGGTTTATTCTCTAACAGATCTTAATCATTAAAGAATATCGTCCTCTTCTTCCGCATCATTAGCGTCCACATCCTCAATAAGCTTACCCCTTCCTAGAAATGGGGTTGGACCCCCAGCCCAAAATTTCTATTTTTTTTCCATTAGGGTCGAGCGACCTAATATTGTGTCAAACATCCAATTTAGGTCTGCACCTAAAATTGAAAATTTTTTACATGACATGGCCTTTGAAAAATTTGTGTCGGGCTTTATTCACGTTAAGTAGAGTGCCATTTGGGTGGTGAAGTGTTTTTTTATTCTAACTGAATCTCTAGGTTACGTCCTATGAAGTGCTTGTTTCATGTCCTAAGCCTGACAAGTGATCTAATGATGGTGACAAGAACACAAAGACTAGAGTAACAAGTTAGTCCGAAAAAAATATGTTATATACATATACATATGATAGAAGATCTCTTAGCAAGGGACCAACCACAAGAGCTATGGCTAGAAGAATCCAAGAAGAGAGGAACTTAGCTGAGCAAACTAGAGCCAAGCTTTTATCCTTATAGGCTATTTTTCATTTGTAATTAGTAGAGTAGATTATTTCTTTTGGGCTATGTATTGGGCCTCCATACATTTTATTTTGGGCTTTGTATTTTTTGTCGCTGAGTATAATGACACAAAGTCACCTAAGGTTCCAATTGGGTTTCATTCAAGCCTACTTAAAATCCTAGGAAACTTAGGTTATCTAGAAACACCTTAGGTGACGCCACCTTGCTCACATTTAGCACATGCTGCAAATGAGGAAAGCATGCACGACCATGAGACACATGATCCATGATTTTTGCCCCCTTTGGTAAATCATGTGAAAAGTGACATGACCTCATTGATTTCTCCATATTTAGGTTTCAAATTCGAATAATTTTTTGCACATTTTGGCTCCAACTTGGCTGCCCTTAAGCACTATAAATAGAGGTGTTGCCATGTAAAATTCATCTTTGAATGAGACAGTAAATTGTTGTCTAATTCCCCGCACAACTTGTTCTAGGCTCCCTCTAGGTTAGCTAGTCTTAAGCTTACCCTATACCTCAAGGAGAGTTAGCCTAACCTCTCTCCCTTTCCCTTCATTTCCGTGAGCACTTCCTTCCATTTGAGAGCACTATTCTTCCTCCATTTAACTTTCATTCCGCTGTCTCATATTCCATTCAATCCGTGCATACTTTAAGCAAGCAAACCGTGACAGTGGGGATACTTTCATTTGGTGATCAGAGCAATGGTTCCCTGAAGAGCTAACCTTCCTTGTTGTATTTTTCAATTTCCAAGTTGTTCATAAATGCTTTTTCATGTCTTTGAATGTTTGTTACCGTTTATTTGCTTTGTGTCTCCATCTAATTGGTTCAATTACGTCACATCTTCTTGAACCGTCCAAAAATATTTTCATCGTCCAAAAATATTTTCATTAGGTGTCTTTGTGTTTGTGTTGTATGCTTTTGAATTTTATTGAGTTTTGTTCAATTTTATTTAATCAATTCACTGTTTTGAAGTCTTAATTTTCATTTTGATTCTAAGTCCAAGTTTTCATAAGTTTTGTAATTCTATACATGTCAAAAAATTCAAGTAGTATTTTGTTTCAATTTCATTTTCTTGCTTTAGTCACTACAGGAATAATGATATTTAGTAACATTTTTATTGTTACATTTATTTAAAATGTCACTGTATATAAATTTTAAGTATTATAGTAACATTTTCTATTATAAACCTTACTGTAAAATGATATAAATACAATATTGTAACATTTATTAATAAATGTTACTACAAATATGTTAAGTAAATATATATATATATATATATATATATATATATATATATATATATATATATATATATATTAGTTCTTTTTTATTTCATTCTATTTTTTTCTAGCATTTTTTATTTTCTCTCGACAGAACTAGATAGTACATAAAAAATGCAAATCGAGGGTTTCTAACTTTCAAATTTTTAGTATAATCCTTCGTTCCTGTTATGTTTTTCTTCTTCAAAACCCTTTCTCAATAATGTTTGCAATCCGATTATGAGAGATTTGCAATCTTATTATATGATGTCATTGTAGAATCCTGAAATTTACTGTCGTATACCGCTATCCGCGAAGGATGTGATTGCTGCCGTCACTGTCATCAACAAACTTGAGCCTAAGCGGGTATGTACTTTTTTCACATTGAATAGTAGTTTCATACCTAGATTCAAGATTTTTCGTTGGATTAACTGGAAAGTGGTTCTGATTGGGTATGGTTGTGGACTCCTTACGGGATTGGCACTAAGATTGTCTTTCAGTGAAGAAGTATTTGAATGAATTAAAACTGTTCAATTGAATTTTTATTTTTTCTTGAAGGAAAGGTTCATTTAAGTTCAGTCAAAATACATAGGAAATTGGAATTTACGATACAACTTCATCTTTTTGGGTACTGTAGAATGTATAAGTGTAGACTTTTTTTTCCCTTTCGGTTGTTCTAATTTTGTGCTTTTGTTATTGTTTCTGGTACTCTGCGAGAATCTAAATCCTGTTTATCATGTATGTGAAATAGTTAGTAAGTACTCTTAGAGAATCTACTTGAGTATTTTTAATTTTAATGAAATTTGACAATTTCAAATAAGTAATTTATTATGTTTAAATTGTGATACCAGATTACTCTTAAGTCTAGTATAATGTACGGAACATGGTATGGATAGTGGAAGAAAGAAATAAAAAAATTTAAATGAGGTTTGGTAAGTTATGTTCTAGCACAATTCCTAGTGAGTTAGTGAATTGACATTAAACCTTTCTTGCATCATAATGTTAAGTAACTTTATTTGTTAAATATTTGAATCATAATTGTATTCTTGAGAATTTTACTATGGTCTATCGTGATAATTATTATCTTGTAAGTTTCCTGGGAGTTACAATCCTGTGATCATTCAAAGTCTTAGATTTGGCCACTATATAGCTATGAACAAGTGTATAGGTTCATTCAAAGTCTTAGACAGTTGTTGACAGAATGATGGGATTATGCTGTAGGATTATTCAAAGGGTGTGCACTTGGAAAAGTTAAATGTGTTACTGAAGCAAACTATTATGGTGGGATCTCATCCCATATTAATCATTTGATGAGTACTTCAATTTTTTTGTTTTTTTGTATTGGATTACTGACGTCGATTACATCTAAGCATTCTTCTGTTTTGACATCTGCTCTTCAAATGACTAGCCTGACATTTTGAAGTAATGAGAGAAGTTTGGCTGTGAAATTTGCATAGCTAAATTAGACTCTTTGATGAATGTGATCTAATTTTGTTTTCATTTTATTTACCCAATTTCACCTTAATAATGTGATCTGATGAATGTGATCTTAATAATGTTTTTATTTTAAATCTTCATTTGGTTACTGAGTGCCATGTTTTACTTTTAAATACTTATTATTGATTTCTTAAAGCATTTTGTTGACATCATAAGATTAGTCTTGTATTCTTTTTCTTCAGAAATGACTTTAAATTTCTTTCAATGCATCGAGCAAGGTACCAATGAAAAGGGTACAACACTAGTAGCTACAGCATAGTCCATGAATGCTTCCAATTTTGACAGGTATGAAATTGACGGCCATTTAACTTTTGTTTTAGTCTTCTCCAAAATATTTACGCACTTTGAGAGTCATTAATCAAAGGGTCAATGGTTTAAATTTTTTTGGTAGGTAATGTATCATCTTTCAATGATACAAGCTATCACCAAAAAAGTTTTTTCAATATTAATAGCTGTTGAATTTTTCGTCAAAAGGTTATTAAGTACTCGAATTGCGCCGCATATGATAGATAGCATAAATTATTTATTTTTTGGTTGTTTTTGTTTAGCAAATTTCTAACTAGTTTTTTTTATCGTACATATCTTACTAGTTCAGTGATTTTTCTTTTAGCCACCTGTAATAAAATACAATTCTACCTCCAAGCCTTGATGAAAGCTCACAGTGATAGGAGAATTGTTTTTCCGTTTATTAATTGGTTGATCAATTACTCAGAGATTCTTTGGAGGATAACTTATGAAATGAAAAGGGAATGAGGGACATTTTCAAGCTAGCTACGAACTCATCTGATCGCTATTACGGTCTTTCTTTGTGATATCTGATTTTGCACAATCATGGACAAGAATTGGATGGTAGCACATAGATCATATACTAGGTATTTGAATAGATTGGAATTTTTTCTAAATTTTTCATTTGAAAGTACTGCTCAAGGAGATGAGATTCTGTGTCCTTGTAAGGAGTGTAGCAATCATTATTTGGGTAACCGGAAGAAAGTGCATGAGCATTTATTGTGTGTTGGATTTGATAGAAACTATACAAGGTGGGTTTTTCATGGAGAATATGGCTCTTCAAAGAAGATATGTGATGATGAATGAGAGAAATTTTGTATGCATGATGATTTGGATAATTTGTTGGAGGAAACCTTCATGATGCCTATAGATTTGGGAGAAAATAAAGTTAACGAAGAGTTTGATACTAAAACAACTAGGTTTACCAAATTGATACGTGATGCTCTCCAAGAAGTATACCCTGGTTGTAAAAATTTCTCGAAGTTATCAATCATTTTTCGATTGCTACATATTAAGAATCTTTATGGATGGAGCAATGTTTCGTTTGATATGTTGGTAAAATTCTTAGAAGAGTTACTTCCTTAAAACTCTTGTTTGCCATCCTCATACCAAGATTGCAGGTTTATCATTAAGGGCTTGGGTTTCAGCTATAAAAAGATTGATGCGTGTCCTAATGATTATGTTTTATTTCGAAAGGAGTATGAGAAAGAAGTTAGGTGTCCTAAATGTGGTTCTTCTAAATATAAAGAAAAGAAGCATCAAAATTCTAGAAGAAAAGTTTCCTGTAAGGTTGCTTCACCTCCAATTCCAGCCAAGGTTTTGAGGTACTTTCCTTTAAAACCAAGGATCAAGAGGCTATTTATGTCATCAAAAACAGCTAGATCAATGAAATGGCATGATGAAGGTCATACCAACGATGGAAAGTAAGACATCCAGCTGATTCACTTGCTTGGAAAACTTTTGATTCTCTACATCCTAACTTTGCATCAGAACCTCGAAATGTGAGGCTTAAGATAACAAGAGACGGATTTACTCCATTTAGGATGATGGGCAAAGGACATAGCATTTGGCATGTAGTTTTAATGACTTATAATTTACCTCCATGGGATTGTATGAAACAACCTTACTTAATGTTGTCATTACTAATTCCTGGTCCTTCTTCCCCTAAAAGTAGTATTGATATTTATTTGGAACCTCTTATTGATGAGTTGAAGGAGTTGTGGGAGAAAGGGTTTGAAACTTATGATGCTTCTAGCAAGCAGTTTTTTTAGACACATGTTGCATTACTTTGGACTATTAGTGACTTGCCTGCTTATACTATGTTATCAAGTTGGAGTACAAGTGGAAAATTGGCATGCCCTGTATGTAACTACTAAACATGCTTTAGGTACTTAAGTAATAGTAAGAAGATGTGCTATATGTGTCATCGGAGATGGTTATGTAAAATAAGGTTTAGACTGAGTTCAAGAGGGGGGGTGAATTGAACTTTCAAAATCTTTTCGCAAATCTGATTTGTTCTTGAAATAGAGAATGAAAATTCTTGATTCAATCAATCAACTCGTGTAATTCTGGACTGTCCAGTAAACAATCAATTGTGCACAGCGGAAATTATTAAAGATAAACCCAGAAAACAGTTTCAGTATAGAAATGTGTTAGTCCAGATTCAAGATGATTAAGAACAATCCAGTAGATTAGAAATAATCCAGAAACACAGTTGATTCAATTATATGTGAACAAATTCAGTGATCAGTTTTTAATCCAGTCAATTTAAATGATAACAGCAGTTGAATAAAAGAAATCAAGAAGAGTAGGGAGAAAAGCAAGAAAATAGAATTTTTATACTGGTTCACCCTTCCTCAAGGGCTACGTCCAATCCTTTGCAAACTAGCAAAGATTTCCACTAAACAGATCACAAGATCAGTTTACAACCCTTGCTCCCAGCAAGTTACAAACTGCTCCCAGTAGTAAACCCACACCTCACTGAACCCCTCAGCTAGTGTGTAACCAGTGCAGAAACCCACTGCACCATAACACTTGTAGTCTGCAAGCAACATTGCTCCTCGCAGCACTCACCCTCTACTGAACCCCTCAGCAGATGTGAGACCAGTGCAAAAACCCACTGCACCAACTCAATTACAAACCCAGTAATTGAAAACAACAAACAGATTAAAGAACAACAAGATCAGAAAAGATCACAGAGTACTTCTACACAGAATAGATAACAAAGAATGAAGATCAGGTGTAGAAGACTTAGCTTTGGTCGAGAACCAAAGTAGCAAGAACTTCACTCAAGGATGCTTTAAAGATTCACGTTCTTGGAGGTTTCTTGATTTGAAAAGATTTGCCAAAATGATGATCGCACAAAAGGGGCGCTATATCTCACTTAGAAAATCTCAAGGAAGGCTTTTCGAAAGTTTTTTTTGATAACTGAAAATGATAGTGCCCATTCCTTTAAATACCTAAATCAGTTTTAAAAACAGCTTAGCTATCACAGTTCAATTAATTGAACAAACCATTCAATCGATTGGATTGACCATTAGTTGACCTAGTCAAAGATTTCAATTGTAACAGAAATAACTGTATTCCAGTTGAACAGAAATAACTGTCACATTCAATCTATTGTTTTATAAATTCAATTGATTGAAAAACCTTTTCCAGCAAAAAATAGTTTGGGCTATTTTTCTTAAAAACAGTTTTAATAAAAATATTTGTGAATCTTTTGAGCACCTCAGGAATGATGAACCATGCCACTAGTGATTAAGGACTAAGCCAATCACCAACACACAAACCCAGCTAAGGACCAAGACCTAATCACCCAACCATCTTCATGTTGGCACAAAGTTTTCACTTGAACCATTCTGGTCCAGGTTGGTTCCAACAGATTCTTCATGAGGCAGTCTTCATCAGCTCGCGTACTAGGCATTGATCTAACATAGTCCAGATCCAATCCATCAAAAACTTAAGCAAGCAATGGTCTTTATTGACTTCATCAAATCACATGCTTAGCCTTGGTGCTAATAGGTTAGACTCAAAACATAAGTGGCGGAAAGATAATAAGTGCTTTGATGGTACCCAAGAATTGAGAGGAACACCTACTCCATTAATAGGGTCTAACATATTGGATATATTAGGCGATAGAAAAAATGTATTTGAAAATGCTCAGAAAAGAAAAAGAAAGAAGCATGATCCTTGGACAAAAATAAGCATATTCTTTAACTTGCCATATTGGAAGACTAATTTGCTTCATCACAATCTTGATGTCATGCACACGGAAGACCTAACTGATAATTGGCAAGTTGTCACCAAAACCACACCTAGAGATATGTTTGATGTACATGAAGATTTAGAAAATGATGATAGGGAAAACTACTTGGAAGATAAATTAAAAAGTTCATTTTTTCACCAATTTATGATTAATGAAGATGAAGATAAAGATGAGAATGTTAGTTGGTTTAGGGATGATGTACCTAGAACAACAATTGATATAAGTGCAATGGATAATCATTGAACAACAATTGAAGAGCTTAGTGTGCCTGACCACACAGGTACACCACTAATACTATTCTACTACATTTGTTTTGTTTTTTGTTTCTACTAGATTGAAATTTGATTAGAAAATAAAGTAGAACTTTTGTTTCTGTTGCATTTGTATGTTCTAACAAATGTGTTGCGTTGCATTTTTTTTTTGTTTCAGTTTCATCGTGTTTGCACTACAAGAAAAAGTTTATTTAAAGACCAATTTTTAGCTACCAAATAAAATGGTTACTAATTGTGCCAAAATAGTCACCAAATTAAATTTTGATTGCTAAATAACTACAAAATAGAAGTAATGATTGAATTTAGTGACCAATTAAGTCAAACAATTGATATCTAATATTAGCTACCAAGGTTTTAGTGACCTATACCATTAGATTCTAAATTAGTCTCTAACTTAATTAGATACCAATTTAGAATCTAATGGCATAGGTAACTAAAACCTTGGTATCTAATGTTAGATACCAATTATTTGACTTAATTGGTCACTAAATTCAATCATTACTTCTATTTTGTAGTTATTTAACAATCAAAATTTAATTTGGTGACTATTTTGGTCACAATTAGCAACCATTTCATTTGGTAGCTAAATATTGGTCTCTAAATAGCTTTTTTCTTGTAGTGTTGGTTTCGAAAGTTTTGTTTTTGTTTCAGCCATGGTGAAGAATAATCTCTTCGAGGATATTTTTAGAGTAGAAAAATTGAACTCTGATGACAAAAAATTATTCGATAAAGGTATTATTATTGTTTTTCACATCTGTGTTGGTTCTTCAATACTTAAATTCTCTTCATATATTATTATTATGCACCTTGATATCAATTCTGAGATATATCTGTTGAAGGTTGGTTAGAAGTTCACCCTTGTGCTTGTTTCATCACTTAATCCTGTTGGAACACCAGATACTGGTTATTATACTCAAGTAAGAAATTTATTATGTACAATGAACCCTTCTTTCATTGTGAAGGATTGTTATTATTATTGTCAAGTGAAATCATGGTACAAAAGATTAGTTACTTTTAAATTCTTGCAATCTTTGTTTACTTTACAATTTTTATTGTTAAATTTAGTATTACAATATTTTATTGTTAAATTCAGTATTACAATCTTTTATTGTTACAATTTACAATTCTTGTTAAATTTTTACTTAGTGCCATTTTATTGTGTGTGTATTGCAATATTCAGTATCTATGGTTGTATCTAACTACTTGGCAGCTCTCTTACTAAAACAAGTTTCTAGTATGACTCTCAAATACTTCAACACATCAATGTTTAACCTCTATGTGATTCTGGTATTTGTGTGATACATTTACATACATATTGAGAGAGTATCTTATATATTTTAATTTTTTTAAGTAATACATTTGGGATATAGCACAGATCAAATAATTTAAAAAGGACTACAACCATTTGTTGTTTAAATGGTTTATGAGAAAATAAAGTATGTAATTCTTTAAAATACTTGTAGATTCAATTGTACTACCAGTGCAATGAAAAGCAATACATAATGTGTTTTTACTGCATCTGCTTGATATTTCCTTTTTAATTCTTATTCATTGTTGGCCATACCATATTGTGTGGGCTTATTGGAATCCCTCCTTCTAATGGTGTGATTCCTCAATCTCCAATGCATACGAAGAGCTTAGCTACTCTAAAACATCAGGTAATACAATTTTGACTGATCTTTAAGTGCAATATATCTCAACTGCTAGTCATAGATCCTTTTTTCCTCTTTTTGCTTTTTAGTTTGAAAGGAAATGGTTTGTTTTTTTAGATTTCTCAAAATCTAACCATCTCAGTTATGTTTTAACTTCTCAAATTTGTTATTGAATTATTATATCTATCTTGATTCTTGAGTATTCTTTTTTTTTTTTTTTTCTTTTTTTTTTTTTTTTTTTACCTTTACCCTGTCTGATTATCATGTCACAAGTGGACAACTATGTTGGGATGAAAAAGTTTTAGGGAAACAGAGGAGAGTGGTAAATTTTCATTTTAAATTAATAGAATCATAAAATATTTATTAAAATAAGTAGGTAAGGATTGTAGTGTTATATATAATCTCTTGTTTTATTATCATTTTAAAAATTCTCAAATCTAGCCATCACCCATTTTGTTTATTCTTGTCTATATATAGCTAAGCTAGTTGACTATCATATACATTTGATTTGTATGGAACAATAATATAAAGTATTTTAAAAATTGCATGATCCATGACTAGAAGTGTGTACTCCATTTTGCACGCACCTGATTTTTTCCACCACAATCGAAAAGTGTGTTCTCATGTTATCATTTTTTTCTCCTGTTAGTTCATAAGATTGGAAAACAATACTCAAGATTCTGATATCGCTATAAGACTGAGGTAAGGTTATGGAATACCATAATGTTATAGTAAATTGTTGGTTATGTATATTATGCATTAATTACATATTTTCTTTGTAATCGTTAGGGCATAAGACCTTTGTTGTGATATTTCTAATTCTTTTTGTTTTCACGTATTCTTATTAGTATAGAGTTGTTTTTCGTATATTAATATATTATAAATGATTGATGAAAATCATTCTTGTCATAAAATGTGTTGTCACAATATCAATTTATTCATGTCTTCAATGGGTTTGGAAGCTTTTTATTGCATTTGCCTTAGAGTAATTCTTTCATTTTGTTTTCTTTCCGCTTGTTTTTCCTAGGTGTTGGCACTTTAACTGCTTGGTTTTATAGAATTATGATGGTTGTTGGCTGGAGTGGATCTTTTTTCATGTTCTTTTGGTCTTGTATCTTGAAAAAATAGGAATTATAGTTTGGTAAGCTGTAAATAGCTTCTTTTATTGTTTTTTGTTGTCTTCTCTTAGACATGTCCATATTGATGTTAGAGAGTAGTTCTTTTGTTTGTGTTGATGCTTTCTTAGCTTTCCATCTTTTCTTCTGACCTGTCTTCTACTTTATGCTTTGTCTTTTACATGTGTGGATGTATTTACGTATTTATAGAATAATGCCATCAATGAGAAATTTTATCTGCTTTGAAAACATCATTGTTTTGATATTGAGGACTTATTTTGTTGTTCTCAAGCTACGGTTACTTGCAGCTAATGTAATTTATGAAGTTTTTTGACACTCTTTTTGGTCATTGCTAATTGGATTTCATACTTTTTATGGTATTCTAATGTGATGGTGTTTTTTTCCTCCAAAATTTGTCGCTACACTCTATTTGGAATAGAGCTAGGTGATAATTTTCAGTGTACTGAATATTGGGTGAAAGTTTATTGTGAAAGATTCTGAAGACAATTAAAGTAAATGCATGAATCGTGGGGACCAAATGGCGTTATCCGGGTCTTACTATATGCAGCAAAGAGGACTGTAGATGTAGTTTTGAGCTACATTATTGTAGTAGCAGTTTCAGATATTTAGAATATCTTTCAGTTTGTGGGATCAATATTTATTGTGTGTAATGTGTTATTATTTAGCATAACCATTAAAAAAATAAACAAAACTAAATGATCTTTTTATATATCTTTCAGTTTATGGGATCAACATCTGTTATGTGCAATGTCTTATTATTTAATAGAATCATTTAAAAAAATAGGCAAAACTAAATAATATTTTTATTAAATAAATGTTAACATAACCATTTAGTGACATATTTATAGTATTACTTTTACTAAAAGGAATATAACTAAATACTTTTAGTAATAATTTTAAAATATTATCTATTTATTAAAAAAAAGTTACTAAAAATTTTTAGTAACATTTTTGTGGTGTTACTTTTTTATTGTAAATTATCACTAAAAAAATTTAATAACATTTTTAAAATGTATCTTTTCATTAAATAAATGTTACAAAAAAAATATAGTGACATTTTTATAAATGTTTCTAATGATAAGAAAAAAGGTTACTAAAAACTTTTAGTAACATTTTTATGGTGTTACTTTTTTATTAAAAAATATTATTAAAAGATTCTAGTAACATTTTTAAAATGTTATCATTTTATTAAATAAATATTACAAAAGATATTTAGTGACATTTTTATAAATGTTTCTAATATTAAATGAAAATGTTACTAAAACTTTTCGGTAATATAAGTAAATACAACATTTTAAAATATGTTACTAAATTATATCACTAACATTTTGTTTGATTTAGTAAATTTTTTTTATGTTACTAATTATTATATATGTAGTACTAAGTAGTCATTGTCGTAAGCTGATTGATATAATTGTTGTATTGTGTCATTGCATGTGTTTTTGGTGTTTTTTAATTTTTAAATTTGAGTTCAATCATCCGTAACTAGATTATTGGCGAGTTTCCTAGAATTAGGATTCCATTGTGTCTTGAGTTGATCAATCTATTTCTTCAAATTCCTTAGGATTCTTCTGTTGCAACATTTCAAAAAATGGTGCTAGATGCTTTATTTTACTTCATTAATTCAATTCACTGAGAGCCTTTGGACCTGAACTTTTTATCATAGCAACTTCAATGTGTTAGGTAAAACATATTAAAAAAGTACATCAAAATTTAAAATGGAAAAAAATAATAAATTGGAAAAGCCAGATGTCTCAGAATTTTCGTATCCGATGCAAGTAGTAACTTGTAATTTTGTGCATTTTTCTTGAAACGGTCCAAATTTGGATAAACTTCAAATTTGGTGGAAAATTCATAGGCATCTTTGTGAGATTTCTACTTGAAGGCTTCTTTTCTAACCTTTGGACATCTCTCCCTCGAGTGTTTGGACATCCTAAAATATTAAAAATAAAGTTGTACAACTATATATATTTATAACAATTAATAACGAGATTTTTTTTTCTAAAGTGTTGTTTGGTAAATAAAGTATCCCAGGTGCTGTTTTACGCCAATCAGCTGTAGAAAATTGTTACTTGAATTTAGAAAAGTTATTAGTGTCGTATATACAATTCATGTTTATAATAATTTATACATTTTTTCTGCCGTTATCTCCAACAACTTCTTTATTATATTCTATATTTATTTTCCATTTTTTCTCTAGAAAAGGTTTGTAACTTAAAAATCGAGATCAAAGTATGATGTACTGTAAATACATTTTTCTCTTAATTCTTTTCAGCAATATTGTGAACAAATTGAAATATATATCACCCAACAATAAATTTCACTCTGAGTAATAAAGAGAAGTATATTTCAACAGACAATATAATATACTATAATACTTAGAAGTGCATTAATTTTGCATGAATAAAAATATTTGTAAAACCATTATTTTTATATAATTACTAGGCAACTAACTATAATAATGTAATAATATGAATATTTAAATTAACAACACCACAGTATATATAAATCCTATCAAATTTTTAAGTATACAAGATTCAAGCATGTAAAGCAACGATTTTAGATTTAAAAAAATTTAATATTAATAGATTTTTATAAAATTAAAAAATATTTGACTTTAAAATTATACTTAAAAATAATTTTTTAATTAAAATTTTAAAATATTTTAACTAACTTTAAGTTTACATTATATATTCTTTAATAACTTCAAATTGATTGGTACTATAAATATTGTAACACCCCAATTTAACACTACTCTATTTAAACAAGTGATTTAAACATGTATATATATATACATGCATACATTACAATATATCTAATAAGAATTTACAATATATACATCTCTCTTTTCATAGGTGTTAACACCCAAATTTCTTATGGACAAATAAAATTATTTTTTAAAAAAAGAAAACAAAAGTAGGATTGAACTCTATTTGTTAAAAATAATATTTTATTTCATTTTAATGAAAGGTTTTAATAATAATAAAAAAACAAAAAATTGAAATGATGGTCCATTTTTAGATAAACTGCAGAAGAGAAAAAGAGTTCAATGAAGCCCAAATTAATAGGGTTTCATTTAGGAAAATCAAAATAAAAAAAGAGGTGACTAGGTCTAATCAGCTTAGTTGAGGCCCAACCCATCAAGATCTGTTAGATAGAAAAATGAAATTATTATTAACACCTCTCTTTATTAATTGCGGCCTCTATTTTCTCTTTTTTGTGTGCAGCAGCCTACTTCTCTACACTTTCTCCACTGTAAATTAATTAATTGCACATTTTATTATCATTAATTTAGACTGTTTGTGGTTTTTATTATTTTCATTTATTTTTATTTTTATGATTTTCTCACTTCTTATTTTTTAGGTATACCCTTTCAGTTACTTATTTTTAAGGCATGAAAATAAATAAAAAAATTAAAAAAATGATGAAATTAATTTAAAAAAGAAAGAAAAGTTTAACAGGTGAGTTGTTGGTTTGTTAAAGGGTCTTGATGGTGATTACTTTGGTTAATGATTGACTTATCAGTTTCTTTTAATTAAGGTGACATTTACTGAAAATCATTAACAGAGTTACTTGAAGAGTTGAGGGAAAATTTTATAAAACACACATTTACACACATACATAGAAGGACACACATTTTTTCCATCTGAAAGGGTACTAGAAATTTCAAAAATCAGAGACACAATTTTACAGGCACAATTCACAGAGGCAGAAAAATTAAAGAGAGAATCTAATTCATTTAGGAATTACAGTCCAATTCTCACAAATTGGGAAAAAACTTATAGCAAATTAAAAGGAAGCGTTTTTGGGAACTACAACTGGTCCGTCTTGATCACTTTGCTCCTCTATAATAGCACTGTGTTTGTTTGATATGTATATGTGCTACTTCTTTGCTTTGAAATTTTAATATAAAATGTTAGTATTTTTATACTTTGTGTAATAGATACAAATTGAATATGAAAAGATATATTATACCTAAAGGGGTTGCTGCTTGAAGCACAATCTTTATACCCACTACACCATTTTTGGCTTTCGACAACGACCAAAATGTGTTCCCTAAAGCCGAAAAGGAACCTTAAACCCTATCAAAATCATGTATCAAAATCATTTCAAACAAAAAATATAAGCCAAATAGGAACTCAAAACCTCATCAGAACCAATAGCAGGAATTGAAAACCTCATAAGAACCAAAAACAAGAACTCAAAACTACATCATAACCTATCAGAATCCATCAGAACACTCATAGAATCCATCAGAACACAAACACAACCCAACTAGAACCCTAAGTGGAACCCAAGGTGACCCTGTTACTGAGCCCAACGGCAGTTACCACGCCGCCAGTGACCACTGCGGTGCCCCCATAACCTAACCAATATCAAAACAAAGAACCAAAAGAGAACCAACAAATAACCAAAAATCCGTAAACTAAAAAAGGGGAAAACAGGAAAGGAGTCACCACCGGTGACAGCCGCGTCTCCCTCTCTTGCCACGATTTCTGCAAGGTACGTCGTCGTCGGCGAGTCACACCATCCATGAACAGGCTCCACCATCATGCCGCCATTTCCCACACCACTTTCTCGAGCGCCATTTCCATCAGGAGGAAGCAACCCTTACCCTCTTTCGCACCGCTGCCACTACATTTCACCTTGTGTCGTGGTTTTGTGTCGCTGTTTTGCTATGCCATAGTCACCTCGTCAATGTCACAGGGAACCTCAATCATTGAATGCAACCCATGTCACCGGTGACGTCACCGTAGTCGCTTCGCCTCCTCGTCGGCGCTCCCGCTGTCAAGCCGTCGGTGCAGCATCACAACCTCAGTCGTTGCTAGGTTGTTGGTTGATGTGTCAAAGTGTAATCCCAAGCCTAATGGCTTAGGGTGAGTGGGATTTGGGTTTTTTTAATTGAAACAGTGCCTAGTTACACATGACACTAGGCTTTGGCCCAATATGTAACTATTTCAGGTCTCTTATTTACACTCCTGATAGTCATATTAGTATCACGGTTTCTCTAACCGGGACCTTTCTTTTATTATTTACACCATTGCTTTTACGTTTTTTTTCACTATCACACTTTAGTGTGTATATATATATATATATATTTAAAATTTTATTATTTTTAATATCTATAAATATTTTTTTTTGCTTTATTTCAAGATAATGTAAATGAAAAAAGTTTCATTATTTTATTTAGATATTCAAATGACTG
>Ga0209700_103126_pt1 | contig 32274 bp, 8 predicted proteins | sample SiratroredBW_FD_187528 | JGI IMG/M metagenome (GOLD analysis project Ga0209700, IMG submission 187528) | Root nodule microbial communities of legume samples collected from California, USA - Siratro red BW (SPAdes) (version 2) | ecosystem: Host-associated > Plants > Roots > Nodule | place: USA...
TAGTTATTTACAGTATCCTTTACTCATCAAATTTTTTTAACCCCTTACCCTTTTACAAACTTTAAGCTTATTTTTATTCACTTTCATTTAAATATAGACAATATCTCATTTGCCTTTTTTTTTTTTGTTTTCTTGTCGTATCACACCTCTCATCCTTTAAGCATGACTTGTTAGAAAAATTATAAGTTGTGCTTTGAACTACAACTTTTTCAATATAAAATTAAAAGTAATGTTTAAAAGAATGACTTATCATATAAGTGTTTTTTTTTTTTAAATTACCAATTTCAATAAATTTTAAAAAGAAAATCTATTTAGTATATTATATAAGATATAGTAACATTTACATGGTAACCCGCCCAAAGATGTAACAAATGAAATTTTCTTGGATATCTTTTGTTCAAAAGATTATTTTCAAGTTTAAAAAAGAAGTTAACAGAGAACATAATGTTCTTTCTTCACTAAGCTTAAAATACTATTTTTAGAATGTTAAAGGATTAACTAATTTTAGAACTCACAATAGTTTGTGTATGATTTATAAAGAAGATAAACCAATGTTATCTTTTTAGCAAAAACATTGGTGAATCTTTAGAATTTTCTACAAGGTTTTGGTCATTTTCCCTTCCATACATAGTTTTTTGTTAATGATATAATGGATTTGCTACCAAATATTTGGTGTATTTGAAAATCATTCCTTACTCACAGGATATATATTTGAACAAATCATATGGTTACTTTCAAATAAAGGTTGCAAATAAATCCTTACATATTATTGTTTTTTATGTTTTTATATCTCATGTTAAAAGAATGAGCTTATGGAAAGATTTCATTGCTAATTGTAACTCATGTGGTGGATCATGAGTTACTATTTTTTTTGGTTGTATTGACCTTTTCAATTTTGCCTCCTTTTTTTTTTTTAATGTTAAGAGTTTCGAGACATTTAAACTCACTTATTATCATTTATCTTAAAATTTTAGAGTTTCTGAAGCTCTTTGGCCCAAATCGAAATTTGAATTTTAACAATCTGATTATTACTTAATTATTTACTATTTATTTAGAAATTATGAGTTATTTTTTTTTAGATAAACTTTTCATAAAAAAAATATAACTCATGGTACCATTTCACAAATATAAATATATAAATCTTTTATAAATATTAGTATTATAAATAAGATTACTACAATATAAGATTACTATAATATAATTTTATATCATAATGTATAACTATCTATTTTATATGTTCTAATATATTAGAATTAGGTTCTTCATAAGTGAATCATCTAGAAAATCTTCCAAAGATTCTTTTTTGACAACTCGTGCAGGTTCTACATCTACTTGTACAACAGACACACATGAAAGAGAAACATAAAATGAGTGAAGTCTTTATAAGCCTTAAATATTAATCTTAATAAACTTAACAAACAATAAGGGCTTATAATCACAACCACAAACAATGATATATAACTTGACTCAAAACCACAAGAATTACTCACTTTTCCAAACATATGGATCCATATACCATCACTTTTGATGACTCACATGGACATCAAAAGCCTTTTGGAAAGTGATTAGGTAGTTGAGTATATCTCATCAAAATATTGATACAATCATAATCATTTTTTCGATAATTATGGTCATCTGCCAATAAAAAAGATATATGTAAAAAGATATATATACTCGCTATCTAACCTTGGTGATGCTGAGCATGTATCTGACATTATCAAGTTTTGTCTGTGACCTATCCTGGTACAAAGCGCTACCCTGACTATCTAGATATTCACCTACTTTAATACTTCCTTGGACCCTACCTGATCCCTGCCCTTCATCCCGTAGTTGTACCAAACTATGACTTCCCAAAAATACTCATATGATCTTAGTTTCAACTCTAAAACCTATGACTCTTTCACCACCAACATATTTATGACATTTCCATCAAACACATAACACAGTGACTATCAAGTTATGTCATATGTAGATCTCAATCCACAATTGTACTCAATTATCAAATAAATACAACCCGTAAATAATAATAATATAGTATACAAATAACTTCTTTTTATCAAATTCACCAAAATATATACTTTTACTTCATATGTCTTTATATATATGATATTTAAATTATTAATATAAAATAAGATAAAGACTAAATAAAGATCTTCAAATAAAATAATTTTCTTGTAAAATTGGAAATAAAATAAAATAAATCGGACTAGTAGATAACTGGAGATAAAATAAATAAACAAATAAAATATGACTAATACGAAACTGAAGATAAAAATAAATAAAATAATCATGACCAGTACGAAACTAGAGATAAAATAAATAAAATAAATAAGACTAATGCATAACTGGAGATAAAATAAATAACATAAATATGACTAGTGCCTAACTGAAGATAGAATGAATAAAACAAATAGGACCGTGCCTAAAAGAATAGAGAAATATAAAAAGAAAGAGAGTAAGATAGTATATAATTCATGTTAAAATAACTAAAACATTAATAAAACTAGCATAAGTTTATTAAAATTAACATAAAGTTTAACCCCACTCCCCCTTACCTTTAAATAAAGAGACACACCATGAATAAAATTATAAATATTTATTTTCCTTACTTCAAATCTCCTTTCTCTCCCTTCCTTCTCTCTCCTCTTTCCCTCTCTTCTTTCTCTTTTCCTTCTCTTTATTCCTTCTCCCTCCTCTTTCTCTCTCTTCTTTCTATTCTCTTTCCTTCTCTTTCTTTTCTTTTATTTTCTCTCTTCTTCCTTCTCCCTTCTTCCCCTTACCTTCATCTCCCTTCCTTTTATAGTTAATTTACTTTTGTTTTTATTTATTTATTTATTAAACTAATGTTATATAGTTAGATTTTTCTACCATGTATCCTTATCTCTTCTTCTTTTCTTATTCTTTATTTTATTTTTTTCTTCTTTTATTTATTTATTTATTAAAATTTAATTGTTATTTAATTAAATACTCTTTTTTCAAATTTTATCTAAAATATACAATACTTTTTTGAAATTTGAATTTTCAGGTTTTCTAATTCTTACTTTAAGATAAAATAATTAATGTAATTATTGAAAACAAGAATGTTATCTGAATCACCCATAGAATAACTGCTTATTCTTTATAAATTATAAAGCATTTTTAAAGTACTTTATTAAGTAAATGATTAAGAAAATAATAAAGTCTTATCTTCATCTTCAAGTTTAACCTTTAATGTTTACAAAATTATCAAAAAAATATGTTAAAATATACTAATTATTCTATCATCTTTCTTAATTTTATAATCATGTATAAATACAATTATTGTTTCAAACAAGTTCAAATAATGTCTATGTACTAAAAAAATTGTTATGCATAATAACTTTACTTCCATCTACCCAACAATTATCTCATTTGTGACTTATTGTAAGTACTTTTTTTTAAGATACAAAATTGATGCTTAACATATACTAATTATTCTATCATCTTTCTTAATTTTATAATCATGTATAAATACAATTATTGTTTCAAACAAGTTCAAATAATGTCTATGTACTAAAAAAATTGTTATGCATAATAACTTTACTTCCATCTACCCAACAATTATCTCATTTGTGACTTATTATAAGTATTTTTTTTAAGATACAAAATTGATGCTTCTAGCATTGTTGACCAGTATAAATATAAATTTCATCTCAATATCTTTGTTACATTAATATAACTTTCATCTTAATCCTCCATAAATTTCTTACCACAACTTATCTTATCAGAATTAAATTTAGTAGTCATCTCTTAACTTTCTTCTTCTTAACTTTTCTCCTCTTATATGTCCAAATGTACTAATTATTGTATTTACACAGAAGAACAAAACTGAAAGAAAAAAAATTATATTATAATAGAAGGTTCTATGTAAAAGAAATATATTAATAATTTATATATAAGGATAAACTATTAGGATAAATATTGTCTACCAGATTAAAAAAGTGATATAATTATTCTTAATAATATTGGAAACATTGTAATAAACATTTTTATAAGACAATGATAATTTAAAGTAAAAGAATTATAATATTATATAAAATATTTATATAAAAGTCTTTTAAAATCCTAATCCAGTGTCTGTCTACAATATTTTATATCACAATTTCTAAAAATTTTGTGATGCTTTTGTTTTAACGGACAAAAAAAGTCATTTGAAAATTAAGAATGGAAATAATTCATAAATACTGATTTTTTTTCTTAACTTATTAGAGTGCAAACATATATTTTTTAATTACAAAAGTGTGAATGCTCACACACACACACACAAAAATCTATATAAAGTGTAGGATACTTAATAATGTAACAAACTTAGAAACAAATACTAGGAGTGGTTCAAACCTTTCCATTCCTTCCTTTTGAATATTATTGGAGAATCAAAATCAATGGTAATTTATAACCATTCCTCTCCCTTAACCTATCTATACATATTTTATAGATAAAAATATTTTAAAGAATATTATATCTAAAATGTAATAATTTAACAATACAACAATCTTAATTAACGCTAGGTAGCCATCCTTAGGCCTATGTTACTAGAATCGAAACCAATAATGTTCTTTACACATTATTCCCTTTTAACCAACCATGAATCAACTATGAATGTAAAATCATAGCATCTCAAAATTTAGATTAATTAAAAAATAATATAATAATTAGTAGGCTCATCCCAGATGAAGATCTAGGAAGAAATATTAATGGACTGACCCCTTAACCAAATAGATTAGAATATTTAATTAAAGGTGACAAATTCTTCTTCCATTTCGATACTTTCTTCCTGCACTTTTCATAGTCAATATGAAATAACTCATATAAGCTTACTTAAAAATTAGAAAAGTCAATATTATCCTCCATTCCATTCACTTTCGTAACCTCATCCGTAAAGTATTTTCCCACCTATCACCGTTTTAAGAGGTTATTTTTTTGGCAAAATCTTCAATTATAGCTTCAACAAAATTGTAGGTAAGTAATTTGTTATGTTTAGAAGGAATTTGTGAAATGTATTGTAGATTTGAGTGATTAATTTGATGATTTGGGTGATATTCGATGGTTAACGATGACGTTGTCAATTTGAAAGTTTATGAACGAATAAAATATCATCCGAATATCATTTTGTTCAACAAATAGCAACTGAATGACACTTCCAAATTATAGGTCCGAATTAAAATTTTTTATGGAAGTGCAAGAAGAGGGTACGGAGGTGGAAGAAGAATTTGTCATTAAAGATTGGGTGATATAGATTTATATAATAAAAGCACCGAGTAGAAAGACAATAGAAAGACAATTGCTTTGTGCACCCACATCATAGGAAATGACCGAAATGCCATTGTGGGTTTCTAATTAAAAGTAGGGATTTTAATTCCGAAGAAGGAGATTCGGAAAGCTTATGGGATTTGGTTTCCAAGATAAAAATTCTACATTTTAGAAATCTTATTCCGAAAATTAAATTTGGAATTAAAATTTAATTTCTGCTTTTTTGTAATGTTTATTTTCACTTCCTTTCTTCCAAAATTTATTTTCTGAAATTGTATTATACAGTCTGAAAAGTTGTTCCACAAATTATTCATCACCCCTTAAACACATTTTGTAATTTATAATCTAGAAACCTTTTTCAGAATCGATTTCGAGAAGCATCTCTTCCATTGGAGCTCTTCCCTCAAATAAAAATGACAAAGTCAATTTTGGCATTTAAAAAAAAATGATGGGGTGCAGGTCAAAATTGATGTGTTGCAGGAAGCAATTGCCCAATAAAGAGTTAACCGTTAGATACAATAAGCAGTTAGGGTTTATTGCCCGTGAGCCATTCATACCCACACTAATCATAAATTCTCAATTTACTTAGAGTAATAGCTTTAAAATACAGCTTAGAAATTATGACGGAGCCCTAGGACACTCTATACTAACAGGAAAATAAAATAGGGAGAAAATACACTAATCTTTATTATTTCTAATTGAATGATTTTAAATATGCTAGAATATGAATACCAAATGCCTGAGAATTAGTAAATAAAAAAGAAATATCCATTTATTTTGGGACCAAATCATGCTAACTATTAGCAGCAAATCCTCCTAAATCAGATCAAATAAATACTAAAGTTTGATTCTGATTCTAGCAAATTTACTTGACAACTCCAAGAGTGCTTCATCCAAGCAGCAATAAACATTTCATTAGCAATGTTTCATGACAAATTCATTCAAATGAAGCACATAACCAGATACATAAAAACATGTTCATTATGAGATTAAAACATCCATAAGAGAACAAGAAAAATGCTTCAACTATACCCCACTTAACATGAATCATGAATGTTTCCAAATCTTACTAATTGAAATCCTTAAGTCGCTTTTTGAGAACGTCCATAGATTTCTTTCTAGCACTTTGCTTTGCATTTTTATTAGCAAGGCTTCCAAAGATCCCATCTGCAGAATCCTTGAATTTATCAAGGATGATAGCCACCTTCTGAATTTCAAGAGCATAATAGTTTTTCTCCCACATATCAGGATTCAGGAAGCTCTCTGGTTGACTACTCAGCAAAAGGTTGACTAACTGCCGTGCTTCTACCAAGCAGTTCTTAAAACTAACTTCACTGTACATTTCTCCCAAACCAGCAGAATAGAACCTTTGCTCTGCAAAATTCTCTATGATCTGAAGATCATATTCAATATTTATAACCGCATTTACATTAAATCTTTTAACACTATCACTAGAGAAAGCTGCCACTATGGAATTTGAAATGTGCTCAAATGCACCACTCCCAACTCTGTACACGGAATCAAAGGGTAAAATTTGTTGTGCTGGGGACATGAAAGAGTCAAGGTAAATGATCACTTCATGTATGTAGTCATGTCCATTCTCATTTGTCTCTTCAGGAGTCCAATTAACACTTTCAATAAGGGTCATAAACTCGCTTATCTTTGTGTTCACCAGAGTCTGCAGGGCAATGAAAGCTGTCTCCCTGGATGTCTTCAAGATCACCTTTGCAGTTAAAGTAGCTTGAGGCCTTCCAACTGATCGTACTGGGATGCCACATAGTTGCGCCACATGTCGAAGGAAAAAATCACAGGCTCTTTCAAGAACAGTTATGTTTGCAGCAATCTGCATGAGTTGAGGTACAGTGGTATTGCCACTATTGATTTTCTCAAGTAATGTTACATTCAGTACATCAATCAGGAACTTGTCTAAATACTTTCTCACAACATCAAAGAAATTCACTTGTATGCCATAAGATAAGTAATCAACCGAGCCTTTGACGAATGATCTCACAATGCGACAAGTATCAGGTACCATGGAGGAGAATGGTGCAGTGTATGGAAATTCAGGCATAACATCTGATGTTTGAAGATTAAATGACAGCACAATATTCTCATAGTCAGTTTCCTTTTTTATCTCCATTTGGTCATATGGATCATTACCAAAGACATCAGCAATTTGTTGCCGGCATTCTTCCAAAAGAAGCATGTGGTATTTGTCACAACTGCTATCAATAACATCAAGAAATGAGCCTATTTCATTTCCATATTGTCTAAGAGTGGACCCAAACAGAGTGACATAATCCTTCACCAGGAGAAGATGAGGGGCAGATTCCATACAAGAAAACTGCTCCTCCAACAGTGAAGTCATTTTAGCTACAGCAGTCTGCCACATTGTTTCAAGCTGATCAGGTTTTAGGAGGCCCCCAGTCGTTCTAAGGACTCTATCCTCCACTATAAAGAATCCAGCAATCTGAGCAAAAAATGTCTGGTATGATTCAACAAAAGGTTGTGCTGAAGTTATCTCCAGATCTGAATTCAATTGTAACAACCTGTTAGTATAGTAATATTCACGAAACTTCTCTAGGATACCCAGGCAATCATGAATATGATAAGCACGATAAAGTGGTGTAAGATCAAACTGTAAAACCGAATCTTCTTCAACTTCTTCAGCATCCAAAGTATAAGCTAGATCCCCTAGTCCTGAAATACCTTGCTCCTCAACCTTCCTCTGTTGTTCTAGCATTTCCTGGTCCCTTTGACGAACTGTCACAGCACGACCAATTGCTGTTTCCCCAATATTTTTAGCAGAACTCCTTATATCAACCATCCACTCGTTAACTTGAATACACATTTGCTTCTCAATGTGCAGCTTTATAACAGGAATTCTCTTCTCTGTGATCTCTTTGAGAGCTTTTGCAGGAATATTCTGTGTGCAACTTTTCTCAACTAAGTCCAAAGTTTTCAGTGCAGAATAAAACTGACCTTCTGAGATGTGACTATTACACTTTACACAAAGCTCCAGCACCTCTATACAGTTCTTCGACATTTCTATAGCTTCAGTCATATTTTTCCTAATAGAATAAAACTCAAGAAGCCCTTCAAGCTTGGCAAGAAGGGTGCTGCCAACCTGCTGCAACTTAAAATTGTCACTTTGGAGCTCACTCTTCAGCTTCTCAGCATCAATTAACACACCACGAAGATCATCAACTGCAAGGATGAATTCATCATAGTGGGTCCTGCACATCTCCTCGATTTCTGCTTCCTTTTGCTTAACCACATATGTCAGCTGGTGAAGAAGCCCCTCGGGCCTCCCCATTTCAAAAGAGAGCCTGACAAGAGGACCAACATCATCCCCATTTGCAATCAAATTCGCCATAACCATGTCCTCCCCGCCATTACCGTTCTCAATAACACCTCTCCTCTTTGTTTTTACATCCATGATAACATGAATCCCTGGAATTTTGACAACACAATTCTCATTCTAAACCAAAGAAATAAATAAACTATTCCAGAAATTCACAATTTTTCCTGCCACAAAACTCATATAACTTATCAAATATAGACAATTAATAACAATAGCAGTCAGTCACACACCACTGACACCAGTAATTCACTTTGCAGGTTTACTATGTACAATGTTGAGAAAACAAGAAAACAACTAAGGCTTGTCCGATTCGCTTCTCACGTTTTAGTTTTAAAACAGTTTGCTAGAGTAATATTCTAGTACCATTCAGCCAGTAATCAATTTCTCATCCAAAATCAAGAAAGTTTTGAAAATTGTTTCAAGAACAAAAGTGAGATGTTTTCATCTTGCTCGACCACTCGCTCAATTCTCCACCCTCCCTATGCACCATCCTCAGCCAACTGTGTGAACAACCATGTGCAGTTGTATTTCAAAAACTAAAAACAGTCTTGGAAATAAGTATCAAACACACCCTAAATCGCAGTTTGATAGAAAGCAGAAACCAATTAATCCGGAGATCAACAAACAAACAAATTATTTTTCCTTCACAAAACATAAAGCACAAAATCAAAGAGAATAGCAGACATCATTAATTCACCCGAACCCAGGTTACTATGCTTCCAAATATACTTCATAACAAGGAATGCAGAAGATACAAATGCCATACAAAAAATCCAAAATAAATAAAACCCATAAGGAAGCTTGAAGAACACAGTAACAACAGCCCAAAGGGAACTTAAAGCTAACATTTTAAGAAAGAAAAAAAACATTATTTATGAATAGATTTGAAGACCCAAAAGGAAAAAAAAAACATAAGATGGTAGTAAAGTAGAAAGAGAATCAAAGTAAGGAAAAGACTCTACCTGGGTCAAACTAGAGAAGGGTGGTTGTTAGCTTAGGAATTGGAAGAAAAAAATGGATTAGAGAGTGTTTTGTTTGTGTTGAAAAAGGAGACGAGAATTCCCAGGTAAGAGTAAAGCAGAGCCAGTGTTGTGACACCACTTCACCGCTTTGGCCACACTCGCCGTGAATCAAATTCGCCTGCACTTTTTTTATGTAATAAAATGTCTTAAAATCGTAAAAATATAAAAATAAAGTATCAAACTCAAAAATTCGCAATAACAGGTAATTTTACCATGTCACCCCCCTTAAAAGTAACAATTTCTTCTGCACCTGTTTCAATAGGGTTATTATGGGATGATGGTTTTTAGAAATAAGGTTTATGATTTTAAAATTTTGAAAATTATATTATTTTATCATTATATTTAAAAATTAAAATTAGTTATTTGTGTGATTTAAATTTAAAAAATAAATTTAAAATTAGTTATCATGTTAAAGTGAAAAATTTTACAAATAATTATTTTTATAAATAAAAGTAAACATGGGTTTTGAAAAATATCATTTTATAATTAAATTTATATATAAGCTGAATTAAATTTTAATTCAATCACTTTTTTATATGATTTTTTTGTTAGTTAGATTATCTTAGTTACATTGGATCTTTGCTTATTTTTTAATAACGAAAAACTTAATTAAGAACATCTTATATTTATATACAAATTAAATCAATTTTAGACCGACGAAGGTTCTAGAATTAAATATAAAAATTTAAATTAATTTTACACGGAAGAAGGTTCTAGAATTGAGAACAACTTCATTCTTTAAATTCATCACATACCTTCCCTCTTGGAAATTAAAAAAACCAAAACTTTGTCCCTTGTTACCCCTTCTTACCCTAAAATGCCGCAAGAATTATCGGGTAACTCTCCTCTATCCTGTGTTCAGTGTTCATTTCTTTTCTTATTTGTTCTCTTTTATTAACATAAATCCTTTTTCTTTTTCAAGATTTAATCTTATGGAAACCACTGGAAGGATGAGTTTGATATGCTTCCTTTATTTCTCAACTGTGATTTGCTTGATTAAAGGTAATAATTTTATTTCAATTTTAAAATATTAAACAAAAATCTAGTATTAATGGATTGTGTTTCATCATGTTTTATTTATTTTTAGTAGATTTGCTTTGTTTAGGTTTCAAATTAGCTTTCAATTTTTCATTTTTATATTTACTTTCATGACTTTTTATTTATATGGATTTAAAAGTGAAATTACTAGTGAAATGGATGGAAGTAGTGAGTGAGGTGAAGGGTCATGGTGAGTCTCTTATTTAGATGGATTTAAAAGTGAAATAGATGCATGTAGTGAGAGAAGAAGGTTGTGTCTTCAGATAGAAGATAGATTAAGACTAATATAGGTAATTTTATTTTAATTTTTTAAATTAAGTTATTTATTCCTGTTACAAGTTTTTTGTTTTTTGTTTTTATATTTGTTATTTCAAGTCACTTTTTTTTATATATATTATTTCAATATACGTGGTTACATTTCAATTTAATTAGACTTACCTTCTATGTTATGTTCTCTTTTCATATGGTGGATCTGTTGTTTAGATTTCAGTCTTCAATTTCCATTTCAATTTAATTTCAGTTTCTAATTGAAATTCAGACATATTGTTGTGGACATGGAATAGAATGATAATAGGATAAGAGTTATTTGGTGTGAGAAGGTGTTGTGAGGCCTCTTTCTATGTTAAATCTATGTTCAAATCACAAGTTATTGAATTCAGATATCAAGGTTGGTATTTTTTTTGGCATTCATGATTACCTAATGTAGTAAGAAGATTTCTCTTAATAAAGTTTTTATAAGATTTATTGTAATTTTGATTTAGTATTAGTTGAGTATTATTGTGGATTTAGTATTAGTTGAGTATTATTGTGGATTGGTCTATTGAGAATATGAGATTGAAATTTTCCATCTTTGAACTCATACAAAATAATATTATACTAAAATAATTTATAAATAATCTTTTTTTAATTTCATTAATAAAGTTAGTTTTATTTCAAATTTGAAAAATTTAAATTTAAAAGATTTAATATTATTATTATTATTATAAATATTGTTTTTATTATTGTTATTAATATTATTATTATTATTATTAATATTATTAATGTGATTATTATTATTATTATAAATATTGTTATTATTAATATTTGATTTATATTATTATTATTAATATATTAAGTATTATTGACAGAATAGTTTACTGGTGAATTTACAGATTTATAAATGAATTAAGTTTGTTGATAATTAACTATAAGTTAATTTTCTTTGTAAAATTTATAGGTAGTTTAGATTATTTTTTTTTTAATAATGGGCAAGAGTTATCTTTTTTACTTCTTAATCACTTGAATAAAATATAGGGACGAATGATTTGATTTCTTGAAAAAACTACAAAGTGGTTCTTGAACAAACTGCACTATTTGAGGAAAAAAAAAAACATATTATATGAAGGCATTAGAAAGCAAATCTATATGGTATGTCCAATGCTTAGCATTTAACATCTACATGAGTTTGTGTTTACATTTTCTTGAAGGTTGACTTTCCATTGAAATTGTACATGCCTGATTGTGTTTAAGCTGTTTGTGTTTGTTCTTCTTCATTGAAATTGGAGGATATTATAATTATAGAAACCATGTGTCATGAATGCTAATTATGGAGACATGAAAAATAGGAATATAATGTTTTGTTTTTTAGGTTACAAATTATCTAATATAATCTAATTTAATTTTTTGACAATTAAAAAAAAGAAGAAGATTATATTGAACTGGATCTTCATCAGCTATGAAGACATGGTCTTAAAGACATTTACAATCATTTTCATTTTTATAAGAAAGTTAGATATATTAGAGTGGATAAAAAGAAAAAGATTATATTGAAGTGGATCTTCGTCAATTACAAAGACATTTACAATCATTTTTATTTTTATAAGAATATTATAAGTATATTTGATTTTTTTATAAAAATGTTATGGATATATTTGATCAGATAAGTATTTTTTTTAAAATATAGTTTAAATATATTACATTAAAGTAAGTGTTTTTAAAATATAGTTAAAATATAGTTATTAATCAAATTCTTATCTTTATTTATTTTTGTTAATGTGTAGAAAAAATAGAAAAGTTATTACTATTGATGAATTGAAATATAATAGTGGTAGATGTATGAAAGTAAATGTTTTTAAAATATAGTTATCAATTTTTATGTTTATTTGTTTTATTTTATTATTTTGTTAACGTAAGAAAAATGCTAAAATTATTATTATTGAATTAGAATATGTTAATTATCAACTGGTGTACATATATTTTGAAGGAACTGGTTACTTTTAAATACCATAACATGTGTAAGTTTTTAAATTAGACCGATATTAATGGTAGACCGATATTATTGGTATCAGCTCCAAAAGACTTATTAAAGTACAGGAGAAGTTGGGAAATATGGACTTGAATTGGAAGAGTGTTTTAGATTTTATAATTATTAACAAAAGAAAGAACAAACATTCAAAATAAATATTATATAAATAAATTAAATACTATATATATATATATATATATTATGTATATTTTATTTGTATAATTTTTTGTTTTTGTTTAAAAGTCTAAATTATTTTTATGAAAATTAATCGAGATATCTAAGATTTATCAGGAGAAATATATTGAGATTTATCAAGTGAATGAGTGTGGTAACAGTTATATATCATATAAAATAATATTATACTAAAATAATTTGTAAATAATATTTTTTAATTTCATTAATATAGTTAAGTTTTAGTTCAAATTTGAAAGATTTAAATTAGTAATCTAGAGATTTAGAATTTAAGGTTTAATAATTAAGTGGATAAATGAGTTGCATTATAGTTGATACATAAGATTAACTTAATATTTACTTATTTAAATTTTTAAGATTCAATATTATTTACATTCAAACTATGAGTGATCTTATTATTCTTGTATGATTTTTTTTATCATATTTATTTGTTAAATAAAGTAAATAATAAAAAAAATACTTGTATATAAATGTATAATGAGATAATATAAGTAATATAAATATAAATAAATAAAGTGGATGCTGAATAAAATTAATTTGTGTATAATTGAATATAACTTAAGTAATATAAATAATCATCAATAAGTAAAATAATAAAAAAGAATAAATAGAAAGAAAATAAATAAAATTGTCTAGTGTAAGACATAATAAAGTAAATAATATAAATAAATAAAATAGATCATAAAAGATAAAGTAAATATTATAAATAAATAAAATAGATCATAAAAGATAAATTAAATAATTAAAATAAATAAATTGATCCGTGTGACGATGATAAACTAAATAATATACATAAATGAATGAAGTTTGACGAAAAATTTTATAAATTAAATAATAAATGTTTTATTTTTTTATGGACTCGTTAAAATACAATTAAGGATATTTTTTTCTCTTTTTCTTTCTCTATTGTCCTTCTTTTTTTTCTTCCCTCTATTTGTGTGAAGGTAGTTTCCTAAGAAAACGTTATTGCTTAGCACAATTCTTCTTGGAGATAAATGTAAGATTCAATTGGAGATAAATGTAAGTTTCAAAAGTAATATTATTTGATGTTACGTCAACTTAGAGTGTTTGTTAAGTTTATCATCTAATGATTACTTATTTATCGGTTAATTTAATTTATTTTTTTAATGCTTTTCCTTTATGTTTATCAACACTTATCAAATGAAATTAAATATCTGTTTATTGTTTATTTATTTATTTTTCAATTTTTAACTAGGAAATGTTGTGGTTGGTTAGCAAATTCTTATCATTTAACATATGAGGTGTTAATTATGATCGATTTATTTTTATCTCATCAAATTTTTGCTTTAACAACAGGGTCGGAGAAATAATCAAAATCAAGACTATAGTTAGAAACAAAGAGAATGATAATTTGGAAAAATTTAGCCAGCTTCACTAAAGAATTAGAAAAATATTGATTCTACAATTAAAAAAAAATTGAAAACATAAGTGAGATAGCTAGTTAGGCAAGTTTTAGAACAATATACAAGTTGTTTTCATGACATTGTTCAAGTTAATTGAAAATTGCAAATCTATCACTACAAGAAATTGAAGAGAGATTGGTCACACAAAATTTGATTAAAGATGAAAGTGCATTAAAGAAAAACGAGAGTGGGAATGGAAAGAGAGATAAGGAAAGAAAAAGAAAGAGAAATTTGATAGAGATATAAATAAAAGAAACAATGTAAATAAAAAAATAAATAAATAAAAAGAAGGGTCACAGTCCTTTAAATAAAGAATACCTACATACAATTACATTCCCTTCATGAAAGCTATGGAACAAATGTTAACAACATATGTTAAGTTCATCAAGGAATTCTTAATAAGAAGACAAAATTTCTAAGGAGCATCTAAAATTTATATAACTATAAAAGCACTTTTATTAATAGACTTATATAATTTATTCTTCATGATATTTGTTTTCTATCTCTTTTCTTAACATGTTTGAGTGAGAACTGAACCAAAATGTGAAACGCAAATTGCTGATTTAGTTTGAATGTAATCTTTTATAAGTTGAATTAAGAAATATATATATTATTTACTCGTAAATCATTATTTTTTTAGTTTTTATCATGAATTGGAATCAGTTTAGTGTTTATGTGACTAATAAAATAAAAGATATTGATATAAGTGTCGCAATTAAAGTGACAACGTACGTGTAACAAAATATTCATTTACAGCAAATATATAGATAAATAAATGCAAACATGGATTTTGAAAAATATTATTTTATAAATAAATTATATATAAGCTGAATTAAATTTTAATTAACTCATTTTTAATTAATTTTTATTAAAAAATTTATTTTATTGGATATTTTAATATTGTTATAATTTTAATTGATTTTCATTGGTTGATTTTATTATCAATTAGAGGTATATAATCTTTACCTTGATTCATTATTATTTACTTATTTTTGCATGCAAATTAAACTAAAAAAATGTTTTATTTAATGTTTAAACTTGTTATATTTTTTATTTAATTTTTGGTTATTTAGACTTTAGTTAACAACTTTCCTCTTTAAATTTGTCACATGGCTTCAGTCCTCACACTCGCATAGTCTTCACATTCACAGAAAATTATAGCCCAAACTTTCTCACTTTCTAACCCTAGAATGCAGCTAGAGACTATTAGGTAACTTTCATCACTTCCCTCTTCACTTTAATTTCGTTCATTATTTTTGTTCGTATATTTTTAACATAATTAATTTCTGTCAGGTTCTTTTCTTAAGATCTGATGTTATGAAACCACTGATGACTTTCATATGTTTCATTTTTAGTCTCAGTTGTGATTTTTTTGATTAAAACTCATAAATAATGATTTTATTTTAATTTTAAAATATTAAACAGAAAAATATCAAATTTATATATATATAGTTTACATACTTTCTTATAGTTGGTAAAATTGATTTAATTCTGTTTTAGCTGATATTTTTAGTTGTTATTTAAATATGTGTTGTTACTTCTGAAATATCAGTAACTTTATAGAATTTATTGTTTTTCATTATCTTGTTCTATTTTTTTTTTTTAAGTTGGTCTGCTCTGTTTAGATTTCAAATCAGCTTTCAATTTCCATTTTCACATTAGCTTTCAACTTATTTACAATGGATTTAAAAGTGAAAATATAGCTGACTTATAATGAATTACCTTTAGACTCCATTTCAGTTTCTAATGAAATTCATACACATTATATATAGTGTATATAATGTATTTTATATGAGCTGTGAAATTGTGCGATGGTTGATCTATTAAATTTTCTACTGTACTTGGGAGTCAATTGTAACATATTTATAATTTAACTGACATAGTTGTATTTTGTTCAAATATATGACAAATTACAAGTTTTAGATTTATAATTTAGCTGTCATATTTGTATTTTGTTCAAATTATGACATTGGTATGTGTTTTTCTTGTGTAGAACTTTGGACAAACGACTGAATTAAAAGCAAAAAAAAAAAAAAGAATTATAATCAGATTAAAATCCTGATTCTTTCTTACAGATAGAATGATAATTGGGTTACAACCCTTATTCGTGTGGAGTGGTTTTATGTGTCTACGACACATAACTAAATTTATATTCTAATTAGAGTAAAAGAAAAAAAAAATAAATATGAAGAAATAAGTGTGGAATCACTTTAAAGAAGAAAAGAGAGAAGTCACAACAACTATTGAAGATTTAAGGTAAAACTTTATTCGATAGAGCTATAATTTTCTCACTCGTTCTTCAATTTGATCAATGAAACTGTTTTCCAAAAGTATGTAGAAGTATCACAAAATTTTCTTTTTGAAGTGCATAAGTATAGAAAAAATTATATGAATTCACCAATAATGTAGTATTGTTACTGGTGTAACAAAATCTTCATTTGTAGCAAATATAATAGATAAATAAGAGTAAACATGGGTTTTGAAAAATATTATTTTATAAATAAATTTATATATAAGCTGCATTAAATTTTTATTCACTTATTTTTTAATTAAATTTTTATTCACTTATTTTTTAATTAAATTTTTATTAAAAATTTATTTTATTGAATATTTTAACATTTTTATATTTTTAATTGAATATTTATTGGTTGATTTTATTATCAATTAGGCCTATATGATCATTACCTTGTTTCATTATTATTTACTTATTTTTGGATGAAAAATAAACTAAAAATATGTTTTTATTTAATGTTTAAATCTGATATATTTTTTATTTAACTTTTGGATAATTAGACTATGGTGGTTACATTGGATCTATTTAGGATTTGAACAATAAAGAACTTAGGTATTTTATATTTATATATAATTTAAATTAATTTTAGGTAGAAGAAGGTTCTAGACTCTTTAAATTCATCACATACCTTCAGTCGTCACACTCAGTGAAAATTAGAATTCAGGCTTTTTTACTTTCTAATAATGCAGTCAGACACTATCGGGTAACTTTAATCTCTTTCTTCTTCACCTAGTTTTGTTCAATATTTGTTGTTATTATTTTAACATAATTTCTTTCTGTTAGGTTTTTTTATCAAGATATGGAAGATGAGTTTGATCTGCTTCATTTTTTTTTTAATTTCAACTGTAATTAACTTGATTAAGACTATCACGTGATTAATATTGGTAATGATTTAATTTTAATTTTAAAAATAATTTATTTATTGCTGTTACAAGTTATTTTTATTTTTTATATATCTGTTATTTCTTATTTATTTATGGTAAGTCATATTTTTTTTTATATATTTGTTATTTCAATTCAAATTGTTCTATGTTATGTTCTTCTACGAATGGTGGATCCATTTTCTTCAAATGGTGCATTTGTTGAATTTCCATTTCCATTTCAATTTAATTTCAGTTTCTAATTAAAATTCAGACATATTTTTGTGGATAGTGATAATAGGATTAGATATATTGTTTGTTACGTGTGAGAAGGTGGTGTGAAGACTCTTTCTATGTTCACTCTTTTTATGTTAAATCTATGTTCAAGTGACAAGTTATGGAACCAGATTTCAAGGTTGATATTTTTGGCCATTCATGATTAACTCATGTATTAAGAAATAAAGTTTTTTTTTGTAAGATTTATTGTAATTTTGATTTAGTATTAGTTGAGTATTTAATGTTTTTAGAAGATTTATTGTAACTTTTATTTAGTATTAGTTGAGAGCAGTATTTATTTTTAATTGCACATGTTATTAGTGAATTTATTGTTTCTACTCAACACTCCATCACAAATTGAATGTTAGATGATGTGTGAAACTCTATCTTATCTATGTGAAATACTGTAATTTATAGTTTATAAGTTCAACAAAATTGGATGAGGTGGCAGTTTAAACATGATGCGGGGCTTAAGTATTGATAAAGGAAGAACTAACAAATAAGTTGGATCTCTGGCAAGTGATTAATCAATCAAGTAAGAGTAACTTCACCTGGTTTTGCATCTTTACGGAGCTGCATTTCATGGAAGAGAGACAAAGCCTCCCTAGGCTTACCATTCTGTTAGTATGCAGAAATCAGTGAGCCTCTCTTGTAATTTCCAAATTTGACAAACCATCAAGAATTGTTGTCCAAGAAGACAATATATTTCTCTCCCATCTCACTAAACAAATCTTTTGCATTATTAATGCTACCACATTTAATATACATGTCAAGCATTGCATTATTCAAAATCAAGTCCTCAGCAAACCCATTCTTTTCTATATATGAACAGATTCACCTTCTAAATTCAAAGTTCAACTTCTTAACATAAGCAGAAAGAACACCAATCAGTGTGATAACATTTGGTTTCACATCATTAGTCTCCATTTCCAGAAACAAAAGCAGAGCCTTCTTAGGCATCCCCTGATGTAAAGGCATGTATCGATAGCATTCTAAGAAACAACTCTTGCAGGTATGTTGGGGAAACTTTATGTGCTAAATCTGAAGTCATGGAAGCCTTAATAACCATTCTGTGTGAAAAGCTTCCAAGATGCAAAACTTTTGAGCTGTGAGGCTGCCTTGAAGAGCATTCCCTATAAGAATATTGAAACTTGAGAAAATTAATTGATTAAGCTTCTGCATATTCATTGCAACAGAGAATTACCTAGAGATGATGATGTTGAAAGAACATAGCATTTGAGAGAGTCTTCTATATGTGTGTGGAGTTTGAGATTGAGGAGGAGCAGCTCATATTGCTGATTTGGTTTGAATGTAATCTTCTATAAATAAAACAAAACGAAGAAAAATAATCTAGTATAACAAAGAAAATATTGAATTAACCAAAACACAAACATTAAACCAAATCATGACTTTAGATATATATTTCACTTACTCTTAAACCATTATTTTTCTAGTTTTTATCATGAATTGGAATCAGTTTAGTGGTTATGCAACTAATAAAATAAAAAATATTGAAATAATTATGGTAATTAAAGTGACAAAGAATATTTTAGGATAATATAATTGGATTGTTTTAACTCAAGTATGTAATGGATGTAATATTTTATATAAAAATAAATAAATTACTTATTTTTAACTTTTAATTTATAACAGTTTTCATTTCTTTCTTAACAATATATATTTGAAAAAGATAACTAGGTATACATGATAAATGATTTGCATTTATAATTTTTTGAAGTACAAATTATTACTAATAGATAACTTTTCTTCTTTTGAAGTGCATGAGTATAGAAAAATTTATATGAATTCAGTGATAATGTAGTATTGTTACTGGTGTAACAAAATCTTCGTTTGCAGCAAATATAATAGATAAATAAAAATAAACATGGGTTTTGAAAAATATTATTTTATAAATAAATTTATATATAAGCTGAGTTAAATTTTAATTTACTCAATTTTAATTAAAATTCTATTAAAAAAATTTGTTTTATTGAATATTTTAACATTTTTATATTTTTAATTGAATCTTGATGTTATTATCAATTAGGCGCATATAATCTTTACCTTCTTTCATTATTATTTCCTTATTTTTGTATGAAAAGTAAACTAAAAATCCGTTTTATTTAACATTTAAATCTGTTATATTTGTTTTTATTTAATTCTTGCATAATTAAACTATGGTGGTTACATTGGATCTATTTAGGGTTTGAAGAATGAAAAACTTAAATAAGTGCAGGTTTATATTTATATATAATTTAAATTAATTTTAGGCAGAAGAAGGTTCTAGACACTATAACTTGGTCAACAACAGGACTCTTTAAATTCATCACATGCCTTCGTCCTCACACACTCACTGTAACACTGTAAATTAGAACCCAGACTTTCACACTTTCTAACCCTAGAATGCATCCAGAACCTTTCTCACTTTTTAACCGTAGGATGCAGCCAGAGACTGTCCGGTAACTTTAATCTCTTCCTTCTTCACCTAGTTTCACTTTCTTCTTCACCTAGTTTCGTTCATTATTTGTTCTTGTTGTAATAACATAATTCCTTTCTGTCAGGTTCTTTTATCAAGATGTGATCTCATGGAAACCACTAGAAGGACGACTCGGATCCGCTTCATCTTAATTCCAACTGTGATTAATTTGATTAAAACTTACACAGGTAATGATTTTATTTTAATTTTAAAAATTAATTTATTTATTCAGTCTTTTTTATTTTATATTTGTTATTTCTTAATGTGTTGAAATTGATTTATTTCTGTTAAATCAAAATTTTTTATATATGTTATTTCAATATGCCTTGCTAAATTGTTATTTTAACATCCTGTTAATTATGTTCTATGTTATTTAAATAGTGGAACTGTTGTTACCTTCAATTTTCATTTTCTAGTTTTTAGTTTACTTACAATACATTAATTTTTGTTAGATTTCATTTCAATTTAATTTCTGAGTTTCTAATTGAAATTCAGACACATTATGTATTTTTTTAAAATGTGAGATGATATCATCCACAATACTCAGTAGATAGTAGATGGGAGTCAATCGGAGAGGAATAGATCTATTGATCTTTTGTGTGTCAATGATGTAATGCTTTAAGATTTACATTTTAAGAAGGAAAAGGTATGTGTAGCTGAGTATTATTAAACTCTTTATTAACTTGTTGGTATCATGTGTTAGAAGAGATTTCTATTGATATTCTTGTAACTTTGATTTAATATTTGTTGAATAATACTGTTTGAGAAGTTTTTTTTATATTAATTATTGGAAAATGATACTTTAATATTGATTTTTCTTTTATTTTTATTTGACATTTCGACGTGTCGTCTCGTGTGATAAAAAAAGAGAAAACCATAAGGAAATGAAAATAGTCTCTCAGATCTAAACAGCGCCTTCATGGCTTAATCGATCAATCAATTATGACTATCTCAAATCCTTACTAGAGAGACTGCTATCATAAACAGTTCAAAGGATCGGAAGCTTTCTGATACATAAGATCCTCGTAAGAGACGATCATAAGAGGCGAGTGTAGAACATACTTGCATCTATTTTAGAGGAAGGGATAGTATAAATTATATATCCTAGACTTTCAGAGAATAAGAGAACTTAGAAAAAAGACATTTCAGGATAGTAGAAACAAAGGATTTCATTCAGGATTCTCTCCCGTAAACAAGGGCCAAGACTCCCTATTTATAGGGAGAGTCTTTACATTTACAGACACTCCTAGAAAATTCTACACACCTATTGCATCATTGCTTACATCATTATATTTATGACATCATTGCTTACATCATCATATTTATGACATCACTGCTTACATCATCATATTTATGACATCACTGCTTACATCATCACACCTATTATTGTTCTTATCCTAATCAGACCTAGTAGAGACGGAACAATTCATCTGCTGGGCCTCACTTCGAGACATACTGCCATGTAGTGGGTCCTGGTAAGGAAACATATGCTTGTGTGCCATTAATTCATCCATCAATTCTTCATTGTCATTTCCTGCCAGGTCTTCACTTTGTTGAAACTGGTCTTCAGGGACATAATACTCTGTAACACTTTTGAGTTCTCGGAAATGGTGAGGGTTGTCTTGTTCTGGGATAATCCTATTCATAGGATAAGACTCTACTGGTCTTTGTGATGAGCTCGGAAGATCAGGATCAAGAGGCTTGTTCTGATAATTATTGACTTCACACAGGTGACGAACTAACTGATTTTTATAGCTCTCATTTAAAGGATAATGTTCAAAGGTTCTCCATAGATAAGCTTCATTTCTGGACCATATCATTCCAGCTGGATTCTTAAAATAGGGACGATGGATGATAAAGATAGAGACTAAAGAATCGATATAGGCTTGAGATAATCCCCTATTTTCTTCATAGTCTATAATCTTTTTCAATTCTGCTCTCCACCAAGATAAAGGAGAAAATCATTCTAGCAAGGTCCAAAAGTAATAATGATCTTTGTACGGATATGTAAGAATGTAATAGGCCATTTTTGTTTGTAGTGCAATGGGTATGGAATATTGTACAGTGTCGCACTAGATGAGCCAAAGGATTGGTTCACATAGATCCCATCCTATTCCACAGAATAATTTAAATATTCCTCCAAATGGAATTTCTGGATTGAAGATATTGGTAGGAGTAGTCTTGTATCTCATAGTTTCATGAAGGAAATAGAAATATCTGGACTTGGCATAATTGAGAATGTCAGCAGGAGTGGTTGGATTCAACTCAGGTGGATAAACCTTTTCAATTCTGACTTTTGACGCTAAAGGTTTTACCATGAATATGAGAGGGAAGACATTTGAAGTTGAGATGTACTGGATGGGTTTTGCTGGTCTGGAGAGGAAATCAGGGATGAGATTATGGTTTCCTTTGATGTGTTTAACAGAGAAATCATACATAGAAAATCAATCCTTTAATCTGAGGATCTGAGGGTCAGGAGGCATTTTGTTTTTGAATTCTAGGATTTTTGGAAAGGAAGAGTTATCCATCTGGACTTCAAAATGATAACCTCTTAAATAAAAATCAAACTTTTTTATGCCATTTTTTACGGCAAGGGCCTCTTTGAAAGTGGTGTGATAATGCTTCTTAGATTCTTTGAACTGTCCACTAGCATGTCCGCAATAGTACTTTTTGTTTCCTTCTTTTTCAATGAGCACTGTTATCCAATAATGGTCACTGACATTGGTTTGAAGTACTCTTTTGCCATTTCCAGGGATTTTCAAGGCTGGAGGAGTCTGAGCAATCTTCTTTAGTTCTTGGATTGTTTTGGTCTGCTCAGGGCCCTAAGGTGAAGGGTTTTTCTTGAGCAATTTGGATAAAAGGCTTGTGTATTTTGCAGCATGTGGGATGAAATCTCGGATATAATTCAGGATGCCCAAAATGTATGAACATCTTTGCAGGTTATATTATTTGTGACCAGTATGTTAATGTATGAATAATTAAAAACTTTAAGAGTGATTAAAAGGATATGCCTGAATCCGTTCTTTACGGTATGTGAAACTGTTATTTTTTAAAAATTTCAGTGTAAGACGTATTGTTGAATTTAATTTCCTGTAGATTGCGGTTATTGAAGACATTAAGAAACAGACAGTGAGGGGAAACAACAAAGTACCAGAAATGCGTGTTTGGGAATACAAAGATTATGAATCATTCTTCCCACGACGAATGCTCCGTCGTTTGGAACATATTCTCCGTGCCTAATTTGTAAGTTGGTATCCCCAATACCTAATAGTTTGTTGAATATTAAACAAGTTGGTGAAATGTATGATTTGTTTTTGTTGTAGATTTTTGTCTCATCAGTTAATGAAGATCATTGGTGATGTTATGCCGTAAACTGTCGCAGCATACAGATATACGTTCTTGACTCCCTTGGACACAAAAATAAGAGTCGCAAGGTCATTGACAAGGCAGTGGTTAACAGAGCTCATTTAGTATTTTTCTCAACCCATCTACAACAGAGCTCATTTAGTACCCTTCTACTGATTTTGAGATCAGTATCAATCATCACCAGCTAACCAAAAAGGGTTCATTTTATGCAAGTCTTCTGGCCAGTCGTTAACATCTTATTCACTCTAATCAGATACTTTGAGATGCAACAATGTCGAAGTTGCAAATAGCTCCATGCATAATTAAATCAATCAATATAAACATAAAAAAATGATGTCATAGTGTCATAAAAATAATTATTCAAACTATAAATCAAACCTTGTTTCCAATTTTGATTTATCATGAATAATACGTTCAAAAGATGTCATTGTAATCTTATGAAAAATGAAAACAATTATATAAGATCAAATAACATAAAAAAAATTGTGCTATCCATCTACATTCCATTACTCAAATACATCACATACTTCCAAACCAACTTCAATACACAACTAACACATTCATATATCAAGTTCAAATAAATCACATACTAAGTCAACCGATCCAACATAAATTAACTATAAGTCTAATATCACTCACATGGCCATCTACAATGAATGTTTGGCAATTGCTACATTTCAACCTTTCTTACATCAAAATCATTTAAACATGCTACTTTTTAGACATTTTTCCAAAAAAAATGTTTTCCAACTTTCTTACTATATTTATTTCGTTTTATAACTTAAAAATAATTATATGTGTAACAATCAAACGTTTTCTCTTTTAAAGACACTGAAATTAGTTAAAATATCAAAACTTTTCAATAAAGACAAACCTTCTCAGCCTTTTTTAGATATCAAATGTTTTCAATAATGTCCAACGATATCAAATGTTTTGAACAATGCCATAGACAAATATCCTATTCACCCATAAAATGTCAACCTCAATCCTAAACATTGCGAACCTAAATCTTAAACAACACAATGAATAAACTAGTTAAAAATATGGAAGACGATTTCACTTCCCCGATCACCCTAAACTTCTATTTCCGTTCAACGCGACCTTTCTTGTCTCAGCAACACGTAACCGTAACTCTTGTAATCCGATGAACACGAACACTAACTCAATCGTATCTTTGGCACACTATCTCTCAATTCTCACACACCTCTTTTTTTTTATTATTTCAAGAAAGCGTGTCTTCCATTTATATCTTTACCGAAACGCCGTATACCAAATTATCCTCAATCGTTTGAAATTATCACTTTACAAAAAGGTTCTTATCAGACAAGAGGACTGGACAAAATTATCCTAATAAATGAGGATTAAAATGATATGATATAACTTTACTTGTTAATTAATTTTTCATTATTTCTTTCTCTCTTTTCATTATTTTTATTTTTTTTCTTTTTTGTCTACTTTTTAAAAAGGTACGAAATTACGAAAAAAGTAATTTTAATTTGTTTTTTAAGAAATTTTGAAAGTTATTATTTACTGCAAGTCTTTTTAAAAACAAATGTAAGAAATAATATTTTAGATACAGACTAAGCTTTCCTTTGTCATGCTATTTTCGTCTAACATTTATCAATATGGTCTGATCTTTATTTTATAAGATATATTATTAGTTTAAGCACTTAATTAAAATAATATTAAAATGTTAAACTTTTATTAAAACGTCAGGGTCGGAGGAATAATCAAAATTAAGGTTATAGCTTGAAAAATTATATCAAATTTCACCTAAGAACTAGAAAAATATTGAATCTCCAATAAAAAAATTTGGAGACATAGTTGGGATAGCTAGCGAAATAAGTTTCAGAATAATAAACAAGTCATTTTTCTGACTATGCTCAAGTTAATCTAAAGAAACATCGCAAATCTATCACCAAAAAAGGTGCTCAGAGACAATTTGGATGAGGATGAAATCTATTAAAGAAAAATAGGAGTGAGAATGGAAAAAGAGATTGAGGAAGAGAAAGAAAGAGAAACACACGTTCAAATTGCAAGTTATAGCATACTTAGAAATGTATCTCATATGTGAAACACAGGCCAAGAGTTATTTGTAGATTAGATATCAGTAACATGACAAAATATAATAGCTGATATGCAGAAAGCATGTGAAGTACTATATGAAAACAGACCTAGTTTCACATAGAAAAATAGAAGGACAAAAGCCTTATGCAACAGTTTCAATAGCAGTTTCCGAAGGCTTCTTCTCAGGCTCAGCTGAGGCAACAGTTTCAGTTTCTGAAGGCTTGCTTTCTGAGGCAACAGGTGCAGTTTCTGAAGGTTTGTTATCATTTTCAGCTGAGGCAACAGTTGCAGTTTCTGAAGGCTTGTCTTGGGGTGATGCTTCATCCACCCAGAATGCAGTCTTCTTCCCAGTTTTGGAAACAGCTTGCAGAACTTCATCTGGCTGTACATTTCCCTTCACTGTCACCTTCTGCTCCTTCAGATCAATGTCAAATGACTCAACACCTATAAATATTTACACCATTATTTTTATATAACATTGCAGATATTTTGAAGGTTAAAAGTTTCCATTGGAAAGTACTGTAGAAGTATAACTTCCCATTTTCTCTTTCTAAGAAATGAGTAAAAAAGTGAACATCAATGTTGTCTAGAAAATGAAACAAAATGTGAAGAATACAAATGAAACTAAATGTGTACAAAGAAAGTTGATGCATGTCACAGATGGCGATGATAGCTGTGAAATGTTCTAGGCCAAAGAAATTTCAGACCAATATAGTAAGGGAACATGATCTTTTTATGGGAATATTCAAAGTTTCATTGAATTGGATTGTGACCCCATCAGAAAGAAACTTTCTTACGAAGCTAAAGCCAATAATGGACATGGAATGGAACAAACTTTTGCTTGTCATATCCATCTTAGAACAACGGTTATTGAGTTATTTCCATCACATTGAGTGTCATACGGTTAGGAAAATAATAAGCTTTTGAAACTCCATCAAACAAGTCTCAAAACATCAAAGAAATTATCATATTAGATATTAAAATACACTAATAAATACACACACCTACATGCAAAGAATACGAGTAAAATAAAATTAATTGAAAATCCTAAAGAGGTTATTCACAATACCCACCAGCAAAAGATCACGGATTTAAAGTGGAATGTTACACTAATACACCCAACTTGAGACTGAGGTATGAAATAACAGACTAAGAACTCCCAAATGAATAAAAGTAGAATTGCTGATCAACTAAGGATGGCTTTCATTGGCTCTGGGTCGAAGCCACATCAAATTCAGACTACATTCTAATAAGAGTAACCAGCCCTTAGCCTGTGCAAATATTGATGATGATGTTTCAGAGTCAATTGTGAACAGGAAAAGCACACAATCATATAATTACAGCCTAACAGTGAAAGCCAAGAAGTTCAAGAAAGACAGAGATTAACCAGAACTTCACGTGCTTAACATTAAAAATGACATTACACTCTTTGAAGTACTTTACATAGGAAAGAAATGGAACAGAACTTCTGAATTAAGAAACCAGCTGAAAGACACTTAAAAACAAATACTTATGGTAATTAGGTTGTGAATCATGCAGGATACTTTGAATGAAAAATTGACAAGGGCAAGCCCCTGCCATAAAGAATTGACATGCAATATATTACATTGTTACAATTACTAGATCATTTATATTTTGGATCAGATAGTAGCAAGTAGTTTGCAGGAATGAGAAATACCTTCCATTTTTCCCAAAACCCTATTCACTGCTCCAGCACACCCCTGACATGACATACCAACTTTGAGGACAACAGTCTGCAACCATAATAAGAAAATTAAGTTAGAAGAGGAGAGAAAAGAATAAATAATCTCATCTTAACCCCCAACAACCATATATCAAAGAAACAAACTCATAACTTAAATCTAATATGAACTTGAATCAATTTAAGAAAGGGAAAAAAATGGAACATGTAGAGGAATTGATCGTACAATGGCATCAAACACTAAGGTAGGGACAAGAGATTATTATACTATAATAATCCCTTTGAGGAATTGAGCATAAATTAATGAACACAGAAAAGAATGATCCCTTTGACTGCTGCTGTAAAAGTGAGTGATTGTGACCCTAGTACATCTGATCTGACATAAAACTAGATTTTGAAGGTTAAGATATAAAAATATAAACACCAGGAACTGGCGTAGTGGAGTCATATTCAAAGATTGTGAGAATCAACTGAAAGCCAGTCCTGTAAACTAAACTAAACAAATCACAGCTTTTCAAATAATTTATTGCAATCGACTTTTCAGATAATGGGGCCATAAACTAAGACTTTTAACAAACAAGAAAGAACCAACCATTGTTACTTTCTTGCTATTAGATTTGAAGTTATATCTGAATTAGTTTGTTTGCAAGCAATAATGTTAGAATTTTACATCTAACAATTATATTCTTTATTGGAGCAAATCATTGGGAAGAAAAGTCATAAAAAGTGATAAGAACATCAGATATGTTAGATACAACCGTTGAGGACAAGTTCTGCAACTATTCGAATAGAAACCGAAGATCCATGAAAACTAAATTAATATGAACAAAACAACTAAAACCACTTTCAACTTTAACCCTTCAGAACTGAAACCATGTATCTGCAACTGCAACTTCTCAGAAGGATTTTTATGAGCAGATGTTGAACTTTCTAAATTGAAACTCAAAATCGCAACCCAATAAATTGAAATACTTATTAGGATTCTCAACCTAAAGGAAAAACAAAGCTTTGAAATAAAATCATATTTTTTCAGAATTAAATTTCCTGGGCAATCACATTTCAAACAAAAGATTCCATCTTTACCCATATAAAGCAATAAAATCACTCTTCCCACACAATCTTGCTAAATTAGTAATCACTATAAACAAAACTGAAAGATGCCAACACAATCATAATCTCTCAACTCAGAAACTAGGCAAGTTCAGCACAAACACCAAGAACAAGAACCATGCAAAGCAAAAAAAATAAAAAATAAAAAATACCCAGAATCACAATGATCAAGAACATGCAAACTGAGCAAAGAGCAAAAGGAAAGAAAAGAAAAAAAAGGAAGTGGGTTGAAAACCTGAGAAGACATTGTTATTTGTATGCAAGAAAGTGAAGAAACAGAGAAGGAATAACAATAGATTCAAACAGTGGTGGTAATGGAATATGGAGGGTTGTGGAGAGTGGTGCCTTTATAGCAAAAAAACCAAAGAGAGTGCGTGTGATGCAAGACACAACACAATATGGTGGGGCCATAGCAGTTTGGTAATTATTCTTGTTCTTCATTCATGTTGTGCGTTACAAGAGCTCATTGTTTAACTTAATTTATATAATGTTTTATTTTATTGTTAAAGAAATATATGTTTTTAAAATAAAACAATAATATTTTACTTTCGTAACATAAATCTTAATTTTTATATCATATTAATTTAATGAAAAGGTTATAAAATTTATATCTTAAATTTATAAGTCTGTATATTACTTTTATCAGAGATATCTTAGCATCTATACTGAAATAGGTTGATATGTCATATATGAAAAGCACTTTAAAAAAAAGCATGTATGAAAAGAATTTCGGATAAGTTATTCCGTAGCTTCTCTTACTTCTATTTTAATAGTACAATTTTTATTTTTTTTTTCTGTTTAGAATTAATATTTGTAGCATAGAGGGAATTAAAAAAACTTCACAAAATAATACTTAATTTTGTAAAAAAAATAATTAAAATATTTTTTTAAAGAAAGTAACGGTTTAAACTGCTATAAAAATATTTAGAATTATAAAAATTTAAAACCAAAGAACGTTAAAGCTTTTTTTTTTAATTTTTAGCATGACTTTCAACAATATATAACTGCGATGTCATCTTAGAAAATAGATTTAGATCTAAACTAATATAAAAAATAATAATTTACAAAATAAAATTTACGATTTGGTCGTATTTATAGTCTATAAATTTTTTTAGATCATTACGTTTCAATTAAAATTTTATAACAGATTCATGTTTAATTGGTAAAGTCTCGTCATAGGTTGAAACAAACTTAATTTCATAAATCACATAAAAATGTTTCATTTTCACATCATCATATGGTAAAGTAATTCCTAAAATATTACCATACCAATTCTTATTCATATAAAAAGAATATTATGAATATCATCTGGAAAAAAAAAACATAAGGACTAATAAATTACATAACTAAAAATTCTGGTCAAAGTCTTTTTTCTCTGATACGATAGGACGTTTTTGAGGTACAACTTTTGAGAGATAATGCTTAGATCAAATTTTGAAAAACTTTGGAAAGATAAGGGTGTGATCCTAATGGATAACGAATGAATGTAAAGTTACATACATAACATTTATTTGAAGAAGGTTGTCCATTAAGAAGAATTTTAGTGGTGCTAAGAAAAATTGAATCCACCTTCATAAAGACAATAAAAGTTAATTCTAGACTTGCAATCCACAACTTTATTTGATGTCTATAGTTTGCTTAAATTTGTTATCTATTTTGTTGATATGTATTCTATGTCCTTAACCTTCTATTGTAATATAATTTATCTTTTTTGTGTTTTTCCTCATTATTATTGAGCCACTGACATAATTATAAAACTAAATTTGTTAAGCTTTTATACTTTATAAACTATCCCAATAAATTCTAAGAGAAAAACATATATAATGGTAGTTAAAATAATTATTTAAATGTAAATTTCACTCTACATATTACTTTATTTATTGTTCATGATTTATGATATGTAATAAAATCTTACAATTTATTCTTGCTTATATCCGCTCAACAACAGCATTATGTTAATAATCGAAATAATATTCCTTAATTTTAAAATCATCAAATCTTTGTTTATTTTATTTTTAAATATATTCGTAAACTTTCAATTTATAAAAATTTAACATTTAAATATATGATGAACAATTTGTCTAATTTTTTTTCTCAATATATTTGTTTCTTTACCCAAAATTAAAGGAAAAAAAATCTCATAATTTGATTATATTTTGGATTTGGTGAAACATAAAATAAAGCATTTGTATAGGTTTCTTTTTTGCGTAGGATGCTTTTGCATGCAATAATGTGAAATCCATTCCTTTTTCAGTGGAATCCATTCCTTAAAGCACACACCAAATGTTTTAGCAGTATCCACCACTTTTATTTTTTAAGCAAAATTGGATGGTACTTTTATTTGGTTTCAAAAACTGGGTTGTACTTGGCAATGGAGTTGGATTACAAATGGAATTGTGTAGTACAAAGTGCCAATCTATGCATGTACTCTCTTCACCTTAAGACAGTACCAACATGAAGAGAGAAAGAGAGAGAGAAAGTAGATAACCTAAAATGTGCCATAATTAATGAGTGGTTGGCACCAAAATCATTAATAAGTGGTGTAAACCTATACCTTTCTATAGAGAAAATTATATTTAAGGAATTGAGAAATAGATGGGGTTATGTGAAAGGTGTGTGTTTGAGAGAGATATTGTAGGTAAAATAGACCTCAGAATAAGATTGGAGTTATGATTATTTACAATCTTATGCTTGGAGGAGTTTTTTTCTAAAATTAATTTATATATAAATTAAATTGTAAGAAATTATATAATTTTTTAATTTTAATTTGTGTATTAAGTAATTTTTGTTTAGGTATAAATCAATTTTAGCATTTGTTTTCTTATTTTTCCTTTTTCTACAAATATAGTCATTATTTTTTAATTTATTAAGAATTTTATTTCTCGCAAATTCATTTTTGTCTCTAAACTTTCTTGTAAGTTTAGATAACACCTAAGATTTGATTGTGATGTCAAGTTTATTTTTTAGGAGATAATAAGAAGATGATTAATGTAAGTTAATCAAAGTTGAGTTTGAGTTTCGAGAGTAGATATCTCTATTGGATTTTTTAAAGTGTAAATAGAAAATGTTTACTAGTAAACATATAAACATTTAATTAATATATTAGTTGGTGTGAAAAAATGTAATAATTGAGTTGATAGATATAACTGTTAGAAAAATCTCTAAAAGGGTTTAATATATAAAAAATAAAACTAAAAAAAAATATTGTCTTATTGTTATTTGATTTTTTTGTTATTTTATTTTCAAAACTTTTGTTTTATTTTTATTAGATTTTTTGGTATTTTTTTATTTATTTTTCTAAAAAGTGATATCAAAGTTGATAGTGAGTAACGGCCAGTTTAAACAATATATTTATGAAAATACTTCTGTAATTTATGATACAGAATTTATTGTTATGAAAATACTTCTGTTATAATTTGTTATAATTTGTTATACAAAATTTATTTGTTAAAAAAAATATGATGAGATTAATATATATATATATATATATATATATATATATATATATATATATATATATATATATATATAT
>Ga0209700_103127_pt1 | contig 32274 bp, 12 predicted proteins | sample SiratroredBW_FD_187528 | JGI IMG/M metagenome (GOLD analysis project Ga0209700, IMG submission 187528) | Root nodule microbial communities of legume samples collected from California, USA - Siratro red BW (SPAdes) (version 2) | ecosystem: Host-associated > Plants > Roots > Nodule | place: USA...
CTTTAACTCATCTCATTGTTTCTATTATATATATATATATATATATATATATATATATATATATATATTTTTTTTTTTTTTTATATATATATATATATATATATATATATATTTATATTTTTTTTTTTTTTTTTTTTTTTTTTCATTTTTATGTATTTCAATCAACTATAATTCTGGGAACTGGGAAAGGTCTAGGGTATTCGTTATACAGTGACTATGAAATAGGTTATTATTTTTAATTCATTCGCCTATTGTGCATTTTTGGTTAAGTCTTGTGATGTATCATCATGTTCATACTGTAAATTTGTGGGTAATTTTATTTTTAGAGCTGTTTTAGACAGCCCTCGTTAATTTCTAGGAAACTATGTTTTAATTACTGAAAGAACGAGGTAAACGTAGAAATTAATGCTACTGAAGTTTGAAAGGTAATTTGTTTAGGTTTTTATGAATTTTTGACGAAGTTCTAAGTTGGTTGGGCACTTTATAGAGGGCCCTTTTATTTTATTGGTGGTTGTGATTGGCTATTATGAGTTTATGACTTGACATGTTGAAAAATCGACTTTTTTTTGTAGAATCCTGTGTTGTTGTTTGATCTGTTTAAGCAACCACTCCTTGTGGATTAAGGTTTGGTTGCCTATGTTACAATTCATCTAGTTCGTGAATCTGTTGATGAGTGTGGTAATACCCTCCAAACACCATGACTGTATTCTGAAACTGGAATCTGTATCTTTGTTTTTGTATAAACTTCTCCAAAAACAATTGTTGGAGAAGAAAAATTGAAGTTTGTTTTTTTAAAAACTAGAATGGGGATATGCATTGTAAATATTCTCTCACACTAGCTTCTGCAGAAGTTGATTTTTAACATACGCATTTTTATTTTCTTTTCATGCAAGTGCTTTTGCCGAAGTTTATCTTGAATGACCCTATCTTATTTGAAACACACCCAGAATTTGCTGTTTGAGAATTAACTCTGTTGTTTTGATCCATCCTTATCTAATTTTTTACAGATGTCCTTCTTGAAGCATTTTCTTGGTGATGGAATTGAATTTCCAATACTAATTTTGCATGACAAAGTGTCTTTTTCAGGTCTGACTTGTACCTCATCAGCCAAGTCTTTTTGTGGCATATCAAATTACATTTAAACTAACCAGACTGCAAACAAGCTATACATATTGACTCTGTTTGAAAAAAAATGACAGAAATCCTCAACTACACAGCTTCCAGACAGTTATCTCAAATGTTCTTTGCAGTTGTCTTCTTTCACATTTCTGAATATTTTCTAGCAGCTGTCATTCATGGGAGATCAAATATAACTGTAAAGTCTCTTTTGATTAGCAAGCACTATGTTCTGGCGATGATCCTTTCGTTGCTGGAATACATCATTGAGATTGTTTTAGTACCTGAGATTAAGGAACACTGGGTGATCAGTGATTTGGGTCTGGCACTGGTTGTGATTGGGGAAGTTGTAAGGAAGATGGGAATTATAACAGCTGGGAAAGCCTTTACACATCTTATAAGGATATACCATGATGATAATCACAAGCTGATTACTCATGGTATATATAGATACATTCGGCATCCAGGGTACTGTGGGTTCCTCTTTTGGTCTGTTGGCACTCAAATAATGCTTTGCAATCCCGTATCAACTATTGCATTTGCATTAGTTGTTTGGCGTTTTTTTGCTAAGCGAATACCTTACGAAGAATTCTTTCTGAAACAGTTTTTTGGAACACAGTATGAGGAATATGCCCAAGGCGTGCCGTCAGGGGTGCCATTTGTGAAATGAAGACTGGTCAATTCAGTGAGCTGAGCGATATTCTGTTACCATGTATTCCAAGTAGTCAAGGAAGTTTGAACCATTTTTCTCTGGAACAGTTTTGATTCATGTTTCACATTGGTGGAGGTGTAAAATGTTTGCTTTCAGCTTTTGGCTATAGCAACATCTGAAAACGAAAGTCAGGATTGGGGTTAGATAGTGATCAATATTAGGTTTTTCATGGGTCCTTTTGCAATCCTACTGATTACTGGCAATGACTATGAGATTCTCTGGTCAGCATGTTCAAATGTGTAAAATTTAGCTTAGCCACTATTAAACAAGGATTCTGTTTTTTAGGTATCGGCTTTTGACTATCTTGCTTCAACATTTGCAGTCTTATACGTCTCACTTACTGCAACAAAAAGGCTAAAGGCTAGAGAAAAAAATTGTGACTATAATGAGCAGCAGTACTACCATTAGATTGTAGATCATGTATCCTCTATTGCATCTCTACCAGGATTTTCTGCCCAGCAAAATCTCTTCCTTCAGTCACAATCAATAACAGTAACTATCAATCAATGACTAGGAATGTGCAGGACAGAGGATTAATTTTGTTGAGGAATGCATTGATACGATTCAAATGCAAAATATAAACATGGGGGAATGGTTTGTTCTACAAAATAATACTCCATTTATAAGGGATTATTTAACGGGCAAAAAATCATATAAAGTGTTGTGCTAAATTTTCAATGGAACATTAATTTTATTATTTCAATTGTCTTAAATTATTAATTAATGTGATAAAAACCAGTCCTCAGAAAGAAAATAAACAATAAGAGATATCTTTGTAATATTGGTTAACTCATAATTTTTAAATCTTCCGTGAAAAAAACTTTAATGTAAGTTGTTTTGAGAACCTTGTTCTGGGGATTAATTTTCTTTTTTGTTTTCCCTTTGAAGGATAATTTTTCATAAAAACAATTCACCCTTAATGTAATGCTTTGTTTCTGATCCTTATGATACGCATATAAAGAAGATAAATATATTTAATTTTAAGAAACAAAATATATTTAATGTTTTCTTGATTTAATGATAATAAAAAGTTATTAAATTATTTAACTAGTCACAGACATGAATGATAAATATAGGGTACCATGCAAGCAACTCACCGAAATTAGTAATGAGCATAGCTTTGAAATTACTAATCAAAACAACCCGGAAAGCTTGAGAATTATCTTTTCGTAGTGACGATGTTGATGGAAATTAATGAGTATGTCATGGTCGTTTCTATTATTCGTAGTATGCACATAACGTTCAAGCAAAAATTCATTTCGTAGTATTGAACCCAGACCACATGACAATGACAAACTAATTAATTCCACCATTCTGGCCATTTTAAATATATACAATAAACAAAATATACATTATGCAAGTAAACACACAATTACTTAGCCACGTCCAAATTTTTCAGGATTCGAATCCTAGTCTTGTCAATGAAATAAATCAAGTTGAAAAAAAGAATATTCACCTTGTAATACCCAACACATAAGAACCCACGTGGCCTTCAAAGAAAGTACACGCAAGCTGGGACCATCGCCATGGACGTACTAAAGAACTAGGCTAACGTAACAATTCATTGCAAAAATAATTAATGTTAGAAACTTTCAAACTACTAATCATAATATAACATGCAGAATCGAAAGCTTGAAAATCCTCATTTCATACCTATGACCATGATGGAAATTGACGAGTCTATTATCAAGCTATGCCTGTGAATAAAGCATGAAATAATTGGTTGATAATTCAACAATTGCATATCGTAGCTAAGTCTCTATGTATAAAAATCTTTTGTAGTATGCACTAACAAGTAGTATCTATCTACATAGAAAATACACAGCTTCAACTAGATCTATCTAGATTAGCAGATACCTAGGACACAACAATTTTGCCTGGTTAACAATGTAATTTATATGATACAATAGAATTACAGCTTACGGCTGTGATTTCAATCTTCCCAAGAGGAAAAGGAAGCAACTCCATATTTGCAGCTTTATTTAATGGCTGTATATCTCTCGAAAGAAGAGAGCAAAGTCAGCATGTCTGAGATGCTAATGATTAGAGGATGAGAACAACACTAATTATGCCAAGTTTACTACAAGGCTGACAATTCAACTTCCTGAGAGCAGGGGCGATATGCCACAAACGTGCTGTCAATCGAGAAGGAACCAGTATTAAAACAAGTGATTCCTGTGTACTTGAATGCTTTCTGCTCACTTCTGTCACCCAAAACTATCTGCATCAAGATATCACGACAAAACATAATCAGCATAAGAACATTCTTTTATGGCTTTGAGACATAAAATATAATAAAGTAAACTAGTCGTTCGAAAATGACAGATTACAGTCACCATTTCTTACGTTTATTACAAATTATTTCAAGGTCTTGAGATGTGAGATGCCAAATAGAATAGAAAGTGAAGATGTAAGAAATTGTTAATACTTCCAGTTTTAGGGGGTAAATTTTGGCTTTCCTTTTTCAAAACATTAAGACTTTTACTGTTCAAATATATACTATTCCCTCAAGTTAAAAAATGCAGTGATTCAGATACACAGATATACAGAATTTACCCACTGTATTCTAACAAATACCCCATGACAATGAACAAAAAATGCAATATATGAATTTTAGAGATTCAGCCATTCAGGTATTGCACGAAAATTTAATCTGCGACCCTTCAATTCCGACACTACCCAAAAATTGGAATATGCAGTCAGTTTGCAAAGTACCCTTCATATTCTTAGCATGATTTAAATATCTTTTGCCACAACAAAAATTCAAATATGAGCAATACCGTGTGTGGAGTTGGATAAAGATAAAGACAATGGTCATAATTCCAAATAATAGGTTGAACAGTTAGGGGTAGTGGACAGAGATGACTTTGATGGGTTATGGTAGCAACAAGCTGCAATTTAAACCAAAAATCCGTGAGTTTAAGATTTTAGAAACTAATATTATAAAAAAAAATCAAGAAACTAAAAACTATTAAGAAAATAAAGTAGAAAAAATACATGTTGAAAATGATCATCAGTTTCTTCTATAGAAGGAGACATCAAACATGAGCGACGCATTCTATGCAGCATATCCTGGCGGAAAAATACAATTTCTTGGGTATAAAATTTGACCCTGTAGCCAAACAGATGCACGTTGTAAAAACAATCAGTTTCCCAAAGAATTATAGAGCCCAAAATACACAATTAATGAATATGCTCGTGCAATAATATTTAAATGTAACGTTAACCTGCAAGGGTTGCTTGAAAATATGGCATTGGGTATGTGCTTTTGGAGCTCTTCAGTTAAATATTTCGGTAAAGGGCACCTAGGAAGAACTGTAGAAGGACCTGGAAGAAATTGCTGAAAGTGATGTATAACACATGAAGAAGAAAATAGCGAGCGAGAGTAATATAACCAACAATGTCAATACCTGCATCATCAGGACCTGGAATAAACAGAAATCGACTCTGCTCTTTCAGCCGTGTATGGGCAGCAATCATTTCCCCCAGCTTTCCAAACTGCATTCTGCATATTAAGTTTTCTAATTATGTATATCCTTAGGTAACAATAAAATATCCTTTTTTAAGTAGTAACAACAATGTTTATTAAAACTAATTATAATCATCAAATAATGTGATCTGATCCTAGCTAAACATCCTAATTCCAGACTTCTAGTTATCTCTGTCAATGAATGAAATACAACATAGTAAGTGGAATTCACCTGAGACTCGAATAAGAATGAAATGAAAGGTTACATGGCCTAGAACAGAAGTTTCCCATGAAAACAAATAAGGAAGGAACCACTTCCACGCTCTCAAAACCATCCAGAACAGTCTCTACCTTTGTCAAAGCCTTCTCTAGGGAAAACAGCATCAAGATTTCATCAAGCTTCATATTAATAACAAGATGCTAGAGGAAATGAAGAAAATGATAGAAACAAATCCACATTGGAAATTACCTCTTCATTGTCTAGCCAAACATCAGAAAGTATGACAAACATGTCATTTATTGCTCTTTTCTCCATCTCTTCCAGTCTAATCTATTAAAAAGGCATAGGAAAGATACAATTTCATTGGAGTATGATACCATAAGAACTTGCAGGTTTCGTAAAAATAATAAACTTGATTAAGTGAATACAAGGAGAGCATCATAAGGATACCGTTTCCTCTTTTGTAAAAGTACCACCACCGAAAAAGTCATGTCCTGCAAGTACTTGCAGTGACTTATCTCTATCCTCCAAAGGAGGAAATCCACATGTTAAGACCTGCAGAAAAAAGATGAACTAATTATGCAAAAATTAGAGTGGAAATATCAGAAGTCAGAACAAATGGATCAAAGTTGTCGTGATTAAATAAACTCAAACAAGCCCAATAATTAAAGCAATTTTTATCAAGATTTAAGTCAAAAAGGTAACAATTTCCTAAGCCTCTGTACATAGGTTTAGGAATGCAAGAAAGCATTCGAAAACGGAAGTTAAAGCAATTAATTCCTTAGCTATTAGCATTCTTTAGTACAAAAACTATAAACTTTTCCTGTTTGATGTATACCTAATATTTATATACGAAATTCTGTTTTCCTAGACATGATGAGTTTAAGTTCTCCAAAGAATAGATATAAATCATTGCTTTCTTACCTAAAAAATAATTGATATATTAATTTTACAAAATACAGATCACATGAAGCAAATACGGAAAACGGCATGCTAACAAGAACCTGAAAAATACCCTCCACAAGCATCTCCCCTTCGACCACAACTATAGTGTTCTCTGAAAAGAGTCCTGTAGTTATCTTGTATTGCCAGTCAAAGAAACAGATGATTATCGATTCATGCTTGTATAAAATTTGAGCTGTTATGAGTTATAGCATACAAATCAGTAAAAATTATGAGAATGCTAAAAATATACTTTTACCACTTTGCACCAAAGTCCTTCAATTACTTGGATTTAAGCATCTCTCAAGAAAGAAAATTGCAATTTAGTTTAAAACATTTAATGAAATTATGTAGCTCTTACAAAGTATATACAATAAATTATTGTCAAAACACAAAAGGATATTGCATTGGACAAGTTAATTTTAACTGCAGCTGTAAGGTCTTCCAAATAGTAATGACCATCTTCCAGCTGAGATATTACGCCCATCACCCATCTTCTACCTGTTTGCCCAACCAGAGATTGAATAGGAGATATCTGATGCAGCATAACGTAAAATCATATATTAATTCTCCTCAAAAAGGAAAACTGGATGTAAGCATTTGAAAGCACAATTCTCAACCATGGATAACATCTGACAGACTAATTGATTTCATAGCCAATTGAAACATCCACAGTACCTCACAACTCCCGAAATGAGAAAATTCAGATTCAAAAGCAGGTTTGGAAAAATGCTGGTCACGAGAGAGCCTCTGGGACAATAACAGAAACCTATCCCTGTACAAAGCTGCTTTAGCTGATGCTTCTCCGTGAATCGACAAGGTGCCTGTATGCCTGGAGCAAAAACAACAAACACAGAAGCATGGGCCTAATCAACTCCAAGTCAAGACAACACAAAAATTCTTATAAATTGCTTGACTGGAGTAGCTCATCTAAAATATTCAATCAACTACAACTTGTTAAACATTCTTATTTCACTTATTGCTCTACCTCCAAATAACACGTAAACGTCTACTCCGCTTCTAAGAAAACCGCACATGCATTTTCGAATAAAACATAATTCACGTAAAAGGAACCTCCCGCCAATCTTCGATTCAAAAGAGCAAACCAAACAAGAAAAAACTAGAACTAAAAAAACCTTACTCGTAGAACTGCTTTCTGATAGTGTCGTATTTATACTTCGGGACGAGGAACGCATCAACAACGCGAATGGCGGAAGAGGTGCCGGTGACGGCGCCGGGATCGGAGCTATCCTCCACGGCCTCCTCAGCTTCCAGCAGCAGGCTCACCACGCGGTGCACAGTCTCCTTGTCGATTATGGTGGATTTCACTGCAATTTGTTCAGCGTTTCAGAAATCGAATCAAAATCGAAGAAATAATTTATATACATAGAGACAGAGAGAGATTACGAGATTTTTCAAGCTCGTCGAGGAGGAGATCGACGGCTTCGTCTTCGTCGCCTTCGAAGCGAGAGGCGAAGGAGAGGATCTCGTCGAGAGCATCGACTTTGAGATTGTAGCCTCTTATCTTACACTTCCTTTGAACCTTTTTCCTCATTGAAGCATTCATTTCTCTCTCACACACTCCTTCTCTCACTCTCTCTCTGGAATCCCCGTTGAACAGAAGAGGGTTAGGTTTGGCGCTGGAAAATCCTTAGTTTGGAAGAAATGGCGGGAAAATGGAAGAAACGAATTCTCAGAAAGCCCATTTAAAAGCCACGTGCAAGCCCATTTAAAAGCCACGTGCGAGCCCATTTCACTAAACCTAATAAAATGTTTTGAAAATGGGAGAAAAATGTTTCAGTTTTTTACTAAAAAGAAATTTCTAGGTTAACGAGTAATGTGAAGTGCATATAATTTCTTTGCATTAAAATAATAATTTTATTAAATAAAATAAATAAATAAGTAATCAGTTTAATTCTTGAACATGTAAAACATACTCGATTTAGTCCTTAATGTGTAAATACTTAAATAATATAACCTAATAACAAATGGTTTTATGAAAGATTATGTTAAAAATTACATTTTAATGATAAAATTGTTTCATAAAACTTAATAATAAGAAGTGATTGTCGGATTTTTTACACCTTAAAATACATATATTTGATAATATTTAATATATATTATTAAATAAAATTTTGTACAGACTGCTTCTGAATTTATTTTCATTTTTTCAGCATAAATACTTCATCAGTCCCTAGTTTTTCCAACACGATACCCCTAAAGAATCTAAATGGTTTCACCAATGCACTCTTAGATTTCTTGAACAATTTGTTTATTAAATTATAATTATTTTATTTTTAACATTTATTATTTAATTGTGCTCTCATTTATGATTTTTTTACTAATACAAAATGTGTTTTTTCAAAATATAATAAAAATATTGGTGCAGTTCAAACACTCAAAACTGTTTCAGCTCAAAAGCGTGTCAAAACTGAATTAAATCTATAATTTTTTTTATTTTAAAAAACTAACTGGTGGGAAACAAAATTGAATTTGGACAACTTTTTTCATAAGAACTTTTAAAAAACATAAAATAATTTTCCCTTAAAACATTTTTAAGAAACCTTTTAAAATATTTTGTTGAAAAAGTAACTTCAACAAACGTTCTCATTCAATAGAGAGAGCATATCATTGTCCCCGTAGCTAAAACACATCTATGCCTCTTTTATTATCCTTATAACATCTTGAAATTTACATTGGATTACTATGAAAATATAAGAGCTAAATTAAGAATGGCTGCTACATATTAGCTTTCAACTAAGTTTACAACATGATATAGCAATTCACAATACATTCTAATATATAACCATATCTTTGTGATATGGTTTAGAAAATGGAGAAAACATTCACACAGAATGATCTTAATCTTAATCTTAATCATTTATCAAAGCACTGGCCAGACATGTTTTAAGAAACTCCACCCTTTACCACCGCTGGATCTTCAGCAAAAGCCTCCTAACTGAAAGAAACATCAAAATAAAAGGGGACAAGTATTATGCAAGGAGAAAAATAAAATGTTTCAAATAATTTAGAAGACAATATGTATATATCATCATTATTGAAGTGAACACACATTCCTTACAAACTTTAGTTTAAAAGATCAAAGTAAACTATGGCCTCCCAAAATGCAATATAAAATCTCTTGAACGGTATTATGTTTGTGGTGAAGTAATTAACAGATTCTTGAACAGATAACAAAGTTTACCATAGAGCAGAAGTGCAACCTTTGTCCTCAAATGTAACCATATAATATACATAGATTGATCTTTCCACCTTTAGGCTGCATCAACTAACCAACATTGTTCAATCAAAATGTGTTGTAACAGCTTTCATTGTTTCTCTAGATGAATTAAAAATGAGTAGAAAAGATCAAGAGACTTACAGTTTTTTGTGCAAAAATTATTGGTAGCAAACAGCATGACCAGTATATGTCCAAAGATGCAACTAGCTATCAACATGAAGGGGTCTAATATGTAATGCAAGGAAAGCTTGAAGGTGGTATCTGAAATACTTAGAATGCTTGCCATGCTTCCAGAAAATCTTTGTCTGACCTATCATGAGAAGAACCCTCCTAATTTTGCCCCTTCAGTTCTGACAGGTAGCACAAACTCAAGAAAGAAATTTCTAACTATTATCTCCCTCTTAAACTCATGCTCATACGCTTCTGGCTTAGGGCATAACGTCTAGCCATGCCATGATTATAGAATTTCCTCATATGTTCTGAGAGCCTATGAATCGCCTGGAGATCACCAATCACTGACAATTGCATCAAAAAGGAGTCAAACTTTTTATATGGCAACTTTATTCCCTTGTTTATCACTTCTTCCAAAAGAAAACAAGCATCTTCCATTTTGTTGCAGCTAAATAGCCCCTCGATCATCACACAGTATGTGTCACTGTCTGGTCTGCAACCCCTGTTGTCCATTTCCTGCCAAGTCTCAAATGCCCCATCAGGATCATCCATCTTAAAAAACATCGAAATCAGCATACTGTAAGTCTGAACACTCGGAATGCAACTCAATTCAATCATTCTTCCATATAGTTTAAGGGCTTCCTCAGACTTCTTATTGTCACAAAGTACCTTGAGAAAACAATTATAAGTAACAATATCTGGTCGATAACCTTTGTTTCCCATCTCTTCCAAGAACTTGTAAGCTTCATCTACCTTTCCACACACACACATTCCCTCAATTATTTCTTTATATGTTGTGACATCAGGAAGACAACCACTTGAAATCATATGCCCTATAAGTCTAAAACACTCCTCCATTCTATCATTTTGGGCAAGGGCCACAATTATAATGGCATAAGTCTTGGCAGTGGGGGAAGATAAAGTTGAACCTTTTGTTCTCATGAACTCAAAAAGATCAACAGCCTCAGTTACCATACCTGCTTTGCAGTATGTATCAATGGCAGTGTTGTATGTGAAATTGTCAGGTCTATGACCCAGTTGAATCATTTCCTCCAGTAGTTTCATCCCTCTAGTTGGGTTTCTAACCCTACACCACCCAAAAACCAATATATTATACGTTTCTGCATTAGGCTTGACCGTTTTCCTCATTTTCTTATATAGAGCTTCAGCATCCTCAACCAAACAACACTTGCACAGAGCATCCAATAGCAAGTTAAATGCATGTATTTCCGGCTGTGTCTTCACCCTTATCCTCCTCTTCTTTGCAAACTTCTGCACATGAGTAAGATACTTCTCAGTATACTTTCTCAAAATCATCATCAGAACTTCAACCGGAACCGTAACCTTGTTATTCCTCTTCATATATTCCAACATATCACAAACTATCCGAAACTGTTTCACCTTGTACCTAGTACTAGATAGGATGTCCATCATATCATTATAAGCACAAGGCTCGTGTGAATAATTCTCCTGATGACCAGCCCACGTGAAGAACCTAAATGCAATTTTTTCATCATATCTAAGCCTATGCAGCACCCCAACAACCAAAGGAGTGGACAACGGGATCCCCAATTGGCCAAGAGCCTCCTCCAAATTGTGAAATCCAATTAAATTATCCATTATAGTGTTATACACCTTATCAACATGGCTTTCTAAACCACTACCCTCCACCATTGTGCTATCCACCTTATCAACATCACTCTCACAATAACTAAGATCTTGATTCATGGAAACAGTTTCTGAACAATAATGACGGTTAGGGATATAACAAGCAATATAATAGTTCAAGGGCAATGAATACTGAATGAAGTGCACACAATAACGATTATTATCAGATAATGATGGCCTTTGGCAATGAGCAGAGTAATGAGAGGGTGAAAACCTTGTTGAGTGAAGTGTGGTTTGAACTTGTGCGAGAACTTTGTCTCTGTGACGATAATGGTGGGTGCACAGTGAAAATGAAGGGTTTTTCAGAGAATTTATGTTCCGACGAAACATACCCATCATTGCAATTTTGGTGGGGGAGTTGAAGGCAGTGAAAAGAAAGTGAGAAGGGGTTCAGAAACAAGTAGTAGATGAAAAAGATGGAGTTTTGATAACTGGGTATGTGAGGAATTGCTGTTCAGAGATTAGGAACAGAGGGAAAGAGAAATAGGAGCCTAATCGCCGATGCTTCAAAACGGCAGCGTCTCGAAGACAAAAGGGGGCGAAGGAAATACAGTGTCGTGTGATTTTTATTTTTATTTTTTTGTAAAGAAAATTGTGCTATTATTTTGAATTTTGAAGATGGACACCATGCATAATTTGTGTTTTTTTAGTATATATATATATATATATATATATATATATATATATATATATATATATATATATTTTTTTTTTTTTTTATATATATATATATATATATATATATATATATATATATATATATATATATATTTATTTTTATTTTTAATTATATATGTAGTGATTTAACTTTTTAAGATTAATTTATTTTATATGTGATATAATGATTAAGAAAAATAGTTACAAGGTTAGTGATAACAATAGTTATTCAGGGAGACATCAATAACTTTAAGCCATTTGATTACACACCCACATAAACATTTTCTATTAATAATTATATGACAGATTAATAATATAGCTAAACTATTTATTTTTTAAGAATTTGGAACTAGATGTAATTAAATTTTTATAAGGATTAAAAGTGTACATTCGTGATGACAAAAAATAAATTTAAATGTTTAATTCATTGTGAACTTAATCGTCTTCCTCGGAATATATTTATTTTACACATGGAAAAATGAATTACTCAACCCACCTTGAATCAACTTAACACAAACTGTGGATTATAGTTGGGTGAAAGGAAAATTAATTCAATTTAAATTTCTAAAATAAAATTAAAAGTCTTATGAAAATTAGGTAATTTTTTTGAACTTTTGCATATCAATAGCATATTAAATCAGACTAAGAACGCTCAGTTTTAATTCATGCTTGAAGTTTAAAACTCAAGTCTTAATTTGTTGACTTGGACTAGTTCAACATGAGTTATCACTTCTATGTTCGAGTGTTTCCTTTGGATTAATATTTTTCATACAAATTCTGTTTTTTTTTTTTTATTGTCGAAACCTCATTTTTTAAAATCTTAGTCAATAATATATTAGATTTTAAAAGGCTAGATTAAATTAGTTCCATATCTATTTGGCAATCTGTAATAATGTTTTTGGAATATATATTGGTTTTCAATGGAATGCTTCAACTTGTATTTGTTTTTTAATTAGGTTGTTTTGTCTAATTGTTATTATGTAAAATTAGTCACAAACAACAAACAAGAATTACAGTCTACACATTTGAGAGAGCAAATATTATTTTTTGAATATTGAGACTGATTTATAAAACCTATATTAAATATTCATATACCAAATTTAAAAATACACCACTAAATATTTATTCCATTATTCTTTATATATATATATATATATATATATATATATATATATTTATTTTTTTTATCCCATCTTAATTAAACAGCACAATATTCTTCTTATCTGTTTTTCTCTCCACAGAGGCAAGTTTTTTTCCCCACTTCTCTTTTCATTAATCTCAAACAAAAGCTAACTCATGCATTATATGATAACTAATGGCTTTTCATTATTAGAGAATAGTAAATTTTCTCTAAGTCAAGAACACCAATGACTATTAGAATATTTCATGCATTGACACTGCTTATTCATACAAAGCCATTACACTCTCACACACAACATGCACATAGATAACAAACCACCACCTTAACTCACACCACACTAAGGTTGCCAAAAAGGCTAGCATACTCCAAGTTTCTTCCCCTCCAGAAGTCTCTTCCAGTAGATAGCAATCTCTCTCTGAGTCTCTAGTTCACTCTTCTTGACCTTCTCATTAGGCTCACTGGTGATGGCTGTGACATGAGCAGCTTTGGTTGTGATGGTGCTAGGAAGTGTGTCTAAGATCTTCACAACCTTGTCTATGTCTGCGGCAAGTCTCTCAGCCAAGCCATGGTTGAAATCCTCCCTCACCACCACCCGGAGGATCGCTATGTTCTCTGCATCTGGTGGCATTGTGTAGGCTGGAACTATCCAGCCAAACCTTCTCAGCTGGTCTGATATCTCAAACACTGTGTGCTGGCTACTGTCTTTCAAGGAGAAGGCCACAAGGGGCACCCCTATGTCCTTGGAGATGATGTTAAACCTCCCTGTGCTCTCAATTCCTTTCCTCAGAGTTCTTGCATTGTCCCAGCAATTTTCCATGATGTTTTTGTAACCCTTTTGTCAACAAGAGCAAGAAGAATAACAAAAGTATAAGAGAAAAAAGGTTTTGCACAAGATGGCACTATAGTCCTATTTAGCATGAAGTGTTTGATGACCATCACTTGTACTATTTACATACTATATATGTGCAATTTTGCCTTGCACATTGCTAATATAATGCATCATGCAGTTGTTATTCTAAATTATGGTTTAGCAGTTAAGTTGTGGAAACTGTTTGATGAAATTTGAATTTCATGAAGTACCCTCTTCAAGGATATCATTCCTCGTTGATTGAATAACATTGATGTTGGTTCAGTAACCTATAGTAAAGATTCAGCCTCAAGACGATAACATGATTACCTCAAAGCCAAGCCGAATAAATTGGTAATATTGAGCAATGATTTGACTGGATCCTGTGAAAACAAACACAGTGAAATGAGGAGGACAATAGAAAAGAATATTACACTAAAACATTCAGATGATTGCATTAGAAACCTTATGACAATAATTGATTCCCGTTCTTATTATTACAAGTATCTAATCAACATTTTTAAGAATTTGATCAATACACACATTCTTTATAGCATGTATGATGATCCACACAAATTCAACGGTTTATAAAAATTTGATTTATAGCATGTTTATAGACTAATCAGAATATAGATATAAAGCTACTAATTGCATAAAAAAATCAAAATACACGTATCAACTCATATATTTATTACCTTTTGAGAAATTCAATGTGAAAGTGGGCTGATCAGATCCAAGATAATTGATGTGAAAAACAAGTTCATCTGGCAAGTCATCCTTAGTCCTCCAGACAACCCAACCAACACCAGGGTAGACAAGACCATACTTGTGACCACTAACATTGATGCTTTTCACCAATGGCAAACGAAAATCCCACTCTAGATCAGGATAGATAAATGGAGCAATAAACCCCCCACTGGCAGCATCTACATGAATTGGGGTATCCCAACCTGTTTCCTTGTTCTTTTCAGTCAGAAGTTCATTGAGAAGCTTCACATCCTCAAACTCTCCAGTCATAGTTGACCCTAAAATGGCTGCAACACAGATGGTGTTCTCATCCACCATTTCAACTGCTTTCACAGGGTCCATCACATAGTATCCCTCTCTCAGTTTCACTTCCTTCAGCTCTACCTCAAAGTATCTTGCAAATTTTTCCCAGCAAACCTGTGAAGAACATTTCAAACAACATCAAACAATGTGGTCTAAAGCCCTTTGATGATTCTACTTAATTTCAAAATATCATACAGTATCACCTATTTACATGTAGCTATTTCCCATGATATGATCATGCTGCTAACACACATGATTCTACAATATTTCAAAATAACATACATGATTACAGGTACCTATTTCCCATGATATGATCCTGCAGCTAACAAAAACTAAAAGTTGTTCAAAAAATATCATAGCATCAAACACAAGTTGAGACCCACCTGCACATTAGCCCCAGTAATTATGTTGGGCTTATCATATGGTTTGCCTTCTGCTTTTCTCTTTGTCTGCCATTTCCTTTTAAAAGCCAAACCTGCTAACATTATTGCCTCAGATGAACCCACAGTTCCCACACCTACTGCAGTCTCTTCTTCACTTAGAGGAGCATGAAATAGATTTGCTATTATATTGACACACCGATTCTGCAGAATTCAACAAAATGAAAGTGCTCAACAATAGAAAATCCAACTTAATTAAGAGTCTATTTTGAAGCTGGAAGAGATTTTGAGAGCTTCTCTACCAAGTCAAGTTCTTTCAAACACACATAATCACCCTTTCAAGCAATTCTATTTATTTGTTTATTTATTTTAACCAAGGATTTAAATTCCGTTCATGGTCTTGTCAAGAATCAAGTTGCTCCACAAGTAACTCTAAAAGAGTTACACCTTATCCTTATCTTATATTTTTCTTAATCTAGAGGTTAAAGATGAGTTGCTTGTTAATTCATATAAAGACACCAAATTCCTCGGCACAGTGAGAGACCTGAAGCTCAGTGGTGACAGGATACTCATCCATGTCAACATAGTTCTTGTTAAGTGAGGCCATTATGAGCTTTTCACACTCAGGCTCCATCCAAGTGGTCACAAATGAGGCCAGGTTGAGCCTTGGTGCGCCATCCAACAGCAACTCATCGTTTATCAACTGATAAGCAGCATCCTTTGGTATTGAATTATCTGGCATCTTGAACCTGCATTCAACATTTCCAAAGAAACCTCATTTCAGTAAACATCAAACTTATTCTCTTTTTTCTGCTCTCTAAGCTTTCTTCAACAGAATGGACCAACAACAACTAAATGTGAAGTTCTGAGAAAAAGAGACATACCTGGGAATAGGTTGAGTCGCATATCTGGAAGCAAAAGTCGATGATAGACACTCATCTCTTTCATCTGGGTGTGTGGCAGTGGAAGTGATAACCATTTTGAATATAGTTTCTCCTCAACCAATGAACTAAAGGGTTGCACACTGAACTCACAAAGAGATAGAATCTCCACTTATAGCTGGGAATTTTCTCTTCTTTTTAGTTAAGTTCCATGCACTGCTATCATGGTAAGGGATTTTTCTTGCTTTAAGTGTACGTGCTCAACTTTTTGTGGTCCATGCACATCCACAAAAGTTTCCACTTCAATAGAGTACTGATGATATTGCTGGAATTGCATTCTCGTCTACACCTTTAACCTTTTCTCTGTCTTCCTTATTACGTTATCTCATTTATTACATTTTCTACTTTTTTTTCTTGTTTCACTATCTCTTAGCAAGCATACACTATATATCATACCAAACATGTTTCATTTCTTATGATGCCATAAAAAAGTCAATAAGCATTGAACAATCCATATAAAAGTATTACTTTCCACAATGGTCACAGTGATATTTGAATCTGTGACTTCATGTATTAATTATCTTTAATATTTCATCTTCAAAACACATCAACCATAGGTATGCATGCATGAGATACTTTAGAGTTCAGAAATGTAGAGAGGCTAGAGATAATATATAGGAAAGTGAAGTCTCAGACTGATAATTTCCTCCATGATTCTGACTGGTTCAAGTGTGGTCCGTGGTGCATCATCTTTTATGATAACACTAACGCAAACAATTTATACATGTGCTTATTGATTCGTGCTTTTTTGTTCCAATCACAGATATTTTTCAGTCTTGTGGTGCAGAATGGTTCTATTAGCAGCAATGTACATGTCATCCTCAAAACGTGGTCACTGCTATTACAATGAAGTTTTGTAATTTCAGCAATAAATATTTTGACCTTATCTCAATAAAAGTAACCTTTATAGGTTGAGTTTCGGTGCAATAATAATATTGATCATGTGCTTTAGTTTGAAACCAGTCTTTTTCTATGTATCTTTGTGCATAGGGGAGCTTTTTAGCATATGAGTATGTTATTTAGTTTTCCTTTAACATTTACAAATTATAATTAAATAGTCTTATAATTGACATTTTTTATTGTAAAAATATCTTGTATTTAAAGTTAAATTTATTTTATAAGTATTAAATAATTTATTAATTTAATACATCATTTATCTAATACAACTATTTTGTAAAATATATGCATTGGTAGTGCCATTTTTTTACACTCTCATTTTAATCACAAAGTGAATATGTGTTTGGGAGAAGTTGGATTCATCATAACAGGTTATTCCTTAGAGTAAACATGTATCATTTAAATAGTATAAAATAAAAAAATTAATCTCTTAAACCAATTTTTTAGTTTATTTTTTAATTAAAAAATGAGCTAGCAGTAGATTCCACTTTTGATCTGTCAGATTAAAACTCCAAGTTATTCTTGAGTGTAACAAAATGCACTTGTTTTGTAAAAAATAAACTTGTTTGATAATAATTAGTTATGAAACAGGTTATAGAGAATATTAAGTAGGATAACCGTGTGCAATCAGATCACTCCCTCCAAAGTTTCAATTAGAAAAATATATATGATTAACAATCCCGAATTTATGTGTTTATTAATTTAGAGAACTACTTGAAAATTCTCAATAATTTAAAAACCAAGTAAAATTAAGCTTTAATCTTAAAGCATTTCAACCATACAAATTTGAAGAACCGAAAACTAGCATAAAAAAGGATATGCAAAAATTTTGGTGTGAAAACGACATCACAACTCTTTGTACCTTAATTTCTTTCTCTACATAAAGTTAAAGTTTTTTTTTCAGTATCCACTGCAGTGTATACAAGTGGCAAGCCCAATGATTAACACTCAAAACCTACCTTTACTTAGCAAAATACTTTTGAAATTTAGTAGAGAGATATATGCATATGAATAAGTAGATTTTGTTGGAAATTTTGTATAAAGCTAGTGTAATTTTATCAGTTTATACTTGAAATGAATAAATTTTTTAAAATTATGCAAGAGGACATCTTATCTCAATGCTATAAGATTTCAGTATAGAGAAATCGAAATTTATCGGAGTAGTATGATTCAAACACTATTTTGAAGTTATATAAATTTAGTGAAATCTTTTATTTATTTTTTAATTTTAAGTGACATTTGATGAGTTTAGTTAATGACAGTTATAACTGAAGTTTTTACTGATGAACAAGACTTTAATTATTTATAAATTACACTTAAGTCATATTAAGTTTATATAACTTTAATTATTTTTGCATTAAACCGAAGTTATGAGTTCTTGACACTACTTCCCTTGAATATTTAATTAAGGTGTTGATTTTGTTATTGACAAAGAATTTAATTTATTTATAATGAAATTTTAAAAAAGATTACTAAATTATTTATGTATTTAATAATTTGCATAAGTGTAACTTGAGAAAAATATGAATAATTGGTAAGTTTTTTTTTTTAATTAGTTAAATGATGTTTGACTCTCATATGAAAAAAAAAAAAACAAACGCTGGTATGTTTTGAAATTTTAACTTTCTACAACTATTTAAACTTATCACCACATAGTCACATTTAGGAAAAATGTAAATAATTGCTAAGTTTGTTATGTTTTTAATTAATAATTAAATTAATTTAATATAATTATTGTATGTGTTTAAATGAAGAAGAGGAGTTAATATATAATATTTGATGTGTACAAAAATGACTAAATATAATAGTTAAAGTAAAAAAAATAGGAAAGCATGTTAAGACATGTAAAGATATTTGAATTTAATAAGGAGAAAAATGTTACAATTGTATATTGTATATGTTATTTTTTGTAGGAGTAATTTTTCCTGTTGTGACTTTGTTATGACAATGACTACATTTTTTTTTATTTATTTGGAATTAGCTCATCTATTTTGTTATAGATAATAGTAGTACTTAGTCTTTTTTATTCCTTTTGTTACATGTGTGGGTTAGGTATCAAATTTAGATTCATGTAAGGAAATCAATAATTTTTATTTTGAATTAGGTGAAATTGAATCTCATAAGACTTAAAAATGTTGTGGAGATTGTTGACAAGAACAATAAATATCATTAGTTATAAATGACAATAAAAACAAACAACAATGACACATAGTATAATAACATGCACTCCATCTTAGCCCCTTGTTCAATGAACCAAAATTTTGTTTTTTCAAATATTGTTTTTATAAGAGCACAAATGGGAGCGATCATGTTCCCTTCAATACAAATTTCATGCATTTTGCTAGATTTATTATCATATGTTTGTAACTCTTGCCCCTATCATATATGCTCGAGTCAACTTTTTCAATAGTATTTGATTTATCTAAGAGACCGTTTACTAGAATTTTAATCTCATTATCATTAACTTTGCTTATGGAGTGGGTTATTTCATTTTATATATTGTATGTTATGGCAATATAATAAATAAAATGACTTAAATAACTTAAGTTATTTGTAATATTATATAAATAAAGTTAAGGAATATACATGGCCAAGTTTATTAATTTTCTCTTCAACTCACTTTTTGACTTTTTGTTAAAGTAAAATGCAACGGGTCAGATGCAAAAAAAATGATATCAACCAGTCTCCTTTCCAACCAACTTCTAAAGATTTAACGCTGATAAAATGATTGTTTCTCTTTTAAAGTTATGAGATATATACTTGACTGATCTAATGCTAATGAAATAATTGTTTTTCCTTTAAAATTATGAGATATATACTTGACTGAGACGTAAAATATACTTACAATAATTAAAAAAACTATATCATAGCTTCCTTTATTTCACCTTTAACAATAACAAAAACAAGAAAGAATATATTCTAATTTTGATCGATTACAGTCAATAAAGTTAAAATTGTTGGCTTGAAAAATCAAAAGACACATATTAAAATTGTTGGCTTGAAAAATCAAAAGACACATTCAGTTATCTTGAACACCATCAAACCATAAAATTAAAATAGTTACCATATTGTATAATTATTTGCAATCATCTTAAATGATAATTATATGATTATATTTTATAAATATATATATATATATATATATATATATATATAATTTTATAATTTCTTTTAGATTTATTATATCAGTCAAACCATTCACAGCTTTCCTTTTATTTTTCGCTCTTTCAATTTTCTCAAATTATCTTCCTAATCCAAATATATCTCTTTCTAATAACTTTCTTTAATTTTTAATAATTTAAATCCAAAATCTAATAGATTGTTAGTGTTACTTTTCAATTAAAATTTAAATTTAATGCAAACTTTTTTTTCCGTGTATTATTATGGTACAACTCTATTCTAATTGGATAAAAGCACAAATATCATTCATAAAATTGTATCTAAGTTTTGGTAACAACAGATACAGAAAATTACCACCTCAAAAACCAGATAGAGAAAATTTTCTCAGGCCAGAACAGCAATGACTGCAAGAATCTGCCATGCACTGCCATTTCTTATTGCTACATAGCCATCACAAACACACATAAGCACATAAATATGAAAGCACCACCATCACTCTAGCATGCTCCAAGTTTCTTGCCATCTACAAGTCGCTTCCAGTACAAAATAATCTCTCTTTGAGTCTCTGTTGCATTCTTCTTTACCTTCTCACCAGTCTCACTGGTGATGGCTGTGACATGCGCAGTTTTGGTAGCGAAGGTGCTTGGAAGTGTCTCCAAGAGCTTCATAACTTTTTCTATGTCAGAAACAAGTCTCTGGGCCAAGCCATGGCTGAAATCCTCCCTGACCACCACCCTCAGGACTGCAATGTGTTGTGCATCTGGTGGCATTGTATAGGCTGGAACTATCCAGCCAAATTTCCTCAGCTGGTCTGATATCTCAAACACTGTGTGTTGGCTACTGTCTTTCAAAGTGAAGGCCAAAAGTGGCACCCCTATATCCTTGGAGATGATGTCAAACAGCCCAGTTCTCTCAATTCCCTCTTTCAGAACTCTTGTATTCTCCAAGCAATTTTCCATGATGTTTTTGTAACCCTTTTGTTCACAAAGTGATAACCAAAAGTAATGAGAGAAAACAGATAATCCAAGAAGTTGCACTGAAGTACCAATTTAACATGAAGTGTATGATCATCATTTGTACAGTTCACTTAATGAAGTAAATATAGGACATTGTTAACATCATGTATCATGCAGATGTTATTTCAAAAATTTTGTTTAGCAGTTTAATTGTGGAAACTTCTTGATGATTTTTGAAACTAGTCAATTTTCATTAGGACATGAGAAAATGGAGAAACAACCAAGAAAATTGATACATCCCTGGGTTGATATAAGAACATTGATGTTGATGGATGTAACTCTGGTGAAAGTCATTCTTGTCATGAAGTTCATGTTAATGATTTGTTAACAAGTTAATTGAGTTATTCTCCAAACAACTTGACCAGGAAATAAGTATACACAACTCTATCAGAAAAAGAGTCAAATCCCATATGTCATACATCTATAACTGAAATATTTAATTCCATTATTAAGTGAATTTCTTGAAAAAAAGATGGGAAATTAACTCTTGCTATCTGGGAACTTAAAATAAAGATGCTAGACCAAGATCATAACATGTTCACCTCAAAGCCAAGACGAATAAGTTGGTAATATTGTGCAATAATTTGACTGGATCCTGTCAAAAGAAATACAAAGAAATGGGTCTGACGAAAGAAAAAGAAAATTATGCTAAAATATTCAGATGATTGGAATAAAATCCAAATACCATTAATTGAATTCCCAATTTTTATTGTTACAGGCATCTAATAATCAAAGTACTTAAGAATTGGATCAATGTACACCATCTGCATTAGCACTTAAGCAAATTCAAAATTATCACTTGCAACTCCATCAACAGTCCTCTATACAGCATAGTTTTTTTCAGACAGTAAGGCATTATATTGAATCAGACATTACATAACCTAAGTAGAATGAGATAGTTGTTGTTCACTTAAAGGAGGGTTTTGATGGATTGTATGTGTGAAGATTGACTCTAAATCATATACACATGACCGTTTGCTAAAGAGCATAGATAGACGATCTGGTTAGACTAGCAGAAGAAGACCATCTACTAAGGACAGTTTAGTAGTGTTAAGATAAGTTAGACTATTTAGTACGTGTTTGTTGTAATTGTCTTATCGAGTTTTGTTTTGAATGGTTTTTTGTAACTCCTTAGTATAGGGTCTATATAGAGAGATAGTGTTAAGATAAGTTAGACTCTTTAGTACCGGTTTGTTGTAATTGTCTTATGAGTTTTGTTTTGAATGGTCTTTTGTTAGTCCTTAATATATGGTCTATATACAGAGGCATTGTGGGCTTAGACCAAATGCATTGTATTATGAGTAGAGTGTGTGTATAGACCGTCTGGTATTAATAAAATTGTTTTCTTCAGTCTTGTTCTTATGTTTCTTGCTTTGATATTGTTGATGAACCCAACAGTATGTAAACAGAGGCAAAAGAGAAATAGATTCTTGAAAATTACTTTTAAATGCATTTTGAGCTGAATACTTCTGCAGTGAGACATAGTTGAACATAGCCTAAACAGAATATAGATATAAAACTACTAATTGCACAAAAAATCAAAATACATGTATCAACTCATATGTATTACCTTTCGAGAAATTCAATGTGAAAGTAGGCTGATCAGATCCAAGATAATTGATGTGAAAAACAAGTTCATCTGGCAAGTCATCCTTACTCCTCCACACAACCCAACCAACACCAGGGTAGACAAGACCATACTTGTGACCACTAACATTGATGCTTTTCACCAATGGCAAACGAAAATCCCACTCTAGATCAGGATACAGAAATGGGGCAATAAAACCTCCACTAGCAGCATCTACATGAATTGGGGTATCCCAACCTGTTTCCTTGTTCTTTTCAGTGAGAAGTTCATTGAGAAGTTTCACATCCTCAAACTCTCCAGTCATAGTTGACCCCAAAATGGCTGCAACACAGATGGTGTTCTCATCCACCATTTCAACTGCCTTCACAGGGTCCATCACATAGTATCCCTCACTCAGTTTCACTTCCTTCAGCTCTACCTCAAAGTATCTTGCAAATTTTTCCCAACAAACCTGTGAAGAACATTTCAAACAACATCATTTCAAACAACATCAAACAATGTGGTCTAAAGCCCTTTGATGATTCTACTTAATTTTTAAACATCATAGAGGATTACCTATTTACATGTAGCTATTTCACTTTCACATGATATGATCATGATGTTAACACAATTTAAAAGTTGGTTGAAAGTTCATAGCATCAAGCACAATTTGAGACCCACCTGCACATTAGCCCCAGTGACTATGTTAGGCTTGTCATATGGTTTGCCTTCTGCTTTTCTCTTGGTCTGCCATTTCCTTTTAAAAGCCAAACCTGCTAACATTATTGCCTCTGATGACCCCACAGTTCCCACACCTACTGCAGTTTCATCTTCATTTATAGGAGCGTGGAATAGATTTGCTATTATATTAACACACCGGTTCTGCAGAATTTAACTATCAAACTTCATCTAACAATAATCATAAAATGATACATCTACAACAATATCAGTATCTTCAAATTTACTAGTGAATGTCAGATACAGAACATAGGCATGCAAGGATTTTTTTTCTCTTTTGGGAAAAGTAATGTACTTATAATCTTCATCTGACCACGAAGCTCATAAGATCTAACTAGTCACCATCAGATACACAAACTTTTCACAAGAAAGGGTTATAAAAATCAGTAGTATCTTATGTGGGGTACTTCTTTGTTTCTTAATATCCCTACACTTTCTTTGAAGATCCTAAAAACCTCAATATAACCTTGATTTTAAAGGGCTGACCTATAACATGGACCTAAATGTTATAGCCATATAATGAAGAGACCAAACTACTCAGAGAAGGCAGACACAAACCTGGAGCTCAGTGGTGACAGGGTACTCATCCATATCAACATAGTTCTTGTTAAGTGAAGCCATTATGAGCTTGTCACACTCAGGCTCCATCCAAGTGGTCACAAAAGAGGCCAAGTTGAGCCTTGGTGTGCCATCCAGCATCAACTCATCGTTTATTATCTGATAAGCAGCATCCTTTGGTATTGATTTCTCTGGTATCTTGAACCTGTTGAATCCATTTCCACCCCGAACGCATCAAAGCAAAGAAATCTCATTTCAATAGAAACCAAACCAAAACTTCCTATTTCCTTGTTCTCTATGTTTTCTTCCAACAAAACTAACTGTGAAGTTCTAAGAAAAAGGAAGGAATATATACCTGGGAATAGGTTCACGCACGTATCTGGAAGCAAAAGTAGAAGCTATGCTCTGTGCTTGTTCATCTGGGTGTGTAGCAGTGGATGTGATCACCATTTTGGATGCTTTCTTCCGAGCAAATGATCCAAAAGTGTGAAATCAGAACTACGAAGAGAGAGGATCACCACTTTTAGTAGAATAGTGGAGTTTTATCTTCTGTTTTAGTAACATTTAAGAAGGAAGAAGAAGCACTTTGACAGTTCCATTTGAGTAAAATCTAGAAGGATAAACTCCCTTCAATCATTATCATGTTAGCTATGTGTCTCCCACTTTTCGACCATATTTGTACATTGATGTAGCTTTCACTTCTTTTTTTTTTTCACTCCCTTCATTGCATTTTCTACTTCTTTTCATGTGCCAATGTCACAACAAACCATATATAGAGAAAAGATTTATGACATTTTTTACTTTTTACCTCATTGTATTAGCTATTACATTTTTCTTTATCTTTGAATGCTACTAAAAAGATTGAGTGTAAAATATAATTGTGAAAAGTTTCAATGCAGGTAAATGCATATCCATGACTATAACTTGCTGGTAGGTAACAAAAATGATTATAATGATATCACACAATACTATGCATGACGTATTCGGGTTCAGAAATTGCGCCTCGTAGTTGAGGAAAGGACCCAAATGGTGACAGGTGAACACCAGATGTCACTTTTATGCATGATTTTGACCTCTAGTTCAAGTGTGAATCGTGGTTCCAAAAAATATATATAATTTTTTGTTAGGTTGAGTAGATTTCTTTTCTACAGAAACAATAATTAATAATTGATTTTGTTCATACTGTAAGGGCAGATTGTGTGGAACTAGTAGTGTTAGTACATGTAATCTTCAATCAATGATGTTGAGTTTGTTTCTAAAGTGTTCAAGCAGAAGCAGAAGGATTAAAAATAAAAACATTGAAAATAAATTTAAAAATACAAAAAAGGAGAGAAATTTTAGATGATAAACTTTCTCTTATAGATGAGTATATTTGAAAAAAAAAGGTCAATAATCAATTATATACATAAATAATAATAATAATAATAACAATAATAAAATATTTAGAACATAATTAATTAATTATATAAAAAATATTATCTTAATTATGAGTATAAATTATAAGTATTGATATTTTTTCAACAATTACGCTATTAAGTTATTATTATTACTATTATATTTTATATAATAATAAAGTAAAAATATTAAAATAATAAATAAAATATAATAACTAGTTAATATTTTATTTTGATGTTTTATTAATATAATTTTATATTATAAAAGTAAATAAGTTAAAATAAAAAGTAGAATAATTAATTTAATGTTTCATCAATAGTTATGTTTTATATCGTAATAAATCATAAAATTATTTAATTTTAATTTTAATTTTTTCAAGTTAATTTATTTTAATATATTCTCATTTTGAAATATAATTTTTTTATTTATTAAAATATTATAATATTTAGGTCTAATTTTAAAAAAATTATAATATATTAATCTATAAAAAAATTGTTGTATCAATCAAATTAATTGCATTTTTATTTTTAACTCTCTTTTCTTTAATTTAAATAATGCAACTTTTTTTCCATTTTATTCTTTTCTTCATTTCTTCTTTCTTTCTAATCCAATCCAGTGAAAATCCATAATGCTGAGATAGAAAGTCTCTTTCACGTGCACATTTTGCCAACACTTTAATCAAATCTGCATCACATTAACCAACTCATCATCATCATCATCGTTGTCATCGTCGTCATCATGTAGCTTTTAATGATTTTTAGCCATTCCTGTCCCACTTTGTCTTTTTTTTAAACAAATCACATCCAAATTATGATTTCAATTTGCATTGGATAATCTCGTCCTAACTTGTTTGATCACACGACCTAAGAAAAGTGATTTTAATATAAAATATTTTAGTGATTATTTTTAAAATTATTAATTTTTAATATAAATACAAAATAGTAATTAACTATTTAAAAATAATAATGCTTGTCTCACTAAACTAATTTGTATAAATGTTGAAAATTTAACCTTCAATCCAGTTAAAAAATTAAAAATTAAATAAAAGATCTAAGTTACGATCTAAGTTATGCCCCCGATGGCATAAGCATGTCACTTGATCTCACACCAGACATTGGAGGCACAGGAACAGTAACAGAGTGACAGACAGAAAGAGGCGAACGAGGTTGCTATGTTCCACGTCCTCTCCCAATGTCTGTCCTCGCCCACGGCCACCCTGTCGCAGGCGCGCCAAGCCCACGCCTTGATCCTCAAACTCAACCTTTTCTCCGATACCCACCTCACCACCACCCTTCTATCTCTCTACGCCAACACTTTTTCTCTTTCCACCCCCCAACTCTCCCTCACCCTCTCCTCCCACCTCCCCCACCCCACCCTCTTCTCCTTCTCCTCCCTCATCCAAGCCTTCGCCCGCTCTTCCCACTTCCCCCACGTCCTCACCACATTCTCCCACCTCGCTCCCCGCGGCCTCGCTTCGGATGCCTTCCTCCTGCCCACCACCATCAAGTCCTGCGCCATCCTCCGCGCCCTAAACCAGGGCCAACAGGTCCACGCCTTCGCCGCCGCATCTGGGTTTCTCTCCGATTCCATCGTGGCCTCCTCGTTGATCCAAATGTACCTCAAATGTGATCGCATTGAGGATGCGAGGAAACTGTTCGACAGAATGCCTGAGAGAGATGTGGTTGTCTGGAGTGCCATTATTGCTGGCTACTCGCGCCTTGGACTTCCGGATGAGGTCAGAGGGCTTTTTGGGGAGATGAGGAGTTGTGGGGTGGAGCCCAATTTGGTGACGTGGAATGGCATGCTTGCTGGGTTTGGGAATAATGGGTTGTATGATGAGGCGGTGGGGATGTTTCGGGGAATGTTGTTGGAAGGGTTTTGGCCTGACGGGAGTACTGTTTCGTGTGTGCTTCCTTCTGTGGGGTGCTTGGAGGATGTGGTGATGGGGGCTCAGGTTCATGGTTATGCGATCAAGCAGGGGTTGATGTGTGACAAGTATGTGGTCAGTGCCATGCTTGATATGTATGGGAAATGTGGCTGTGTGAAGGAGATGAGTAGGGTGTTTGATGAAGTGGAGGAAATGGAAATCGGGTCTTTGAATGCTTTTCTTACTGGCTTGTCGCGGAATGGTATGGTTGACTCCGCGTTGGAGGTGTTTAACAGGTTAAAGGACCAAAAAGTGGAGTTGAATGTTGTGACATGGACGTCAGTAATTGCTAGCTGTTCCCAGAATGGCAAGGATTTCGAGGCCTTGGAGCTTTTTAGAGATATGCAGGCTTATGGGGTGGAGCCTAATGCTGTGACAATCCCAAGCTTGATTCCTGCTTGTGGGAATATTTCAGCATTGACACACGGAAAGGAAATTCATTGCTTTTCTCTCAGAAGGCGGATTTTTGATGATGTATATGTAGGTAGTGCGCTGATAGATATGTATGCCAAATGTGGCAGAATTCAGTTGTCCCGGCGTTGTTTTGACAATATGTTGGCCCCAAATTTGGTTTCGTGGAATGCTGTTATTAGTGGCTATGCAATGCATGGGAAAGCTAAGGAAACAATGGAGATGTTTCATATGATGCAGCAGAGTGGCCAGAAGCCGGATTCGATTACATTTACGTGTGTTTTATCAGCATGTGCGCAAAACGGCTTGACTGAAGAAGGATGGCATTATTATAATAGTATGTCCAAAGAACATGGCATTGAGCCTAAAATGGAACATTATGCTTGCATGGTGACACTGCTCAGTCGTGTTGGAAAACTAGAAGAGGCTTACTCTATCATTAAGGAAATGCCATTTGAACCTGATGCTTGTGTATGGGGAGCCTTGCTAAGTTCTTGCCGAGTTCACAATAATTTGAGTTTAGCTGAGATTGCTGCAGAGAAGCTTTTTCAGTTAGAACCAGCCAACCCTGGGAACTACGTTCTTTTGTCCAATATCTATGCTTCAAAGAGCTTGTGGGATGAAGAAAATAGAATACGTGAAATGATGAAAAGTAAGGGATTGAGGAAAAATCCTGGCTATAGTTGGATTGAAGTTGGACACAAAGTGCACATGCTTCTTGCTGGTGACCAATCACATCCACAAATGAAAGATATCCTGGAGAAGTTGGATAAATTGAATATGGAGATGAAGAAGTCTGGTTACCTCCCCAAGACTAACTTTGTGCTGCAAGATGTGGAGGAACAGGATAAGGAGCAGATATTGTGCGGGCATAGTGAGAAGTTAGCTGTAGTATTAGGGCTACTCAACACAAGTCCTGGACAACCACTTCAAGTAATTAAGAACCTGAGGATATGTGATGACTGCCATGCTGTGATAAAAGAAATAAGCAGGTTGGAAGGAAGAGAAATTTATATAAGGGACACAAATCGTTTTCACCATATCAAAGATGGTGTTTGTTCTTGTGGAGATTTTTGGTAAATAGCCCATGGTTTTATCGGGACTTATATTAATGAGGGGTCAATTCTCTGCCGTGGGTCCATCCTGTAGATGAGAGAATGCATTATAATCAAGATTATTTGCAGTCAAGAATTTGATGCCATCCATGTAGTTAAGCATCTCGAGAATGAAGATATGTGTTCTTCATTCATCTTTTGGTGACTGGAAGCTGAAATAATTCTCAGTTGTTTTCAAATTGGTAAAGTTTTCTCTTCACTTCCCTCTGTTATTGTAATCAAGATATCTGGTAGCCTGATGGAGGGAGACAACATTTTGGACTCAATATGCAACTATGCGAGCAGAAAATTTGAGGAACTCTAACACTACCACTTGCCTAATTATATTTTTTTTCTATTATTTGAAGAGTCTTAGTGGTTGAGACTAAAGCTATTGACATGTTAATGCAGATGGGTCTCTTCCTTTGACATGGGCCCTCCTTTTCAAGGCATGGTTATGAGGAAGAGTTCCAAGAAAACTGTATATTGAATTGTCAAACCACCTACTTTTCCAACAACCATTTTGTGGTCAACAGATCATCTAGGATGTTTTTCTGAGAACACTGATTCCGTAGACTTTCCTTTACAAGGGTCGCTCTGTCTATGTTAGTGGTAGATAACTGATTTCACATCAATTAGTAGATTCAAACACATGTTAATTTGTGATACTTCTCTTCAGAGTCTCCACAGGCTCAATACCTTCCAGAATGTTTTTTTCTCTGGAGCAGACATGTATTTCTTCTGTTCACGTTGGGTTTTTGTCACATGGGACTAGAATATTTATCATAATAAATGTGGGTTCTTTAACTGTCAGTGACTTTATGTGGGTATGAAGGCACCCATTACTGATGTTCTCTTGAATGTTAGAGACTTGATTACTTCTGCTGCTTGACAATGTAAATTTAGGGATTCTTCAATTGGACAAGCATCCATTTGCAATTTATAGAGATATTGTTCATATTTGCTGAATCTTTTCACTTGCTTGGCTGCAGTTGATTTTGGGGCTTTGATTATTCATTATGTGCTTCATTGGTAACACTACTTTCAACTTGTATAAGATTCTGCATTCAAGAAATGTACTTGTTTTTTCTAAGAACTAAGGCGAATGAGCCTTTTAGTTTTTATTTCTGTGATCTCATTAAAAATTCAGAAGTATCTCTTCGTCCACAGAATTCAGAAATAAAACTTGTGAGTCATGAGTCATGGTATCTAAGAGTGATAAGGCCCAAATGTCTCTAAACCTACTTGTTAAATATTGCCTAATATTCTTGCCCATTTCTTCCTACACCTCCGAACATTTCTCATTTTATCTTTCTGAATACAATCTAGAGGTTAAAGATGTTTTTTTCACTGTGTAATTTGAAAAAACTTCTGAATGGTATAATTTGAAAGTTATTTTTATTTTTTTATTATATAATTCGGGATTTTTTTAAAGATAATGTAATTTAGATGTCATTCTTAATTTTTAAATTATAAAATTTAGAAGTCATTTTTTTAACGAAGACTTTCAAATTTTATAATTTAAAAGTCATTTTTTATTTTATAATTTAGAATTTATTTTTTTATAATTTGGAGATTTTTTTTTCTTGTAAAAAGAGACTTTTAAACTACACAATACAAACTTTATTTTTAACCTTCAAGTTATATAATATGTAATTCTTTAGAAGTTAAATTTGATTTATAGGTTGTGTAATCTAGAAGATAATTTTAGTTTTTAAATTATATATTAAAAAATGAATTTTTATATTTATGGATGAAGAAAAAATGTACGGAAATAGAATAAGAAAGGCCTATTATTCTGAAAATGTGAAACTAGACTGAGATGATCCCTTGCTATAACTAGTTTAAAATATTAAAAACATATGTTTAAATTGTCTTGAAATTGAAAGTTTGATTAAATTTGAAAGATTTTTTAACATGTAAAAGTTTGAACTCTTTTATATGAATTTCAAGTGATAATATATATATATTTTGAAGTTTGTTCATCGAAAATCCTAAGATCTCCAATAAAATTATAAATTATTGTCATTGTTAGGTTTCCACCATTATAGATATTTGTTGACTTTCTTCAACTTTTACACTTGTAGTTACATACAATTTTTTTGTTCAGGGCTTAAATAAATTATCCTACCAATCTTTTAGAATCCCATACATCAGCAATAATTCATTTAATGGCCATAATTTTTCTTAAGATTTGTTGGTTAGTCATTCCATCTATGTTTTCCATCAAAGGTTGACTGATACTGAATGTCTGAGAGTGTTGGTCTTTTATTTATAAAAATTCTTACTTGTAGGGAATTGAATATTTTTCCCTTTATTATTTTATTTAATTGTTCCTCTTCTTCCTGGATAGTATTACCTTTGATAATTTAAGACCGTTTAATTTTTTTATTAATTTCTTCTAAAGCACAGTTTTTTATTAATTTTTTATGAATTTCATTTGCACAAGCCGTACCATCCCCAAAACCCAGTGTCTAAGAGTCAAGATCCTTTAATAAAAGAAAAAATCAGAAAGCAGAAGAATAAACCCTAACTCCACTTACTACTATGCAGAAGAAAGAAGTACCAAAATATTTAAGTTTGAATTTGAAGGGCAAAATCAAAACGTTGAAAAATGAGGATGACATGAATTCCACTTCCCATTACTAGAAGAATTTCCATCATTACTTACCATAATCAATAATAATTGGATACGTGAAAAATAACAACTTCACATACCTACTTCATATAACTATTTCTTTCTAAATCATCAAGATAAGATCTGTTATAAAAGTGCATATCTCCAATAAAGAAAGGAAAACAAAAACAATAAAGTAGATTCTCACTAAAAAAAAATATATTAAAGCATTCATAATTTTCTTTAATTTTGAATTTGAAGTCAAGAGCATTATAAAAGCCGACATTTGGAAGAAGTATATATATATATATATATATATATATATATATATATATATATATATATATATATATATATATATATATATATATATATATAT
>Ga0209700_103131_pt1 | contig 32262 bp, 13 predicted proteins | sample SiratroredBW_FD_187528 | JGI IMG/M metagenome (GOLD analysis project Ga0209700, IMG submission 187528) | Root nodule microbial communities of legume samples collected from California, USA - Siratro red BW (SPAdes) (version 2) | ecosystem: Host-associated > Plants > Roots > Nodule | place: USA...
ATTTTATTATTAGTAATATTATCATTATTATTATTATTATTAATATTATAAATATTATTAATAATGTTAATATTAGTATTATTATTAATTATAGAAATTATAATTACAATAATAATAATAATAACAACAATAATTATAATAAGAATGCTAATAATCATATTATGATAATAGTGTTGCTTTGGTTTAGTGGTAAGTTCAGTTCTCTTGGTGCATGTGGAACTTGGGTTCGAATCTCACCTGGTGCACATTGTTAATAATAATAATAATGTTAATAAAAATAATTCTAAAAAACAAATATACTAAAAGTAAAAATAAAATATAAAGGTAGTAATTTAAAATTTAAAAGAAAAAAAATGTCAATAATTTTTTTAAACAAAATGTAAATAATTTTTTTAAACAATATTCGTTACATATAGAATAAATCCGTATGTAATATTCTGTCGGTAAATGTAAATCCGTATGTAAAATGATTACATACGAAATTTTGGCTATTACATACGGATTTTGCCCGTATGTAATTTCAATTTTTTTTCTAGTGATATTTAAGGAACTATCCATGTGTACTCTCTAATTTCAAGGGATTAACATGTTCTAATCATATTTAGTGGAGTTAGCAAAGTTAACTCAATTTTGTTATCTATTCCACTCCTAGACACCGAACTCCTCGTCTATGAAAGTGATTTTGTAAATTGATCCTTAAATATCGAATGAAAATATATTTCTATGAGTTTATATTTGAGAGTCTCAAGAATTATTTTCTCATACTTTTTAGTTCTTATCTTGAGAAGTTTTCTTAAATAGTAAATCTCCATACATTTATCCGTTGATTCTTCATTAAAAATATTATGTTCTTCTTCATTCTCTAGTCTTAATCTTTGTTTTCATTTTTTACTTATTTTTACTTTTATATTGAAATTAACATAAATCAAATGTGTTTTTCTATGAAATTCCTTGCTGTCCATTATTATTATTAAAACTTCATGAAGATTCTCTTCTACAACACCTATTAGTTGATCAAGATCTTTTCAACTATCTAAAATTTACATTAATTTACATTTAATTTCTATTTATAGAGACTATGACCCATCAAACACCATCATTTTCTAATCTTACAAACAAAAAATAGTACTTACAAATTAAGAATAATTATTTTATCCTGTAAACCAAACAAAGAGGTTTATCCCATGTTAAGTTAAGGTATAAATACAAAGAGGATATTCCAACCTTAGCTAGAGCAAAGGATTCTTGTGATTATGTTGGTTTGATAATAGTCCTGCTTAGTCAAGATTTCCCTAAAAGAATTTTTTGATAGGTTTGATCTTTCCTCCATTTTTTCCCTTTTTTTCATGCTTGTAGTTTTCACTCATAAAGCAAACCCATTCATACAATTTTATCACCTTACCATCAAATATAATTCAATTATGACGTGAACTTCCCATTTTTTTCTAAATAGAAAGTTTATGTAATATTCTCACCTCTGGAGCTTTGAAGGCTTAGAAATAATATCCTAATTACATGCCTTTTTGTTCTTTAGAAAAACATAACAACTTGATTTAAGATCCCATTTCCATTTCAAAAAGGTATAAAATGGTGACTATTCAAACAATAAAAACATATATAACAACAATTACATTGTGCTTCGAAATTTACCCGTTACCAGAATATATATCTTCAAGAATTAGTATCATGAAAAGTGGCAAAATGATCATAGTTGGAGTATTCCACAAGAGGTATTTTGTTCATAATCATAGTCTCCATTTTGCTTATCAAATCATTCTTTTATAAATTGTTCATGCATATCATAAAGATAAAAGCTTTTGAAGATGCTTCAAGTTCAGCATATCTCTGGGAACCCTAATCGTTTCATGGCATCTCCCTATCTTCAATACTTCAAGACAAGGAACTTGTCCCTTATCAATCTTTATGCTCTTCAAGTTTGGCAACAATCCTAAGTACAAAACCTTCAATTTCAACCATCCATTATTGAAATGCAACTCATCACCTCTATATGGAAGTGTTCCTAAAGGCCCATTTAGGTAAAGGCGTTAAGGGACGAGGATCCCTTAAAGATTGTAACCTAAGCATGCCTTGTTTTCCCAATGCCCTAATGCTTAGAGAACATATATTGATCATGTCCTCTACAGCCTTGCATAGTACTTCACCATGTTGTTCTTCTAGCTTTACAATTCCCAACTTCCTTAACTTTGTTAGCTTTTTTTCCCTCCATTTATTATGCTACCATCAGTTGCATCTAAAAATGATAGTTTCTGCAATGATTCAAGATTTTGAATTCCTTCAGTTAACCTCAATCCTTCTAAAGGCTCCAAATTGAAACTTTGATTATTGACATAAGCTAGGAGATGGCGTAACCTGACAAGCTTCTTGATCTCCACTTCATGCACTTTAGTTTGCTTTAGGTCTAGATTCTGCAGATTCAGTAGGTTGCCAATGGACTTTGGAAGTGACTTGATGTTGGTGTTCCTTAGGGCTCAAGTATTTCAAGTTCAATAGATTTCCAACTTGTTCAGGAAGAACATCAATCCATAGACATACATCAGATAAGTCTAATCGAATCTAAAACTCAAAAACTAGAGAAAAAATAGTTGTTCACTTGCCACTTCTCAGCATTATCGAAAACAAAACAAGACCTCACATATTAGCATATTCTTCTTCTTTATAATTTATGATGTAGAGGTATGCATATTGGAATAGTCTTCCAAAATTTTAATTCCCTCACACCATCATCAAACACAATGAGGCACCTTCTATCTCAAATTTTCTGTAAGATCCTCCATTGTTTCACTCCTCAATGAAGCTGGTGCACCTTTTGTGTTTAATTTGTCTTATTAGGTAGAAATCATCAGCTTGAGTCTGAGGTATGGTTATATCCATACACAAAAGTAGAAATCCTTCTTCTTTTTCTTCTTCTGCTGGCTCAACTGCTTTTGCTTGCTATACACATTCTTCACCGTTGTAGTTTTACCTTAAAAAAATATCACAGAAAATAAAAATGTTATTAAACAATATAATTTAATTTGTATACCACCATAACAATCTTTTTTAATATTGTTAACAAGAATTTTCATACACTTGCTCCAATTTAGTTTGTATCTTCAGCTTGATATCTCAATTTAATAAAAATTCATTTTACTTTTTAAAATGTTGAAATTTTACTTTTAAGTTGCTAAAATATAATAAAATATTTAAACATCACATAAAAAACATTATACATTAATGTGAACTAATTAAACAATATTGCAAATATAATTTTTAAATTTAAATTAAATAACGAAATTACTTAAACAATTAAAATATTTTGATTAAATTAATATGTATATATAATTTTTTAAAATATTAATTACATTAATATTAATAATATATATAAGGATAAAATAAATAATTTTAAATAAAAAGTTTCACATATGAAAAAAAAAACTGTAATAAACAAGGAAAAAGTTACTTTTAACGCTACTGTTTACATCTGCTTTCATTTGATACTTATTTTAATTAATAATATATTATATATTAATAAAATAATAATATATAGAATGTTATATGAATGTAAAGGGTGAATACACCACCAATAAATAATGGTACACGTTAGTCATTTTTTAAAAAAAAAATATTATATTATTGTCTAAGAATGAATTATATATTAATAGTTAAAGAATGTATTTTTAAATTGTGTTGTGATACAATAGTTACGGATTCAAAACAAATCACTACGGGTGCGTTTGTTTCAGGATGACTATTTTTTAGAGAGATGAATTTGAAGAAGAAATTATGATTTGTTTCTAATAATTTATGCATAAAAGAGAGTGTCGATGCGAAATATATTTATATTTATTTTCAATCTTCGTTTTGATAAGAAGATTGGATGAGAAAAACACGTAATTTTACTGGTTAAATATTTAACCTTGCTTTTATTTAAAAAATAATTAATTATATAATATAAAATTATAATTAATTGTATTTAATATATAATTAATTATATAATATAATAAAAATTATTATAATATATATAAAATATAATTAATTGTAATAAATATATATAAATAATATACATATAACTGATTATAACGTTAACGTAATCAATTATGTATTGATTATTCATATATATAATCGATTACAACCATTACGTAATCGATTATATATATATATATATATATATATATATATATATATATATATATATATATTATCTAATATAATAATAAATTATATTTAAAATGAAAATAAAAATATTATATAAAATTATATAATAATAATATGAATATTATTTAAATTTAATATAGATATTAGTTCATAAATTTTAAATGTTATAATTTTGTACTTTAAACAATTAATCGATTTATTTTAATAAATTATTTATATTTTATTGTAAATTAAATTTAGTTTAAAAATAATTACATTTAATTTTTTTATTACTATTTTTTAATTATCAATTAAATTAAATAAATAAATTATATTTTATTTTTAATTATAAGAATAAATTTGTAATTTTATAATTTTATATATTAAAAAATATTAAAATATCTATCACATTATTTACAAATTTTCTACTCAAATCTTATCATCTTTTCCTTAATCCAAACAACTAAATTTTTCACACACTTTCATCTCAAATTCACTCCTCTCTTGTTCAAACAATGCACCAAGTCCTTTTCCTTTCTCTTCTCATTTCTTTCATTTTTCAGTTCTTCTATTTCTCACTTTCTACATGCAATTCTCTTTCTACTACATATTCTTCCTAAAATTAACTCCTCTCCTAATTTCTATTTCCAATTTGCATTTCTTTCACAAATAGACCCTACCGGCTAAAGGGTAATTAGATTTTGAACAACTTCTATTATTAAATTCCAGTCCAAAGTTCATTTCATACTCTAATCTATTTATTCTTTATAATTGATTCTATTTGTTATCAAATCAACTTTTATTAGTCCTCATAGATAAGAATTATTCTTTCAATTAATTCTCCCTTTTGATTTCTTTATTAACTATATTTAGATATACAACTTGTAGGTCACTAGACTTTTAGAGTTTTTAACAAATTTTGAGTTTTACTTATATTTCAAGTAAATTTTTAGTAAGGGTTATTTTAATCATCTATTTTAAAAATGAATCTGTTATGATTTATGTTAGTGGTAATTTTTTCAAGTTGAATGAATGTTTAGATTAAAGATTAAAAATTATTAGGGATATTTTTCTATAGGAGTATTAAATATTAAAAAGTGGTTTGGATGGTAATATATACATGTTAATTTTAGTTTGGGAACAAATTTGAAACTTGACTCAGGTTTTACAGTGGTTAGCATATTTGAGGAACTTTAAGACTCAATTGTATCTTAGTGGACAACGAAGGATGTTCAAATTGAGAAATATATTGATTATTATATGTAATTTGTGTCTTATATAAGTCATTTAGTACAAGTTAGACTTTTTTTTTTTTTAAGTTAGACCTGTTAAAGTGAATTATTTATTTTTTTGAAGCCAAACCGTTTTAGGAAAATTATATAGAATTACAAGTTTTGCATAATCTGTCCTGAGATTATTGCTTAGCAGATTTCATTTGAGAGTTAGTCTCAGTCACTCCTAAACTTAATTCGTTCAACATATTCCTTTATGCTCAATGAAGAATTTGTTAAATTTGCAAATCGTACTAGATTATACTAGCAAATTAATTTCAACTAGTAGGAATTACAAATTTAATCTGCCAACAATAGGTAAATTACAAATTTAATTTGCTCATTGAAACAAGAGTACTTTGTTTACCTATACATTATGATTCTAAACTATTAAAATATTATGCTTATGTATTAATTATAAATATTGAATGTTTCATAATATGAATAATAATGATTCAATAAAATCTTTTTATTAGTAAGACAGTTTGATGATCATGTTTGCAAGAGATAAAATGAGAAAACACATAAGATTCTTAGAGAAGTATGGACATGCAGAACTTATTGTATAAATCATAACAAATCGAAACAAAAGTATACTGCAATAAAATAAGTCATGTTTAAACAAGAGAGTGGTGGAATCATATCTCTTAAGTAAGAAGCTAGACCAGTATTGAATACCGAGTTAAGTATAAATGTAATTCTCATTCTATTAAGAAAGTGGTGCTTACCTAATTCTTTTCCCTTCGATCTCATACTAAATAATAACAATAAAACTAAAGTGTTGGATAATTAACCATTTAGACGACATCAATGATGTGAATTCACTTCATCTAAATAATAATTGAGTATTAACTTAAATGAGGAGATTTTAAAACTATAATAATGAACTAAAGCTTTTCACTTATCTATTTGGTTACTTAAGCAATCAGTTCTTCTTTTCTTCATAGTTAACAATTGCTTATACTTTTATTTATTACTTAATAAATGACTTATTTTTTACTTAGGTAAATATATAACATTTAAAAAAGGATTTTATTTAATTTTTTCTTTCTCTTTTCTTATTGTTTTGTCAAAATATGTTTAGAAATGGAACATAATAATATACAGAAAGCTATATATGTTTTAAATTTTTCCTTTGAAAGATATTAATCTATTAAATAGTTATAATTTACATAAAATTACGATGGACTTTTTTTTATTAGAATAAAAACAAGCTAAATCGTAATTTTAATATATGTAATGTTCTCTTTTTCTTTTCAAAATTTTGGTCTAATCCTCAACTTTTTCATATATTTTTTAATTTATTTTTAATATTTTGATTACACAATTTACTAATGATATCTCAAATGAATATGGTTAAGCAGGAGATCTGTGTTGTTGTAAATGCTCTCAAATGTTCCATTCCAAAATTTTATTTATATAATTAAGAATATTTTAAAGTATAATGAAAGACAAAAATCATAAAAAAAAAATAGAAAGTAAACCTGTGCATTATAGATTAAAGGGGACAAAAATAAGATTTCTTAAAGCATCATATTAATTTCTTTGGTTACATTTACATTCCTGTCTATTGGTATTGACCCTTTGTCTACATTTTTTGTGACATATACCTCAAGTTGTAATGGGGTTTGGTTACATTTACATTCCTGCCTATTGGTATTGACCTTTTGTCTACATTTTTTGTGACATATACCTCAAGAAGTAATGGAGACTACCAGACACTGTTAAGGTCCAGAATGGACCTTAATTAAAACCTGCATGACATGCTGAACCAGAAATCCACCAAACACATTAATTGCTTCCATCAAGGCTTCTCTTGTTGCAGACAAGACAATATGGGTCATCATCACCTAGGATTTTCTTTCTATCAAATTACTAACAATATATTTTTTCAAATATTTAAATTTAAGTTAAATATTTTCTTTTTGTCCAAATTTAAAATTAATTTTTCAGTTTTAATTTCAATGTTAAAAAATAATTCAAAATGCAAATACGCCATGAACGAACAAGTAGAGTGAAAATTTTCATATATTCGTGTAAGCAAACTTTTTAACGGATTTAAACAAAGGAACAATTTAATTACAGAATTAAAAAATTAATAATTTTAAATTTAAAAACCAAAAACAAATTGTACGACTATACACACTAACCAAATATATTTTCATTCACTTTTGGTATAAGATCGGTCAAGATATAACTATCTCATTTACGTGTTGATTGGTAAGCAACACTTACTATTGATGAGCGATACTTAGCGGCTTTATATGTAAGACAGATGAAAGAATATAGTAGAATAGATTTAAATTAGAATAGATTATAACAGGTTGGGTTTTACATTAGACTGGGTCCATCAGACCTAAATGCTTCAAGCTCATTACGATACCAATAAATAAGAGCTCAATTTCTAAATTCTAATATCAATCACCTACATTACTCATTTCCTGAATTAACTTAAGCATTAGGACTAATCGATCTCTTACCAGAACACAAATTAATAACAAATTTAAGTTATTCAAATTGCCGGAAAAAACAAGTAAAAAATTACATCAAATTTAAGTTATTCTAAAATAAACAAATTGTCGGAAAAAGCAAGCAAAAAATTTACATCAAATAAGAATGAAAGCCGATAAAGATTCACATAAAAAATTTACACCATCTTAAATCCAAAATTTTAAGAATTTTGATTTATGAATATGTTATTCAAATTTTTATTTCTTTAAATAACTAACATAAATAAGATAAATAGTAAAAAACTGTTGCAAAGACTTATAATTATTCTTTTAATATCTTTGAATCCTCAAAAGGTAGCGTGAGCAAAGTTGTTGACTGTCCTTAATTATTACAAAAGGTTAGTGCAGGATTTGAAGGGTATTTATTATGTATTAGTTGACACTTTGTCGGAAAAAATAAAAGTCATAAAAGTGCTCAACCTGTGCTTGATTCCAGGAAAAATGTTCGAATTTGCACGCCTTTGGAAAGGAGAAAAAAAGGTGTTCTTTTGAAAAATTTGTTGTTGCCAATTTTGGTATGATGACACTTGTGTAAAGAGCTTATGTTTGGCTTAGAGAAAATCAAAATCCTAAGTACACTATTGATTTACCTCACTGAGATTTGTTTAGAAGGGTCTGATAGAGTGCCATGTGGAAGGTCAGACATGTTTGGCACATGCATTCAGCAACTTCAAGACTTTGAGCTTTGTAAATGTTGGTGTTCAACAAACACCTTTGCTACCTCCAAGAGAATCAATAGAGGATAATTATGATAACAAATTATGGTCTGGTCAGAAAATAATAGCAGCAACAGTTGGTTATTGCAGTTGCAGATAAGATTGCTCAGTAGTGTAACCAAGTTGAGCTTTCAACAATATTGCCAAATCTCACCCATTTCAGGTATGGTGTGTTAGAAACAATTTGGTTTGGAGCTGAAGTTATGATATGAGTTTCTTTTCTCACATTGATGAGGTAAAACTTTCATTCCTTTGCTACCTTTTCTGACATTTTGGTAACCATTAATTCAGCATAGAGGAAAAAGTAGAAAGTGTTGCAACTTTTTTCCTAAAGCCACCTTAAAAGATAGCTTTGTAGTTTGTGAAAATTTTTCTGACTTGCAATGGCCCAATCTGCAGTGTTAAAATGAGAAAAACTTCAGATTGAACAAAATTTGAGGTATTTGCTGCAGCTTTTCCCACAGATATAAGTGTCTTCTTTCTTCAAAGTTTGCATACTTTGAGGCCTTGAAGGAGTGAGTATATTCTGAGTCAATGATCATGGATAAAGCATATAAGCATCAAATTTGTTCCAATTTAGTCACTTTCCCATCTATCACCATGGTTCTTGTTCTGGTCACATTATACTGTTTCTTTTCAATTTCCAAATCCTTTCCTTTTCTTCTCACAATACCAATTGCCCTATTATCCACCATGTTTCTTGTCACTCTGACAAGGAAAAAAAGGGGCAAAGATGAAAATCTAGTCCAAGATGGGCTACACCCTTCACTGGATGCTACTCATAATGAGGTTAACCAACAAAGTGAAACTGCAGAGGGTGAATCTGAAGCACATTCAGACTATTCATTTCCATCAGATTGTGAAAGCAGCAACTTTTCTATCATGGATGGAACTTTGGAGCTCAATATTGAAGAGCATAGGCTGCAAGATGATTTGCTGTCAGATTATTCACTTCCTTCAGATAGTGAAAGCAGTGGTGGCTCAATATTGGGGGAAAGTTTTGAGATGGATCAAAAAGGAAATCAAAGTGAGGATATTTCTGATAGCTTTGCTTCTGATGATGATTATGAGGGTGAGGATGAAGAGGATAGCCTGATTGAAATCAATCTTCCAAGCAGTCATCACTTTCCTGACTTGAATGAAGATCCTAAGCAAAAATTGCACTCCAAGTTGCCAGATTCCATTTTCAAGCAGCAAGGCCTAATGGAGCTCTTGGCAGAATTTAATGACATGAATGAAGATGAAAACCTGATTGAGATTGATATTTCCATGGGATCCATCAATAATCCAGATTTCAGAGTGAAGCAGGAATTGGCATATTTTGAAGATGAATGTGTTCTTGGTGACTGATCTTGGTATTTTAACTCTTTTTCTTCTTGATGTTGAGGAACATTTTGTTCTCACCAATAAACTTAGCATTTTGATTTAATGTTTTTGCTAGTGGCAATATTATGTCTGTGTTCCTTATGTTTTTTTTTTTCGCATGTCCAAATTAAACTGAGGTGGTTTAGTTAGTCCAATTTAGCTTATGCAATCTTAAAGTGCTATAGTTAAATAAAATTCTTCGAATAGAAGAAAAAAAGTGAATCATAAAAAAAAATGAGTAGAAAAATCTTAAATGATTTCAGTCGTTTGATAAAATGAAAAAAGGTTGAAGATTTATATATTTAAAAAAAAAAACAAAGTACCCTTATACTAAAGATAAATTATGACTAAATATTAACAAATGTTTTAATATTTGTCGACGTGTTCCGTTATCTGAAACATGTTAAGTACTTGAAATTTTGTAAAATAATTTAATATAAATTAGAGTTAAAATAAATTTAAAATATAATAAAAAACATTATAAAAAATCTTAATAAAAAATATATTTTAAACTAACAAATTAAAATATTTTCACAAATACCAAAATTTAAATTTTTTATTTTATTCTAACGTGAGAATATATATATATATATATATATATATATATATATATATATATATATATATATATATATATATAAATAGATTATTATTCATTTTATAAAAATTGCACCTCCCCATCATACATGTAAGAAAGTTTTCATATTTATGTATAATAGATTATGTTTGGAACATAATTGATTATTGATTATATATAAACTTTTTTCACAAGTCCCTTAATTTAACCATTGTAAAAGAAAGTTTATCACGTAAAATATATTTCATTTCTTTTGTATTTTTAAATATTTTATCTTTTTTTCCTTTCCAAATTTTCTCGTTTTTTCTTGCATTTTTCTTAGTGTATCCCTTGATCAAAACAAAGCTAATTACATTGAAAACTCACTTTTATATATAGAAACATTAAAGAGTATTTAATTACAAGTCTAAATTGCAACTTTCTTCACCTTAACAACCTATAGTTTAAATTTGTTGTTGAAATACAAGATATCATTTGTAACTCACAGTTCACCTATAATTTTATTGTAAATATTTAAGTAAATCACCATGAATTATTGATTTTAATATAATTCTTAAAAAATTCTAAATATATTTATTAATAAGTCTTGAGTCAATTACATAAATATTGAAGATTTCACATCGATTAAAAACGAGACATTTTCAATACTTTATAAATAGGTATAAATCTCATTTTATAAGTCGATTTTATAAATATAAGTTAGGCTTAAAGTCCGTTTCTGACAGGGTATCAGAGTCTATCCTAACAATGTTATTGGTTTTATTAGGTCACCCGTTATTGGATCGTTATCGAACCACCCTTACATATAAGTTGCCCACTTGAATTGAGATATGATATTAGAGATAATATTTGTATCACTCGTGTCCGATAATTTCAAAGTTCAATTAAATCATGTATAATAGGACCTCACTAATAACCAAGTTAATTATTTATCTCTAACGGGTATTGTAGTAAGTTATTCAACTTGGGCCCAACGTTCTATAAATTTTACTTATTCTTTGACAGTTGCTTCCTACACCTCATCATTTACTTCTTGCATCCCATCACTAATAGGAAAAGATAAAAATACCCTCTGGAACATTAAAAAAACACTTCTAGAAAAGCTCTTTTTGGAATACAAAAATACACTTTCGGAGATTCCTTTTCAAAATGCAAATAAATACTTTTGGAACGTCCTTTTTGGAATACAATTTTCACCCTCCATTGACTTTGGAAAAGTCTTTTCTCGAATGCACTTTTTGACTTTAAGAAAGCCCTTTCCAAAATTAATTTTTTGACTTCCAAGAAGTCTTTCCAAAAGACACCTTATACCCCCTAAACGCTTCTGAAATACTTGTTCTGGATGTCTCTTCCAAAACTTGATTTTGGATAATGTATCTCAATGAAAAAAAAAAATCCATAACTTATATACATCTCCTTCCCTTACTTCTAAAACAACCCAAACTCATTTGTAACAAGTTGTCGGAGAAAAACACCACCATCTAATCTCGTCAGTGCTGTCGGAGTTGCATCGTTAATCACTGTCAAGGATATAATTAAAATTTTAAAAATTTGATGGAACGCAATATTTAATCCAAATCTCTAGATTCCTTATTCATCAGTTATCTACTTACTTACTTAAGCATTAGAATATTTTCTATAAATGAACTACATTTTCTCGTATAACCTTCTAGATATCACTTTCTAAAAAGTATCAATTTTGTTCAAACTTAAACTTAAAGCAAATCAATATCAGAATTACCTCAAACAAACTTATATTGGATCTCGATAATAACAATATTTAATCCAAAAATCTTATAAATTTTATGTAATATGGAACTCAAATTTCAACTATTATTATTATAATAAAATGTGGAAAAAATTTGTAATTAATATAGTAGTTATAAAAACCTTAAATTGTCATTACAATTGCCTTCAATAAAGGCAAAAAAAATTCTTTTCCTAATACAATATTACAATATTTATCCATTTATATGGTTTAATTTCATAATATGATTCATTAGAAGTTAAACTTTCACATTTCTGATTTTGCATATTAAAACATTTAAAATAATTTGAAGTATAGATAAAAACTATTTTAAAATATGTATAGTAACCAATTTCGAAATTATCAAATAATTAATCATCTTTGCATTTCACTTTATATTTATAAACCATTAAGTCTTTAATTATCATCTAATTTATCCACTAATTTTAAACTTTTGCATCATTAATAGAGGAACAGTGTTATTGTGTCGGCACATTCAATTATTCATTACAAGCATAATATTTCAACTCTTTGAAAAATAATGCAAAAATCTAACAAGTTATAGTTAATAATTTCGGATAAAATAACAATTTAAAAATCACAACACGACACAATGCACGACACAAGGAACTTCAAACTACGACCGTTGATCTTGGATGTACTCCACGAAAACCCCATCGAAGCCGTTGGATCAGAATTTCAACGTCTTACGTGGCAATTTTTAACCGCATTTAAAATCCGCTCTGAAGTCCGAGGTTTAAATTCTCCGAAATAACCTTACACTTTCACACATAGTTGTTACTGAGAGTGGCAGAGAGAGAAAGATGTGCAAAGTGTGAGTGAAAAGCTCTGTTATGCTCTTTCCTTCTCTTCCAACTGAATCTGTAAGCTTCTTCTCTTCCAATTTTCCTTGTTATGCACCCTTTTACGTTGAAAAGTTTGCTTCTTTGTATTTTCTGGAGTCAATTCTTACATGGGGTGGGGGATTTCGGGTGAGGGATTTTAGGGCTTTGAATTGAATAAAGTACTCAAAGTTGGGACTTTTACTTTGATTTGATTCTCTGGGTTAAGCTTGATATCCTAGGTTATCACTGCGTGTAGTTAAGGGAACAAAATTGATATTTTAAAGCTTGCCACCTTGCTCTGCTGTGCTCTGGTGAGAATTTTGTTTTTGGAATTGCGTGAATAGGGTTACCCTTTTGATGCGGTGGTGTTATATTCTCTAGAAATGGTGCAAAATGAATATTCAAATGTTAGTTAACTCCTCACCTGCTGAACAGCGTCGAGTTTTGCATTTTGACCTTTTGTTTGTCAACAACTGCATTCCTTTGCTGAGTTTATTAGGAGGGCTGATTTTCATGCTTTCGTTGAAATTGATTTATTTTGGGTTAATGTACTCATTTTTTTTTCTCTATTGTTATACTTGTGTTACTATGATTGAAAAACATAATTTGGCTCCACTGTGGTTTGATCATAGTTATAAATGCTGGACGTAGCAGCCAAATTCTATAAACACTGTTGTGGGATTGTTGATATTTTTATTTAATAAGGATATGTTATCAGAACTAGGTACATAATTGCACATTCAGTACTCGAAATACTCAAAATTTAAGACATATTGGTAATTATCGCTATGAAAAGTCAGGACATAGATCAAGAGGAAAACACACAAGATACAACAGAAAATACCCTCGATGACTGCTTTGTAGCTGCCAGCTATGATGCCACTTTAGCATGCTATCAATAACCTTGAGTTGTGATTTAAAAATATATGCATTATTGAATTGCCCTTCCATTGTAGCTACCTTTTATCCTTTATTTTTCCTTCTTATTTTTCACGCTTTTCGGTTTGATGTTTGTCATGCCGGTAATAAATGATTTTTTTTTAATCTCCAGGTAGGCTTCACTTGTGCAGTTTAACATAGTGTAGAGCATAGTGTGCTTAGGAAATAGTAATTTTGTATATATATTGTAAATAATCTCAGTATGGGTGAGGAAGAACCCATGAATGAAGTTTCTGAGACTGATTCAAATGGAAAGAGCTCTAAGGAGAAAACTTTGAACAGAAGTACTGAGAAAAAAGACTTGGAAACTGACGAAGGAAAAGTCTTGGAGAACAATGGAATCAAAGAGTTGAAAGAAAATATTGTAAAAGAAACTGAAGATGAGAAAGTTGATGATGTGGAAAAGGTAGAAGAGGACAATAAAGTTGGTGTTGTGGAAGAAGTGATAGTCGATAAGAAAGAAACAAAAGATGATAAGACAGAAGACGGAGTGGAGGGAGCAAAAGAGGATAAGAAAGAAGATGGAGTGGAAGAGGCAAAGGAGGATAAGAAAGAAGATAGAGTGGAAGACGTAAAAGAGGATAAGAAAGAAAATGGAGTGGAAGATGCAAAAGAGGACAAGAAAGAAGATGGAGTGGAAGACGCAAAAGAGGATAAGAAGGAAGATGCTGTGGAAGAAGTAAAAGAGGATGAGGAAGTTGATGATGTAGGAGTAAAGGATGGTATGGAAGTTGATGGTGTAAAAAAAGTCGAGGATCAAGGAGTTGATTGTGTGAAAGAAGTTAAAGAGGATAAGGAAGTTGATGGTGTGAAAAATATAGTAGAAGATAAAAAAGTTGATAAATTGAAAGAAAGAGAGGAAGATAAGAAAGATGTTCATATATCTGAGAATGATAAAATGGATGAAGACACTGGGGTTAAAGAAACAGTGGAAGATAAACATGAAAATGAAGAAGTGGAAACTGAGAAACCAGAAGTAGATGCAATGGAAGTAGAGGGTGACATTAAGGGGAAGGAGGAGGGTGATGAAAAGGAGAAAATTGAAGTGGCGATGGAAGAGGACCAGGATGAAGACAAAGATAAGGATAATATTGATAAGTTAAAAGAAGAAGAGAAGGAAGAGGGTAGTAAGGGTAACAAAGGATCAAAAAAACATGGGAGAGAGAAGATCAATGGGGAGAAAGATAAAGAAAAAAGAAAGGAACTGAAGAAAATAGAACCAAGGACTCCTACTGTTGACCGCCCTGTGCGGGAAAGGAAGTTAGTTGAGAGGTTGGTAACATCAATTGAGAAAGATGCAACCAAAGAATTTCGCATTGAGAAGGTATTTGTTTTCAGTTTCACATTTGAAATATTTACCCTTAGTTATGCATTTATTATAACTTAATTTGTTTACAGCTTCTCTTTCAAATTGCAGGGACGTGGCACACCTTTAAAAGATATACCAAATGGTATGGTGCTTCCTTTTTTGAATTCTTATTCAATATATGGCCTTTAATCCCTTCTGTATGTACTCAAGCCATCATAAATAAAAAATAATGTACTTACACAAGCATTCCACATTCTTCCTAGGTTTATGAGAAAATCTTGATGTAAGTCTATGATTTGAATTTAACATATTAACAGGCAAGAAATTGGCCAGATATATATTGTTTCTATACTTTTCTAATTATGTTAAATAATGTGCCATTTGTAGAGATGGTCGATTGAAGATTATGAAATTATAGTTCTATTGTGTTTTTGTTCCTTCAATTCAATGATTATGGGAGTCAAGGATATATGCTTAACTGCATCTTTGCCCCCCTACATGTTGAGCGCTTCCTGCTCCAGATTGTCGTGAGTTGGTGATCCAGACTTAGTTACTTTATTTGTCTTATTGGCAAAATCCATTAGCGTATACTGATTTGGTTGTGATTCAACTTTAATCTATTTATAGAAAATTTACTTTTTGCATGCCTTCTTTTTCCTATTAAAATGAAACAGTATTTGTGTGAGTGTCTATATATATATATATATATATATATATATATATATATATATATATATATATATATATATATATATATATATATATATGTATGTATGTATGTATGTATGTATGTATTCCTTCTCCCTCTTATCGTACCTTCAATGGCAATAATAATGACACAAACTTGGAATTATCTGAAGGTCCATCCTTTCATTCTTAATGGCAAATGAGATTATTAGCTAATTATAGTTTATTCATTGTATTTAGTGTCATTTTACTATTGGGTCTATGGAATATTTAACACTCGAGGAATGGGAAAAAATAGTAGACTACCAAATTGACCATAATTTAGCAGTATTGGGAAAGTTTTTGCTATGAATGTATGAGTAAAGGTGACCTGAAACACGGGGAGTTTATTAATTCATGATTTTATATTCATTCATTATGCGGTGAAGTGTGCATGCATGTTTCTGCTACTTCGGAACAGCTAAAAACTTTATCATTCTTGCATTTTCTGCACTAGTGGCATTTAAGCTATCCAGAAGGAAGACTGATGATAGCTTCAAATTGCTCCATACAATTCTCTTTGGAAGGAGAGGGAAGGTATGTCTTCATTAATTATCTGTGTTTTTTGTTACAGTTGTTACGCCACCTCTATTTTTATTTTGTTTTGTGTTTTTGTATTGTGCCACATCTATAGTTCAGGATATAGATTAGTGGTTGCCTAGATTGTAGAATGTTAAACATTCAAAACTTACCCGAGTTAATAAAGTTATACTAATGTTGTTACGCTTCCGCGTGATTCCGAGTTTTTACACTTTTGCAGGCAATTCAGATCAAGAGTAATATATCAAGGTTTTCTGGTTTTGTTTGGCATGACAATGAGGTAATTATTACTCTTCAATAATATGAAACTGGTTCTCATAACGTGCAACTGTAGCATATATTATAATCATAGGTTTTGTTCGTGGTAACTTCTTTTACTGATTTCATACTTTTCTGTTTGAAGTTCTTTGTCTGTCAAAGGTCAAAGGTTCTAAAGTCCAAATATTGTTACTGCAGGAAAAGCAAATGATTAAAGTAAAAGAAAAACTTGACAAGTGTAATAAGGAGAGGTTACTGGAATTCTGTGATGTGTTTGACATAACAGTTAACAGGGCAGCAATGAGGAAGGTGTGTTTGTTAGGCCTTATTTATACATTTTTTAGTAATACCCTTCGACACTACCCTATCATTGCTTATAAATTGCTACCTATGCAGGAAGATATTATTGCTAAGCTGATAGACTTTTTAGTTGCCCCTCATGCAACTACAACTATGTTGCTTGCAGAAAAAGAAAAGGTTTTCTTTGTTTTATTTATCAATTTTTTTACTGTTATGTTGTGGTAATTTCTTTTTACCCAGGCAACCATGTTCTGGTCATTATTCATACTATTTATGGTTTATTTATCATCAGCCCAGTAAAGGAAGAAAACGCAAGCGTATTGTAAAACGGGGTTCATCAAGATCTGGGACAATTTCAGGACGTTCTGCCAAGGTAATATCTCACCAGGTTTACTGCAGAAATGTGAATTGTCATTTAAGCGATGAACTATAATTTTTGTGTTCCAAAGTCAAGTCTTGCAGTAGAATGAATATCAATGCTGCATTCCTTTGGAGTAACATGTTTATTTCCCTTTTGCTTGTTTTTCACTCTGCATTGCTACTCTTACTACCACAGAATTGTTCTTGTCTAATTGAATGACTAGCTGTTCTCATCCCTGACACTTGGGGTTAGTTTGATTGTCTAAATAACAGCTCTAAAAGCAAGTGTTTTTTTTTTTTGTTGTACCAACCTTTCCTTGAGTGGATCTGAAGCTTTTACTCAAATTCCACTGACCAGTGTAAACACTGGTCTTGTGAGATCATACAATCCTATTATTAGTATATTACAGTCTTGGCAACACTGGTCTTAGGTTCATATCTCTGTTGCTATTATAGCCCTCCAAAAATAGTTTGTCTTGGGATGTGTTTGTGGTAACTACACTAGTACTTTTTTTTGTATGATTTGTGTCAGTACTTTGTATTATATAGCATTTCATGTTAATTTAATCCCATATTTTTCTAAATATAGTGTGTCAACATTTGGTTTGCTCAACCTTTTGTCATGTCTTCAGATTCAGAAGAAAAATGAAGATTCTTTAGCTGTGCAGAGAAAGAGTACTACTGACACAGAAGATGAGTCAGACGAAGAAAACGAGGAGGAAAATCAAAATGGCGTTGCTGACAAATCTGAGGATGGAACATCTGAGAAATCTGAAAGTGAAGACAGAAGTGATTCTGGGAGTGAATCTGAAGACATGAAAGAAAAGAAAAAACCTTCTAAAACATCATCCACGAAGAAAGAATCTGCTAAGAAAAGTAAAATTGAGAAAATTCCAGTTGCCAATAAATCTCACATACCCCCAAAGAGAACACCAAAGAAATTATCATCCAATCTCTCAAAGTCTGATGAGGATAGTGATGAAAGTCCAAAGGTTTCAAGGAAGAAGAAAAATTACAAAGGAGGAAAGCAGAAGACATCAACACCCACTAAGCCTTCCTCCAAAGAGAAAACCGGTAGATATCATTTGAAAATGTTCTGATTTGAATGCCTGTTGTGTTATAATAAAAAGTAATTTTTAGCTTTAACTATATAGTCAGGTATTTGTAGTCAGGTCATTTATTTTTCCATTTCCACTAGTATAAATGTGAATTTTGTTTGTTGAAAAACTGATAATGATTTTGGTTTGATCATCTTCATCCCGCTTACATTGTAAAACATCTTTCTGTTGTATCAAGCAGAAAAGGTTACTAGAGGAAGAGGCAAGAAGAAAGAGAAATTGAGCCCCAGTGATAATCAGTTACATGATGCAATATGTGAAATTCTTAAAGAAGTTGACTTCAATACGGTAAGATGTTGAAATAAATTGTGCATAGTTCAGCCACTATAATTTTTATGTATAATGCATGGCTAAAGCTAGTAGAACTGCAATCTTGTATAAAATTGAATGTCAGGCTGACAAAGCTGGCAGGAGAAAATATTAATGTACTAGAGATGAGAATGTTGGTGGACATATTAATGTAGTGCAAAAAAGGTTTGATTAACACCTATTGTAGAAAAGATGGTAGAAAGAAGACTTGTAGAAGCTCCAATAAAGAGAGTGGATTAGATGGAGGATTTCCAAATTGTTAGTGGTAGAGGGAGATCAAGAGAGTTATGGGTGAAATGATCAAGAAGAACTTAGAAGTCCATAGTTCTTTTATAAACATGATTTATACAACAAGAGAATTGTTTGACCTATGTAACTGACCCCAGCTAGCTGGAAAAGGCTCTGTTGTTGTTTGTAAATACATACATGAAGCACCAAAAAGCTATGGTTGGGCTTATTGTTTTACTTCGGAATGTATCTTTCTTGACTGAGTTACTGTCAATCCTCCTTGAAACCTTGACAAAAAACCCTAAGCTAAGACATCTTTGCCTTTTCTCTGTCAATGCTACCAGATCAATTAAGATATATATTTAGCTTTCCTCCAATTTATGGATGGATTTGGCATGACCCAGTAATTGATACTTGTCATTGGCATAATCTGTCAAGTCACCTAGATGGATGATTTAAAAATGTGCGTTATATGCCTGGCAGGACGGGATGTGGCAGCATTCCATGTCCTTTGTATTGCAATTGGAATATGAAGAATTCGTAGATGTAATATTGAATATTGTAGTTATGATGCTGTTGCAAGAATGGATTTCTTTGTCATTTTTGCAGACCATGTATTGCTATAAAAAGATAGTATATAGCCATGAGCAATACAATGTCTGTGTTGTATTTTAGTTATCTGCTGCTGAATATTCTCTTTTTTTTTCTCTCACCGGATTTAAGACTCTTTTTTTTTTTTCTCTCTTTTGCAGGCTACATTTACTGACATTCTGAAGAAACTTGGTATTGATCCTTTTACCCTTTTTTACTTGAACACGTAGTTATAGTTATACTTTTTCTCAATTGCGACTAGAAAATGCTACTTTTGGGCCTTTAAAAACAAGTTCTTCTTTTGTACCTATATGTTTCTGGTTTTTGAATCATGAAGTGGCATGTATTATTCTCAAACCTGAAATTCACAAAAGCTCTTTTCTATTTGTAGGAATTTGACAATTTATGAAAATGTAAAACATTATATCATAACTCAAAATGAAGTGCCTAAGAAAATTGCTTTCACTTTTCAGCGAAACAATTTGATATGGATCTGGCCCCGAGAAAGGCATCTATAAAGCTCATGATTCAGGAAGAGCTGACAAAACTAGCTGATGAAGCGGATGATGAAAACGGTGAAGAGGATGGAGAGAAAGATGAAGCCCTATCTTCAGGGCAGAAGGTTGAAGCTTGATTGACTACTTGGTGATAGTTTTAGCTATGTATACTATAACCCCAGTTATGTATGCTTCATCTGTACATTTTGTTGAGTGAAAGTGGCAATAACTTATTCTGACTATCCATCCAATATGAAGAGAACAAACTTGTATTTGTCAATTTAGGCTTTTGGTGCTGCCAGTGTGCACCTTCTTGTTTATACATCAGCAGAATTTGTAGGTTTTTGTACTATTGATGAATACTACTGACCATACTGCACTAGTCTCAAGAATCTTCCTTGTTTAATAAATATTTTACCTTGTTCTGGTATGTTTGAAAAATGGTTTTAAAATGCTTTTTTAGTTAAACACTTTATGAAAAAAAATATCTAGATAGACCCTTTATCCATTGAATCCTGGTTTTTTAGCTACGTATGTGTTATGGTTGTGGCTTCTGGCGTGGCAAGAAGGCTTTGTCCATTAGTAGTAACTGAATTACATGAAGCGCAGGAGTAATTGTTGCAGAACTTTTGAATTTATTAAATTTTATAAATCTGAAAAATGTTAGAAAAAAATAGTAATTTATGATTATAAGTGATATTGGATTTCATATGGTACATACATAATTTTTCCCAGGGATTATTCAATCTTAAGATCAGAACGAAATTTTTTAATTTAATGAATCAAAACATACAAAAAAAACACATATTCACTTAATTGATCACCCAATCAGGTTAGAAATAGAGGTATTACGTTTCGTGACCTAAATTTCAAACATAACTCTTATCTTAAATTTAAACATGTACAAAAAATAAAATGTATTGACACCCTCTGAAAGACTAAAAACAAAGAAATAAGAGATCTACAATCATTCATACACATGAATGAATTCGTGTGAGTGTCATATCTTATCACCAATAATTTAATATTTTTTAATTTTCAAAATACACGGCACCAATAAAAAATAACAATTACATGTTACATCAAGACACTCGTGACACTTGATAATCATGTACTCCTAATTATTTTCTCAATGTCAGGGTGTCCTTCCATTTCTGATTATTATTATTATATTATATATATATATATATATATATATATATATATATATATATATATATGAAAATTGTATGATCCATAAATGTGAATTATATGTTCTATATATATATATATTTTATGGATAAAAAAGTAATATGCATACCTTGTTGTTACTAAGAGAATGAAACAGAGTACATAATATTTAGAAGAAAAAAAAATGAGTTTTAGTTAGGATAAGTTTAGAAATGAGTTATTTTCACCTAATGTAATAAGAGAATATGATTTTGGAAAAAATAATGATCCATGCCAAATGTTAAAAGGTATTATAGAATTTTAATAATCTTAAATTTAATCATGATAAGTGATTTTAAGTGATAAATAGTGAAAAGATAAAGTCTATAAGTATAAAATACTTTAAGTTGTGATAAGATATTATTGATAATTAAGTTGTCCTAATTGTAGAAGAGTGTTATAATGAGCCTATAATGATGCTGCGACAATGAATTATAAAATAAAATTAATTATTTGGACTAGAGATTCTTAGTAGTTGATATCTGTTTAAATATTTGTTATTTGTATAATAAATAATAAGTATTCAGTATTTGAATACGGTTTCATGAGAAGGGGAAGAAAATTTATAAATAAGGACAGACTCCATGAATATGTTAGACTCTATTTGGGTTGGGTCAAGGTTATTATTTTAAATCAAAACAATAATAAATATAATAACTTAAGATAATAATAGGAGAAAATTAGTGTAATAGGTATAAGAATAGTTAAATATATAATTAAAGGTGTTGAGAATTAAAAAGTATGGATATAATTATAGGTATGATTACCTTATTAAATATTACCTCCTTATAAATCTCAACACTAGTAATGGAGACAAACATAATGTTTTTGGTATCCATTAAAGGTTTTTTTTTTTAATTTATGGTATGTGTGACATTGATTTAGAAATCTAGGATAGTGAATATACATTATCATCCTTCCATATGTTTTAACTGTTCATATAATATGATTTTTTTCACAAATCAAACATGGTTTATAACCCTTCACACTATAACCTGACAAGTTTTTATATGCAGGAAAATTATTGATTATAACAAAACCTCATATTGGAACATATCAAACAGCCTTGGCAAGAGGATCATCCTCTCTGACCTCATAATTATTTACTTATTCACACCTTCTTTGACCTTTTAATGTGACAATCCACAGATGGGGCATTTTCTTAACTCTTCAAACTCTTTTTTGTATAAAGTATAATAATTAGGACATGAATGTATATTTTTACATTTCATACCCATTGAACAAAGTATTTTCTCTTCCTCATAATTTTGGTTAGGTAATATATTCTCTTTTGGAAGCATTTCCTTCAATAACCAAAACAATTATGTGAAGCTTTTACTAGTCTATCCATTCATCTCATTCAAATTCATCAACCTTAACATTGTGGATAAGTGTGTGAATTTAGTTGAACTAATATATAATGGAGTCTTTGCATCGATAGACAAATTTTTATACACAAACACTTTAGCAAATGATTCTGCTCCAACACCACGGATCTTGTCCTCTAATTTGTTATCAATTGTCGAATCAACAAATTTCTCATTTTGGCACACACATAACAATTCACCATGTCATGTCTATGTTGTATAATTTCTCATAAATCTATTACACAAAAGACGCTCTCTACTTTTTAAAACATGCAACGACCTCCCATTCAAACAATTCACACAAGGCACATCATCCTTACTCTATTGTTATTACTATCGACATTACATTATACAAATTGTATAAATTCTTCCACCATCTCTCATAATAATCGTTTATACTTGTTGAATTAATCTAACTCTCATCCATATATATGTTTTGTATGCATGTTATGAAAATTATATTTTATATTATGCATGTAAATGTCACTTTTTCTTTATCGAAGATATGATCTATTCCATTAGAGAAGATTCACTCTTATTGTAGTTCAATAGTACATAAACTTTAAATCATCATTCCTTATGTTTCACAAAATTTTGGTAGTATTTCATGTTGGTCTTCAAGTGACACAAAATGGTGACACAAAATCTCCACAATCATATATGTAACTGAAGATCAACAAAAAATGCAATGAACAAAAATTAAATAAATATATGAAATGCAAATTATAAGTTATGTACTAATCAACTAATAAAAAATATTACTCTTTTCAAATTATTCAAATAGATAATTTAAAATTCAATACAATTACAGTCGATACAACCTTCACTATTTTTTATATAAAGCTTAGTGTAATGTAGGTACACTTTTAAAATTATGAAAGTATTATACAACTCATTAAATCTCAAACTAAGAATTGGTCTATATAATACTTAAAACGCAGACATATCAAAATCTAACAATATTTATAGGAGGAGACACACTAAACTTAATACCAACACCTTTAACAAAAACATATTTCTAATTATTCAAAATATATTATATATTAATAAAAATAATAATTCAACTTTAAATCATATATAATTAACTATTAATAAATACTGATTAATTATAGTAACAAAAATAAATAAAAATTAAAAAACTAATAATAAGGTCAACAATACTATAAACAACAGTAACAACGACAATAAGATCGATGGACAGGAAAGGAAAAACTACCATAAACCACTAAAAGAGCCTATGGTACGAGCAGTCTATTGAAGAGACATCAATAACAATAAAGACTAATAGAGGAGACATGAATAAATAAATAACCTATATCAGAAAAAAATCGTCACCGTAGCTGGTCGACAATAGAGTGGCACAGGAAAGAGAGAGGAAGAAATAGAAAAAAAGAAGAAGCAAAAATGAGCACATGCAGGAAAAGTTTCATAATTTTAGATTATAATAAGAGAAACTATAACAATTTTATATCTAACCCTTGTAGTTCCTTCAATTTTCAATTTTTTAACGACGGTTCTGTAAATAACTATCTTCGTTTCCCTTAATTAAAAATGGTCCTAGTTAGTAGTCGTAAAAAAATTTACTTATTTACAAAATTAATACCATATTTTTCTTATGAAATAAACATGATTCATTCCAATAATACCAAATTAGTTGTATTTATAAGATGATTTTTCTTCATTGTAAATCCTATAAAGTTTTACAATAATTAGAACATATTGCCAAAGGAGAATGAAATTATTGAAGGAACGAAGCTTTCACCCCATAATTTGGGTAGGAGATAATAGTTTCTTTTGTGATCAACATGAACAAGTTATGGGTCTGTCATATAAACTGTTACATGTGGTTTCAGTGTATAAGAGAATAGATTGTTTTAGATGAAATCTATTTGATTATATTAATTTGTAAGGATAGATTGGAGAGGATTTGCAGGATGAGATCCTCCCTCATGTGAGAGATTTTAAAGAATGAAATTGAAAATTACGAAACAGCCCTTATAAGTGAGTTGGAAATTACAAACACCATTTTCCACAAGGGTCAATTAGTAATTTCACAAATATATCAATTAAAAAAAATAAAAAATCTATAATATCTATCAAATTATTCCAAAACTTTCACAAACATTTCCTTCAAATCCCTTCAAATCTTACCATCTATTAATTAATCTAAACAACCTTATCATTCACACACAATCCACTCAAATTTATTTTCTCAAATCCACTACCCCAATCAAACAAACAAAACAGAGAAATATGAAAAGTTAATATTAAGTGGATTCTTTTAACATGTAAACGTTACATAGATTTTTAAGGAGGAAAAAAATTAAAGAAAGTTTTTTTCCATAATTGAAAAATAAAATTATTCATTTTATAACAACTAAAACAAAAAATTTCAATTAAATAAAAGAAACAAAAATATTTTTTTAGAGAATAAAAGTCAAAGTTTGTTCATCTAAATATATTTAAACAATTATTTAATATAAATTAAAATCTAAATTACATTTTGGCCTCTTTTTGTTAATGATCTACAATTTGTTTTTTTTTTAAATCTACAAAATGTTTAATAGTCGATTTTTCATATGTTTTATTTTTTCTTTATTTTGGTCAAATGGAATCTTAAATATAATGTATTCATTCAAAATAATATCAAGAAATATTTTAATTAGTTAAAATATAAAAAATAAGGAATAAATATATGAAAAATTAAGAATTAAATTAAAAGTATATAATTTTCAAAATATAAGAATTAAAACCGCATAAAAAAATGAGATAAAAAATTAAAAGGAAACAAAAGTTTTTAACTTTTAAAAATATAATAAATTTAGATATTTTGAAGTGAGTCTTATTAATGGTTTTCCTTTTAATAGGTACTAAATTGAAAATTATTCAAATTTATAAAAGATTTAAAACATAATTTAATTATTTTTTATTTTTCAATGTAGAGGTATGTATGCAATGCAAGTAACATGCACATCACCTTTTACAATAAAATCATACTATACAAACTCAATTAAAAATGTAAAAATTTAGAATAATTTTTTTTTAACAATACTCTATTAAAATATTCAAATTTATAAAAGATTTGAAATTTAATACCTTAAATTGCATTAGATTATAAAAATATTCTCACAACCCAATTTTCACATTATAGTCAAATAAATAAATATATTTTCAATTCATTTTGTATTTTTAAAATATTAAGTTTTGTACTATCATCAAATTCATGCAGTACTTTTAAACCTTCTGGATTTGGTAGATCATTAATTTAAAACTTTTGCATTGTACATAGGGACAGTACTCATACAACATTCAATTATTTATTAATTACTGAGAAAAAAAATAAATCTACCTACTTATAATTAATAATTTCAGATGCAATGAAAGTAACATGTAATAATTAATTAATAACTTACTATAAAGTAACATGTAATCATTAATAATTATTAATTTCAGATACAATCATTCATGTAATAATATAAGAAACACAATAGGCATGCATGGCACAAGGAATTTCAAAGGAGAACCGTTGATCGCACACGTACCCCTCCAAAACTCCTTCTGAGCCACTCAATCCGAATTTCAGTGTTTTACATGACAACTTAACTGTATTTAAAATCCAGGTTTCAAGTCCGAACTACAAATTTCCAAAACAACCCAAACACTCCTTTTACATAGTTACTGTCAGTGGAAGAGAGAGAAAGAGGTGCAATGTTTGAGTGAAGCTCTGTGTTTTTTTCTCTGCCAACCCTTGAATCTGTAAGCTTCTCCTCTTCCAATTTTCCTTCTCACAAGTGGTTTTAGGTTTCAAAGTTTGCATCTTTATATTCTCCGGCGTCAATTGTCACATGGGGTGTGGGATTTGGGGTGAGGGAATTTAGGGCTTTGAATTGAGATACGAAATTTTTTTCTGAAGACTTCACTTCAATTTGGTCATTTGGACTGTCTTTGCATCAAGGGTTCTCTCTGGGTGCAATAATTAAGAAAAAAGTTGGTATTTTGAAGTTTCTTGCCGGGGCTCTCTGCTGTGCTCTGGTGAGAATTTTGTTTTTGAAATTTCATGAATAGGGTTACCCTTTTGACGGGGTGATGTGATTTTCTCTTGATATGATGCAAAATTAATATTCAGGGGTTGGTGTTCTTTTATAATTTATATCATTTTTTTTCTCCTGCTCCACTGGACTGTGTTGAGTTTTTGTTGTGTTGGCTTTTTGTTTATCATCTGCATTCCTTTGTTGACTCTACGAGTATGTGTGCTAATTTTCATGCTTTCATTGTAATTAAGACGGGAAAAATGTATTCACTACTTCTTCCTTGTTGTTCCCCTGACTGAGATGTAGTTTGGCTCCACTGTGGTTCAATCGTAGTTATCAATGCTGGATAGCAGCGCGGCAGCCAACCCTAGAAAATTATAGCGGAATGACTGTGATTTTAATTTTCTTCATGCAGATATATAATCAATACAATATGCATGATACATGGCTGATGCATGACATACTCATAATTATTGATAAAAAAGGTCATTATATAGGTCTAGAGAAAGCATTTAAATATTGAAATGGTATAGGAAACAGCAATAGAGACTGAAAACATCAGGATCAGAGAAAAGAAGGTTGGTCCATGCAGTTGTGGGAATAGTACGGAAAATGATAAACAAGACTTCAATTTAGAAGTTGATGATTCCTATCTTGGAAACATGTATTTGAATTATGTTGGTATTTAGTTTTTGAATGAAGTTATTTAGACTCATGAAATTATATTGAATGTCATTAATTTTGCGTAATTTGTATCATTTTTGAGAATTTATGTGTATATACTATACACTATATATTATATATACTACGCATGCAATTTCAAAATATTCAGTCTTAGTGTTTTTGGTTATGGCCTTTGCGTGCTACTATCCTGGATTTAATACATTGCATGCCACTATTGTTTGTGACTAAGCTATGACAGCCATGCCCACGAGAACTCGCCTTGATGGCTGTCTTGTTGGGTCCAACCACTGCTCTGTGTTCCTCTAGCATGCTATCAATTTGAAATATCTGCTTTCTTGGAATTCCTTTCCGTTGTAGCTAGTTTTTATCATTTAATTTTCCTTCTTTATTTGCACTTTGCTAATTGAGTTTGTCATACCTATACCTAATGATATTTTTTCAATCTCCAGGTAGGCTTCAGTTGTGCATTTTATCAAAGTGTAAAGCAGTTTGTGCTTAGGAAATAATAATTTTGTAATTTTAGTTATTTACTGTAAATAAGATCAGCATGGGTGACGAAGAACCAGTGAATGAAGTTTCTAAGACCGATTCAAATGGAAAGAGCTTGCAGGAGAAAACTTTGGATGAAATTACTGAGAAAAAGGACTTAGAAACTGATGGAGGAAAACTCTTGGAAAACAATGGAATCAAAGAGAATATTATCAAAGAAAATGATGATAAGAAAGCTGATGGTGTGGCAAAGGTAGAAGAGGACACAAAAATAGTTGTTGTGGAAGAAGCAAAAGAGGATCAGAAAGAAGATGGGGTGAAAGAAGCAAAAGAGGATCAGAAAGAAGATGGGGTGAAAGAAGCAAAAGAGGATCAGAAAGATGGAGTTGTAGATGCAAAAGAGGATCGGAAAGATGAAGTTGAAGATGAAAGAGAGGATCAGAAAGATGAAGTTGAAGAAGCAAAAGAGGATAAGAAAGAAGATGAAGTGGAAAAAGGAAAGGAGAATGAGAAAGCTAATGAAAACGTGGAAGAAGTAAAAGAGGATAAGGAAGTTGATGATGCAGAAGTTAAAGAGGGGAAGGAAGTGAATGATGTGAAAGAAGTCAAGGAGGATAGGGAGGTTGATGATGTGAAGAAAGTAGTAGAAGATAAAAAAGGTGATGATTTGAAAGAAATAGAGGAGGATACTAAAGCTGATCATATTTCTGAGAACGATAACATGGATGAAGACACTGGGGTTACGAAAAGAATGGAAGGTAAACAAGAAAATGAAAAAGTGAAAGCTGATGAACCAGACGTGGAGGCTATGGAAGTAGACAGTGGCATCAAGGAGAAGGAGGAGAGTGATGAAAAGGAGAAAACTGAAGTGGCGATGGAGGAGGATGAAAATGAGGATAAGGATAATATTGATAAGTCAAAAGAAGAGAAGGCAGAAGACAGTAAGGTTGAGAAAGGACCTAAAAAACGTGGGAGAGGGAAGAACAATGGGGAGAAAGTGAATAAAAGAAAGGAACTGAAGAAAATTGAGCCAAGGACTCCTACTATTGATCGCCCTGTGCGGGAAAGGAAATCAGTCGAGAGGTTGGTAGCATCAATTGATAAAGATGCAAACAAAGAATTTCACATTGAAAAGGTAAGTTTTTCAGTTTCACATTTTGAAATACTTACCATCAATTATGCATTTATTATAACTTAATTTGTTTACAGCTTCTCTTTCAAATTTCAGGGTCGCGGTACACCTTTAAAAGATATACCAAATGGTAGTGTTTTGCTTTCTGAATTCTTCTTCGGTAGTGGTCTTTTAATTGCATTCTTTATATACTCAAGCCTACAGAAGTTAATATAATGCATAGTGTACTTGCACAAACATCCCTCATATTTGTCCTGGGTTGACAATATCTAGATAAAAGTGTAAGATTTGAATTTGACATATATCATGCAATAAATGAGCCATAGATATTTTGTTTCTATACATTTCTAGTTGTAGTCAAGAATGTGCCATTTGAAAAGATGGTCAATTTAAGATTGTGAAATTGTAGTTGTATTCTGTACCTCCAATTCAATGATTATGTGGGCCGATGATATATGTTAAACTGTATCTTTCCCTGCTTATTGTCATGAGTTGGTCGTGCAGACTTACTACATTAGTCATTCTTTGATTATGCTATTGGCAAAATCCTCTACCACATACTGATTTTATTGTTTTGTGAGCACTAATCTATTTATAAAATAGTTACTTTTTCCCTGCCTTTTCCTTCTAAACGAGAAAAATATTTATGTGTATATATTCCTTTTCCCCCTTACTCCATCTTCAATGACAATAATAATGACACACTTGGAAATATATTTACCCCTTCCATTCACTCTTAATGGAAATAAGATTATTAGCTAATTATAGTTTATCCATGTTATTCAGTGTCTTTTCACTAATGGGTCTTTGGAATCTTTAGCATTCAAGATTGTGGGAGAACAGAGTGGAGTATTAAATTGACCATAATTTATTACTTACAGGAAAAGGATTCTGGAATATATAAATAAAGTTGAGCTGATATATTGGGAATATATTTTTTTTTCTTATATGCGTTTGTTATGCTGTGAAGTGTGCATACATGTTTCTGCTTCTTCTGAACAGCTGATAACTTTATGACTCTTGCATTTTTTTTTCTATAGTGGCTTTCAAGTTTTCTAGAAGGAAGACTGATGATACCTTCAAATTACTCCACACAATTCTCTTTGGAAGGAGAGGGAAGGTATGCGTTTCTTAGAACGTTTTTTATATAGTCTTTGTATTATTCCACCACAGTATTGGAGGATATGCAATAGTGCTTGCCTAGATTGTTAAAAAGTTAAGCACTCAAATCTCACTTGATGCTCAAATGTTACCCTAATGTTATTATGCTTTCATATGAATCTTTTTTCAACTCTTTTGCAGGCGATTCAGATCAAGAGTAATATATCACGGTTTTCTGGTTTTGTGTGGCGTGATAATGAGGTAATTATTACCTTCATATAATAAAAACTTGGTACTCGTATCATGGATCTATATCATAATTACAATCATAGAGTTTTGTTTATAGTAACTTTTTTTTTTTTTATTTCTTGCTTTTTCTGATTGAAGTGCTTGCTAAAGGCTCTAATGTCCAAATATTGTTACTGCAGGAAAAGCAAATGATTAAAGTAAAAGAAAAACTTGACAAATGTAACAAAGAGAAGTTACTAGAATTCTGTGATTTGCTTGACTTAACAATTGCCAGGGCAACAACGAGGAAGGTGTGCTGGTTAGGCATTAGTGATGCTTTTTTACTAATACCATTTTACACAGATCTACCATCATTGCTTATAATTTTTTACTTATGCAGGAAGATATTATTACTGCGCTGATAGACTTTTTAAGTGCCCCTCATGCAACCACTACTGTGTTACTTGCAGAAAAAGAGAAGGTTTTCATTATTTTTTTTTTATGTTTCAGTTTTTTTCTATGATGTTATGGTAATTTTTTTTACCTAGGCAACTATGTTCTGGTCACCACATTCATCCTGTTTCATGATTTAACTATTATCAGCCCAGTAGGGGAAAAAAGCGGAAGCGTGTTGTAAAACGGGGTTCATCAAGATCTGGGACAACTTCAAGACGTTCTGCAAAGGTAATATCTCACTCCTTTAACTGAGGGATTTAAAATGTAATTTTAGCAATGAACTATAGTTTGTGTTTCAAAGTCAAGTCTTGCAGTAGAATGAATATTGGTGCTGCATTCTTTTGGACTAGCATGTTTATCTCACTTTTGCTTGTTTTGCATTCTGCATTGCTATTCTTACTACCATGCAATTGCTTTTTGTCCTATTATTCCATGACTCTGAGTGTGCGTTTGATTCACTAAATATTTGAGGAAGGAAAACACTATAAATACTTGTTCGAAATTTGATTTTAAAAGTGGTCACAGGAAAGCACAAAAACATGGCTTACAGGACAATTTAAAATTTTTGCTACTTACCAAATCATGGGACATGTTTTTTCCAACAGGACAAGGTTATGACAAGTCAAAATATCCCATTTTCTCTCAACTTGTAACTCACTTCTCTAATGTATATTCCCTTCACTCACTCAGATAACCACACCATATAGAATCTTATGTGCACAGATGATCAACTTCTAAAATATCTGTCATCCTTTTATATTTCTCCTGTGGTTATTATCTGGATCTATATTTGTAAAATATTGAACTATACATGCATCATACAACATAGTCAAAATTGTGAGTTGAATTGTAAAATCTTATAATTCTGTGATTTTTCTACCCTTGGGGATCTCGATCCTGGTCTTAATTGGAAATTTGTGGAATCGCTATAATCTGCTCTCGATATCACAGTCATGGGAATTTGTGGGGTTTTAACCAGTTGCTGAAGCAGGTCCAAATTTTGACCCAAGCCCTTCTCTTCAGCCAAACCTATTGCAGCAATTTGGATGTTTGTGGCAGCTCCTCCATTTGTGCTGTCGCTGGACAGCCTCTGTTCTACATTTCTGGCAATGCAAAATGTTGGGTGTGGAGGTGGTTGACGTGAGAGAAGACTAGGTTTTTTCTCGGTGATAGGAGTTGAAAGCTATAGGAGAATAGGCAAGGGTTTTTTTTTTTTTTTTTTTTT
>Ga0209700_103132_pt1 | contig 32256 bp, 14 predicted proteins | sample SiratroredBW_FD_187528 | JGI IMG/M metagenome (GOLD analysis project Ga0209700, IMG submission 187528) | Root nodule microbial communities of legume samples collected from California, USA - Siratro red BW (SPAdes) (version 2) | ecosystem: Host-associated > Plants > Roots > Nodule | place: USA...
CATGGTAGACAATAGGAGGGCATCTTTTTGTTTTCATATTACTTTTCAAACGTATAATCAATCCTTATTGGGAGAAACTATTTGGTATACAATAAAATGTATGGCTTCTATTTTTTTTGTTTGCGTTTAGTCAGCTGAGGCCTAAGGATTTAAAGAAGAGATAAATAACATTTTTGTGTTTGCTAAAAACTAACACAGACTCATCATGAGGTTGTTAAATCAGTTGAGCCTTAGGGATCGAAAGAAGAGATAAATAACATTTTTTATCTGCTAAGAGAGAACACAGAATCGTCGTGAGGTACAAATTAACGCTTCCTCTTACTAAAAAAAATGTGCTTTAAAATGGAAAGTCAAGAAATTTTTCTTACTAAATGCAAAATTTTAATCAACACTTGGGTATACACCTCGTTAACTTAGTTATGTTTGAATTATTGACTAAATTAGGCTCAAATTGGTAAATGATATAATTTTGTAAAAACACTTTTATTGGAAGGTAGTTTAATATAATAAAGGATATAACAATAGTGATGTTGATTCGGGGGTACAGGGTGGAAATTGTTTGTGGAGACATCTTTTCAATATATAGAGATATCCTCATTATTTCTGAAGCAGAATTGGTTTGAATTTTTTTTTTTTCCTTTTAGAAAAATCACTTTACTTAGCAGAAACAAATAACTTGTTATTTATTTTAGATATTTACCTAAATTTTTTTAAGGAAAAATAGAGTAAAAAAAAGCTGAAAATTACACTTTTTAATAAGCCACTTCAAGTAACTTGTTAAAATAAATTGGTTTGGAAACTGCTTTTAAAGAGAGATTTAATGAAAAAAATCACTTCATAAATATAATAGTTTTTGTTGTTATAAAGATCAATTATTTTTAAGAACATTTGATTTTTAAGCTTAATTCACTTTGAAATGAAATGATTTTCTGTGGAACAAAAATACATGATCATTTGATGCATCTCATCTTCTATTTCCTATTTTTATCATTAGTTTATAATACAGTGAAAAGATTGTTTCTGATATTTTAGTTTGGTAGAATGAATGTGTAGATCCTTTTATCTTTTTTATCTTTTAAATTTATTCTCTCCAAGCTTAGGGTGAAAAGTTGAGATTAATCGCATTTCTTGTCTCTAGTCTAACAGCGCTTTTCAATCATCTGCTTAAAACAAACCAAAACTTCATCGTAAGCCACAAAACAGATCGATTATTCAAAATAATGCAAACCTCTAATTATCTCCAACAAAAATGCGATATTAAATGAAGTAGAAAATAAAGAAAATTCTCCTATTTCCATAACTATTCTTCCATTTGAAGAATTTAAGAAGATTGTTTTGTTTTTTGCAACACGGTTTTTGATAAGTTGTGTAACCCATCTGGGGAACATAGGATCCATTTTTGGGGAGCTCATTGAGTCGTTAAAGGTTCAAGCATTATCAAGTTGGACAACATACATTGACAGAAAAGTCCAAAAGTTAGAGTCATGAGAACATAGTCATAGGTGATACAGTAAAAAATATTTTACCTATCTTTCCCTTTGAATAACTAACTACCAAACCACTTGAATAAGGGAACAAAAGTAATCAAACATTAAAAAAATGTCAGATTCCATTCTAAGGAGACAAGACACATGTTATGGCAACATACCCGGAGAAACATTACAATTGGTATTTACTCATTACCAGTTCCTTTTTCTGTTCCTATCAATTTACATCCCTTGCCTTTATATAAAAATTTGAAGAAAGAATGCCTCAACATTCCAGGGGCCATAATTTTGAAAAGAAAATTTCACCTTGCACCGCTCACAAAAATCGGATTTTGAAAGAATTGATTGGTGAGAAAATTGACATGAAAAGAAGAATAGAATCAAACTAGTGCTTGCTGAGTTGGTTTCTCTGAGGAGGGGCTGTCCAATACTCCTTAACTGCTACCAGTATCTTTTGTCTCTCATAAGGTCCATCTTCATGGTCTGTAATTCTGGCATCCCATTGCATTTCATCTGCAATACTCTTCACCTTCGTCAACACATCCACATCATCTCTCAAAATGACACTACCTTCTGGTCTCAAAATCCGGTCCATCTCCAGAAGAATGTCCACCATATCACATCTATAACCAATCGATTCAACAAATTAGCAAAGTTCCACAATTTTGACATTAGGTGTTTCTTAGTTTTCAAAGGTAACTAGAAACGCAGGTCATGCTATTTAGGACTGTGTTGGTGGAAATCATACGCCGACCAGAGATAAGACCTTTCAATAGTTTATAAGTGGTGTAAATTTCACCTTATAAACCAGTCTGTGACATTGAATTAGCTTTGAAGTCCACTTCTAAAAAACTGGTTTGTGTTTAATGATTTTTAAAACTTGAGTTTGTCCTAATTCAACCTCTTATAGTAATCAATGTAGTGGATCTCTAATACTCCATTCATGTTGAGGACCTGATTGGTCTAACTCATTCCAATTACATCAAGTGTGAAATTTGTAAAACTAAACATGAATATGTGGTCTAATAACAATAACAACTCCATAATTTATTGGTAAAGACAAAAGTACAATGATTAGATTATGCTGAAATATCATATTAAAATTAAAAATCACGTTCTAATATCAAATTAAATATGAGAGTAGATCTTACTTATACAGATTATTTGTCATATTAATCAGGACATTTGTTTGTCAGTATTGCACTAGAAAACTGATTTATTTGAGAAAAAAGATTTAGAAACATATTAAGACTAAACCAGATCTCTAGATTTGGCCATTACATCTAATTGGTTCTTAGTATTACCTGTTCTGGTAGAGGCTAAAAACTGAATCACCGTGTATGAAGTCGTATGTTCGGGGGTAAGTGGACATGGCTTCACACCTGAAAGAAGACAAAAATAGTGAGTAATGGATTTTAACTATACCATCCATATACAAGAAACTTAAATTTAATTTTTGTAGTACAAGATTGGAGGATTGCATCTGTGAAACAGTGTTCTGTCTACAGTAAAGGACAACAATATTTGTATTCATTTAATGACTGTCTTATATAAATCATCCAAACAAAACCATAATGTCATAATTGAATAAATGTTATCCTTTTAAACTATCTTGACACATTTGTTTTCTAGAAACTAACATAATGGTGTAATAAATGCAATGCACACACAATATTATGACTAACAAATTTATATTCAACTAAACAATTCATAAAAATATGAAATTAAAAAATGGGCAAATTGGTAGGTCATCCCAACTCATTATAAGATGGAAAAGTTGAGTCGCAGATAACGCAATCCACGTAATAAAATGGGTTGAATAAGTTGACCTACCACATTAACCAATTTTGACCCACCTAAAATTGGTACAATTATTTCTCTAACTAACTAACTACTAGGTTTTGTAATCATCCTATGAGAATAAGCCCAGAAAAGTGAGACATTATTTTAAACATTTCATGTTATGTTTGAATCTAACTTTTCTACTAGAATAATTTGTTAACAACACAAGTGTGTCTATTTATATTTGTAAAAGTGTATGAACCCATAAAAATGATTTTATAATTAAATATTTAATTAGAATTTAGAAGTGTCTGATCACTGTTTTATATCAGACAAGTGTTACTGTCAGTGTGAAATAAGTGATAGGTCTTTGACCACATAAAAAGTTTCAATTTATCAACTAAGAAAATGATGCTTCTCACTTATCTACCTAGATTGCTTCTCTTGCAACAAAAAACTCAGGTTTCCCCTGCAAAGGAAGAAAGGCATACCAGTTTTGATAGGTTCCAATCAATCCACGTTCATACACAACACCAAGGGTGTTGATTTCAGCCTCAACAGGGACAATGTTCATAACCCACACAGGATCATCAACCAGTGCAGCTGCAAAGCCTCCCAAGTAAGCATTCATATCAAGCACATTTCTATACCTCCCACGTTCTGCTAGCTGATGATCCAATCTCTTGTAGTATGCCACTCTCTTTTTCCATAACTCACTGTTTTCTGTGAACATCTTAGCTGTTATTCCTTCCACACTTTCACTCCTAATCCTTGGTGGAATTGAAGTTAGTCTCTCAGGCCACTTAGACAGTCCTCCACCACTAATTTCTTTGATGTCATTTACCTCAGGAAGTGGGACCAAACATGTATCTAGCTTAGTGTACCTGCAATCAAAAAGGCTTCATGAAGCAAGTAACCTAAAGGAAAGTGTGCATTAAAAAAATAGTATAATTACTATGCATTATCTTAACAAAAAATCTGAAAGGTAGGTATTAAATTAAATCTGAAAGCTTAAGGAGCTAGATGGCACCACATAGGTTTACTAACTAAAGCTGACATCTGCCAGAACACATTGTGCTGCTAGTCTCTTTATCATCCAAGTAGTTTTGGTATCATTGCTAAGCTCTCTTTGGCAGCAAAAATAGTTTTCTTTTTTTCTTTTGACAAGAAACACAACAAAAGATGCACAAAAGCCAAAACCTATAGCACAAGAAAAGCAGCCAACACATGTACCAAAAAGGGAGCCAAAACATCAAGATGTTTGATTTATCTTTTTTCTGTTTTAACTTTTAAGATTCTTCTCTTTTGAAGAGTAAATAAGTTATATTAGTAGTTGATAGAAAAAAATTAATAGTCAATAATGTGACACACATTATAAATCATGCATGTATTAGAATATTACCAGTTAATTTTTCTATCAAGAAATAAAAGTAACATGTTAATCTAGTTAGTTCAACTGATCAGCCTTGATGAGATGAATATCAAATCTGAAAAATGTGATATTACCATGCTGTGTCTGGATCCTGTGCCTCTGCACAGAAGGGTCTACCAGTCTTGAAGATCTTTCTCTTGAGTTTGCAATGTGCATGATTGGTTGGCTTCTGCCATATTGCAATGTCCTCCTTCTGCACCAACTTTTTCCAGCACAGACTCTTTGCCACATCCTCAATTTCATCCTGTTCATCTTTGAGACTCTCCCGAGTTCTTTCCCAGCCTCTCCAGTGTCTCTCATAGTTTATTGGTGGCCCTGATAGAATCCAATACCCCCCTGGACGTAACACTCTATCCACTTCAGTCAAGTACACTCCATCTGCCAATACACAAACAATGCACTGTCACCTAAGAAAAGTTCTACAAAATATATATGAAAAAGTTTAACTAATTAAACTTTCTATTTTTTTACACTAAAAGTTTATCAAAATATGATCTTAGAGTATTAGGGACTAATGGGTGTACCATACTTGCCCCAAGGAATGAGGCAGCGTGAGCAATGAGCCATGTCAAAGGCCCTTGAAGGGTATGGAAGCCTGATTGTGGCAAGAATTCCAATCAATGCAGGAACACCTCGTTCAAGAGCAAATTGAACCTGTGATATATGAGTATCTCTTGGTGCAAATGACACTGTCAAAATGTCACGTGATAGAAGATAAGCTCCAAAGCTTGCAACCTGAGAGACACAAAAAAATTCTAGATATGAGTTTTGAAGATATTATTAATACAAAAATCAATAATTTCATCATATGAAATAATTTATGATAACATGATAATAAAGTTATTATTTTTATTATTTCTAGGAAGGTGTGATCTGGTGAAGTCTTTTGGGTAAGTATAGATTAGGAAAGGGAATGCATGATTGAGATGGTTAGGTTGCAATGTGTCAATTTCTTATTGTGCTTTTCACTCATAAATTCTTCAACAAACAACTTGAAGACACAAACAGAAAAGGAGATTATGATTGCCATAAAGTGCACCAAAAGCAAGTTTGGACTGTTTGGTAATTTAATATTGCAAGGTCTATTTAAATCATTGAGCCAAAAAAGGCACATGCTTTCAAATGAATACAACAAAAGAGCAAATTTTATATCTCAATAATTATGCTTTACTTCGATTTGAAGGTAAAAATAGAAGATTTTTTGCAAAACCATTATTGATTATTCTCTTTTGTCCTTTGGGGTGAGATCTCAATTTTTTACTACTATACTCCTTAGGAAATTTCGTCAAAACATTTAAAAAATGACGACCGTCTCGACCACAAAAATAAGATATTCCCAAAAATACCCATTGCTGTTATCTCAACTCATTCCGTGTACGAGTGAAAATAAGTCAACTCACTTAGGAAATTTCGTCAAAGGCATTGTATTTTATGTTGTATTTATTAAAAAGTATAACGAAATTATGAGCCTATTTTAAAAAAAAATTAATTATAAAGCATACATAATAAATAATTAGACTAGTCTGTCCTAACTTACCATGTTTACACTCCCAGTTACATATAAATATGTAAAAAAAATGAAAAATCAAATGATAAATTTTCAAAAAGAAAATACAAGTAAACATCCCATCTACGTATTTAACATCAAGATGAACCCACATTCTCATTTCAATTTTTTAAATTGAAAAGTCAAATTATTCCCAAAATTCATCATAAAAAAGGAAGGGGAAATACCATCCATGCATAAAATCATAGGAAAAAAACTAGTAATAAGAGCAAACCCGGTTCATCATAAAACCGGTCTACTCAACCTTCATCAATGAATCATCATAAACCTAAAATTTTCTATAAAATGAAATTATTCTAGTCAATATTGACATTTTTAAACATTTTTCATATTATTGATAAAATAAAGAGTTATTTTTATACAATTTTTCGCTAAGATTTAAATAATAGTCTTGCATTAGAAGTGTTAGAAATTATGTTAATTATGCATTGAGCATGGCGTTAATGCATGGGTTTGGCTGAGTATATAATAAAAAAGATGATGGTGAGAAAAAGAAATGGTGGCGAACCGGGTTTCCGGTTCAATAAATAACATGAACGTACCCCACAACCGGTGTCGAGAGCGGTTCGGATAGACCCATCTCGGAGATTGATAAGCTTTCCGATGTCATCAATGTAGCGGTCTGCGCCGTGCGGAAACATGGTCCCACCGCCGGGGAACTCGAACCGGTCCCCCTCGAACCGGACCCAGTTCTGCCCCTTCTTCTCCACGGTCAATTCCTTGTGCGGCGCGTTCGCAAACCACGCGGCGTCGCGGCTCGCGGGCCACCGCAGCGGCTGTTTGTACCCGTACAGCGCCGGAATCCGGCACCGGAGAACCTCCTCCGCGGCCGGACAGTGCCGCTCGCGGTAGGCGAGCCGGGCTCTCGGGAACCGGATAGACCGCTTCTGGTCCTCGCAGGGGGTGTACTCGGAGAAGGACCACGCGCAGGGAGGGAGGTGTGGCCCACGCGCCGCCGTGGGAGGCGGGTCCTGGAGGTTGTGGTGGGCGGCGAATTCGAGGTGGGTGAATGATGGGGCGGTGGAGGTGGGAGTAGTGGTGGAGTTGCGGTGGAAGCAGAGGGAGGAGGAGGTGGCGGCGGCGGCAGTGGCGGCGGCGGTGGTGGGGTAGTTGTGCCATAGACCAAGGAAGTAAAAGAGAGTGCAAAGGAAGGTGGCAAAGGTGAGGATGTAGATGTTGGTGTATAAAGCATTTGGCTTTTTTGAAGTGCAATTCAAGAATTGGGTTAAGAAGTGATTAGTGTTTGCCATGGTTTGAGTTTCTTCTTCTTCACTTCAAAGACTTCAAAGACTTCAAAGGACAAAGAGAAAGAGAGAGAGAGAGATAGAAAAGGTGATGTTGGAAGTGTTGAAGTGACGAAGAAGGGGTTAGTTAAAGTTGAGATCATGAACTACTATTGGTGTTGTTGATGCCAAATCTCTTTTGGTCTTTTCATTTTACTATATGAATAATTAAAATATCAAGTTGATTTTGTTAAAATATCTTTTGAAGATTGGAAAATGATGTATAGATAACATTCTGGTGGTAGAGATCCAGAAAAAGAGAGGGGACATACAAAACTTTTTCATTGAGATAATATATATTTTTTACAAATATGTAAAGTTTAGTTTAATGATTTTTTAAATATTTGTTTTATCTGTGAAAGCTTGTTAAATTCACTATTTTCAATATTCAAACGTTACTTAAATAATTATTTCTCCTTAAAATGTGTTATTTAAATTACTAAGAGAATACATTTCAAAATTAAAAAAAAAGACTATATATATATATATATATATATAAAGAGTTAAAACAATATAATCTTTTAATATGTTTATTTATTTTGTTTTTTTAGCCAATTTTATGCATTATCCTCTCGTCTTTCACCTTTGCCACAAAAATATTCTGTGTAACATTCTCACAGTATTACAGTATAGCATAATATTTCAATCTTGAGTAAGAAATGTAAAATATATCATAGGAGAATTAATTAAAATAGTAAATATACTTGTAAAATATCTTTAATTTTTAAAATAATACTCTTTACTGCTCCTTCTGTTTTGTCTAATGTGATTGATACATATTAATATGAACTCATAAGACTAAAGGTTTTCACAAGGAGACAATACTATCATATATTTAATATATATGAAAAATTATAATATTACAAATAAATCGTAAAATATGACATAATCAACATTAATCATATAAAAATAATAAATTATGGTATCAAAATAACATTCACATAAGTTTATATTCTTTCATAACATTGACTTATTTAACTTTACTTTTTCATTCTATTAAACATTAAGTTAAAGGAGTATAAAAATATGAGTCCCTACTTAAGGCAGAAGAGTATAAATATACAAAATCGGAGTAATATGAATACATAACGTAACTAAAATTTTAATGTTAAAATACAATATCCTTTTTAACAAAAGAAAAATTATTACCTATTTTAATTGTCATCAATCAGTCATTAAAAACTTAGTTCAGATCTCCTTTAACAATAGTATAATGATATGACAAAAAAATACAATATTTAAATATTTAATATATAATATTTAAATTACTAACGTACAAATTTATAAAATATTAACATATAATATTTAAATTATTATCATATAATTATATAAGAAAAGGATATAAAGAGTGATACATATATCATCTTAATCAAACAGTATCATAAAACTATCTACAAAATCAATAGTTATGAATGAATCTATTTAAATCCTAAACCGAATAATTACACATTAGTTGATGAATTTCAATAAACATATAAATTAATCAAAAGATGAAGACTTCATAGAATAATGGAAATGAATGAGAAATATAAAGGGTTACACACATGAATATAAATGTATAGTTTGTCAAGTTAAAAGCAATAATTGGCCTTCTTATACTCTAATAATTTTATATATTTATATTTAATTTTCTTATATTTTAACATCCTCGTCTCTTTGCATCTGATTCATCATATTTTAATTGTTTATTTATTTTATATTTTAATATATTGAGATCTAACTGTACATATAATTTAAAAAAAAAGTTTTTCTAATAATATAAACATTCATAATATTTATTAATAATTTTTGTTCCATTTAAGTTTTTCACCCAATTTTTAAAAGTAAATTCATATCTTAATCTATCAGGAATGGACACAATAGCTTAAATAAGGTGTGATTTGAGTAGAAAACAAAAAGAAAGAGGGATTATTTAAAGATAGATATATTTAATACATATGGTAAATACAAACAATTTTCTACAGCTGGCAAAATGGATGTTACTGGTCTTGAACAAACTAGGGATATGAGTATATGAGTGAGGTGTTATAGCTATTTTATTTTTGTCCTAGTTTACCAAGAAATTATTATTCTTGGGAGTATAAATGGTGTCTAAACTTGGAGACATAATATACTATCTATGAACCATCTTAATGGATCAACAATCTCCATAAGTGCTCATGGGACCCATGTGATTTTCATCATTCATTGTAAAATCATAGTCACGGAGTCATCAAATAAAGTATAGGTGGATAAAATTTACTCTTCCCAATTTTATTTTTTTTCAACTTTCAATGAGAGTCGCTACTATTATTTTCAAATGATGGTTGATGGTGGTTGGAGATCCTATATAAACTCTACATAAGATGATCTACTTTTATGTTTGAGATATTTAATATACTTTTATTTGGTGTTAAAAAGTATGTTAAGATTTTATGTTAAACTAAAATATAACTAAATTATGGTATATAAGTAATACTTCACCTCGTTAATTATTATATTTTTTTTAAATTGAGTTAAATTTATAGCAGATTTTCTAAAAAAATATGAAAATTTAGTTTTAGCTTATTTTATTATACTAAACTAAATTAATTTAGCAAATTAAGCCAGCAATTTTGATTTTTTCTATGTTCTTTTGTTATTAAGATTGGACTAATACATGTGTATTCTTATAAAATCAATTGACCATGTTGAACCAAGAAGCCATGTTTTTTTTTTTTTTTTTTTTTTTCTGTCTAAGTTTCCAAAACCAGATTCGGCCAGTGTAGGCCCAAAAATCTGGTGTTACTTCTGTTTTTCTTGTTGTTTGTGTTTCCTTAATTTTACTAAAGTCAAATAAGGTGACCTTGAGGCCATTAAGTAAAAACAAGGTAAAAAACAAAAAGTAACATGAAAGAACAAACCAAAGGAATACACATATATATGTTGAAGTGATGTCTTGTTTCTTCCCCAAGGAGTGTCCTCACATAGTCATTGCATTCTGAATGTTGAAAGTTTCACACACACTTCCAACAGTGAGCCACGCCTCTGCATGTGGAGGTACCCTACAGAGGACAAGGACCATAGACCAATTCAAACAATTAGCTTCATCTTTGTTCCTTTATGAAATAATAGAAAAAAGGTACAGAATAAATCCCAAAGAAAAAGTCAATAACTTTGTGTACAAACATAGTTTAATCTGTCAAAAAATAATCTTTGAAGAAAATCAATGGATGCAAGTCCCCACAGGTTTCCCAATAACTTATATCCCTACTTGGTTTGATACTTGATTCAACTTAACTTTAAGACATAGTATATTATTTTTCTGATATAGTTCACTTGTATAATTAAAGAAGTATATATACTAAATTAAGGTATATTTTATATAACATGTTATATATTTTAAAATAAATTATATGAACACAATATCATGTCAGCCAAAACAAAGTGTATAAATCTACAACAAAGAAAGCAAATGGAGAGAACAATAAAGACATTATCCGTCTAGTGGGCTTAGCACGGTTTCTAAAATAAGGCAATTACTTTCTTCACCTCCAATTTTTTGAACCTGTGCCTCATAATTATGTGAAATAACTGAATTATCTCATCTACTTTTTCCTCACTGCACCTCACCACCATCGTTGCCTCGCCACTACACCATCACAGCCAAAAAAAGGAAAAAAGAGAAAGAGAACAATACAAAAAAATCTCATTTGAAAAGCTCTTTCTAAAATATATTTCATTTGTTCTATTTCTAAAACATATTTTTAGAAAATGCATTCTAAAAAATATTATATATGTTGTAGAAAGTTTGTGAGGGTTTGCTCCTGCACCTCCAAGATTTTCTCAGGCACTTCCAAATTTTTAAAAAGTCCCTAAAATGTCCTATTTGCAAAGACAATTTTGCCTTTTTGTATATTAAAGCATATATAATAGTAAGAGAGGAGGAGGTGCGTGAGGAAGAAAACGATACATTGTGGCAGCGGTGTTTTGTGGTGGTAGCAGCTTTAGTGGTAGCTTGGTGTCATCGGCAACACCAAAGAGCAATGGTGACGACGTAGTGAAACTGTTTTTCATTAGAAAACAGTTTTGGAATACACTGTTCTGAAATTATATTTCAGGTTCGGAAATTAACTTCTAGAACAATTTATTCTAAAAACTGTTCTAAAAAAACTAATTTCAGAATAAGCTCTTTCTGAAAGTCAAATTTAAATTCAGAATATAGTTCAAAGAACAGTGTATTTTGAAATTATTTTTCAATTTTTAAAAATTTTCAGAATGAATTGTTCCATAAATCAATTCCGAAATAAAATGTGGAGTTGATTTTAGAAAAGCCTAATCCAAAATTATTTTTTCTTTGCAAAACAGTTTCAAAAAAGCTAATTTTAGATCAGGAATGGGCTTCTCACTTCGAAACTGTTTTGCAACTAAAAACAGTAACCCATTCCCAAATTACATAACATCACGAAATCGCATGAACCATCACAAATTTTCAACTAAGTGAGTTGCGTGCCATAACGCAAAATTTTCTTGACATTGAAGGCTTGCAAGGACACCGTGAATGGCTTGTGAGTATCACATTTGTTTTTCATCAACTGTTTCAAATCATCTTAAACATAACTCTTCAATCACAGGTTTCATTTTTAGTGGTGTTTCTTCTTCTAACTACACGTTTTTCCTATCACCAAGTTCAATTTGAATAACTTGCGTAAGAAAAAAATAAAACTTGTATATATTCCTGTAATTTAATCTAGGCATAGTACATACGACAAACAGTAGTGGTGCATTGGAGGTGGAAGAAGAATAAAATTCTCTTTGCAAATACAGTACTTTAAGAATTTTTAAGAATTTGGAGGTGTTTGAAGAAAACTTGGAGATACAGGAAGAAGCCGTCAAAGTTTGTTCCATAAAACTTCTTGTTCTAAAATGCATTTTATGTATTCAGAAATTTTATTCCAAAAATCTTATCCTATTATGAAAAGCATGCTCTAGAATGTATTTTATAAATTGTAGAAAGTATGTTTTGAAAAAATTTCTAGAATAGATAATCTGAAAATCACTTTAAAAAAAAGGTAAAAGAGTAATTCCGAAATATTATGGGAGTGCAGGATCAAATTGAGCGGGTGCTGGAAGCAATTTCCCTAAGATACATCTGTTTTGATATAGGGCTTCAACTACTCCTTTGCACCATAGCCCAGATAATTTGTTTATAAACAACTAATTGAAAAAATTCAACTAAGTCTAAGTTTAATTTGTTAATAGTGATAAATTAATAAAAATAGAAAATTGATCCACCCCAAAAACTATCTTTTTCCAAAATTTTGGCATTACACAACCTTGTGTCTGTCTTATTAATTTATTTACTCGTATATAGAATTAGTAGTACTAAAACGCTACCACATTGTCTTTGAGTAGGGTTACTTTTTAAACATCATAATTTAACATTGTTAATGGAGTATTTTGTACTAGTGTCTTCATGTTTCAAACCATCCAAACTTGAACCACCTTGGTCACAACAATCCACGTGTACTTTAAGGCTCTGTTTGTTCCACAAGGGAAACTTTGAAGCGAAGAAAAGTGCATCAAGTTGGAAAAATGAGGTCCAATTTTATGAAAAACAGAAGAAAAATGCACCTCCAACTTTCCACCGTATGAAGGAGGGATTTACTACGAAAGTTTAGTTTTTAATTAAAAAAATATTAATTTGATTATAGTTAAACAAAATATAATAAAAATATTTATTCTTTTATTCTAAAATAATAAATAATTAAACAAAATATATAATAATTAAATTTATAATAGAATAAGAATTTTAAAATAATTAATATAATAAACATAAATTTAATATTCTGTTAACATATATTTTATGTCAAATACATAAATAAATATAATAAAATTATAGAATATTAATAAAGGTTAAAAGTTAAAAAATATTAATAATAAATTTATGAAATAATGATAAAAATAAGATATTTATAAAAGTAAAATCCTAATAATATTAAGGTTAAAAATTAAAAATAAGAATAAAATCAATAAATAATAATTACAATAATAAAATTATATAATAATAATAATAATAATAATAAAATTATAAAATAATAATAATAAAATTAAAATTAATTTATAAAATACAAATAATAATTTATTTTTTAACTTTAATCTTATTATAAGTTATATATAATTTTATTTCATCTATTCAAAAATTTATTTTATCAATTATATTTATCATATCACTCACAAACCTTCGTAAACTTTTTATTTATTTCTCATTATCTTTCTCTTAATCCAAACACACACACTTTCATTTTAAATCCATTATTTTTCACTCTCAAATTTATCCTTCAATCCAAACACACTGGAGAAATTTTTAATTCACTTACCATTGATTTTTCTTATCATAGTTAATTCCTAGAACATAAATACATAATAAACTTAAATAAAAAATCTTAAATATTTAAAATAAAAATTAACCATGTATTAGACCTAAAACCTTTTCCACCAAGGTCCGAAATCCATAACCTAAAACTAGAAAACTTTTGAACAAAGAATGTGAGAAAAAAAATGTTAGACAACCTTCGTACCTCTTAGTTGTATGAACATTCGACACATGGTTGATAAAAGAAAAATGAAGATCAATGTCTATTTTCCTCTTCCATCAAAGTGTAATGTGGTTGGTGAAGGAAATTACCAAACACACCTTAAGTATAAGAACCCAAAATGAAATTGGTATCAATAATGGTATATGACTCAGCTAAGGATATAGATGGTGATGAATCATGCTTAATTTTGCTATTAAGCATTAATTCTTACGTGTGACACATTACTACAAGTGGAGACAAATGTTTTGGGCATTGTCTTTTTTCTTCTTTGTCCTTATTGAGATGCCAATCATGTAATAATTGTCTCATGGTTTTAAAAAGAAACCTCCTTTGCTGGTTTTTCATGGCTTCAGGTTTATGTTGGGAGGACAGTGATATTTTAGAATAATAAGAATAATAATATATTGAGTTTCTTTATCATTTTAACTAGTATTGTTCGTATTTATATGATTGGAATTTTTAATAAGTAAATACTTTTAGATATATAAACTAGATTATAATTGAAAAAGGCTTTTGATATAGATTGTATAAAATTTATGATAAATAATTTACCGTGTGATATAAGATTATTTTCAATTGCTGATATTTAAAAAAAAAATCATTGACATATATTCTAAAAATCAAGGTAAAAGTAAATTGAAAGATATTAAAAAGTTAATATATTCGAGAGAGATAAACTAAAATGTTTAAGAAGATTGAGAAAAAATACACGACTTTTTTCTGTATAATTTTTAATTTAAAATTAAAATTTTAAAAAATAAATTAAATATTTAACGTTAGGATTAGAACACAAGATATTAATCAGAATAAAACTAACTTTTAAAACATCTTAAAAGTTCTTATTTAATTATAATTTTTTAAATATATTATTGATACTAATTAGTCGTCGATAACCTTTTTTTTAATAACTCATCTATTATTTTGATAAGCTTTTCTTTTTCAGTACCTTTAGCTTTTTATCTACTGATTTAATTAAAAATTCTCATGTCAATTATACTTAACTAATAAGCAAATAATATTTAATAACACTTAAGAATACTTATATATATATTATTTGTTAGATCAAAATTTGAACTTTAGTTGATCACGTCAGGTATAATAATAATAATTATTATTTTAGATGAAACCCCATTAGTCAAAGCATCTTTTCACAACAATAAATTAAGTTCAAATTTGCATTTGTTTTTGTCTATGATTAATGCTACCTAGGAAATCTAGGGAAGGTAAACAAAAACCTAGTATTTAGATAGGAACTTAGATTTCTTTATTCTTATGGATAAGAATGAAGTCAGCCAACATTAGACAAACTATTAACTAATAGATTATTAAAATATGAATTATGTCCGAACAAGTATTTTACAATTGACAAAGTTTGTAATTAGACTAAAGTATTCATTCCATCTTCTGTAGCCAACGGGATAGAGTAATCAATCTACTCTCACTCTTCCCACACAAAATATAAAATAATGTTACACACACTTTATCACATAATAAATAAGTGATTCTACTTGATTTTTTATAAAATAAAGTGAAGAAGTTGATGAAAAGTATGTAATATTCTTCTATATCTATGCATTTTGTCAGATATATTCCTTTTCTTTTTCCTCGTAGAACGTAAGCGCAAACGAATGAGTACGTTATTCAATTAGGATTAACTTTGTGTTTTTGATTATTTTTTTTTCAATCTAATTTGAGATCTTGAGTCTGCATTCTTTCAGAATGAAGTTGTGTTCAAATTTTAGTTGTGTGTTAAAATTCAAATTGAATTATTTGGATGTATAATTAGCTTTAAGCAAATTCAGAACAAGAAGATGGAGAAGATCAATGATGATGAACACGAATTATAAACAACATAATTTATAAAAAACATATCAGGAATATAAAATATTGAACTAAGGTGAACTAGGGTAAGAATTTGCATCTAAAATAACGGTTTGCAAGAAGACCCGTTGTAAGATAGAATTGTTAAAATCAATTACTACATTTATTCTTTTAAAAATTCAAAACCCTCTTATAATTTTATTCTTACAACGTTTCAGAAAATTATGAAAGAAATGTATACTACCCGTATCTCCAAAAAACTTGAAACTCAGTTAATTTAGTATCTAAAAATTATGATAATCCAATAACGAAACTACATATTAGTCCATAAATTCGGTAATCACCTGCACATCCCGTATAATACGGCTTCTAATAACAAATTAATTATATAATGCTCATGAATCAGGTAACAAACTATCTAGGTAACTCATTATAAATATTACTTTAACCCTTCTGGAGCTAATCTAAATATCTACATTTTAAGTTTATTAATTCTTTAATCACTTATCCACTAAGTGTGGAAGCGTTTTTTCAAGTGAAATTCCTCTTCATATTCAAATCTTCAAACTCGAATACTACACTCTGAAGACCATCAGTTCAATACAAACTCAAATTCGGATGAAGTCAATGCTAAATCATCTTGGAAAGACAAAAACTTTAATTTTGGTAAAAACAAAATGTATATTTAAAATATTAAAAAAAAGGTAAATTAAAGAATTCACCAAATAAAGATTTTGAAGAGAGGAGAAGCAGCATGGAAACGTTCAACCTTAAACCCTAAAGCAACGTTAATTAATCAATACTTACGTCAATTTTATTTGTACTGTATTACAAAAATATTACCAGCTTTGATACATGGAACATTCGATGTTTTTGAGTTTATTTTCCAAAATATGCATGAACTCATGTTATTTACGTCTAACCCTAGCCACACATACGTGAACAAAATGAAGCATTTTTTCCCAAATCACTCACTATCCTATGACCAACATGTCAACTGTAATGATGGAAATCATTTAGGTGGCGTGATGATTATGACAGTTATCAGTGAGTGCGAATTTGAAAAAATTTATTTATACAAAATTTTATTAAAATTAATTTTGATTAAGAATCACATTTTTAAGTTTAATATCATTTTAATATAAAATAACGTAGTGTTTTTGTTGTTCACATATTGCATAGTTTTTTTTTTTTTTATCACTATCATGTAATATTGTAAAATTTGATTTGTCCACAAATTTAAATAAAGATAGTTAATCGTTTACTTAATGTTTATGGAAAATTTAATCCATTCTTAATCTTATAAATGGTAAATAATTACCCTCTTTTGACCCATTGTAGCATATTTAAGAATAACAGACATGATCAAATTATTATGCTTTAAATAAGATAACATCTTAGATCTAATACTTAACCTTGATAATATTATCATAAAAATTACAGATTTGAGACTAGAACAAATTTTAAATGACTTTTTTTTTTCTTTACAAAACGAATACTTTTTTTCTTTAGTCAATTATATGTTTACTCTTTCAAAGTAAGAACAAATTCAAAATTTTTCATGCACCTTTTGAAACAAAAATTAAAACTAAAAGTGGATGTTTAATCACATGGATTACATTTGAAGATGTAAAAATTAGAATACATTGTGGATATACGTGCCGTGTTCCAATACTCAACTAATTCATCTCCTTCACGTATGCAATCGTATAAAATACAATTATTCTACATTATATCAATTGCCGCCACCACAGCTAATTAGAAAAAACTAAACTTCCACAATCATTGATGATTTCAGCACTCAAATTCCACGTCATGAAAAATATAATTAAACAGTTATGACTAGAGACGACCGTCGGTTTCTGTGTACAATCGCAAAACATGATGGTTACGACTGTGAGATGGAACGTTGCAATTTATTTTCATATTTTCCAAATAGTTTTGGAGAAGGAGATGAGAAAAATCTTCTAAAGATGGAATCGTATATATGAAGTATTTATTTTCACATTTCACGAGATTATATAGAAGGGGAAATAAATATGATTTTGTGGGATTCTGTGATGTGATGAATGTAAAGAAGTTGGAAAAGAAACTTGATAGTATTTTCGTTGGGATTTTGAAGATTAGGCACATAAACGAATGGGTTATGGCTAGAGGTGATAAACTCAATATGGATTTTGGGGAGACTTTAATATTGTTAAACATGATAAATATTAGTCCTGTGGTGAAGGGACTTTTGACTAGTTTGTGGGAAAAGAAAACCACTAATCTGGTTTGAGAATAGGATTAAACGGTTATTGAGGAATGGATTAAGGATTAAGTTTTGGACAGATAAATGAGCTCCAAACTATGAAGATTAGTTTATTCCAAATCTCTAATTGAAAGCATAATTCAAGATCAGAGAGTATGGGATTATGATACTTGAAAATGGAATTTAAATTGAAGGGGGACAAGATTGACTTGGGAAGAAGGATCAATGAGTATGGAATGACGAGGCAAATAGAAACTAGTAAGTCAAAACTGCATAGGTGTTAAAAAATTATGGAGTATAAAGTATCACCATCTATCCTATACTTTTGTTGGAAATCATTATTTGATAGAATCCAAATTAAGGAAAATTTAGACAAAAGAGGAATAGCCCTTAGTACTTGTCCTCACTGTGTCTAGAATATCTAAAGACAATAAATCACTTATTTATAACGAAATCTATTTAGGAAAATATGTGATAGATGTGTGGGTGTTAACTTGGTAAAAGCATAACATCATTAGGAATCACTTCTTACATTTTAGTTTATTGAGATTGAATATCATGCAAAAAAAAAACAAAGTATGGAAGTGAGTATGGATAATAGTGATGTAGAAAATATTAAATCACCGGAATAGAATTATTTTTAGACAAGGAAGATACATAGATGAAGAAGAATCATATGTATGACATAACTAAAAGGTAGAGTATGATTGAACATAAAAATCCTGGGATTACATGTAAATATTCTGATTGGTACTTGTCCAATCCAATGTCTTAAAATAATATAAAATCAGAAGTTAGGACATGAAAGGGTAGATAAGTGGAACATAGGTCCTAGGAGAATGGCAAACGAAGAGAAAGTGACCATAGTGTATATGTCACCTGCATTGCACCGACAAATAAAGTCTTATAGAAAAGGTACATGTGTTACTTGTATTTTTGGTACTGTTATAACAACCAGTAGATCAGGATTGTCAAAGGTGATTGCAGAAAATCCAGTTCCAAATAGGAGACAGTAACAAGCGGCTCTTGGGTGCTTGGGGCAACAAATTATATCTTGGTGGCATGTTACCTGTATTGTATGGGCTATTTAGCAACAGGATGTGCATTGGAATAACTGGTCTCCTATAAAATATCTTGGATGTGTATGAACGGAGAAGCAACAAATTTGTCAAGTCAATCTGTGACTTGATCAAAAGCATCATCATAACAACCAGTGGGGAATTTTGATTTTGGTGGAAGAAGTATTGTGTTAACATTGTTAAGGGTGATGCTACTCTCATAACAAAGGGGACAATTGTGCTGCAACTCAAATTGATGTAAAGTTTGAAAGGAAGGTGATGGAGGTATGAGATGAAATTGTTGCCAGAAGAAATTCTCTTAATGTACTAACAGGGCATAACATCGTGGAAATTGACTAATGGATCATGTGAAAATTGCAATCCAGTGTATAATAAATGTATAACCTATTCATGCTTTATGATTGGGCGTTGAATGATGTGCCTAGATAAAGTTCTTAGAAAGGTTTAAGAGATGTTATTGGATGGGTATTATGTATTAGTCTCCTTGAGAACGTGTGATGTAAGGATTGAAGTTCCCGAGCTTAACTTTATTTATTTCATTAATTTTTTGTTGATAAAAAAATAATTAAACAAAATTAAATTTTTTTAAAAACCATTATACTTATAATTTTGGGTTCTTCAAAATATTATTGTATAAAGGAAAAAATAAAAAGAAAACAAATGTTTCCGTTAAAATTGTTTAATTTTATAAGTATTTTTAGATGTTATTAAATTAATATTGACAACAAAAATTGCTTTATCAAAAAAATTATTAAGTATTTTCATATTTTATTAAATCAATATTGTTTAATTTGATGAGGAGAAAGAACACGCATCACATATTTCTTATATTAGCATAAAATGGGTTTGATGTATGCGATGGTATACAATAGACCATATCATGCCCAAATATTTATTTTGGTGAGCATCCATGAAAATGAGTATTGAGAGGTTGTGAAACACATCTAAAGATGTCTAAAGAGAATTGAAGACATTGAAATTATCTTTAAGTATAATTTACAATGTACTTTGAAAAGGTTATTTGACTCTAACATTGTCGTGAACTTGAATGCTAAACAATTTATTATAGGTTAAAATTTCATCATTGAGAGTCTCTAGTTAGTTAAAAAGCTATTCTTCAACCAATAGTGGCTTTGTCGACACAGAAGTGGATGTAGTGATTAAAGAGAGAATATGATTAAAGGTTAGATTTGCAGCCCTAAGATCCAAAACATATTGACACTAGATATCATTTCCTTCACGTAAAGAAGATGATTAAAGCGTAGAAGATTGAACCAAGAAAATTTTCACAAATATCTTCAAAAAACATGTTCTTAAGAACAAGTTCGTGCATTGGTGGAACTTGTTTAAAGTAAATTGTTGGTAAAAATTCATAAATAAATAATTGCAATTCAAGATGAAGTTTGTATATCTTGGTGTACTAAACTATTTCCAGGATGCAATATTTTGATAGTTATATTTGTAAATACATATAACACGAGTGTTTAACAACTTAGTTGTATATCGTCTAATAAACCAAAAGTTTGTTATATAGTGTTATGTTATGTATCATGTTAGTTTGTTTTCAATATATATTTTTAACTAGTATGTAAGTGATTTGTAGTTCTAATAAGATTAATTATAATTGTCTTGAACACTGCTTTTTCTATAAAACTTATTTAGTTAATAAATAAGACAATTATTTATTTATTTATTTTTATCTTTTTTTATGTGTTTTTTTATTATTTCTTATAGATGTGATTTATGATTTTTTTGTTATTTTTAATTAATTTTTGACACACGTAATATATATATATATATATATATATATATATATATATATATATATATATATATATATATATATATATATATATGACTTTTAAGGAAAATGTTTGATTTATTTTATTTTAGTAATAATTTTGGGTTATTACAATTAATCTATATATACAAGTTTTTAAACTGCAGATAAATTGGAATGAAGCTAGTATATTAAGGGTGAAGTTCAAAATTGAATTAATCCAAGAAATAATTGAAAACAAATCCAAAAAATAGAAAGATGATTAAAATGATTTTTAATATTTTTCTTCAATTAAACCATTTGGCTCATATTAAAATAAAAAATTAACCAAATAACTTATAGTATTTAAATATAATTTTATATGTTTAATAATACATGTTTCCTAAATATTGTTTTACTGCTGTATTGTATTATATTTGTTATATATTTATACTTATCAAGATATTACAACAAATTTATATGCCAGTTTTTAAATATATAATTAAATTTTTAAATTATGAATGAGAAAAAATTGATATTATAAATATAAAAATAGTCATAATCTTTTTATTTGATGATTTTCATCATAAAATATTTAATAATTTTTCTATAAATGATACTTTATATTTATTTTGTAAAAAGTGCCTAATAATTTTATTATAATAAAAATTGCAAAAAATAATATGAATCACTAAATATTATTTTAGTTTGAAATCGATATTAAATTAGAGCTAATAAACTAAACTGAAGTGTATTTTATTTATGATTCATGTTCCTTTCTAAAACAAATAAACCGAGTTGTCAATACCTTAATGTATTATTACTATTATCTTATTAACATCGAATTTTTTTTATTAAATTAGTAGTAAAAGATTAAAGCATGTACAACTGACAAATTTAGGATGTATTTGTTTTGAAGTAGAGAAATAAAAGAATAAAATAAAGAAGAAATAAGTTTAGAAAAATAGGTTAGAAGTAAAATTGAATGTTCAATTATTTAATAAAATAAAAATAAATAAGAAATGTTTTTTTTTTAAAATAACATAATTTAATTAAAATAATAAAAATTAATTAATTATATGATGATATTTTATTATATCTTTCCCCTTATATAATGCAAATAAAATATATATCTTAAAGTAATCATTATGATTTAATTAAATTTTAAATTCTTTACATTTGAATATTTTCAGTTAAGTTTTTATTATAAATTTTTATTTGATTAAGTATAAAAAATTATATTTTTTAATTGAAGTTGAAGTTACTTTTATCTTATATTATCATTGTTTATATATGTTTATATTAAAAATGAAAAATAACGTAATTATGTTTTAAGTTTTTAACATATTTAAATTAAGTTCTAAATTTTTTTATTAAATATTTAAAATTTTTATATTTTTCAATTAAATTCTTACAGTTTTATTTTACTGTCTCAAATATAATACCAAAAACTTTGACACTAATAAAAACGACTATTTAAATTCCTACTTATTTTTATAAAAAAAGAATAATATTTTAGTTTTTATAAAAAATCAAACTAGCCATGAAATCAAACAATGTTACGATTAATAAATATCACTAGAATTTTAGAACTTTATTTATCCTGTTGTCTAAGTTCACGGTTTTACACTCTAAATTCTAAAATTAAATGGTCATGTTATTTATAATAGGCACTCAATTAAAAAAGTATAAAAATTGTAAATAAATAGCGGAATGAATTTTTTAATAAAAAATCAATTAAAAATAATTACATTTATAAAAGATTTTAAAGCTTAGTTAAATTATTTATTAGATTTTCCAAATAGAGATCTCTGAACAATGAATGACAATACAAGATAATCATAAGCCACTTCAATTGAATATAAATTTAATTACAAAATATATTAATGAAGACTTAATTACAAGTAACTAAAATTTATTACAAACTTATCCACTAATTAACCTACTAATTATTTATCATTCTTTTAAGATTTTTATGATTCCTTTTCCATTCTCTCTCATCACTCAATCATCCCAACACATTCAATTCGTCTATGTATCCTTCATCCACGTCCCTACCATGCATAAGATTTGAGATTGGTTGAGATTTAAAAACGTTTTCAGTGAGTGACTTCAGCTGACACAAATGACAACTCAGAAGCACTCCAGCATAATCCTTAGTACTGGATAAGAACCAAACCAACAACCTCGTATTCCGATCATCAAAACTCACACACTTCATGTGTCTTAAGATTCACACCCATCTGAGTTCAGCCGATTGCTCTGGCCAATCCATGTCGTGTCCGTATGAGATCTCCTTTTCACCACACTTAGCAGTCCCCGACCCCGCGTTGTAAAAGTCTCTACCTTAAAAAATTCCCAGAGAAAGAGACACTCAAGATCTCGTATTGGCCTCTTCAAAATCTCATGAATTTGACTCCAATTTCTGGTCTCTTCACTTTTCCTTCTCTAGCCCTTTCTCAGAAGATCGACAAGTTCAGGTTCAAACTCAAGTTCTGAGGCCGATTCAGATTCTGGGTGTGTGGAATTGATAAATTCAGGTTCAAGATCAGGTTTTGAGTTCAGTTCGTTTTCTGGGTGTGTGAAATCGGGAGAAAAAAAAGGCATTTCAAATTTAGGGTGCAAAGCACTGTGGTTTAATTTGTTTAAATTTGTGTTAACATGGGTGGTAGTTTTTCCTCTTGTGTCTGTGATGGAGATGCCACCCCTTTGAGGCCAAGGCTTGGGGATTTACCCGAGAGCTGTGTGGCATTGATGTTGATGTATTTGGACCCACCGGATATTTGCAAGGTTGCGCGATTGAACAGGGCGTTTCGTGATGCTTCGTTGGCTGATTTCATTTGGGAATCGAAGTTGCCTTTGAATTATAAGTTCATCGTGGAGAAAGCTTTGAAGGATGCTGGTGCAGAAGAATTGGGGAAGAGGGATATTTATGCTAGACTCTGCAGGCCTAATTTGGTAGAAAATGGGACCAAGGTAAGTTTTTAGATATTTTCTGTGTTAGATCAGACTTATAGTTTCACCTATGTTGACCTTTGATGCAAACCCTTTTTTCATGTGAATTATTTAAGGTAAAACTCCGATTCTAATTGGATTATAATACCAAAAATACTCATACAACTGCATATTAGCTTTCTCCTTGTTCATACTCATCAAGTGCTTGGTGTTTACTTGCCTAAAATGTTATGTTGGTATAGGAAATTTGGCTAGATAAGAGGACGGGTGGGTTGTGTTTGGCGATTTCTTCCAAAGCGTTGAGGATTACAGGGATAGATGATCGGAGATATTGGAGTCGCATTTCGACAGAAGAGTCAAGGTGAGATAATTGTAAGTGAAAATATGTTGATGTTACTTGGACTTTGTTTCACTGTCTTTACATCTTTATGAGTTGAAAACAAAACATTTCTTTTGCTGGATTTTTGTTTCTATTCCCTTTTGAGGATTAATGTCAAAGATTTATCACCTTCTGGCTTGTTAGTTAACTTGTTGACAAACTCTAAGATTGGATTTTTCTACTTCTCCAAATCCATATTACAATTATTCAATGCTATCTAATACCAAATCTCTAATGTAAGGGACTGAATGAGTTTAGTTATCAGTTAATTAATCCAACCTGGTATGTTAATTGTTTTTCGAGTTTATTTGTTTAACTAAATGAATGGCTATAAAATTTGTAGTTTGGTTTGATTATTTAAATGAACCAAACTAAAGATTTGTATGTTTTACATCAATACTTTGCGAATAACTGGTTTATGCATGTATAACCTGGACAATTACATTTTCATTTGTTATATTGATTTAAAAAATTGCACACCTGTTTATTGTCTTTTTATATATACACAACTTGCTAAATGTCAACTTTCATGAGTCCTGTTTTAAATAAATGACAAATTCTTTTAATATTCATTTTCATCTTCAAAGGTTTTATCTCCAATCTGAAGTCATTTTCAGGAACACAATACTGTATTTTATTACGATATTTACTCTGCTTTGTAGCATGATATTGATATCAGTTTAGTCATGATTCCATGGATGTTCTTAGTCCAGCTTTTCCTTTGGCTGCTCAGTTTTGATGTTTTGGCCACCTGCTGCTGGCATTTTAAAATTGCACGGACACCCTTTTACTTTTAAGTTGTGACATATTTTCTATGCTCTAGGTGATGAAACTTGATGTATTGTACTATTTATGTCAATGACAGATTCCATACAGTTGCTTATCTTCAACAAATTTGGTGGCTTGAAGTGGAAGGAGATGTTGATTTTCAATTTCCTCCTGGGACATACAGTGTGTTCTTCAGACTCCAGCTTGGCAGATCATCGAAGAGATTAGGCCGTCGAGTTTGTAAGACTGATCACATTCATGGCTGGGATGTAAAACCTGTAAAATTTGAGCTAACAACTTCTGATGGTCAACATGCTGTATCCAAAACTCATTTGGATAACCATGGGCACTGGGTTCTCTACCATGCAGGAAACTTTGTTTCTAAGAATCCTAATGATCTGATGAAGGTCAAATTCTCATTGGCTCAGATTGATTGTACGCATACCAAAGGTGGTTTGTGTGTAGATTCTGTTTTTATATGCAATAGTGATGTAAAACAAGAGATGTAGGTTGTTTTTGTAGGAAGGGAATCTGTGTATATTAGTGGAAATGAGCCAAAACACCTGAGTCAATTTTTGTCATTTGGGTTGCAGGGGAGTAAGTAGAGGTGATTCTACCAAATATGTCCCAACAACACTTCCCTTTAGAGTTATTGTTTCTTTCATATTCATAGTTCCTTAAGATGTTTTGTTTCTCCAACAGAACAATGTTTGAGTAGGTTTGCACACATGTTTTACCCCCATTTTGGCATAATATATGTGTGATTTGTGTATGTTTCCCCATTTTTTAGTACTGGGAATTGATTAACGTTGTTTTTTCAGAATGAAGCAATGTTATATTTGGATGGTTTCTTGTCGAACAGGTAATCCTATATTTGATGATGTTTCACACATTTACTAAGATGCAAGTATTATCTTCTTTCAACAATGAATTCCCGTTACTTAAGCCAATTCAATGAGTTCACATTGCCTGTGTTTGTTAGCATGTTGGAAATGGGCTTGGTGTGACAGTAATAAAAAAATATCACTTAATATGATTATTCACACTTCAACAAAGAAAAATTATGGGATAATCCACAATCAATCCGCACTATAAGGATTGATTTCACTTCGGTGAAAAAAGATGTGCAACTGTAGAATTTGTCTATAAAATAGAATAGAAAAGAATTCCTCTTATCCAACAACTGTAAAAATAGTTCTGAATTTACAGTAATCTAGTTTGGTCTACTGTATCATATTGATATTTTTATCTCACTTGCACATCAATCACACAAGTAATCAAACTACTACTCACAAGATTTGTTTAAAAATTTAATATATTATTATAACAAATTAATTTATTAAAAGTAAAATAATTAAAATTAAAGATTATAAGAAATATATAATAAGTATAAATCTATTTATTTTCTGTTGTTGCAATTAATACATCAATAATTTTTGTGTTCATTGTTATTTTCTACCAACTCATTATTATAATTTATTTACATGTAAATGCACAATGAAGAAACATAGTCAACTACTACATGTAATATAATTGAGAATTCAATTACATTTTTAGAATATTAAGTCTAAAGTATGATATTATTTTAATAATTATCAATCTAGAAGAGCATTTATCTCTTTATCTGTCATGAAAGGTGTAGTAGAAACATTACTGCCTCTAAAATATAATAAAAATCATTTTCAGAATGTAAAAGATGTAAGAAAGTAGTAATTTATATCACAAAAATTGAAAATAACTACAATCAACAAACACTCGATGAAGAAGTCATTGTTAAAGTCTGAGATCCCACAGACCTCCTTGACTTGCATGTACTATTGATGGTGGCATATGCAACCTTAGTTCCGTATGGCCAGGATTGTCACTGGCTGGTCGAAGCTGTTTGACATGTTACATACATCCTCAACACTGTTGTTATCAAGAAAATACTAAACACCAATCAAAGGTACAAATACAAATAACATCTTTAAACCACATGACTAAATAACATCAGATGATTTGTATAATAAATATGAAAGAATAATATAGTTCACTCAACAAAAAAAATCAATCAAGATTTATATATTAAATTTGTTGAGCCATGGTTAAAATTGGCCTTTATAAAAACATCTAATATAAAAATGTTAGAAAATTTCAAAAATAAATTCACTAAAGAAAAATTTGATATTCATGTTTCTTGTAATCCTTGTCGGCACAAAATTCTTTCCTTCATTTCCAATGTTTGTCAACTTGTGACTTGCGTGAGTGATTTCTTATATTGATTTTGCATTTGACTTTGTTTGTTCTTTAATCAAGAACCATATTTTCCAAATGTCTAAATATAAGATTAGATATTTTTGTCAACTTGTTGTCTTTATTTGTTAGTGGGAAATTTTTAAGATGGATAATAAAAATGTTTTCTTAAATGGTGATATAAGAGAAGAGTTCTACTAATATCCCCTCGAGATATTTCTCATAATTAATGTGTATGTAAGAAGATTCTTTGTGTATGAAAAAAGCTTTTTAGACTTGTTTTGAGATGTTCTTCGTAGTTATTATATTTCTTAGATTTTGTTATAGTGATTGTGACTTTACTTTGTTTTTGTAGCCTACGTTGAAGACATGATAATGATAGTTATAGAGTTAAAATTATAGTCGGCAAAACAATTTGAAATGAAGAACATGGGCCCTTTTTGTTATTTTTTAGGGATTGAAATTGCATATTCTCATAAAGGTTATCTTCTCTCTCAACTGAGTATATTAGCACAAACTTATCTTTCTAATACTCACACATCTAACATCTATATTGAGCTTAATTAATGTGAAATGTACTCCTGTTGATGGTGTATGACACTATTGTTAGCAATTTAGTAAATTTCACAAATACTCATCCTTGTATTGATTATGTTGTGCATATTGTGACAGTTTGTTGTTTCTCGTATTACATTAAATTGAGTAGCTATCTCCGTATCTTAGATACTTTCCTAGTACTTATTTTCAAATCCTCCTTGAACATCTTCCTTAGAGTTGTGTGATTATTTTGATGCTAATTGGACCAATGACCTTACTAATCTCAGGTTTACTATATGTTTTTACATTTTTTCTTGAAGACTCTCTTGAAAGAGCAAGAAATAAGATATTATTTTTCGTTTCTCTATTGAAGTTGAATATTGCACCATGGATCTAACCATTGTTGAGGTAGTTTAGTTGTATTGACTTCTTTTTAACATGAGTATTTATCTTTATAGACTAACTCTTATGTTTTGTGACAATAAAAATGCTATTCAAATTGTCAATAATTTTCATAAACATACATAAACATACTTTACGTATGCACGTTGGTGTGAACCTGGTTAGGAATAATCCTCATAACTCACAACAAAGAGTAGTTGAATGCCTCAAAATTCTTAAGTATTCAGATTTAGGATGATCTACTCAAAACCCTTGTCTTGCAAAAAAGAAATGCAGCAAAGACTCTAAAGTATAAAAAATGTCACAAGGATGATCAGTCCTTGATAAGTTGCACAAGTCCAATGAAGAACTGAATAGAGAAACTCATACTTCTGAAAATTTCAGAATCAAATTTGTATTTCAAAATTCAAAGTTGCTGTTTACACATGTTTTCTAACTTAAATAGACTTTTGTTAGCTTCTAAAAGCTAACCTAACTTTTCATTGAACAACAGTTTTTTGGTACACTTATAGATGACTAATTAATTACATATGGGAAAATGAAAAAAACACAATTTACTAAGAATGACTATTCTGAGCCCTATGGAAAATTAAACAAAATACATCAAAATAAAAAAAGATTTAAAATTGGTTCACAAAATAATAGGTGACTATTCAAATTTTAACCTAAGCCCAAAATAGCCTATTTACACTTAAATTAAATCTGGTTATGCATTTTCTATGGGTCAAATGATTTGCTTGTAGCCTAAATCTCCTTTATTTAATTCTTTCATCAGCCTATATCAAATTAAGAACGTGATTAGGCTTCAATTTAATCTTAGACTTTCTTTGGTAGTCAAAATGTTTTGAATCAGTCCAATGAATGTCTCTTTCAGTTTTTGGGTCCTTGACTTGGTGATTGGTCCACTTGAAATTTGCAAAACATCATTTGAATTATTTATTTATGCAAATACTTTCAGCTCTTGGTTCTTATCACATGCACACAAGCACATCCACTCGCATGCGCACGACACACACAAAATAGTGAGATATTTCACTCTCCATAGCTCAAATTGGTGGAGCAAAATGCTTGAACATTTAAGAATATTGGCTATAAGCACATATTTTAATATATTTTAATACGACCAACATTAGAATATTTTTTATTATTTTAACATTGAGGCTGCAAAGCCTTTATCTTTTAGTGATGCTTTAATTTTGTTGCTCAATTGAAAAAACAAGAAATCAATAATCTGATAATTATTATTATATATAAAGTTGGATGAGAAGAAAAAAATCAACAAGAAAATCAACATAATAAGCATTAATCTATACAACAATAAATATAATACTCCAATGTACCACTACTAGTATTTATTGGATTAGTTAAGTAAATATATTAATGTGGTACTTGTAGGACGTAGTTGTTGGGAAATAGACAAATATCTTCATTAGTATCTAAAATCTTAACTTTAGTTTGGATGTGAATCATGAATTCACGCTAAATTTTATCATACCCTAAGATATGTTGCCAATACACCAATCAATGTTTAAAATACAAATCAACAATCTGGAAGTCAAAGAAAAGAAAGTCCATTGATACCTTAAAGAATCTTAGGTATAAAGAAAAATATCTACTACCAATGAGTAAATTTCCTGGTAGCCTACCCTGAGCCAATCAATTGAATTAAAGAAAATACGAAAAAGAAAGAGTAAAAGGAAGAGCAAAAATGGAAAAGAGTGAAACCCAATCACTATTGATAAAAATGAAAAGCAAAATACTTTGAACTTGAAGATTAAAAATATGGATAAAAAACATTGATAAAAAGTCAATCATTGTTGATCGAAAACGAAGATTGAAAATGAAAATGAAAAATGAAGATTGAAAATACTAACGATAATCAACAATAACTAGGAAATGATTCAGTTCTATAACTAAAGATTAAGCAACATCTTGTTTTAGATAGATCGAACAACTTTACAACTTCAACATATTTATATAGCATATTAGTCTTAAACCATTATTGAAAGAGCGATCAAAAAATTTATGCAGCACCTGTTAGTTTAGGTTTAGGTATTGTTTTTTGTAACGATAATAAAGTGAAAAGAAAACATGAAAAAACCATGTTTTAATAAATTTATTTAATTTAAATTAAGTTTAGTTTTTAGTTTTAAAAGTTTATTAAAATACAATTAAGTTTTTAAATATTATATTTGAAAAATTTTTAGTTTTTTTTTTAATTCAATAACTTTGTAAAAGTTCAATTCAATTTAGCATTAGTTAATTTCAATTTAAATTTTTTGCCCAACTCTAGTTTTGATGCGAAATCAACATTTTTAAATAGTTTGCCTTAAAGAAGACATTTTTTAAATGTTTGTTGGTCATTCACAATAATTCAAATTCCTTGAACTTAAACATGGAGACTGAACTTGAAATGCTTGATTTTGGAGAAATGAATTACTTTTTTGGAATGAAGATACATCAGTGTGATGCAAAAATCTCCATTACAAAAAAAAAAAAAATGTTTTAAAACTAATGAAGAAGTTTCTCATGCATAACTATAAATAAAGAGAAAACCAATCTACTTTGTATATAAAAATGTTAAACAATGAAGTGCAACACATCATGTCTGTATATTAATGATTTGTTGATCATTGAGAACAATTCAAATTCTTTGAACAAATTCAAACATAGACATGAAAATTCAACTTGAAATGATTGATTTTGAAAAATGAATTATTTTCTTGGAATGGAGATACATCAATGTGATGCATAAATCTTCGTTACATAAAGAAAATATGTTTTAAAAATAATGAAGAAATTTCTCATGCATAACTATAAACCACTAAACACAGGCGTAACTATAAACCACTAAACACATCCATTATTGAAAATGATAAGTTGACACCTAATGATGCTAGTAGCAAGTATAAGCTTTTATTTATAGAAGTTTAGGTGGAAGTTTATTAAGAACCACTATACTAGATATAATGTTTGTTACAAGTTTTTCTTTATCTTGATTTATGCTTTGTCCTAATATAGCTCATTATTGTGCAACAAAATGAGTATTAAGATACATATGAGGCACAATTAATTATGATTTGTGATTTTTAAAGATAGTAACTAGACAGAAAGTTTAGATGATATTAGAAAATACTTCAAGTTATGTTTTCTCATTTTGTAGTGGTGTTTTCTCTTATAATTTGGAGAAATAGATAGTAGACATTATGATCAAATCACTTTCCAAGAACAAATTTTAATTTTGGAAATGAAAGCTTGTAATGAAAAATCTCATGTAGTAGGAGTAAAAATTGAGATATTTCTAAACATTTTAATATCACATTTTTCTTTTATCTTTGTCGTCTTGTTATGTTAAGTTGAAAACATGTGACAATTCTTATTTTATAGAATAATTGGTTATATAGTGACATTTAAAAAATCAAAATTAGATATGGACTAAATCCGTAGGTGATAATTTTGGTTTTAAATACAGATATGTATGTAATGAATAATTTTTTAAAAAACTTTTATTTATATATATTTTTTTTAATTTTCCTACTACTTTCTTGTCATGTTTTCATTATTATTATATTTAACTTCTAAGATTATATTTTACTACTATTCTAGTAAATTTTATTTACTTTTAACAAATTGTATAAAGTGGGATTTAGACTCAAGTCTCACATGCACTTACAAACTCAATTTATCACCACTAAATCAGACTAACTTTGTTGTCACCATTACTATTATTATCATTATTATTATTATAATTTTTATAATTAATAATAATATTAATATTAACCTTATTAATAATATTGATAATATTAATAATAATATTATTATTCTTAATAATAATAATATTATTATTCTTAATAATATCAACATTAGTAATAATAATAATATTAAAATTAATAATAATAATAATAATAATATTAGTAATATTGATACCAATTTTATAATAATAATAATCAAAATAATATTTTCAA